>WNEY01005562.1_pt1 | contig 14595 bp, 16 predicted proteins | sample 5400531 | NCBI WGS metagenome assembly WNEY01 (sample SAMN13153338, study PRJNA577476) | soil metagenome | isolation source: 200 cm saprolite under Douglas fir tree site 1 | place: USA:California | collected 2015-04-18
CGCTGATCATCACCGTCGCGCTGGCGGTCGGCGGGTGGAGGATCTGGCGACTTGGCGCCATCTTCCTGCCGCTCGGATCGATCCTCGCGTACGGATATTTCGCCGGCCAGGTGCACGAGGCCGATGTGGTGGGGCTCGTGGTGAAAACCGTGGAGCTGATGGCCGTCGCGGCCGCAGCGCGGCCCGTTATCGCCGCGCGGCGCGTCCGCGGGCGGAACCAGAGGATCCAGACCGGCTGAGGTCCCCGACGGGGGGACTTAAATGTCAGCCAGCTCGAACTCGACGTCAACGCGCGCTCCGCCGGCCCGCCCTCACTCCTGGGAAGGGCTGCGCGCGGATTGCCACCCGCGCGCAGCGCTCAACTCACTGATCGTCCTACTCGTCGAGGCGCATCACGACATTGCTGCCAAGGAAGTCGGCTTGCGCCACACCGCTCAAACGGTCGATCTGAATCTTGAAGCTCGGACTCTCACCCTTTAGCAGCTGGGATCGCTCGAGGATCTCACCGCTGATGAGAACGCTGTCTCCAGATCGCTGAACGTCTGTGACGCGGATCGACCTCGCCGTTCCAGGAAAGACCACGCCGCTCATCGCGTCCGGGGCCCCGGCGTGAACACTCTTCGCCAACTGGCCAGTCCGTGTCGTGAGATTGACCTGGCCCTCGACCACGTAAGAGGCATACGTCGGCAGAGGAGCCTTCGGCATCCCGGCCACGGCACGAAAGCGGAGGACGTCCTTCTTGCTCCAGGTAAAGAAGCCGGCCACTGGCATCGCCACCCCCGCTGCCACCACGACCGTGCCGGCCCCGGCCATCTTGAGAAAGTCGCGCCGATCAAGCGTTTTCATCCTGCCCTCCTAGTGCGGCGTGCCGAGATACGGGAAATCGGACAGGTAATCGGTGTGGGCTCCGACGTTGTCGGTGGTCAGACCACCCCCTGTGACGAGGCTCAGCGAGATATCGATGACGTCGTCCTGCAGAAGCCGGCCATTCAGCGCGGCGTAACTGGTGGCTTTCGAGAAGTCGTAGTTCAGCACGTCGGGTAGAAGGAGCGCGGCCACGTCCGGGTTACCGCCGAGTGCGCTCAGTGTGTTCCGGAAGCTCTGCACAAAAGTGATGCCCTCGGTCGTGGTCGCGGTCAGGTCCTTGTCCGGGTCGATCGAGTTGAAGATGTTCTTGTCTTGTCCATGGTTGAACACGGTGTTGATCGCGGCCCTCGCCATCCGGTCGTCGCGCACCATGCTCCCGTTCTGCGTCAGCACGGTCCGTCCCCACAGGCTGGTTGTGCCCGGTGTCGTTCCCAGGGCGCTGTTCGGAACCTCCAACACGATGCCGAAGACGTTCTTGTCGATGAAGAAGTCCCCGTGTGTGAAGTTGAAGTCGTCGATGAAGCCGAGCAGATCGAAGAAGAAGGGGTCGCTGCGGATGCCGGCGAAGAACCTGTACTCGCCTCTCGCGGTGATCTGCGGCTTGGAGCCGAATGAAGCGGGTGCGCCGGCGATGATCGCCTGCCCGCCGTCATTGAGATCGGCGGCCACGGGGCCACTCGCCAGGTGGACCGTCGCGGTCTGGCCGCCGTTCACGACCTCTGAAAAGCGCGTCCTGAACGACCGGTCGGCGACAGCGTCGCCGTTCGTGTCGATGTTGATCATGTAGATCGCGTCGCTGTCGAAGGACGAGGCAAGCGCGGGCGCCAACGGGTTGACGTTCATCACGAGGATCGACTTGGTGGGATCGCCAGGCTTGAGGAATGCGTAGACGTCGGTGATGTCCGTCTTGGGATCTCCCATCGGCGAGCCCACATTCGCCGTGTCGTCATCGACGGTGATCGCGATCGGGCCTGGGGAATCCAGGTGGTCAGCCATGATCCACTACCTCCCGGCGCGCTGATGCGCGCGAACAGACAAAGATCGCCAGCCAGGCTTGGCCAGGCCTCCGAGATTTGTCCAATACCGAATTACTTGCTTGTACGAATCAGGTCGTGTGCTGGATCAGTGGACCGCGATGCGATCGTTTACCCGCCTGATCGCCGCCGCAATGGCCTCGGGTGCGTCCTCCTGGATGTAGTGGTTGGCGCCCGCGATCTCGGTCACGTTCGCCGACGGGAAGTCGCGCTTCCACCGGGCCAGGACGGCCGCATTTCCGAAGGCAGGGTCCTTCATGGCCCAGACGAGCTCGATCGGCTTGTCACCTAATGCTCCTGGAGCTTTCGTGGCCAGCCGTTCCAGCATCGGCCGGGCGCGCCGGATCTGCCGTGGAAATTCGGCCACTCCGCGCCGCGCCTCCGGACTTGGTTGGGCGTCCTGGTAGGTCTTGAAGACTTTCGGGTCCATCGGCGTTGCCACGGACCGAGGCATGATGAAGTTGACAAACGAGTTGCGGTGGAGGATGAGCCACTGCAAGGGCGGGCTGGACATCACCACGCTGAACGTCGCCAGCGAACCCTGTGCGGGCCAGTACCAGGTGTTCGCAAAAACCATTCCGGCCACACGCCTGGCACGCTCAAGTGCGACGGTCATCCCGATCGGCCCACCCCAGTCCTGGCCGACGACGATGAAGCCGTCGAGCTCGAGGTGGTCGACAAGGTTGCCGATCACCTGCGCATGCTCTGCCGAGGTGTAGCCGTACCCAGGCGGACGCTCCGACAGTCCGAACCCTGGGTAGTCCATCGCGATGCAGCGGAACTGGCCCTTGAGCTCGTTGATCACCTTGCGGTACAGAAAACTCCAGGTCGGATTGCCGTGGAACATCACCACCGGGCGGCCCTCGCCCTCGTCGACGTAGTGAATCCGCGGGCCTGCTGCATCGAACCACCGGGACTCAAAAGGAAAGAGGGTCGTGTCCGGCCTGAAATCAACTTGCATCAGATCCCTCCCAGCTTCCGTGTGCCGATCGCCACAACGAAACGACCGGAGCTGTCCGACCGGACCTCCGGTCAGCCGCTCGTGTGGGAAGTCTAGGCCGCGGCTTGACGCAAGCTCGGAGCCGTGACGCTGGGACGCAGCAGGGCAAATGCGATCAATCCGAAGGTGAGCCCATAGAGAATGTGGCCGATGATGAAGGCGCCCCGCGGCGTCGCGTCGACCATCAGCGGGTTCGCCACCGGCAGGATCACGTACATCATCAGCGCATAAAGGATCAGAGCCCCGATCACCGCTGCTCCCGTGTATCCGATCCGCGTTGCGAGCAACGGCAGGCGCAGCGCTCTCATGGCGCCGAGGAGGATCAAAGCGAAGGACACGCCTACCACGACTGAGAAGGCCATATGCAAGAGAAACCCGATGCCGAGGTGCGACGGGACGAGCGGCTCGCTCATCGACGTCATCCCTGGGTGCATCATCATGTCGTGGATCATCATCTGGGCCTCCGACCTGTAGACGAATGAGGCCATGCAGACGCTGAGCGGCGACCAGAACCCGTTATTGGTCGCGGCCGAGTAGATCATCATCCACATCGCCATCACGACTCCCCCGGCGGTGCCGCTGACCGCCGCGAGGCCTACAAAGCGGCTGTCGCTACCCCGGCTGGCTACCATTCGATCCTCCTTGCGAGCGCGCTGTCAATTGGCAGGCACAGACCCCGCCACGCGAATGCACAACACGGCATCGGGCATGTAATTCCCGGCACTTGTTCTGGATCGCCTGGCGACTGGCTAGCTACGCTGCGGCCGATTCGATCGCGGCCGCGGTCTGCCACATCGCCTCGGCAGATGAACCGGTGATTACCGCCGTGCCGACCGCGGAGTGGACGATCAGCAATTGATGGCCCGAGAGAGTCCTGTCTTCGACACCTGAGCCCGATGGGGACTGGCCCTCCAGCCAGCTCACAGTGACCCGTGCCCCGGACGGCGCGGTATAGACCACAGTCACGATGTCCGTCGAAGCAATCCGGTCCATCCTTGCGCCGACAACCTGCATGCCGTCCAGCTGCACCGCCGGCAGCGTCCGGCCGGAGGCTTGCACACACCACCGACCGACCTGAGTGGGGTCGCCTGACTGGATCTGAAGGGGCTGGGAGGAGGCCGTCACCGCAGCCTGGACCGGATCTGGACGAGAGAGCACCGACCACCCAACGCCGGCAGCAGCCACCACGATCGCGGCAGCTGCTGCCGCCGCGATCACGCGGAGAGGTCCTGATATCACGAGGATCGGCCGCCGCTTGAGCGTCGCTCGGTCCAGGTCCCCATGGGCCTGCCGAATCTTCGAGGTAAGCAATTGGTGCGCTCGTATCTCGCTCGCGCAGTCAGCACATTCCCTGACGTGATCGAGCGTGGCTGCAGGGACGAGTTCAGTCTCACCGTCTGCCACGGCGGCCAGGAACTCCCGGTGAGGCGCGCAGCCGCTCAACTGCTTCCTCCATTCAGTTTTGAAATCACCAGTCGCCGGGCTCGATATACACGAGACATGACCGTGCCAACGGGGATGTCCAGGATCGAGGCGGTCTCGGCGTAGCTGAGGTCTTCTACTGCCGTCAAGTAGAGCGGGATGGCGAATATGGCTGGGAGTGTGCGGAAAGCGCTGGCAATCTGGGTCAACTCAGCGCGTTCGACGACTCGGGCCTCGACAGGGCTCGTGGCGTGGGCGTGCGGGCCGACCGGCTCGGCGACGAGCTCCTCGATGGAGACGACCGTGGGATGCGACCCGTCGGCACGGACGACGTTGAGGTGGATATTCCGCAGTATTCGAAACAGCCAGGCCTTCAGGTTGGTGCCGGGATGAAATCGCCACTGCGATGCAAGTGCCCGGGCAATCGTCTCCTGAGCCAGGTCCTCGGCCGCTTCGCGGTCGTGTGTCAGCGACAAGGCGAAACGCAGCAGCCTCGTCTCCTGAGCCAGGTCCTCGGCCGCTTCGCGGTCGTGTGTCAGCGACAAGGCGAAACGCAGCAGCCGCGGCTGCAGTTTTGCGATCTGCGTCGCCAGATTGCCCTCCGCCTCGGGGTTCCTTTCACTCATGAGGGCGGCGCTCCATGTTCGAGTCGAGAATACCCCGGCCCTGGCGCCATCGAGCCTGACGTCTTGCCTTGCCATCGCCTGCACAACACGACGGGGAACGCGAACACTGGACAGCCGACCTGGTCGTCCCTGTCGAGAACCCAGTTCGATATCGCGGCCGCTCGGGCCTATGACGCCGCTCTCGCACCGTTCTCGAAGGGTGTGTACGTCAACGCGCTTGACGATGAGGGCCAGGACGGCGTGCGCCGGGCGTATCCCGCGGCGAAGCTGGCCAGGTTGGCGGAGCTGAAGCACCGCTACGATCCGGACAACGCGTTCCACCTGAACCAGAACATCCAGCCCGCCGCGCGTTAGCCATCGACTCCTGGAGCCCGCACCAGGTACAAGCGCTACCCCTGTGACTCGATGTGCGTTTCGCTCGGGGGTTTCAATTTGGTCAGCGGCAGATCGAGCGCAAACCAGGTCCCGACGCCGGGCTCGGTTCTCTCCAGGGCAAGCCTACCCTGGTTTGCTTCGGCGAGGATTCGGCTGGAGTACAGACCCAAGCCCACTCCGGGGACGCTGCGGAACGCCGGGTCCTTGGTGCGATGAAAGGGTTGGAACACGCGGGCACGCTCCGAGCCGGACATCCCGACCCCATTGTCGATGACACGAACGACGCCGCGATTTCGATCGACAAGTGCTTCCAACTTCAGGCGCGGAGGGCGTGCAACATACGTGAGGCTGTTGTTGATCAGGTTGTCGAGGATTCGTCCTAGCTGGCGAGAGTCGGCGTGCACCGGCACCGGTTCCTTTGCCAGACTGACCGCGATCTGGGCACCGCTCATTTCGGCGCGCGCTCTCACTCGATCGATCGCGTTCTTGACGGCCTCGCGCAGATCGACATAGACATGATTTGACGGCTCGGTCTTGGCTTCAATCCGCGCGGCCTCGACGAGCTCGTTCATGATCCGATCCACCTGCCATGCCTTGTCCGCCATCACGTTGAGGGTCGCTCTCCACTTGGGCGGAGGTGGCCCGAGCTTGCCTTCAGAAAGGATCGCCAGATAGCTCGTCAGCGCCGCGACCGGCGGTCCTAGCTCGTGACCCGCCACATCGATGGCGTCGGTCTTGGCTGCGATCGCCAGGCTGGCGGAGTGATACAGGCGCGCCAGCTCCTCTGCCTGTTGGCGGGCGTCGACGAAGGAAGCGAGAAGGAATGAAGCGAGGCTCAGGCTGATGTTGAAAGCTTGGAGAGTGACCATCTTCTCGAGCAGGGTCTCGGAGGCGAACGGACCCACTCCGTTGACTGCCGCCCAGGCCGCGATCACCGATGCTATGAGGGCAGCGGGGGCTGCCCCAGCAAGCCGAAAGCGCCAGGCCGCCACCGCGATTAGAGGAAGGACGAGGTACTCGAGCCGAAACCGGTTCTCGAACAGGAAGTAGGTCACGACTCCGACTCCTGCCAGCAGAACCGTCAGCTCAATGCTTCGACGCCAACCCAGAGGACGAAGCCCCGGACGGGGAACAAAGCTCAAGAGCATCGGAGCGACGAGCAGGACACCCATCGCGTCGCCCGCCCACCACACCGCCCACGTGGAGGCGAATTTGCCCATCGACACCGCCCCGGAAAGGGTCAGCACAGACGAGCCGATCGTGGCGCTGACCGTCATGCCGACCAGGGCGCCCAACAACACGATTGCGACCGCGTCCCGCATTCGGTCCAGCGCGGGGTGGAAGTCGGCACGTCTGAGCAGCTCAGACGAGACCAGCGGCGCGAGCGTGTTGCCGCAGGCGATCAGCCCCGCTCCAACCGGCGAGGGGCCGAGAGGCAGGTTGACCGCGAACGCCGCGACCGCGATGGCCGGCCACATCCGCCGGCCGAGCAGCAAGAATGTGACGAGGGCGATTCCGGTCGGTGGCCAGATCGGCGTGACTTGACCGTGCACGAGAGCCAGGTTCAGGCTGAGGCGCGCGACGGCCCAATAGGCGATCGCGACGGCAGCCATGAGGACGAGGTACCTGACGGGTTGGGTCCGGTCAGGATCTCTCGCCACTCTGGCGGATACCGCCTGCACTTGCGTAGCCACCCCTACAACTAAAAACGAGCCTACGTCGGCGACCTTGCGCCCGAACATGCCCTGGAAAGAAGTGCCAGGCGGCGGAAGTCCATGCCGCCGCATGACCCGGGTCCTCTTATCTACTGGCGTCGCGCGGGGAGCGTCTCGGGTTCTGGAATCCCGTCGCGAGCGCCACCTGCTCGAGCTTCCACGACCGATAGTCCCGCAACGCAGCTAGCCAGGGGAAAAGGAAGATGAGGCCCAGACCGATGAAGGTGTTTCCCGATAAAAACAGGGAACCACGTCTCGTGAAGCTGCAAGCGCCCTTTAGTTTTCCCAACTGCTCGAACTCGGTCACCGGAAGCTGTGGCAGCACGATCTGAGCTGTCGCAATCAGGTGGTCCCGTCCCACCAACACAGGCCGTCATCGGAGAATTGGCCCACCTCGACTGACGGCTACCCGAGTCGATAAGCGACGAGAGCGGGGTGATCTGTTGAGCTGAGCGGAAGCCCCGCGCCCGCCAGCAGGGTGTCGCCGGTGATCGCCAGAGTCGAGTTCGAACCGGCGGGAAGCCTGGCTGTCCAGACGATTGACCCATTGGCTCGCGAGAGCGCCGCGACCTCACCGCTAAACGTGGTCGTGAACACGAGGTCGCCGGCGACGGTGGCCCCGCCGAGTGGCATCTGCGGCATCGTCGTCGCCCACAACTGCTTGCCCGTCGCCACGTCGAGCGCGACCATCTCGCCGGTCGCCTGGAGGACGTTTGCGGTGCCTAACACCTTCGCGGGGTCCGTGTATGTGGTCCCGAGATTGACGACAGGGACATACACCACGCCGTCAGCCGCGGCCATGTTGGTCTCGACCCCACCGACCTCTCCTGGGTAGAGCGTGTATGGACTCTTCAGTTGAAGCTTGCCTTCGAGGGCAAGCTCATCGTCCTGGTCGTGTCCGTTGTGGGCGCCGACAGCTTTCTTCCAGAGCAGCGCACCGCTCGTCGGGTCGAGCGCGAACACATACCCGCCCTTGCCCGCCGCCAGGACGATGGAACCCCCGGCCGCTTTGGTGAGGATCGGCGAGACCTGCAGGTCCCAGTCGTGGAAGTCGTCAGGAAATGCCTGGTAATACCACTGCAGCCGACCCGTTGCCTGGCTCAGCTTGACGACGCTGTCGGTGTACAGCTCGCGGCCCGGTGCCGATTGGGCTTCTTGCTGGGACAGGTATGGGTTGCCGGTGCCGACATAGATTGAGCCGTCCGGGCCGATCAAGAAGGGATCCCAGGCGCCACCCGCGGTGGCCTTCAGCTGCCGGCCTGTGATGTCCGCCACGGTTTGGAAACTCCAGTCCGTGGCTCCGGTGCCGGCATCGAGGGCGTAGATGATGCCGCCGCCCGGGGTCAGCGCTGACGCGACGAACACCTTGTGGTTGGCAACTTGAGGCGCGATCTGGAACCTGGCAGTGATTCCGGCGAAACTCGTGTGGTACCAGACCTGACGCCCCGTGGTCGCGTCGAGGGCGAAGACGCCCGTCGCGGTGACTCCGTAGATCCGCCCGTAGGCCAGCGTGACGCCATTGGGACCGTAGTCGGGCGAGTTGAACGTGTGGGTCCAGAGCAACCGGCCCGTGGAGTAACTCGCCGCCATGACGTTCGACGCCCCGTCCTGGAGGTAGACCACGCCGTTGGCGATCACAGGATTGGCGAAATCGCGGCCGGTCGCCCCCTTCCCAGTGAGGGGCAGGGTCCAGGCAACCGCGAGCTTCGCGACGTTGGTCGCGGAGATGGTCGAGGAGGCGACCCGTGTGTTGTAGAGGCCGTCGTTCGGAGAGGGCCATTCATTGAAGTAGCGGATGTCCTCCGCCGGGGCGCCGGGAGGGACGGAGCCGGCCAGGCTTGGAGGCACGGTCGCTTCAGTGGGCGCCGCCGAACTCTGTGACTTCCCGGTCGAACCACTGCAGGCTGAAGCCACGACAACAAGGAGCATCAGGGCGGCCATCCGAGAAATCCCTAGCACGGGTCGGTCTACCTCCTGCTCAACTACCGGATCGCTTGGGCCCCACAGCGCATTCCTACCCGCGATGCTAAGGCCCCGGGAAAATGCCGGATTTTGCGCAAAGCCGACCGGCCACCCTGTGACCTATTCGTCGGCGACCCAGGCGCCGGCGAGCGCAAATCCGCGCACCGCGACGGCCCAGACCAGCCCCAGAACGATCATCAGCAGCAGTGCGAGCAGCCATGGCGCTGGTCGGGTCCAGCCTATGGTCACGCTCGCCACCGCCCCCGCGACCGTCGCGACCCAAAGCGGTCGGTAGACGGAGATGAGCCGGCTCGAATCAGCGAGGGCTCGCCACGTCGGGATCAAGAAGACCAAACCCACAGCCACCGCTCCGGATAGGAGCCATGAGGTCGATGCGGGGGTGCTGCGGTCATGCGCGTGTCCGATCAAGCTGACCATAACGGCTCCGGCAGCCGCAATCGAAAGCGTGATTGGATAGTGGCTCAGCATCCAGTTGGCGAGGGCACGACCATCAGGCTTCGGTAGTTTTCCGCCGACGACGTCGAAGTAGATCCACCAGAACCCGAAGCCGGCCGCCAACGCGATCATGCCGGTCGAGATTGTCGACTGGAGGGCCACGCGCAGCCATGGCGTACGTTCCGGAATCAGCGCGCGTGGCACGGCCGCCCGGTGGATCAACAATTCCGCCGCTTCATCCGGAGCGTGTCGGAGCGCAACAGCCGATATATCCGGGCCATCGTCGAGACGATCGATTTATCCCGGCTGCCTCGGCCCTTACGACTGCTCCTTGATTACGTCTAGCCCGGACGAGCTGGTTGGCGACTTTAGGGGTGAGCGGCGACCTTTGTTCGCTGTTCACTCAGGTAGCTGGTGCCGGTGAGCACCATGCCCAGGCCAACCACCACCATGAGCGATATGAACAACGGATCGCTCGAGTAGACGAGCAACGCTGCAAGCACCAACATGATGAACGCGCGCACCAGGAGGGTCGTCGTATACAGCACCTCCAGCCGGTGGCGGATGATCTGGACGATCACAATGCCCAGGGCGAGGAGCACAACCCCGAGCAGCCTCGGCATGACGTCACCGTAGTGGCCTTTGGCGAACAGGAGCGTGAGTGCGAACGAGGGAGCCAGGATGAGGGCGATGCCGGCACCGAGCAAGTACGTTGCCAGGTAGAACAAGCTCAAGCGCGTTCGTCGCATGGCGTGTATATACACGGTTCGGTATTGTTTGGCAAGGGGAGAGCTGAATGCCTGACCGAGCAGCCGCCACGCTTGCCCGTTATCGGAGGGCGGTGAGAGCGTGCGCGGTCATGAATCTCCGCCAGGCCGCACGTGCGGTGACGGCTCAATTCGATGCACAGCTTCAGTCAACTGGGCTGCGCGCGACACAGCTGAACCTGCTCATGGCGGTCGAGACCGGAGCGGCCGTAACCATTACCGACCTGGCCGAGATCCTGGCTATGGATCGGACCACGATGACCCGAAACCTGAAGCTCCTTCGGGATCGACGCCTCGTGGAGCCGGGTAGGATCGCACTCACAGCCAAGGGCCGCCGGGCGGCCGCCATCGCCCTCCCCCTCTGGGAGCAGGCGCAGGCGCGCTTCGTGAGAAGCCTCGGAAGTCAAAGGTGGGAGTCGCTGATCGACGAGCTGGCCGCAGCGAAAGCGGCGATTCGACCGCGATCGAGGCCCAAGCGTTAAGCGGACGTCGTGACTCGCCCGGTGTCTATGGAGCCTCGGCCACGTAGCCCTTGATCTGACCGTTTCTGCGCGCAGCCACTACTTTGCTCGCGGGCTGGCCGTTGACCTGGTAGACCGGTGTGCCCGACTCGAGAAACGCCGCGTCCCCATCCTTGGGCCTGTAGTTCGGATCGCAGACATTACCGGCAACCTTGAACTTCACGCGAGCCACGACCGGACCGAGATCGCTCTCCTGGATGGTCGTCGGCGCTCCAGGTCCGGCCAGGTACTGGGTGGCCCCAATCTGGATGAAGTCCACCCAGTCGATCTGGACGTTGCCGCAGCCCTGGGCTGAACCGGGCAGCTGACACGCGCTCACCAGCAGCAACGCGATCGCGATGATCGACCGAGCCATCACGGAGGTGACGACGGTCCCGCCCATCAGGTAACGCGCAGCCTGGTGCGCGAAAGTCGCTGTTTGACTGGCGACCGGTCCCTTTTTATAGTCAAGTTGGCTTTCGGCTGCGATCAATCGAACTGGGGGGATTTTGATGGGTGGTTGTGTATTCCGTGGAGGGTCCCTGCGCGCTGTCCCGCTTGGCCTCGCCGCGCTGCTATTGCTCGCGACGCCCGCCAGCGGGCAGACAGAGCGGGCCGACGGCGTCGGTATAAGCAGTCCTGGGACCTCGCTCAATGTTCAGCTCGTCGGCCACAACTCGCTGTTCAACCGAGGCGAGAACGCGGCGATCGCGATGTTCGACCACTACGTCTATGTCGGGAATCGATCGGACGGGTCGAGCTCGTGTGGAGATCTCAACGGCAGCGGTCCGGTAGCCTCGGTCCTGACGCCGACGAACGCCGACGGGACTTGCACTCACGTCCATCCGGGGATATTGATCGTCGACGTCGCCGACCCGACGAACCCAACGGTCGTAGGCGAAATCCCTGTCGAGATCGCCGCCCCGAACGCAGCGGGACATCCAGTCGGGGTCACGTCGCGAGAGCTGCGCGTCTGGCCGCAGAAGAAGCTGCTCGTCGAGCTGAGCTTTCGCTGTAGCCGGCTCCTGCACGCTTGTCCTCGCGGGAACGACACAACCTTTCCTTTCGACTACAAGTTCTTCGACCTGACCGACCCGGTACACCCGCAACTGATCCAGCGACACGTCACCAGGTCGGCGGCCGGCGTGGCGATCAAGCCGCATGAGTTCTTTCTATGGACCGATCCCAACAACCTCGACCGCGCGCTCCTTTATGAGTCGACTCCGTCGGTGTCGGTTGACCCGGCCAGACCGAACTTCGTCGTGGAAGACATCAGCGCGGTTCCGAGCGGAGGCGATGTGAGGCTCGTCGCCCAGGCGAACTGGAACCAGTTCTTCCCGGGAGCGGCGGACCCCGCCAACTATGACTTCGACCTCTCACTGCACTCGATGACGCCGACTGCTGACGGCAAGACAACTTACATGGCGTACCTGCGCGGCGGCATGCTCGTACTCGACACGAGTGCGGTCGTCAATAATCCGAACCCCGGCTCGGTCATCTCACTCAATGACTCCTTGTTGACACCGATCGCCAATCGACCCATCTGGGGCACGGGATCGCAGTGCGCGGGCGGCACAGCAGCGGGTTGTTCGGAAAGCCACTCAGCGGTTCCAGTACCTGGCCGATCCTTCGAAGTGAACATCGACGAGGTGTATGGAACGTTCACGACGTCGTCGTTTGGATGGCCGTGGGGCTGGATGCGAATCATCAACGTGGAGGATCCGTCGCAACCGCGAATAGTGAGTGAGTTCAAACTCGTCCAGAACACACCAGCCTTCCAGGCACAGGTCGATTCCGCCACCGAGCAGTTCACGTCCTATTCAACCCACAACCCGACTGTGCTGCCGCACCTTGTGGTCGATTCGTGGCACTCAGGCGGATTGCAGATCGTGGACATCACAAGTCCGCTCCATCCCAGTCAGGGCGGCTACTTCTCGCCGACGCCACTTGAGTCGGTCGCCCTCGAAGACCCTGCGCTGAGCCGCGGACCCAACAAGGTGGTGATGTGGAGCTTCCCAATCATTCGGAATGGGCTGATCTACGTGGTTGACGTTCGCAATGGGCTGTACGTGTTCCGCTACACCGGCTCCAATGCAAAGGAGATCGAGCGGATCGGGTTCCTCGAGGGGAACAGCAACCTGGGCGACGCCTCGCGACTGGCCTCCGGCGACTGAGAAAACGCAAAGCAGCCGCGGCGGACGACCGCCGCGGCTTGCTGCATAACTCCGATCTCTTGGATCGACCGATGAGTTTCAGGCCGCCGGCTTGTTAAAGATGTCGAGACCATGCAGCCGATCGTCCTGTTCGGGATTCAATTTACGTTCTCGCTTGTGGCGTACTCGCTCGCAGCGTGGTGGTACCTGGCGCCCCGCCTCGCCAGGCTGCCGCGGGAGATGGCGTTGGTGCCGCTCGTATGGATCCACGTCCTCAGAATCGCCGGCGGAACCATCCTCGCGCCTGGCGCCGTCGGCGATGCCGTTCCGATTGACTTTCGCACCATGATCGGATACGGCGACATGCTCACCGCGTTTCTCGCGATGGTTGCGCTGGTCGCCCTGCGGCTTCGCGTGCGGTACGCGATCGGGCTCGTGTGGTTGTTCGTGGTGGTGGGTCTGGTCGACACGGCGAACGCGATCATCGAGTCGATGCGCTACAGCGTCTTCAACTATCCCCTCGGCGTCAACTGGGTCATCGTGACGAGCTACGTTCCGGCGCTTTTGGTCAGCACCGTCCTGATCTTCATCCACCTTCGCGGGCCGAGGCGGTCAGCCGGCTAGCCGCCCAGCTCAAAGCGCGCAAGTAGCTGCGGATCGGCAAACGCATCGATGCGCGTAATGCGCTTCCCATCGTCAGCGATGACGAGAAGAGCGAACAGCCGCTCCCGCATGTACGCGACCAACGCGGGGCTCTGGTTCGCGCGAGCCGCGACCAGTCGCATCGGCGCAATCGGAAAGATGTACCCGGAGAGGAAGTCGCCGATCGCCCGTGCGCCGACGACTGCCGGCTTGGGCGGCATGGTCAGGATGGCGTCTTCGCGGAGCAGGGCCACCAGGCTCACCACGTCCGCCGTCTCCCACGCCCGGACGTAGCGTTCGAGCAAGTTGGGAGAGCTGACGAGTCGCGGCCGGACATAGCTGCCCCGAAGAGTCGTGCGCGCGCGCTGGAGCGTGCTGTTGACTGCTTGGACGCTCGTATCCAGTAGACGCGCGACCTCGTCACCGCGAAATGCCAGCACATCGCGTAGAAGCAGTACGGCGCGTTGGCGCGGGGGCAGAACCTGAAGCACGGTCAGGAACGCGAGCGACACCGACTCGTGGCTGTCATACCGGGCCTCTGGCCCGGAGTCAGTGGAGGCGATGCCACCCAGAAGGTCGTCGGGGCATGGGCCGGGCTCCACGCGATCGCGCCTGTGGGCTTCGAGGGCATTGAGACAGGTGTTGGTCGCGATGCGGTAGAGCCACGCCCCAAACGAGATGTGCTCGCGGTACGTATGCCGGCCCTGCCAGGCGCGCATCAGCGCCTCCTGGAGCGCATCCTCCGCCTCGGCGACGGTGCCGAGCATTCGGTAGCAGTGGGCGAACAGCTCGCGGCGGTAGCCGGCCACTTCGTCTCCGAAAACGTCGGCTGACTCCAGCAGCATCGCTCAAATTGTGGATCGGCGAGGCTTAGACCTGTCAGAAATGAAGAAGCAATCGCGGCCCGGCGGGCCTAGGCTGAAAACCATTGACGCGGCCAACGCCGCGTATGTAAAGGGAGGAAACCCATGAAGATCAAACTGACAACCATTTACGTGGACGATCTCGACAAGGCCCTGCGCTTCTATACGCAAGTGGCCGGCTTCGTGAAGAAGACGGACGTTTCGCAAGGGGGG
>WNEY01002193.1_pt1 | contig 14593 bp, 9 predicted proteins | sample 5400531 | NCBI WGS metagenome assembly WNEY01 (sample SAMN13153338, study PRJNA577476) | soil metagenome | isolation source: 200 cm saprolite under Douglas fir tree site 1 | place: USA:California | collected 2015-04-18
ACACTGAGAACGGCGACTTCACCCAGTCCGGCACCGACTTCTCGATCCCGACCTACGGACCGGCGCTGACCTTCTCCCGCAGTTACGACGCTGCCGTCGCCCAGCAGCAGACGAAGACCGGTACGTCGGGCCCGATGGGGTACGGCTGGACCGACAACTGGGCCAGTTCGATCACCACGACGCAGCCCCAGGCGGGCGACATATATACGATCGGCGGCCTCGGCACCAACAACGGCAACGGCGGACCGGGCCCGCAGTCCGTGGTGTCCGGTCCGCAGGGCAACGAGGTCGACGGATCGGGCAACCTCTACTTCGCCGACGCCAGCGACAACCGGATCCAGGAGATCCCCGCCTCGAGCGGAACGCAATGGGGCATCGCGATGACGGTCGGCAACGTCTACACGGTGGCCGGCAGCCCGGGCGGGCAGTCCGGCGCGTCGTCGAGCGGAACGCCGGCGGCCAGCACCATGCTGGACGACCCCGAGGGCGTGGCGGTGAGCGGATCGGGATTGTTCATCGCCGACACCGCCAACTGCCGGGTGGTGGAAATCGCCGCGACGAGCGGGACGCAGTACGGGATCTCGATGACCGCCGGGGACATGTACGTGATCTCCGGGCGCACCGGTCAGTGCGCGGTCGGCAATGACGCCAAGGTAGCCACCCAGTCCGACCTCAACGAGCCGATCGGCCTGCACATCGGGGCGGCCGGGCACGCCGGCGACCTGTACATCGCCGACACTGGCAACAACCGGATCCAGGAGATCGCCGGAGCCAACGAAACCGAGTGGACCCAGTCCATGACCAACGGCTTCGTCTACACGGTCGCCGGGAGCTCCGCGGGCACGGCCGGGGAATCCAACAACGGCTTCAAGGCGACGAGCGATCAGCTGACCGCGCCGGACGGCGTCACGATCGACGGCAACAACAACATGTACATCGCCGACACCGACAACTGCCGGGTCGAGCAGGTCCCGTGGACGAGCGGTACCTACTGGGGCCAGTCGATGACCGCCAACGACCTGTACACCGTGGCCGGCCGTAACGCAGCGAGCTGCACGATCGGCTTCGATAACAAGGCCGCAACCTCATCTAACCTGTGGTTCCCGACGTCGGTCAGGGATCCGAACGGCAACCTGTACATCACCGACTCGGGGAACAACCGGGTGCAGGAAGTCGCCGGAACCGGGCACACCGAATTCGGCCAGTCGATGACCGCCAACTTCGTGTACACGATCGCCGGCAGCTCGTCGGGCACCGCCGGGGACTCCGGCGACGGCGGGTCAGCCACGTCCGCGTTGCTCAACGCACCCGGTGCGCTCTGGCTCGACTCCAGCGGCAACGTCTACGTCTCCGACACCGGCAACAACGAGGTGCGCAAGGTCAGCGCCTCGACCGCCAACATTTCCGATACCGCCGGCGGCAACGGGCGCACGCTCTGGACGGTGGGTGACGGCGGTCCGGCGGTCACGTCCGGGCTGCTCAGCCCCCGCGCGATCGCGTCCGACCCGCACGGCGACATCTTCGTCGCCGACACCAGCAACAACCGGGTGCAGGAGATCGCCGGCTACAGCCACACGCAGTTCGGCATCTCGATGACCGCTGGGGACATCTATACCGTCGCCGGCAGTGCCACCGGACTCGTCGGAGACTCGGGCAACGGCGGGCTGGCCACCGCGGCGCTGCTGAACACACCCGAGGGGATAGCGGTCGACTCCTCAGGCAACCTCTACATCGCCGATACGAACAACCACCAGATCCGGGAGGTGTCCGCCTCGACCGGGATCATCAGCGCGTTCGCCGGCAACGGACTGAGCGGTAGCTCAGGAAACGGCGGTTCGGCGACCAGCGCCGAGCTGAACGTACCCGCCGCCGTCGTGACGGACGCGGCCGGCGACGTGTTCATCGCCGACCCGGGCAACGACGAGGTGCAGGAGGTCGCGGCCAGTTCGGGCACGCACTACGGGATCTCGATGACCGCCGGGAACATCTACAAGATCGACGGCACCCCCGGTACCTCGGGCACCTCGGGCGACGGCGGGCCGGCTACCTCGGCCCAGCTGTCCGGGGACGCCGGAGTAGCGGTCGACCCGGCCGGCAACATCTACATCTCCGACACCGCCAACAACCGCATTCAGGAGGTGGCGGCCGCCACCCACGTCCAGTGGGGTATCTCGATGACCGGCGGTGACGTGTACACGGTCGCCGGCTCGGCCTCAGGCAGCGGCGGCAGCGCCGGCAACCTCGGCCCGGCGACGCTGGCGCTGCTCAGCCATCCGGTGCAGGTCGTGACCGACGGCGCGGGCGACCTGTACATCGACGACACGGCCAACAGCATCGTGCGCGAGATCCCGGCCGCCAACGGCACCCAATGGGGCCAGTCGATGACCGCCGGCGACATTTACACCGTGGCCGGCACGCTCGGCGCGGTCGGCAACGCCGGCGCCGGCGGCCCGGCCACGGCCGCGCAGCTTGACGGCGAATCGGGGATCGGTACCGACCCGGCCGGCGACCTGTTCATCTCCAGCGCCGGCGACGACCTGGTCCAGGAGGTGACCGCAACCGCCGGTTCCGCGATCCCGGCCGCGCCCGGGCAAACCAGCTCGCTCTCACCGGCGCCGGGCGGCATCACGGTCAACCAGCCCGGCGGCGCTCAGGTCACGTTCTACGCGCAGGTAGCCGGGACCTGCACGTCGCCGTATCAGGTCGCGGGCGGGTACTGCGCCCTGCCTGTGTTCGGCGACGCCACGCTCACCAACAACACCGGCAACAACACCTACACCTTCAGCCCGTCGGTCGCGACCAGCAGCTACACCTACTCCTGGAACGGGCAGCTCATCAGCGAGTCCAACCCCGCCGGCGACATCCTGACGATCACCTACCAGTCGCCCGCGCCCGGCACCGGCAATTGCCCGGCATCGGCCACATCCTGCGAGACGATCACCTCCGCGTCCGGCCGGGCCCTGGTCATCGGCTCGAACAGCAGCGGGCTGGTCACCTCGGTCACCGATCCCATGGGCCGCAGCTGGACCTACGGCTACAACTCCGCCAGCCAGCTGACCTCGGCGACCGACCCGATGGGCAACGAGACCAGCTACACCTACGGTCAGGGCACGACCGGCAACCCGCTGCTCGCCAACGACCTGCTGACCATGACCAGCCCGAACGCGCAACCGGGCGGCCCCGACGCCGGGGACGCCACCGTCAACGTCTACAACGCGGCCGGCGAGGTTACCAGCCAGACCGACCCGATGGGTTTCAAGACCACGCTCAATTACTGCGTGAACGCGGCGACCGGCGACTGCATGAACGCGTCCACCGGCAGCGGCTACGTCACCATCACCGATCCGGACGGCAACACCACCGTCGACTACTACGTCCAGGGCGCCCTGGCCGCCGAGTCATCCTGGACGGCCGGGACCACGCTGGCTTCCGAGCAGGACTACGTTCCCGACACCACGGCCGGCGGCACCAGCGGCGGCACCCTACTCGATACGGCCGCCACTGACGGCAACGGGAACGTCACCGGTTACGGCTACAACGCGGCCGGCGAGCAGACATCCACGTCCGGCCCCAGCCCGGCCGGCGGGCAGGCCACCACCTCCAGCGCCTACGGCAGCGGTGGCCAGTTCAACTGCTATGGCTCCGACGCGGAAACCGCCAGCACGACGTGCTCGCAGGACGGCGGCCCGGCCCAGGTGGCGCCCGGCGGGTCGATCACGCCGCCGTCTTCGGCACCGCCGGTCGGCCTGAACTGGACCCTCTATGACACCCGGGGCAACGAGCTGTACTCCACGGAAGGGGTGTACTCACCTTCCGGGACGTTTGACTACGCGCAGACCACCTACCAGTTGTTCAAGGGCAACACCATCACGTTGAACAGCACCAATATCTCGTGCACGTACCTCCCGCCGTCGCCGTCGCTGCCGTGCGCCACCATCAATCCCGACGGCGTGGTCACCCAGCTTGAGTACGATTCCGCCGGCGACCTGATCCTGTCATCGACACCGGACGGCAACAGCGGCGGCGAGCTAGCCACGACGACGGCTACCTACAACGGTGACGGTGAGCAGCTGACCAAGGTCGCCCCGGACGGCAACGTCTCCGGCGGCAACGCGGGGAACTACACCACGACCACCGTCTGGAATGCCGACAACCAGCCCACCTCGAGCACCGCAGGCAACGGAACTGGGTTCACCGACACGCCCAGGGCCGTCGGCTACACCTATGACGGCAACGGGAACCGGACCAAGGTGCAGGACGCCCGCGGATTCACCACCATCACCGCCTTCAACGCTGACAACCACGCGACCCTGGTCACCGACCCCGACAGTAACTCGACGCTGACCTGCTATGACGGTGACAACAACGTCGCGCAGACTGTGCCCGCGGTGGGCGTGGCCGCGAACAACCTCACCCCCGCGTCGTGCCCGGCGGCCTATCCGGCCGACTACAGCACCAGGCTGGCCACCGACGCGACCGTGTCGACGTTCAACGTGCTCGGGAACATGACGTCGCAGACCACCCCGGCGCCGGCCGGACAGTCCGGATTCGAGACCACGACCAACACCTACGACGGTGACGGCAACGTGCTGACCACGACCGCCCCGCCTGCCACCAACGGCGGCGCCAGCCAGGTCACCAGCAGCACCTACAACACCGCGGGGCAACTCATGTCGGTGACCACCGGATCCGGCACGTCTGCGGCATCGACGGTCAGCTACTGCTACGACCCCGACGGGGGCGAGACGTCGGTCGTCTACGCAGACGGCAACGCCTCAGGCACCGCGCCGTGCCAGACGGCCTACCCCTGGACGGTCAGTTCCAGCGCCAACCCGACTCAGGCGGCCTACCAGACCACCTACGCCTACGATTCGGCCGGGGACCTGACCTCTACGACCACTCCGGCCACCGCGGCCGCTCCGAGCGGCGGGACCACCGCCGCCACATACGACCCGGCTGGAAACATGCTCACCCAGCTTGACCCCAACGGCGTGACGACGACGCGGACCTATACACCGCTGAACAAGGTCGCCACGATCTCCTACTCCGGGTCGTCCGCGCACTCGGTCAGCTACACCTACGACGCGAGCGGCAACAAAACGGCCATGACCGACGCGACCGGCAGTTCCAGCTACATCTACAACTCATTCGGCGAGCTCACGTCGACCACGAACGGCGCCGGACAGGTCACGACCTACGGCTACGACGCGGACGGGAACACAACCGGCATCACCTATCCGCTGCCGTCCGCGGCGACCTGGGCGACAACCAGCACAGTCGGCTACGGGTATGACAACGCCGACCGGCTCGCCTCGGTCACCGACTTCAACAACCACAAGATCACCATCACCGACAACGCCGACGGCCTGCCCACCGCTGCTGCTCTCGGATCCACCGGCGACACGATCAACCCCAGCTACGACGCCACCAACGGCCCGTCGGCGATCACCTTGAAGAACTCAACCAGCACCCTGCAGTCATTCAGCTACTCCGACTCTCCGGCCGGGACGATCCTGTCCGAGACCGACACCCCGACCTCGTCGCTGTCTCCGGCTGACTACACCTACGACAGCCAGGGCCGGGTCACGTCCGACACCCCCGGCACCGGGTCAGCCAAGAACTACGGGTTCGACGCCTCGTCTAACCTGACGACCCTGCCCAATGGCGCCACCGGCAGCTACGACCACGCGGGCGAGCTCACCTCTCAGGTCCTGTCCGGGACGACAACGAGCTACACCTACAACGCTGACGGCGAGCAGCTCACCTCCGTCCAGGGCGGCACCAACCAGTCGACCGAGACCTGGAACGGCGCCGGACAGCTCGCCAGCTACAACAACGCCGCCGCCAACCTGACCGCCGCCAGCTACGACGGCAACGGGATGCGAGCCTCGACCACCATCACCCCGGCCGGCCAGTCGGCCGTCACCCAGGGATACGTGTGGAACGGCAACAGCCTGATCATGGACTCATCGAACGCCTACATCTACGGCGCTAACCAGAACACCCCGGCCGAGCAGGTGAGCCTGGCCACCGGGACCATCACCTATCTGGTCACCGACGCACTCGGATCGGTCCGCGGCACAGTCAGCAGCAGCGGCGCTCTCACCGGCACCACCAGCTACGACGCCTGGGGCAACCCAGAGACGTCCGGCGGCCTCAGCGCGAGCACCCCGTTCGGCTACGCCGGCGGCTACACCGATCCCGACGGGCTCATCTACCTCATCGCCCGTTATTACCAGCCGACCACGGGCCAGTTCATCTCCGTCGACCCTGACTTGCACCAAACCCAGCAACCGTACTCGTATGCGAGCGGCAACCCGGTGAACAATATCGATCCGCTTGGCCTGTACACTCTGGGCGCCTGCGGGGGCTTCAGCATAGTATTCGTCGGGGTCTCCCTCTCGGGCGGTGAATGCCTCCAGCGCACCAGGAACACGAGGTCTGACGACATCGGTTTCACGTGGACCGGCGGCCTCGGGATCGGCGCCGGCGCCAAGGTTGGCGGCGCCTTCTACTGGGAAATCAGCACCTGCACCACGCTGCCATGTCTCAGCCGCTGGTTCGCGTTCGTGGGCTTTGGAATCGCCTGGGGCGTCACCATGACGCTCTTCTGGGGTAACAAGAACCGCTACGGCATCCCGACGACCTTCGGCGCGGATCTCGGCCTCCAGGTGGGACTGGGAGCGTCCGCGGCGGAGGGCTTCAGCTACACCTGGGTACATAAGTTCACCTGCGGCTCTGACCCGGTATGCAAGGCGAACGCCAATTTCTACCGCTGGGCGTGGGACGTGATGACCGCTCCGGTGAACTGGCTGAGCGGCAAGCTCGCCACGTGGATAGGCAGGGTAACGACCGCGGCCAAGTGGAAGATGAAGCACCTATAGCAGCAACGGCCGAAGGCACCCGCGCAAATCTTTCTCCCAAAAAATAAAATAAATACCAGGGAAGAAAGATTTGCGCGGGCTGAGTCGCCCGTCCAGAGGCTCGTGCGCCGCAGCGCACCGTTCTCGTGCCGCAACGGGGCTGCCGCGATCGGGTAAGTACATACATGAGTCCAGATATCAGAGCCATAACCGGCGCGATGGCGTCGGTCGCGGTGATCTTCAGTTCGTGGCCTTCCGCCCCGGCGTCGATCGCACGGGTGAAGGCCCCGGCGCCCTCGGTCGAATGGGCGGGATTCGGCGGCAATGCCCAGCACACCGCCGTCGCCGTTACGCCGCCGCAGCCATTCACCCGGATTCGCTGGAAGACGAAGGTTGACCTGGTGCCGGTTTCGAAGAACGAGGTGCTGGGCATCCATTACGGCTCCCCCATGATCACGGCCGCGAACACGGTGCTGGTGCCGACGCGAGTCAGCGTCAAGGCCGGGTACCGCGTCGTCGCCTACTCCGGCACCAACGGCGCCAAGCGCTGGTCGCTGAACACCGACTGGCGGCCGTCCCCACGGGACCCCGGTTTCATCCCGCCACGGCCTGCTGTCCTGACTCCGTCCGCGAGCCTGGCGGTCGCCGGCGCTGGCGGGACGATCCTGATGCGCAGCCACGCGAACCAGGCGAAGGCTCCGGCGAGCCGGCTGCTGTTCTACGGTGCGGCCCAGTGGAAGGCCCATAAGTCCATCTACGCCAACGCGGTGCAGATCACCACGCCGATCACCGCGCCGTCGGTGACCGTCCCGTCGGTGGCCACGACGCTCGGCCTCTGGAATTCCAGTCCGCCGGCGAAGACGTACACGCCGGCGGTCAGGGCCTCCTGGACCACCGCGTGTGCGGCCTTGGCCACCGCGGGCATGTCCTCGTCGGGGATGTGGTCCATCGCGCCGTCATTGAACGAGATCAGGTACCGCGTCATCCCGTGACTCCCTTGTCCCGGCGGCCTACTCCGGCCGCCTGTTAAGTCATAGACGAACGACTCGCTTCGGATCCAACGCTCTGCCAGGACAAATTTCTTGCGGGACCTCCGCCGTCCGGGCCCGGGAGCGTCATGTTGCCCGTGTTCGCGGAGATCATCGCCGCTGCCACCGGGCGAGGACGCATCTGGAGTGTTCAGGCAGTTCAGGCTGGGTGGGCCTGACCTCCCACCATGCGAACCGCCCCATCGTCATCGAAGGCGACCCGCTCCCAGTACGTTTGAGCAGGTCACGGGCCGTTAAGAGGTCAAAGTGATCCCCCGCGACGCCGCACAGAGCATGGCAGCGCAGGCCGCGAGCGGCATCGTCCGGGCGATCCGCTCGCTAGCCGATATGGCTGATGTCAGCCTGGCGGGCGCCAGCGCGATCAGCGCCAGCGACATGCGCGTCCTTAGGGAAGTTCACGGCCAGGACGGCTGGCACGCCTCTCACAGCCTCCGCCCGCCACGCCAGGCGTCAGCCATGGACGCCGACGCGGACAGGCGCCGAGGAAAGGATCGCGCTCAGTACGCCGAGCCCCCCGAGGGCGACACCCACATACCCCAGCACCAGCCCAGCCTTAGCGTGGCCATGGCCACTGCCTTGCGATTCGCGGATCTTGCCCAGCGCCCGATGGCCAAGAATGATCGCAACAATAAAAGACGGCCACAAACCGCTGAATCCGACGAGCCCGCAGACGAACGCGCCGATCGCGAACGAATTAGTCCGCCCGGTACCGTCACGAAAGAGCAGGCTATGGACCAATAACCGCAAAACCAGCGGGCTGGCCGGTACAAGCTTGGCCGCCTCACCACAGATGACCCCGACGGCTACCACAGTGTGCAGTGCCCCGCAGCCGCGGGCAAGATCCGCTGCCCGCTGCCCCCCCGGCATCGATGCGCTGGACCGCGACCGGCCCGAGATCCTGCAGCCTGAACCCGAAGCCGTTCATCCGGACCAAGACCGCCGACGAGATCCTCGACACTCTCGCCGCCTACTGTCAACGAATTGACGACTCAGGACACTAGGTCCAGCCTGAACTCTGGACAGCCGGAGCGAAGCGCTGGTGATCGATCAGGACGGATGGACTAAAAGTGCGCATGCCCGACGCACCGGATGCCCTGCCTGCTCAGATTGTGTCACCCGCCACGCTGAGCGGGCACGCATGGGGCGCTAGGCGTCAAGCGGGGCGGCCATGACGGGTGGGGCTTGCGGGGTGGTGGTGCCCGGCGACAAGGTGGGCACGACGGAATAGGAACGGCCCGCCCGGCTCAAGTTTCGCTGCCTGACCGGACGGGCCGTCTTGTGCGCTCGGAGGCGCCGGTGCCAACGGCAGGTCAGGTCGTGGCGGTTGTCGATGCTCAGCTCGGGTCGGGGTTGTTGCGGTGCCTGGAGGCGGGGGGCGGCTGGCGCGGTGGGGGTTCGGGCGGGAGCGGGATCTGGTCGGGCTGGGCGGGGGGATCGAGCGGGTCCGGCCGCGGCGGGCGTTGTGCGCGGGGTGCCTTCCCCTTCCCTCAGCCAATCCCTTGTGTCCGAGTCCTTGTGAATGTGGGGTAACAGAATGATCAGGGCGAACCCTGCCGCCAAGACCCGCGCGCTCACCGCCGCAGCGAACATGGTGCCGACGTCGGCCTACGAGGACGACCCGCGCGCCGTGACCGAAATAGCCGAGCGGCTGACCATGCTTCGCTCCGCCGGCCGGCCGGCCGGCTGGCAGCAGCCCGACCGCCCGACGCGCACCTCCCTCAAGCCCGGCCGCCCAGACCGCCCAGACGACCGTCCAGGACAGGCGCGCATGATCACCTGGCGGGTGGCAGCGCCGTGCTGTCCGGGCTGGCCGTTGCCGCGGTGCTCGTCAGCTTGGCGGTCGTTGGCGCGGCACCCACGCGCGACCGCGCCGCCGCGCCGTCGGTGCCAGCCATGCCGCGCTACTACGTCACGATCAACGGCCTGCCGCCGAACGCCAACGCGATCGTGCGCAGCACGCGGACCGGGCAGACGCCGGCTTCGGTAAGCATTCCCAGAAATACCGAGGTCGCGACGGTGGCGGCGGCTCCGTCGGACCGGGAATTCCTTTTCGCCATAGTCGAACCGATCGAGGGTGTAGTCCGACGTCGAGCGCGGCCGACATCGGACAACGCATGGACGTCGCTGTCGCTTCGCGAGCTGCCCGGCGACTGCGGTGAAGAACTTCCACGAAATACAGATTGGCCTGGTGTCGAATGTTAACGATGGCGTGATCAGCGAATGATTGCCAAAGTCCGGCACTTCGTCTCTTCGCTAGTTGATGCTTAAATGTCGAGATATGTCATCTGAGTTGGGAGACTAATCGTGCTATTTCGTGCACTTCAGCACGTTTCCGTGCGATCCATCAAGGTATTGCTCGCCGCCTTACTCATCGCTCCGCTTCTCGCCTTCAGCGCCCCGCCGCAAACCACATCATTCGGCGTGGCGGTCGCAGGCGGAGCAGCGATCAGCACCAGCGGGGCAGCAATGTCCGGCCAGACTGTCGATCTGTATGCCTGGCCCTCCGACGCGGTGCTGCAGGCCTTGAAGCCGGGCCAACTCGTACCGACAACACTGCTGGCCACGGCCACCACTAATAGCGCAGGCAGATACCTGCTGCGGGTACCTGCGGCGAAGCTGAAGGCGGCAAGGTTTCCTTGGGCTATGCGAACCTAGAGATCTACAGCCCAAACGGCGGCATGTGGTTCCTGCCGTATCAGACCGGCTCGCTGCCCGCGCAACCATCAGCGCCAGCGACCGTCAATATAGATAGCAAGAAGAAAATCTCGTGCGGCGTTGACTCCGTAGGATATCACGATGTATTCACCGGCTTCTCTCTGGAGTATCAGAGGCAGCACACGTGGGCAGTGGTCGGGCAAGGTTACATAGTCCAGTCGGGGCCAAAAAACCAAGGGCGACTACGTGACCTTCCAGTACAACCAGGGCACCAGTCACAGTCAGACCTCGGGGCTGGGCATCGGAGTGTCAGGGTACGGAGTCGATGCCGGATACGATGGTTCCGGCACCAATGCTTCGACCGCCACCCGCACGGAGGGCTACGCGCACCATAAGGGGAACGCCGCATTTCGCACGCTGTTCAAGGTCGGGCAGTTCCGCGGCCTGTGCATCGGCCCTCAGGGCGTCCCCATTCACCACCAAAAACAGCACGGCAAATGCCCGTCCACCTACAAGAACGACTTGGGCCAGATGTACTGGGTTCACAAGTGCTTCTGGATGGTTGCCTCCATCGGCTGGTTCGGCGGGACAAGCACGACGGTGCCCAGCAAGGCCCCCGCCACGCCTTCAGTGAACTGCGCGCCCCATGAGCCAAATAGCAACTACAACGGCGATCTGGGCACTGCAGAACAGTGGTCAGCCGGGTTCGAATTGGGACTTTCAACCGGCATCAAGGGCGTGAAGCTCAAGGCCAGCTTCAATAGCTCAGCCCAGACCGGCTACGACGTCAACGCTCGCATGTATTTCCATTTCGGCAGCCACGGCGGCCACTTGTGCGGCACTAACGCCTCGGAGTCGAGCGCTGCGGTACTGGTAGAGCGACGCTAATAGGATTCAGCACCCGCCCTTGGTGGCTGCGATGATCATCGCGAAGTAATTCCTAGCCACGTAACTGCCTGCTGAGTCACCGTAGTAGACGAGCATGCCCCGGGAGCTAGCCTGGCCCGGGGCAGCGGCTATCAGGCCGAGCACCATGTTGAACGACTTGCCCGGCGCTAGCTGGAAGCCATGCACGGGCTGGCGATCCTTCCACGTGGGCGGCATGTGGCGGTATCTAGGCGGCCAGAACACAACGCCGATGACCCACTGTCCCGGGACCGCGTACGACCCGATAAGCCGCTCATTGCGCGGATGCAGGAGGACGACGCGGTCGAGCACTACGGTGGCGTGGCCGTGGTTGGTGAATTGCTGATCGCCAAATGCCTGAGCGTGGCCGCCGGGCACGCAATTCGAACCGCGTGGGATCCTCCCGTCCACCCGGCTGCCAAGCGGGCCGTCAGCAGCGCTACCGCCGCCGCCGCCACAGCCGCCGAGAGCGGACACCAGCACTGCAGCCATCGCCAGCACCGCCAACGGTCTCACGCGAATCTTCAGTAAGCCCATGTCCAAAGAGTAGGGACTTCGACGGGGTTCCAGCCGCCAAGCCTCAGACCAGGTGGGGCCTCCGGGGTCGAACCCGGAACCTACGATTAAAGCGCGCACATGTCCCCCGCCTTGGACGCCCTGCCTGCACAGATAGCCCGCGAGGACACCCGGAATGCACTGTATGCACAGAACGATCGTGATGGTGTTTCCACGAAGCTTTCCACGGCGGCGGTTTTCGGCCAGCTTTCTTGGTGACGGACTGTAGCCGTCGCGGTGGTTCTGTTCGCCTTGCCGGTTGTTGAGCCGGCGTGCCTCAGTCAGGCCGTTGCGGGTGCGGTGTGGCGTGCCAGAGGGAGTCGATCGACTCTGCTGGCCGGTGTAGAGCACGTATCCGCCGATGAATCGTGTGCCTAGTCGCTGGGCGAGGTGCCGCAGGCCGGTCAGGTCCTCGGCTCGGACGGTAGCTCCTGCTTTCACTTCGATAGCGATGATCCGGCCTTCGGGGGCTTCGAAGGATCGCGTCTACTTCGACCTGGCCCTGGTCTTCCGTGGCGTCAGGTCCAAGGAACTATCCATCCGCGCATTATTGCAGTTCATGGCGGTCGTGTGGTCATCTGGCCGTGATGATCGTGGACACTTGGACGCTATCATCGTGGTCGTCTGGACGGAAGGAAGCGGTTCCCGTCGGCTGGTCCCCGTCATCCGCCTGCCCGGCGAGCCATTCGCACCTGCGCCTTAACAGGCGTGCCGATGGTCTGCGATGCCCTCGGCCCAGTAGTCCTTAGCTACATAGCTGCCGGAAGAGTCGTGGTAGTAGACCAGCATGCCCTGGGAGATCGAGAGGCCTTTGGTGATCGGCGCCACGCCGAGCACCATGTTGAACCCCCGTCCGGCCGCAGCCGGAAGCCGTGAACGGGCTGGCGGCGTTTCCACCCTGATGGCAACGGGGAATCCCCGGGGTGGCCAGCCGTGCGGGTTTCCCACGAGAAAATTTCCTGCTGGCACGGCGTAGGCGCCGAGCGGTCGCCGGTTACGCGGACGCAACAGTACGACTCGGTCCAGGATCACGGTGGTGCTGCCGTAGTTGGTGAATACCGTAAGTCCGTCGGTCTGAGGCCCGCCATAAGGCGTGCAAACGGCACCTCTCGGGGATCGGATCGTGAGGGCCGTCGCCGCTCGATAGCGGGCCATCGGCGGCCGGACTGTCGCCGCTGTGGCATCCGGATAGTCCTGAAGCCAGCACCGCCACTACTAAGGCCAGCAGCTTGGCGCGCTTCGCGTGTGCGCGCATGTTCCATCCTCCTAGGCGACCCGTCGGTGATCGTCAGCCAGGTCCACTGAGGTCGGAGCGTCATGACCTGGTGCCTCGCCTCACCAAGAGCGCAGCTTTCCCTGGGTGAGGGCTGCCATCGACGAGGTTATCCGGGCGGTGCGGGGCTGTTCGCTCTAAGGAGTTTCTGCACTGGTCGCTATCAACGGTTACTACCGCCTGTGCGACGCGTGCATCGAGTGCACAAGAGTTGCGGACCTGTGTCCAGACCAGACGTCGGAGTGTTTTCCCAGGTCAGCCTGGGGCCTCCGGGGCTCGAACCCGGAACCTACGGATTAAAAGGGTGCATGTTCCACGCCCTGGACGCTCTGCCTGCACAGATAGCCCGCGAGGACGCCCGGAATGCACTGTATGCACAGAACGCCCAGGACGGTGTTTCCACGAAGCTTTCCACGACACCGTTTGTCGCCCAAGGCGTCACGTTGACGCAGAGTAACTGTCGGGGTCAGAACGAACTTGGCCGAGGCCGACTGGCAAGAAGACACTGGTCGGCATCGAGTGCCGCTTGGACCGTCACGGTCTCGACAGACGTGCTTAGTGAGCTGAAGAGGAAGTACCGGTGGTCATGTTCCTAGGGCCGTGTACACCGAAGACGGGGGCTGCTATATGGTCGGTTCGCGCTTCTAAGGCCAAAGTGCCGCGCCGCGGTACTCAAAGACGAGCGCGGTCGTTGTCTAAGAATACAACCAGTTCGTACGCAATTAGGTAGGTTCGGTACCGTGAGTCCGATCCGTCGTACGCTACATTTGCTGTAAGGCTGAGCGATCGCCAGCGAGACCTAGGAGGCGACGTGTCGACCAACCCATCTTCGTGGGTGGTAGCGACTGACTCGCCTGGCGAGTCAGCTAGTTACATCAATAGTGCACAAATCGCCTTCTCGCAGTGGGACATGACGGTCGACTTCCAGCTAGTGGTCCCTGTGGCGGGGCCAAGGAGTCGCAAGACGCAGCAAATACCACCGTCAAGGCAGGTGGCGAGGTGCCGGGCGGCATTTATGCTGCAGGCGAACCCAGCGAGGCTGGAGTCGAGAATGTCTGAACCGAACTTTGTGACTAACGCGGGTACCGCCCCGACGACCATCGATCGGGGGGGAAGCACTGCAACCACATATCGTGGAGGTGGGGTGACCACGATATCTGGCCCGGTCGTGCGGCCCATTACCCCATCCGCCGTACCTGGTGATGCAGACCCCGTTGTGGCTTGGCTGATGAGCGTCGAGGCTCGGGAGCACGGAGGTCACTGGGTCGCGCTGGACCCGGACACCGGGGAAT
>WNEY01002062.1_pt1 | contig 14588 bp, 14 predicted proteins | sample 5400531 | NCBI WGS metagenome assembly WNEY01 (sample SAMN13153338, study PRJNA577476) | soil metagenome | isolation source: 200 cm saprolite under Douglas fir tree site 1 | place: USA:California | collected 2015-04-18
GCGGCGCCACGATCCGGCGAGCTCCGCTGCGCGCCTGCGCTGTGTCGGGGGGTTCGGACCGAGCGGGCGGGCCGCCCACGCCCGCAGAGCCCGTCGCCTAAAGCCTCACCCGAGCGCTTGGCATAGGGAGCCGCCTCCCCACCCATCCTGAACGCTTGGCATCATTTCGTCTGAAGCGCTTGGCATAGATTCCGGAATCTCCCTCACTCGGTTTCCCGCTAGCGGGAATACCAAGCGGTTGGCATTGACTTCCGCCCTCATCGCCGCTACGTTGGAATCATGGGCGAGACGACCGGGATCACGTGGACGGACCATACCTTTAACCCGTGGATCGGATGTACCGCCGTCTCCGCCGAATGCGACAACTGCTACGCGTGGGATCTCTCGGAATTTCGCGGTTGGGCCGAGTGGGGCCGTGGGAAGGCGCGACACCTCACGAAGACGTGGCCCAATCCCCCGAAGTTTAACCGCAAGGTCGAGCGCGGCGACCCGTTCACGAGCGAATGGCTCCCGCCCGTACGCGAAGGCACGCGCCGCCGACTCGTGTTCTGCGCCTCGCTCGCCGACGTGTTCGACGCAGAAGTTCCGGCGGACTACCGTCAACAGCTCTGGCAGCTAATCCGCAAGACGCCCCACCTCGATTGGCAGTTACTCACCAAGCGGCCGAACCTCATCAAGCGCATGCTCCCGCCTGATCTCGTGAACGCGCCAAACATCTGGCTGGGTACGTCGGTCGGGATGCAAGCGACCACCTGGAGAATCCCGAAGCTCCTGGAGACCCCCGCCGTCGTGCATTTTCTGTCGATCGAGCCGCTGCTCGGTCCGATTCCGAACCTGCCGCTTGAGGGAATCGAGTGGGTCATCGTCGGCGGTGAGAGCGGCGAAGGCGTGTGCTCCACCCCGGAAGAACTCGAGCGGCGACGACTCGTCTATCTCGACGGCGACATGTGGAAGCCGAAACCTACGCGTGAGGTTTGGGTCCGCGAGATCCGGGACCAGTGTGTCGCGGCGAGGGTGCCGCTGTTCTTCAAACAATGGGGCGGCTCGGAACCGGAGTCAGGTGGCAACTTGCTGGACGGCCGCGAATGGCGGCAGTTCCCGGTCCCCGGGAATGGAGGTGACATACCGATGAAGAAACCGAAGAAGAACCCCGCCGCCGTGGTACTCGGTCGGCTCGGCGGCTCGAAATCGACGCCCGCGAAAACGAAGGCCGCGCGCGAGAACGCCCGCAAACGCTGGGCGATGGAGCGCCGGAAGGAGGCCCAGTGAGCACAGAAGGGAGGCAAGTAATGCGCGCCGCGATCTACGGCAGAAAAAGCCAAGAGAAGGAGGAAGCCGTCGAGCGGCAGGTCGAGAACGCTCGGGCGTTCGCCACGAAGCACGGTTGGTCGGTCAGCGACGCTCACGTGTTCACCGACAACGGCATTTCCGGCGCGGAGTTCATCGACCGCCCCGGCTTCACCGCCCTGATGTCCGCGGTCAAGGCGAAGCCGCGCCCGTTCGAGGGGCTCGTGCTGATGGCCCCCGACCGGATGGGCCGCGAACAGTACCGGACCAACCTGGCCCTGCTCGACATCGTCGAGGCCGGCGTTCGGGTGTTCTTCTACTCCAACGGTGAAGAACTGAAGTTGGACACGCCGATCGCCAAGGTCATGCTGGGAATGCAGAACTTTGCCGGTGAGGATTACCGCGCCCAGATTGCCAACAAGACGCGGGAGGCGCTGCGCGCCAAGGCGCAGGCCGGCCACGTGACCGGCACCCGGACCTACGGCTACGACCACGTCGCCGTCAGCGATCACGTCGAGCGCCGGATCAATCCCGACGAGGCCGCCGTGGTCGTCCGCATCTTCGAGACGGCCGCGGAGGGCCACGGCAACCGACGCATCGTCAACACGCTGTCGGCTGAGAACGTCCCCGCGCCAGGACGGAAGGGGTGGTCAAAGCAAGTCCTGAAGACCCTGCTCGTCAATAACCTGTACCGGGGCGTCGTCTGCTTCGGGAGGTCGCGCTCAGCGGCCCGGGGCGGTTCGGCCAGCACGCGTGAAGCCGCACCGAAGGCTGATTGGACCACCGTCGCGAGGCTCGAGCTTCGCATCGTCAGCGATGAGCTGTGGGCCAAGGTGCAACGGCGGAAGGACGCCACGCGCGCTCACTTCAGGCGGTCAGCGGACGGCCGGCTGCTCTCGAAGCCGGAACCCGGGCTCACGGCCGAGCACTTGCTCAACGGGATTGGACGCTGTGGGGTCTGCGGCGGGGCGCTCACGTACATGAGTCGCGGGACGAGGACTCGCCGTTCGAGGTATTACTGCGCCACGCGCCTGCATCGGGGCTCCTGTGAAAACGGGAAGGGTGTTCCCAAGGTCGAGCTAGATAAGTTGGTTCGGGACAAGCTCACTGCGCTCTGCGACGATGAGGACCAGGTCCAGAGTCTGATCGACGAGAGCCGTGAACGGTACGCCCGCACGCACGCGGCTCAGAGCGCAGAACGTGCCAACGTCGAGAAAGAGACCACCAAGTTAGAGGCCGAGATCAGCCGTCTCGTGTCGGCGCTGGCGGCCGGGACAGCATCGGCGGACATCACGGGCGCGATCAACGAGCGGCGCTCGAAGGTCGAGGCGCTCACGGTGAAGCTCAGCGAGCCGGTCGCTCTCGTGGTGGACAAGCTTGCTGTGGTCGAGGGCCTTCGTCGCGCAGGGTTGATGGTCCTGGCTGACGACCGCGAGGCCCGGCAAGCGTTGCGGAAACTCGGCGTTGACCGCGTCGTGGTCACGCCTGATGACGCTGGCGGCTGGACGGTCGAAGGGGTCGCGGACCTGGCCCGGTTGGTTGGCGTTAACAAGGGGTCTGCGGGGCTCCCCCCAATTTCCCCCCACATCGCTGGCGAGTAGTCCGTCCGGCGTAGCGTCCGGTCCTCGATGGCGCCCACCAAGTCGCCATGCTGGGCCGTCATCTGGCGCTTGACGGCGATCCACGCCTGGTCGCCCATGAACGCTCGCCACGCGGCGAAGATCTCATGGATCCGAAGCTGGTGGATCATCGGAGCGACTCCGCGATCTGCACGAGCTCCTCGTATTCCTGGTTCCAGTAGTTGTGGTTGCGGAACATCGGGAAGGCGGGGGGAAACGACGGATCGGTCCACCGGCGCGCGATCCAGCCGGACATGTAGACGATGCGCATGGCGCGCAGGGGCTCGCAGAGCGCGAGCGTCGAGCGGTCGAACTCGCGGAAAAGCTCGTAGCCCTCCAGGAGATCTTCGCGCAGCTTCCGCGCCTCATCGGAGTTGCCCCGGGCCAGGAGCCAGAGGTCCTGCACGGGCGGGCCGACCAGGCAGTCGTCGAAGTCGACGAGGAGCGGGTCGGGCGTCCAGAGAATGTTGCCCCAGTGCAGGTCGCCGTGGATTCGCTGGACGCGCGCCGTGGCGAGTGCCTTGGCAGCGGCGTCGGCGATGCGGACAACGACGTCCCGATAGCGGGGCGCCAGCCCCTCGGGGATGAAGCCGCTCGCCATCAAGATCTCGAGGGGTTCGGAGAGGTAGCGCTTCACGTCGAGCCGCGGCCGGTGCGGAGCGTCGCGCGAAGCGCCGACCGCGTGCATGCGGCCAATTGTCCGGCCGATCCGGCGACGGTTCTCCGCGTCGAGCTCGTCCAGCGAGCGCCCGCGCACCCGTGGGAACGCTGCGTAGTAGATCCCCTCGATCTCGCTCAGCGTCCCGCCGTTGCCGAGGTCGATCGGCGCGACCGCCGGGACCTCGGCCGCCGCCAGGTCGGCGAGGAAGGCGTGCTCGTCGAGGATCGTCTCACGCGACCAGCGGCCAGGCCGATAGAACTTGACGACCAGCCGCCGCTCGTCCTCCAGCTCCACCTCGTAGACCCGGTTCTCGAAGGCGCGCAGCGGCAGGCAGCGGCCCGTACAGCGCAGACCTCCGACCTCGACCGCGTCGAGGACGCGGTCGGGGGTGAGCGCGAAAAACGTCGCGGCGGGCTCCCCGGCCACGCCTGATACCATAACGCGCCGTCAGGCAACATTCACCCCTGGAGGCCACGATGCCAGAACACCCGCTACCCACGGAGCAGGAAGTGCTCGGCTGGATCCGGCAGCGCCGCAACTGGGGCCGCTGGGGCAAGGACGACCAGGTTGGCGCCCTGAACCTCATCACTCCGGCCAAGCGCGCCGCGGCGGCCCGGCTCGTCCGCAGCGGGCGCAGCGTGTCGCTCAGCCGGCCGTTCCCGAAGGAGCCGGGCCCGAACAACCCGCTGCCGGCTCACCACTTCATGAGGACCCACGCGCGCGGCAAGGGCGGCTTCTCCGCCGACTACTACGGTATCTACTACCACGGCATCGCCTCCACCCACATCGACGCGCTCTGCCACACCTGGGACGAGGAGTCGATGTGGAACGGGCGCGACCCGAAGAAAGAGATCACGTTCGAGGGCGCGCGGTTCGGGTCTGTCGAGCACTGGGCCGAGGGCATCATGACCCGCGCGGTCATGCTCGACGTCCCCCGACACCGCGGCGTCCCCTGCGTGACGCACGACCGGCCGGTGCACGGCTGGGAGCTCGACGACATCCTCGCCAAGCGCGGGATCCGGCTCGAGCCCGGCGACGCGGTCTGCGTCTACTCCGGGCGCGAGGCGTGGCAGGCTCAGGACCCCGAGCGACCCTACGGCCGTCCCTTCAACCCCACACAGCAACAGCGCCCGGGGCTCCACGTGTCCTGCCTGCCGTTCCTGCGCGACCACGACGTGAGCGTGCTGGTGTGGGACATGCTCGATCACCTGCCGATCGGCTACGACATCCCGTGGGCGGTCCACGCCGCGCTTTTCGCGTACGGCGTGGCGCTGGTGGACAACGCACTCCTCGAGCCGCTCGCGCGCGCCTGCGCGGATGAGCAGCGCGACGAGTTCATGCTGCTCGTCGCCCCATTGCGGGTGGTCGGGGGCACCGGGTCGCCGGCGAATCCACTGGCCGTTTTCTAGTTGGACATCGGGGGGAAGCGAACGCCGCTCCCCCCGATTTCCCCCCACTGCTCACCCGCTGCGGGCGGCTCGTGACGCTTCTCGTTCGAGCTCCAGCGGCTACGAGCTCGCGTACGGAATAGGCCCAGCGTACTCCGTGCGTAGTGGCGCCCAGCGCGTGGCCCAGGCACGCGCCAGCGCGGCTCCGAGCTGCGTCAGATGAAGACGATCGTGCTCGACCCAGGCGGCGAGGAGATCGAGCCCGGAGAGCTGGCCGGTGCGGGCGTGCGCGACGGCAGCGGCGAGACGCGCGGGGGCGATCGCGACCAGCGAGCTGAGACTCGCGGCCCGGCGCTCGCGGAAGGCAGCCAGCGCGCGCGGTCCGTCGTCGTCCAGGTAGCGCCGCTCCGTCGCCCAGCGCTCCGGGTCGATCGGTTCGAAGCTCGCGCCGCCGTCGAGGATCACGCGGATTCGCGCCCCGAAGTCCTCGACCTCTTCGTCGCGCAGGTGGCAGACGATCTCGACCGGTGCCCACTCGGCGAGCGCCGGGCGCGCACGCCAGGCGGCCGCGTCGAGGTCCTTCAGCAACGCGTCGAGCACTATGGGGAACCGCGCGAGCTCGAGCCGGGCACTGGTGAGCACGTCGTGGGGATCGTGCATGCCTCCTGATGCTACCATCCCCGGGACATGGGACGCCTGGACGGACGCGTAGCGCTGGTGACCGGAGCGGGTCGTGGCTTCGGCCGCGCCATCGCGCTCGCCTTCGGGCGCGAGGGCGCCGACCTCGTCGTGAACTACAACGCGAGCGGCCCAGCAGCGAAGGAGGTCGTCGCTGAGCTCGAGCGACTCGGCCGGCGCGCCGAGGCCGTGCAGGCCGACGTCGCGCGCGCGGACCAGGTGCGCGCGATGGTCGAGCGGGTGCTGGTCCGCTTCGGCCGGCTCGACATTCTCGTCAACAACGCCGGCATCATGACGCGCGGTCCGTTTCTCGACGTAGCGGTCGCGGACTACGAGACGATGTTCGCCATCAACGTGAGGGGGACGTTCCTCTGCACCCAGCACGCGCTGCGCCCGATGGTGGCTGCGCGCTACGGGCGCATCATCAATTTCTCCACGCAGCTCGTGCGTGCCTCGGTCGGTACGGGCGGCTTCGCGGCCTACGCGGCGACCAAGGGCGCCGTCGAGGCGTTCACTCGCGCAATGGCCCACGAGTTCGGGCCTCACGGCGTCACCGTCAACGCCATCGCGCCCGGCGGCATTGACACCGACATGAGCCGCGCCGTGATGACGCCCGAATACCGCGCGCGGCGGATCGGCGAGCTGCCGGTGCGCCACATCGGCCAGGTGGAGGACGTCGCCTACTGCGCGGTCTTCCTCGCCGCCGAGGAGGCGCACTATCTCACGGGCCAGGTGCTCCAGCCCAACGGCGGCTGGGTCATGGCCTGAGAGCTGTGATCGACCGTCGCACAGCGAGCTGACCGGGTGATTGGCCGCGGCGTTGCCGGACCGTTCGCACAGCTTGACAGTCGGAGGCTCGGAGAACGATGATGCTCGAAAGTTCGCTTTCCCGGAGGGACATGATGGCAATGACGTCGCTGGAACGGGCCGAGGCAGCCGAGCACGCGATGAGCCAGGAGCTCGATCGGATCGTCGTGAAGTCAGTGATTTACACCTCCGGTGAGCGCGATCCGAGGGAGCCGCTCGCGCGGCAGCCGGACCAGGGCAAGCACTACATGATGGGACACGACCCGCGCCTGCCCCGCATGCCCGACAAGCCGACCCTGTTCGACTTCTTCAAGCTTCGCTTCGGGCCCTCCGCACACGTGCTTCAGAGCGCGCGACTGGCGAAGAAGAACGGTGTCAGCGAGAAGATCGTGCTGGCGTGCCTGCTCCACGACATCTCCGTCATGGGATTCATTCGCGGCGATCACGGGTACTGGAGCGCCCAGCTCGTCGAGCCCTACGTCGACGAGGAAGTGAGCTGGGCCATCCGGCATCATCAGGTGCTGCGGTTCTTCGCGGACGAGTCCTTCGGGTACAAGTACCCGGACTCGTACATCCGGCTGTTCGGCGCCGACTACAAGCCGGAGCCCTACGTCCAGGAAGCCTACAAGTACGCGCTCGACCACAAGTGGTATGAAACGTCGCGCCTGATCACCGTGAACGATCTCTACGCGTTCGACCCCAGCGTGCGCGTCGAGCTCGAGGAGTTCACGGACGTCGTCGGCCGCCATTTCAAGCAGCCGAAGGAAGGGCTCGGCTTCGATCACAGTCCTTCGGCCCACATGTGGCGCACGATCAACTGGCCGACGAAGTACCTGTAAAACGGGGCCCGCCGCCGCGAAGAAGCTTCGCGTCGCGCTCCTGGTCCTGACCGCGGGCGCGCTCGCCTCGCTCCTCCTGGTGCGTGAGTGCGCGTTCGGCGGGGGCATGGGGGCGCGCGACCGGACGTGTCACTGTCTCGGCGTGGAGTGGACGCTCTACGACCGGCGACCCGCCGACGGTCCGCGTCAGTCGCTCTGCGTGGGTGTCGTGCTGTCGAGGACTTGCTACCGCATCACCGATGGGCCTGTCATCGAATGCCCTAGGTGAGCCGGCGCTCCATCAGGACCCACGTGGGCTCGCTGAAGCCTTCGTGGCTCTTGAGCACCGCGTCCTCGAAGCCGCAAGATCTGAACAGCCGGCGGTTCTCTTCGAGCTCCAGTCTCACGCCGAGCGTCATCCGGGTGAGCCCTCGCCGCCGGGCCTCGCGTTCGGCTTCGTCCATGAGCGCTCGCGCGATGCCTTGCCCGCGGTGCTCCGGATCGACTGAGAGCCGGCCGATGTAGAGGGCGCCGTCCTCTTCGGCCCAGAGCACGACGCCGACGATCGCCCCGCCGCTTTCCAGGACGGCCCCGCCGCCTCGGGCGAGATGATCGGCGATGGCGGCGGCGGTCTCCTTCAAGGCACTGGACGGTGGATTGGTCGGCCGCGGCTGCGCCGTGAACGCGAGCCGCACAAGGTCCGCGATCACGGCGGCGTCGCCAAGCTCGGCCCCACGAATCGCGTGATGGCCGGCGTTCGGGTCAGCGACGACGGCTGCCTCCGCGGCGCTCGATCGCTGCGCCCCAGCGCGCGAGAAAGGCCGTGATGAACGCGTGCTCCTTGGCCGGATCGACGGCTAGAGCCGCGAGCGCCAGCGCCACCGCGAGCGCGACGTGATAGCCCTCCGAGCGCGAGGCAACCGCTCGGCGATACGCGGGGTGAGCCTCGTTGACCCACACGGTCGATTCCACGAGACGGGCGAGCTCGGCATCATCGGAGCGAGCTTCGAATTGAATGCTCAGCCCATATCGCACGGGCCGGCGCGTCCGGGAGCCAGCCGCGAGACGGCCGGTAGCCGGCCCTGGCTCGAGCTGGGCGGACGGCGCGGGCTCGACACTCGTCGTGACTGGCGTGATGGGCTGCTCCTGGGATGGCGCTTGGACCGGTGTCGCGGGCTCTGCCGTCCGAGGGCCTGCTTCGTGAACCGCCAGCAACGGCGCGCGACGCTCGATGACGTCCGAACCCGAGCCGGTCGCGGGCAATCGTCGCTGGCCCCCGGCCCGCTGCTCCACGAGCGGTGCCAGCAGCGGGAACTCGTCCGCGAGATCGGCCAGTACTCCTTCGAGATCCCGCTCCACGGGCCTCGCCGCCCGCCGCCGCGCGCGCTCCGCGGGCTCGCCGGTGTCGCCCCACAGCTGAAGCTGACGCGAGACCGCCTCCTGGATCGCCTTTCGATACGCGAGGTACGTCGCGCCGCGCGCTCCGGCGCGGATGAAGTCGGCCTTGTTCAGCGTGAGGCACTCGGCAAGCGCCGGCACCTCGATCAGGCCGCCCACGCGATCGGGCGCGGCGGGGGTGAGGGCGAGCCAGTCCCACCCACGCCGGATGACCTTGCCGAAGGTGCTCACGGCCACGCCGCGCTGCTCTTCGGACAGCGTCTCCCTGGCGCGCAGGAGATAGCCGGCGCCGGCCGGCTTGCGCTTGCGTCCGACGCGGATCGCGAGAGGCGCGACCTCGGACGCGCTGACGCCCTGGTGTTCGAGGGCGAGCCCATTCAGGACGAGAGCGATGCCCCGCGGATAGTGCGCGCTCAGGATCTCGGCCAGCGCGGGATCGAGGAGCGGCTCGAAACTCCGCCGCAGCGCGCTCTCGACGAACCCGGGATCGAGAAGCGGCGAGAGGGCGTTCGTCGGCGTAAGCCGCACCGCGGTACCCTGCCTCGTCACGAGGCCCAGTGGCGGTACCCAGCGCCAGGGTGCCCTGTGACGCGAGGCCAGCCGCCATGACGAGGCGACGTGGTGCTTGCCTCGCCGCGTCTCGGTCACGACTTCTGCGCAGACCAGGAGCGCGACCTTGATGCCGACGCCGGCGAACCCGATACCGGCGCCGCGAGTCTTGGCGCTGGCGGCTACGTCGTGGTACCGCGCCAGCTCGCGCCGCCGCATGCCTTCGCCGTCGTCCACGATGGTGAGTGCCGGCGCCGTCGGGTCGGTGGTGATCGTGATGGTCGTAGCACCGGAGTCGAGGGAGTTGGCGACGATCTCGCTGAGGATAGTCTCCTCGGTGGACCCAGGATACGCATCGCGGAGGTCCTCGAGGAGGTGAAGGAGATCGACCCGCGTCTCACCCACGGGTCGCCCTACCTTCGAGCCATGCGTTCGCGATCGGCCGCAGCCATGCGGCGATTATAGAATCAGATCGCTATGCGCTTGCCCGTGATCTTGGCGTAAAGGACGTCAGCGGCGATACGCCTCAGAAGGCCTGGCCCCAGCGATCGGCGAAGGCCACCTCGCGCAGGGGCCGGCGCGGCGGGCGCCCGAACTTCCCGAGCGGGTAGCCCAGCGGGATCAGCGCCGCCGTCTCGACGTCCGACGGGATGCCGAGCAGCTCCTTCATCTGCGCGTCGCGGAACCGGTGAATGGTCGTGATGCAGCTCCCGATGCCGAGCGCGCGCGCGGCCAGCATGATGTTCTGGACGGCCGGATAGATCGACGCGCCGGTCGTCAGCGTCGGCTGGGCGCCGGGATCGAGCGCGATGCAGGCGAGGATGAGCACCGGCGCCTCGCCGAGATGCTGGCCAAGGTGCCGGGCTGACGCGAGCATCCTTCCCGCCGGGCTGTCGGGCGGCGCCGACGCCGCGTCGCGATAGTACGGCACCTTCATCAGCTCGCTCCACGCCTCGCGGTACAGCTCGCCGAGCCGCGCGCGCTTGGCCGGATCGCGGACCACGATAAAACTCCAGCCCTGGCGGTTGCCGCCGCTCGGCGCGCAGATGGCAGCGTCCATGATCTGGCGGAGCGCGGCGTCGGGGATCGGATCGGCCTTGAGGCGCCGAATAGCCCGCTGCGTGGTCACGACATCGAAGAAGTCCATGGGCCCTCCGAGGTATATTCAAGACCCTATATAGGAGAGAACCATGACCGACTACAAGTGCCTGCTCTACGAAGTCAAGGATGCCATCGCGACGCTCACGCTGAACCGCCCCGAGCGTCTCAACGCGCTCGGCGGCACGCTGCGCGATGATCTCTACGCCGCGGTGCTGCGAGCGAGCCAGGACGCCGACGTCCGCGTGATCGTGGTGACCGGCGCCGGCAAGGGGTTCTGCGCGGGCGGCGACGTGAAGGCCATGAACGAGGTCAAGGAGGGCCGTGCCGAACGTCCGCTGATCGACAGGGTCGCGCCCCTGCGCGACCGCGTGCTGCTCGCGATGCGCGATGCTCCCCAGCCGGTAATCGCCGCGGTGAACGGGGCCGCGGCCGGCGCCGGCATGAACCTGGCGCTCGGCTGCGATATCCGCCTGGCCTCGACGGCCGCGAAGTTCACCCAGGCGTTCGTCAAGCGGGGCCTTCACCCGGACTGGGGCGGGACGTACTTTCTGCCGCGACTCGTCGGCATGGCCAAGGCGTGCGAGCTCATCTTCACCGGCGACATCATCGACGCCGGGGAAGCGCTCCGGCTCGGGCTGGTGAGCGCCGTCTACCCGCCCGAGGAGCTGCTGCCGGCCGCCTACGGGCTGGCGCGGAAGATCACCGCCGGGCCGCCGATCGCCATCCGGCTCGCGAAGCGAGCGCTCTACCACAGCCAGGACGTCGACCTCCGCGCCGCGCTCGAGTTCGAGACGTTCGCCCAGAACATCGCTTCCGAGACGGAGGACGCCCGCGAAGGAATCCGCGCGTTCGTCGAGAAGCGCCCGGCGGCGTTCAAGGGGCGCTGACGGGCTCAGGGTATGGCCGCGATGAGGTCGATCTCGACCAGGGTGCCCGGAACCAGCAGGCCCGTCGTACCCACGGTGGTGCGCGGCGGCGGCGTGGCGAAGAATTCCTTCCACACCTCGTCGAAGCCGCCGAAGTTCGCGAGATCTGTGTGGAACACCTGCGCCTTGACCACCTGGTCCAGCGAGGTGCCGGCCGCGTTGAGCGTCTTCGCCAGATTTTCGAGCACGTACCGCGTCTGCCGCTTGATGTCCGAGCCGTAGTAGGGGAACGCCGGGTCGACACGCGCCGTGCGTGGCACGCCGGCCGCGTAGTCACTGGCGATCTGGCCGGCGGCGAACACGAAATCTCCCACCCGCGTCGCGGGCGTGTAGTGCGCCAGCGGCGCCGGAATGTCGGGCACCGAGACCTGTTGGACCCTGGCCGAGGGCAGCGCCGCGATCAGGTCGATCTCCACCAGCGTGTCCTTCACGAGCAGGCCGGTCGTGCCGACGGTCGTGCGTGGTGGCGGCATGGGGAAGAATTCGCGCCAGACCTCGTCGAAGGCGAAGAAGTTGTTCAGGTCCGTGTGGAACACCTGCGCCTTCACCACGCGGTCCAACGATGTGCCCGCGCTCTTGAACGTCCGCGCCAGATTCTCGAGCACGTACCGCGTCTGCCGCTTGATGTCCGAGCCGTAGTAGGGAAAGGCCGGATCCCGGCGCGCCTCTCTTGGCACGCCCGTCTTGAAGTCACTGGCGAGCTGACCGGCGGCAAAGACGAGATCGCCGACCACGAGAGCCTCCGAGTAATTCGCCAGAGGCCGCGGGGCGTCCGACTGGATCGCACGGCCGGCGACCGTCGGCACGGTGGCGATCAGGTCGATCTCGACGAGGGTGCCGGGGACGAGCAGCCCGGTCGTGCCGATCGTCGTCCGCGGTGGCGGTGCCGGAAAGAACTCCTGCCACACCTCGTCGAAGCCGCTGAAGTTCGCGAGATCCGTCTGAAACACCTGCGCCTTCACCACGTGGCTCAGCGACGTGCCCGCCGCGTTGAATGTTTGGGCGAGGTTTTCCAGGACATAGCGCGTCTGTTTCTTGATCGCGGATCCGTAGTACGGAAACGCGGGATCGATGCGCGCCTCGGCGGCCACGCCCTCGTTGAAGTCGCTCGCGAGCTGACCGGCCGCGAAGACGAGATGGCCGGCGCGGGCGGCGGGCGTGTAGTTTGCCAGCGGCCGCGGGATGCCGGGGACGGAGATGTTCACCCTGGGCACGTGGGCGCTCCTCTCGAGCTGACGCGTCGTGAGCATAGCCGGTCCGCCGCGAGTTTTCTAGAAGATGACCCGTGCCGTAGGATCGCAGTATGGCAACCGGGCCCGGACACGCACTTGCGGTCGGATTCGAAGGGACGGCGATTCCCGACGATCTCACCGCGCTGGCCGAGCAGTCGGGGCTCGGTGGCGTCATCCTGTTCGCGCGCAACTGTCCGAGCCTCGAGACGGTGCTTGCACTCACGGCGGCCGCGCGACGGCTCGGCCCCGACGTCCTCGTCATGGTCGATCACGAGGGCGGACGGGTGCACCGCCTGCCCCGTCCGTTTACCCGGTTTCCGCCTCCGGCAACGGTTGGACGCTCCGGCGACCTGCGCCTGGCCGCGGCTGTGGCACGAGCCATGGCCCGCGAGCTCCGTGCCGCCGGGTTCGACTCCGGGCTGGCGCCGGTACTCGACTGCCTGGTCAATTCGGCAAGCGCGGTGATCGGCGACCGCGCATTCGGGACGGCTCCGGATGCCGTCGCCGGGTGCGGCGTCGCGTTCGTCGAGGCGATGCTCGGTGAGGGGCTCCTTCCCGTCGCCAAGCACTTCCCCGGGCACGGACGCGCGGCGGTCGACTCGCATCAGGAGTTGCCGGAGATCGACGCCACCCTGGACGACCTGAAGCGCGGGGACCTCATCCCGTTCCTCGCTGCGCTCGGAGCCGGCTGCCCGGCGGTGCTGGTCGCCCACGTGCGCTACCGTGCGCTCGACCCCGAGCTCCCCGCGTCACTCTCGCCCGAAGTCATCGGCAGCCTGCTCCGGCGGCGTCTCAACTTCTCCGGCCTCGTCCTCAGCGACGACCTCGAGATGGCCGCCGTCGCCGGCACCTGGGGTATCCCCGGCGCGGCTCGCCGGTTCCTGAGCGCGGGCGGCGATCTCGCGCTCGTCTGCCGGCGTGCCGACGCTCGACGCGAGACGCTGGCGGCGATCGGTCGGGACATCGACCGGGGCGCCCTCGACCTCGCCCCGGCACTACGGCGCCGCCAGGCGGTCCGGCGCCTCCTCGACACCGCCGGACCCCGGCCCGACGTCTCGGTGATCGGTTGCGCCGAACATCGCGCCCTCGCCGAGGAAGTGGCTCGGCGCTCGGCCGCGCGGGCCTGACCATGCGATTCTACAGACGCGATGAATGACGCGACGCCGGGCCGGCGAGCGTTCCTGACCCTCGTGTCGAGGGCTCTCCTCGGTGCCGGGGCGCTCGCGATCACGCGTCCGGACCGCGTGTCCGGGGGCGAGGGCGACGCCGCCGTCGTCACCGGCCGGGAGACGTTCGACCGGCTCGTGACGCAGGCGCGCGAGCACAGGTGGGCCGAGCGGCCGATCGGCGAGCGGACCGGCGCCATCGGCATGGCACTCCGCCACACGCCGTACGTCGACGGCACGCTGGAGCTCTACGAGGATCGCGAGATCTGCTCGATCAACCTCCGTGGCCTCGACTGTGTCACGTTCTTCGAGAGCGCGCTCGCCTTCGCGCGCATGCTGGGGCGCGGCGGGCGCACCCCGGAGGCGCTGCTGGCGGAAGTCACCTTCACCAGATACCGGCGCGGCCAGCTGACCGACTACGCATCGCGGCTCCATTACATGAGCGACTGGTTCGTCGACAACGAAGACAAGCGCGTGGTCCGCCTGATCACGCGCGAGCTGCCGGGCGCGGCTCGCTTCACCAAGCGCGTCAGCTTCATGAGCGCGCATCCCGAGGCCTATCGGCAGCTCAAAGCCAATCCAGCGCTGGTTCGGAAGATCGCGCGCGTGGAGGCCGACATCAATGCGCGCGAGATGCACTATCTGCCGAAGGAGAAGATCGCGGGGGCCCGACCCCTCCTGATGACGGGCGACATCGTCGGCATCACCACGACGATCGACGGTCTGGACTGCGCGCACGCGGGGCTGTGTTACCGGGAGGGGGACGGCGCTCTGCGGCTGCTCCATGCGTCGACCACCCGGAAGGCGGTCACCCTCGATGAGGATCTCGCGACGTACCTCGCGGGCGTGTCGACGCACACCGGCATCATGGTGGCGCGCCCGCTGGAGGCGACGTAGCGATCCTCGGCTGTCCGCTAGCCCGCGCGACTCCTGCCTTTTCCCTTGTGCCGCGGCGCCT
>WNEY01002844.1_pt1 | contig 14581 bp, 12 predicted proteins | sample 5400531 | NCBI WGS metagenome assembly WNEY01 (sample SAMN13153338, study PRJNA577476) | soil metagenome | isolation source: 200 cm saprolite under Douglas fir tree site 1 | place: USA:California | collected 2015-04-18
CTGCGGCACGGGCCGTCGGCCGGCGGCTGGCTGCGGCACGGGCCGTCGGCCGGCGGCTGGCTGCGGCACGGGCCGTCGGCCGGCGGCTGGCTGCGGCACGGGCCGACGGCAGAAGCCAGGCGGCGGCCAGCGCGGCGGGCTGGCAGTCACCTGCGGCAGGTCGTTTGGCATGAGTATTGAGTTATCCCGTCCCGTGCCCATCATGCATCAGCCGCCCGGTCTCCGGCGGCAGCCCACTGTAAGCGGCCGGGCCAGATGGTGAGACCACGAGCGGCCGGGCCAGAAGGTTCAGCGCGGCAGCAGGAGCAGCTTGCCTGTCGTGCGCCTGGCGGCCAGATCGTCGTGGGCCTGGGCTGCCTCGTCGAGCGGGTAGGTGCCGCCGATGCGGATGTCGAGCTGGCCGTCGCGGATCCAGGCGAACAGGTCGCCGGCCCGGTGCAGCAACTCGTCGCGGGTGGAGATGTAGCTGCCGAGCGTGGGGCGGCTGATGAACAGCGAGCCGCTGGCGGCCAGGCGCTGCAGCTCGAAGGGCGGCACCGGCCCGCTGGCCGCGCCGTACAGCACCATGTAGCCGCGCAGCCGCAGGCAGCTCAGGCTGTCGTCGAAGGTCGACCGCCCGACGCCGTCGTAGACGGCCGCCGCGCCAGTGCCGCCGGTCAGCTCCCGCACCACGGCCGGGAAGTTGTCGTAGCCGGCCAGGTGACTGGCTCCCGCCTGCCGGGCGAGATCGGCCTTCTGGCGGGTCGACGTCGTGCCGATCACGATGCCGCCGCGCATCCTGGCCAGCTGAGTCAGCAGCAGCCCCACCCCTCCCGCCGCCGCGTGCACCACGACATGATCGCCGTCTGCTATCGGGTACGTGCTGGTCGCAAGGTAGTGAGCGGTCATCCCCTGGAGCATGGCGGCCGCCGCCGTCCGCAGGTCCACTCCCTCCGGTACGTGCACAGCGCGGTCGGCGTCCATCACCACCTGCTCGGCGTAGCAGCCCGGTGCGGCTGGCCAGGCGATGTGGTCACCCTCGGCGAAGCCGGCCACCCCCTGGCCGACAGCCGTCACGGTCCCCGCGCCCTCGGCCCCCGGCACATACGGCAGCGGGCCGGCGTAAGGTGGGGCGCCCCGCCTGCGGTAGATGTCCATGAAGTTGACCCCGGCCGCCGCGACGTCGACGGCCAGCTGGCCCGGACCCGGCTGCGGTGCCTCCCGCTCGGTCACCCTGAGTACCTCAGGGCCGCCATGTTCTGCGACCACTACAGCCCGCATGCGCTCATCCTTCTTTCTGTCCGCGGCACGTCCCTCTTTCTGTCCGCGGCACGTCCTTCAGGCGCGGGGTCCGGCCCGGCGCATCAGCACACAGCGACGGTATCTCCTGGGTAAGCGCCTCAGGCTGGCGGGCCAGGGCCCCGGCGGGCCGCACGGGTCCCAGCCGGGCAGTCTTCCTCATGATCGTGGTGGATTTGACATGAATTCGTGCCCGATCCACCACGATCATGGCGAGCGGGCGAGCGGGCGAGCGGGCGAGCTGAACGGGCGAGCGGGCTGAACGGGCGGAGCAGGCGGGCCGCTGCGGTCAGGGCGAGGCGGCCCATACGACCGGGAAGAGCGGGTGGTCCATGACGGCCCCGTCGGCCAGCTCGGCGTCCAGGCCGTCGAATGGCGGCGAGGTGCGCCACCTGCGCCGCGCATGACGTGCGCTCTCGGAGAGATACCGCAGCGACAGGACTCGCCGCCGCCCCGGGTACGGGAACCCCGGCGCGCCGTGCACGGTGAGGAAATCGAAGAAGATCGCGTCGCCGGGCTGCAATTCGAACCGGCGGATATCGAAGGCATCCCGGTCGGCCTCGATGTCGGGCAGCTCGGCCAGGCTCCCCTCGGGGAACCATCTCGCCTCTCCGTCCAGGAAGGTGCGCGGCATCAGCCACGGGCCCCGGTGCGAGGAGGCCACCAGCTCGAGGCAGCCGTCCTCGGGCACCGGATCCACCGGGATCCAGGCGCTCACGCCGCGGCCGTCGACGTTGTAGTACGGCTGGTCCTGATGCCACGGCGTGCGCTGCCTGGTTCCGCCCTCCTTCACCAGCTCGTGGTCGTGGTAGAAGCGGAGCAGGCGAGTCGACATCAGGGCGGCGGCGATCTGCGGCACGCTGGAGTGCCTGGCCAGCCGCTCTATCTCCGGGATCTCCCGCCACCGGCAGAAGTCCTCGGTGAAGGAACCTGGATCGTCAAGGGTGCTGGCCACCTTGGCCATCGGGCCGGGGTTCGCCAGCACGATGTCAATAGCCAGGGCCGCGCTGGCCAGCTCAGCTGGATCGAGCACCGCACGGACGACCGCAACGCCGTCACGGGCGTAGGCATCAGCCATCTCGTCAGGGATCAGCGAGGTGTCCATGCTTTCATGTTAGGCAGGCCGCGGGCGCGGCCGGATGACGGTCACGCCGGGGACGCCGGTGACGCTCATCTGGGCGAGCGCGTCGGGCGGCTAGAGGCCGTCGAACGGATGCAGCTCGATGATCTCCAGCTCGATCAGCCCTTCGCGGGCCAGCGGCAGCGCCGGCGGCGCCACGCCGGGGCGCGGCCTGCAGATAACCAGCACCTTCACACCGGCGAAGGTAGCACTCGTGCGACGATGCGAGGATCACTGGCACTGCGCAGGGCTCACGGCTCTCAGCGGGAGGAGAAACAAGGTGGCAGGACAGATCCCGACCGGGGACATTCATCATCTGCGGCTGACGGTCACCGACCTGGACCGCAGCCGGAAGTTCTACACCGGCCTGCTCGGATTCGACGTGGCGGTGGAGTCACCGCCGGACGACGACCCGTCGGCCGAGGCGATGAGCAAGATCCTCTTCGGCGGTATCGTCATGATCCGCGGCAGCCTGCTGATGGGGCTGCGGCCGGTGGCTCCCGCGGCCGACAGATTCGACGAGGACCGGATCGGCCTCGACCACCTCAGCTTCAGCGTGCCCAGCCGCGACGATCTCGATCAGGCGCTGCGCCTCTTCGATGAGCAGGGCGTGCCGCACGGCGAGATATCCGGCCTGCCCTCGTTCGGCATCTATGTGCTCCCGTTCCGTGACCCCGACAACCTCCAGCTTGAGCTGACAGCTCCGATGGCCTAGATGATCAAGACGTTCCTGATCCTGTCCACCGGCTTCGAGTGTGCCCCCTTGAATCCGGCCGCGCCAGCCTCAGCACCGCCAAGACTAAGGTAAACGTTCTTACCGGACACTAGCCCCGGTGCCCGGACGCGCAACTCCTATTCGTGCCGGAACCTTTGCCCCGACAGTTCTGACCATCGGGAGTTTTGCTGGCACACGGTGACAATGCTGATATCGCCTGCCGTACTAGAAAACCATTCTGGAATGCCGGTAAATCCCGATCAGCATTGCGCATTTTTTTCGTGCCGTACGAGAATCTATCCCGGACCAGCTGTTACGCTCGCAGGCAGATTGCCGCAGGAGTGGCGTGAAGCTAAAGGGGAATCCCAATGAAAGTCACTGTCGGGGGCACGCGAATTCTGACAAGAACTGCTGGCGCGGGCGTGGCTGTCGCGACCGCCATGGCCGCCGGACTGCTGATGGCGGCCGCTCCCGCGGCGGCTGCCCGGGTATCCGCCGGGGCACTCTTGCGGACGGCCGCGCCTGCGGTGCCGGCCAGACCGCACGTCTACCGGACCCTGGTCACCGGGCTGGCCGTCCGCGAGGCGGCGACCACCGCATCCTTGAAGCGCGCAGTGCTCGGCACGGCGGGCACCAAGGTGCGGGTGCGCTGCTTCGTCGTCGGCGAGCCCGTCGGCGGCGACAACATCTGGTACATGATCACTTCCCCGCACGCTGGCCTGGTGGTCGGCTTCTACCTCAACACCGGCAGCGACCCGGCGGTGGGGATCCCCAGCTGCGTGCAGCCGGTGCGGCACGTCTACCAGACTCTGGTGACCGGGCTGGCGGTGCGCACCGACCCGAGTTCCACCTCCACCAAGCGAGGCGCCCTCGGCCCGGCGGGCACCGATGTCACCGTGCGCTGCTTCGCCGTCGGCGAGTCCGTGAGCGGTGACGCCGTCTGGTATCGCATCGCCGCGCCGCGCATCGGCATGGTGGCGGGCTTCTACCTCGACACCGGCCGTGACCCGGCCACGGGAATCCGCCACTGCTGACACAGGTCAGCCACGACGTGCTGGGCCGCCGGCAGCGCCGGGGGCCCAGCACGCGCAATGCCGCCGCCGGCCCCGCGAAGGGCCTCGGCTAGGCGGCGGACGGCGCGAGCGCGACCGCGGCCTCGCTGGTGGGCATCAGGAAGGTGAAGCTCTCCTGCAGGTAGAGCCGGACGGCATCGTCGGTGTGACTGAGGTACCCGATCGATGCGTCCTGGCCGAGATGCAGGTCGAAGTCACCGCCGCGGGTGGTCAGGACAACGGCGCCGCCGATGGCGGGGGCCCACACGATCTCGCCGTCGACGATGCGCTTGATGTGCTCGAGCACGGGGTAGCCGTGGTCGCTGGTCTCGCTGACCGCGGTGTAGGCGTCCGCGCTCAGCACCGCGCAGTAGGGTCCGTTGACCCCGGCCACGCGCAGCTGGCTGAGCGCCTCCGCGAACGCCACCGGGTACTCCCGCACATCCGCCGGGAGGGTCATCGGCTGGTTGCTTGACCCCGGCCTGACGCCCACGACGCCCGCGTCCTGGTAGCCATCGAAGATGGCCCGGTCCTCGGCGAACGCGATCCGCAGGGCGGCGTCCTTGACGGGCTGCCAGTCCGAGTCCATGGCGCCGCGCTCCACGTCGTCGATCCCCCGCCGATCCAGCTCGAACGGGGCGCGCAACTCCACCACCGCGGCCACCTCGCGCTGCCGGGCGGCCACGCCCTCCAGCGGCGGCGCGATCTCGCGCAGGTGACCGGTCGGCACCGCGGCGAACGCGCTGCCCGCGGGGCCGTGCACGTCGACGACGCGCCGCCCGGCCAGATGCCGCTTCAACGTCCGCGCCGCCTCGTCCTCAATCTGGGCCCACGCGGCGGCGGAGATCGGCGCGAGCTCACGGTGCAGGTTATTCATTCTGGGAAACTCCTCGCAGGCTGCCAATGTCAAGCGATCCATCACCGCCCGGATGTGCGACAGGCACGGTCCCGCCGGGCGCGGGAGCGGGATCGGCCGGGACGGCCAGAACCGCACCGGGCTGCCCGTCCGCCAGACTCTCCAGCAAAGAAAGAGCCGGAACGAAAAACAGGGTGCCGGTCACGGCCCGGCTGAAATCCAGCAGACGGTCATAATTCCCTGGCGGGCGGCCGATGAACATGTTCTCCAGCATCTGCTCGATAGTGCCAGGTGAGCGTGCATAGCCGATGAAATAGGTGCCGAACTCGCCGCGCGCAGTGTTCCCGAAGGGCATGTTGTCGCGGAGAATCTGGACCTGCATGCCGTCCTCGACGATGGTGGTCAGCGCGTTGTGCGCCGACGTCGGCTTCGCCTCGTCGTCGAGCTCGATATCGGCCAGCTTTGTCCGGCCGATGATCCGCTCCTGCTCACCGGTGCCCAGCGCGTTCCAGCCGGCCATGTCATGCAGGTACTTCTGCACGATCACGTAGCTGCCGCCGGCGAAGGCCGGATCCTCCGGCCCGATGACCACCGCCTCGGTCAGTTCGCTGCCGACCGGGTTCTCGGTGCCGTCGACGAAGCCGAGCAGGTCGCGCTCGTCAAAGTAACGGAAGCCGTGCACCTCGTCGACCGGCGTTACCGCATCTGCCAGCCGCGTCGTGATGTGCATGGCCAGCTCGAAGCACAGGTCCATCCGGCTGGCCCGGATGTGGAAGAGGATGTCGCCGGGCGTCGCGACCGCGTGCCGCGAGCCGGACCGGATCTCGCGGAACGGATGCAGGCCGGCCGGCCAGGGCTGCCCAGCCAGCCGGTCCCAGATCTGCGACCCGAATCCGGCCACGCACGTCAGCCGGCCCTCCGGATCACGGAACCCGACGGCGCGCAGCAAAGATCCCAGGTCGCCGCACATGGACCGCACGCCAGCCAGGCTCTGGGCCCCCTGATTCACCGTCACGACCAGGAAGATCGCGGCGCCTGTCAGCGACGCCGCGACCGCCTGCGGCACCGGGTCGCCCGGCCCTGGCACGGGCGCCGGCGGCCGCTGCCCGGGTTCCGGCGTGCCGGGCGCGCGTGCCGGGGAAGCCTGCGCTGCGTCCGTGATCATCTGCCGATTACTCCGCCGTGTCGGCCGCCGGGCACGCGCCACTGCACGCCGGCGCGGTGGCGTCAGGCTAACAGAGCAGCCGCGGTCCGCATCGGGGCATGCGTGAGACCTGTGGACCGGCTGAGATCCTTACCCACCGGTCGTGACCACTGCTCGACCATCGCGGGACGCGAGCCACTAGCCCAGCGAGCAGGCAGCAGGGCAGGATGGAAGCGCTCGTCTCGGCGAGTCAGGGCTGACAGAGCAGCCGCTGCCCGGATCGCGGGACCTGAGCCACTAGCCCGCCGAGCAGGCAGCAGGGCAGGATGGAAGCGCTCGTCTCGGCGAGTGAGGATCCGCACGGCAGTCCGCAGCACAGATCGAGGAGCTCGCGCGATGGGCATAGTCTCGCCTGGCTTTTCCGGCCGCCGCCGGGCCGCGAAAGCGAGCCTGCCGCCCGGCCAGTACCTGGTGCGGGACTTCCCCGTGCTCTCGGCCGGCCCGACGCCGCGCGGCGGGCTTGACGGGTGGGAGTTCCGGATCACGACCGAGTCCGGGCAGGTGCACTCGTGGGACTGGGCCGCCTTCCGCGCGCTTCCGGCCGAGGACGTCACCGTCGACCTGCACTGCGTGACGAAGTGGTCGAAGCTGGGAACTACCTGGCGCGGCGTCAGCCTGGACACCCTGATGGACGGTGTGGCGACCAGCGCCGAGTTCGCGCTGGCGCGAGCGGTCGGCGACTACACGGCCAACCTTCCGCTGGCGGACCTGCTGGACGGCAAGGCCTGGATCGCCTTCCGCTACGACGGCGCGGATCTCGAGCCCGAGCACGGCGGGCCGGCCCGGCTGCTCGTGCCGCACCTCTATCTCTGGAAGTCCGCCAAGTGGGTGCGCGGTGTCGAGCTGCTCGACCACGATGAGCCGGGCTTCTGGGAGAGCCTCGGCTATCACAACTACGGAGATCCATGGCGCGAGCAGCGGTACTGGGGCGACTGAGCTGGCTGGTCGCCCAGCTGGCCGATGTTCGGGACGAGACGGCGACCGCGCGGACGCTGATCCTTCAGGTGCCGGACTGGCCGGGTCACCGGCCGGGCCAGCATGTGGACGTGCGGCTGACCGCGGCGGACGGCTACTCCACCCAGCGCAGCTACTCGATCGCGTCGGCTCCTGACGGCGGCCGGCTTGAGCTGACTATTCAGCGGATCGACGACGGCGAGGTGTCCCCCTACCTGACGCAGGTGCTCAGAGCGGGTGATCCGCTGGAGCTGCGCGGCCCGATCGGCGGCTACTTCGCCTGGCGCCCGGCCGACCCGGCCGCTGTCGTGCTGATCGGCGGCGGCTCGGGAGTGGTGCCGCTGATGGCCATGGCGCGCAGCAGGATCGCCAGCGGCAGCGCCGCGCCGATGCGGCTGATCTACTCCACCCGCAGCCCTGGCACTCTCCTGTATGCCGCCGAGCTGGAGCGGATCGCGGATCGCCACCCTGGCTTGTCTGTCGACATCGTCTACACCAGGGCAGGGCCGCCCGGCTGGGGCGGCCGGATCGGGCGGCTGGACGCGATGAGCCTGGCGGCCCTGGCGGGGCCGCAGGACGCGGGCGGCTTGTGTTTCGTGTGTGGTCCTACGGGTTTCGTGGAGGGCATCGCTGACCTGCTGGTTGACCGGGGGGCGGACCCGCGGCAGGTCAAGACCGAGCGGTTCGGACCGAGCGGAGGCACCGGATGAGCGATAGCTGGACGGACGGCAATAGCCTCGGCGGGCCGCTTCGTGACGTGTTCACCGCCGATCTCACCGCGGCGATCGGCCGCTGCGCAAGGTGCGGACGGACGGGCCCGCTCGCCGATGGCCGGGTGCACGGCCCCGCGCCCGGCATGGTGCTGCGCTGCCCGAACTGCGAGCAGCCGCTGCTGCGCATGGTTCACGGACCCGGCCGCGTCTGGCTGGATCTGCGCGGCCTGGCCTACCTCGAGATCCCGTCACCCGACTGACGCCTCAGGCTGGCTCCGGCCGGTGGTCGAGCTCGGTCAGGAACTTGATGATCGCCTCCGCGATCAGCGCCGCGCCGCGGCGGGGCAGGTGATGGCCGACATCGTCAATGAGCCGGAGGCGGGCGTCTGGCAGCAGCCTGGCCAGCTCGTGCGCCGTCTGGACCGGGATCAGCGTGTCGCGCGGATCGGCGAGCAGCAGGACCGGCCGGTGGATGCCCGCCAGTGAGCTGGTGAGGCCATCGAGCTCGCCGACCAGGGCGCGCTGCTCGGTCAGGAAGCTGCGCCACAGCGGCCCGTGGTCGTGCCGGGAGTTGCCCCAGATGTCCCAGTTGACGTGCTCGTCCGAGGCGATCGGCCGTCCGCGGCGCTGGGCGATCCTGGTCAGCTTGGCCCGGGCCAGCCACGGGGTCAGCGACCATGCGGCCAGCGCGCAGACCTCCCCGGCCAGCGGTGCGGCCAGCAGCCGGTCCCAGCCGGTCAGGCAGCCGGGACCGACGCTGGCCAGCAGGACCAGCGCCTCGAACCGCTGCGGCGCCATGGCGGCCGCTGACAGCGCGACGCCGCCGCCGTAGGAATGACCGACCAGGACCGCGTGCGCTATGCCCCTCGCATCCATCTCGGCCAGTACCGCGCGCGCGTTCAGATCGAACCCGCCCGCGCCCTGACGGTTGGCCCCGTACCCCGGCCGGTCCAGGGCCACGACGCGCAGCTCGCCGGGCAGCTGGCCGGCCACCTGCTGCCAGTCGGAGCCCAGGCCAGGCTGGCCATGCAGCACCAAGATCTCACGCTCGCGCACAAAGCCGACTTTAGCCTCGCCCCTTGGCAGCGAGGGCATGCGCTAGGGTGGGAGCACACGGTACGTAGTGAGGCGCAGCCATCAGGGCGCGCCGGTCGTACGTCGCTCAGCACAGCGAGCAGGTTTCCACGGATGTGGCGGCCATCGAAATGCGGCCACCCCGAATCCGAAGGACAACCACCCCGTGACAGTTCTGCCCATCGAGAAATCCGGCCGCCGTCGTCGCCGTGGCGGCCGGCCTGACCGGCCGGCCGCCGCCGCGCCCGGCACCACCTTTGCCTCCCTCGGCGTGACAGCGCCGCTCGTCGCGGTACTGTCGGCGGCCGGCATTACCTCGCCGTTCCCGATTCAGGCCGCCACGGTGCCCGATGCGCTCGCCGGCCTGGACATACTCGGGCGCGGACGCACCGGGTCAGGCAAGACCCTCGCGTTCTCGATTCCGCTCGTGACTGGCCTGGCCGACGGCTACACCAGCGCGTGCCGGCCGCGCGGCCTGGTACTGGTGCCGACCCGCGAGCTGGCCAGCCAGGTCCAGGCGGTCCTGGAGCCGCTGGCCGAGGCGCTCGGCCTGAGCGTGGTGACGATCTTCGGCGGGACGCCGCAGAACCCGCAGGTCGCCGCGCTGCGCAATCGGGCCGACATCGTCGTCGCCTGCCCTGGCCGCCTGGCCGATCTCATCGAGCAAGGCCACTGCCACCTCGGCGACGTGGAGATCAGCGTGATCGACGAGGCCGATCACATGGCCGACCTCGGGTTCCTGCCCATCGTCAGACGGCTGCTCGAGGCCACCCCGGCGGAGGGGCAGCGCATGCTGTTCTCCGCGACCCTGGATGGCGCCGTCGATGTCCTGGTGCGCCGGTTCCTCACCTCGCCGGCGGTGCACGAGGTCGATTCGGTCACCGCGCCGGACGCCATCGCGCATCACCTGCTGACCGTGACGCCCGCCGACCGGGTAGGCGTCGTCGCCGCCCTGGCGAGCGGTAAGGGCCGGTCACTGATCTTCACCAGGACCAAGCACGGCGCGCAGAAGCTCGCCCGTCAGCTGACGGCGGCGCATATACCCGCCGTCGACCTGCACAGCAACCTGGCCCAGAGCGCTCGCGAGCGCAATCTCGCGCTGTTCAGCTCGGGCGCGGTGCGGGTCATGGTCGCGACCGACATCGCCGCCCGCGGCATCCATGTCGACGGCATTGACCTGGTCATACACGCGGATTCACCGACCGAGCACAAGGTCTACCTGCACCGGTCGGGGCGCACCGCCAGGGCCGGCGCGGCCGGCCTGGTGGTGACCCTGCAAGCCCCCGGTCAGGCCGACAAGGTGCGCGGGCTGCTGCGCCAGGCGCGCGTCGTCCCGCAGACCGCCACGGTCGATCCTCGCTCCGCGCTGCTGCACTCCCTGGCCGGCGACCCGGCTGACCGGATCGCCCCGGTCACCAGGCTCCCGGCGCCGGCCGAGCAGACGGTCGCCACCGAGGCGACCGGCCGCGGCGCGGCTGCGTTCTCGGCCGGGTACCGGGGCCGCCGGCGCTGACGTGCGCCCCTGACCTGGGCCCCTGGGCCGGTCCGGGCCGGGCCGGGCCCTGGGCCGGGCCGGGCGTGATACCGCAGGCAGCGTTCGCGGCTCAGGCACGGCTGGCGGCGTCGAGATTCTCGCTGATCGTCTGGGTCAGCGGGTGATCGGGGCCCAGCACCCGCTGGCAGTCGGCCAGGGTGCGCTGGAACACCGCGATCGCGTCGGTCTGCCGCAGGGCCATGTGATACGCGTGGGCAAGATTGCCGCGTGAGGTCAGGGTGTCGGGGTGATCGGGGCCCAGGACCCGCTCACAGTCGGCGAGCGTGCGCTCGTACAGGGGTATCGCGTCGGCCATCCGCCCCGCTGAGTGGTAGGCCGAGGCGAGGTTGCCGCGCGCGGTCAGGGTGTCCCGGTGTTCCGGGCCCTGGATCCGCTCGCTGTCGGCGAGGGTCTGTTCGTAGAGGGGTATCGCGTCCTTCAGCCGACGTGCGGTATGGAACGCCGAGGCAAGGTTGCCGCGCGCGGTCAGGGTGTCCGGATGATCGGGGCCCAGAGCCCGCTCCCGCCCGGCGAGGGTGTCCTTGTAGAGCGGGATGGCATCCTTCAGCCGCCCGGTCGAGCGGTAGGCGTACGCGAGGTTGCCGGACGTGGCCAGCGTGTCGGGGTGATCAGCGCCCAGGACCCGCCGCCTTCCGGCGAGGGTCCGCTTGAGCAGGGAGATCGCATCGCCCAGCCGCGAGGCCCCGTGATATGCGGCGGCCAGGCTGGCGCACGCGGCCAGGGTATCGGCGTGATCGGGCCCCAGCACGCGCTCCCGGTCCGCGAGCGTGCGCTGGAATACGATGATCGCATCGTCCTGCCGTCCGGCCGAGCGATAGGCGGCAGCGAGGCTGCCGCGCACGGCCAGCGTCTCGGGGTGATCGGCGCCCAGCACCCACTCGTGCCCGGCCAGGGCCCGCTCATACAGCAGGATCGCCTCGCTCAGCCGGCCCGCGGCCTGATAGGCGCTGGCCAGATGGACCCGCGCGGCCAGGGTGTCCGGATGATCGGTACCCAGGACCCGCTCTCGCTCCGCCAGGCTCTGCCGGTGCACGCTGATCGCGTTTTCCCGCCATCCCGCCGCCTCGTACGCGGCGGCGAGGCTGCCGCGCGCGGCCAGGGTGTGGGCGTGCTCAGGGCCCAGGGTCCGGCCGCCGGTCTCGATCATCGCCTTCCAGTAGGTGATAGCCGAGCTCATCCCCGCGCTGTCCAGGCTCCGCCCCGCCCGGAAGAGCACCGGGTGCGCATCGGGGTTCCAGAGCAGATCGCCGGTCGCTTCCTGCAGCCGGGCGGCGCAGTCGCGCATGGCCTGCGCCAGCAGGAGCTGCTCGTCCTGCGGCCATGTCTGCAGTAGCGCATCGGCGGCGGCCTGGCCGGCCTGGCCGAGCATCGCGACAGGAAAGTACCTCAGGACCGCCGCCCGCAGCAGGGCGTGCACCGCTACCGTGCGTGCCGGGGTAGCAGGATTGACCGCGACCAGGCCGAGCCGGGCCAGGTTGTTCATTGCACCGCGGACCTGGTCCTGGTCCGCCGCCGTTTCGGTCCCGCGATGGCCGGTGATGTAGCCGCAGCTTGCCTGGCTGGTGATCACCTCATAAGGCACGCCGCCCGGATCCATTATCGCCGCCAGCGCCAGGGCGGGCCGGGCCAGGCCGACCGGCGGGAGCTGGTCGGCCAGGTCGAGCGCCAGCGACCAGGTGACCACCGTGGTGGCGGGGCTGTCCTCGGCTATGGCCGCGGAGATCTCCTGCCTGCGGCGAGCGAACCAGGGCCGGTACTCGCGGCAGCCGTGCCCGCTGCCGACCATCGTGGCCGCCGCCAGCGCGAGCGCGAGCGGCATGCAGCCGAGGTCCTCGGCGAGGTCGAGCGCCTGGATGCGCAGGTCGGGATCGTCATAGAGCCTCGCGGTCAGGTACCCGAGGGCCTCCCGGCGGCTGAACGCCCCGATCTGGACGCTCCTGCCGTTCCGCTCGCCCAGCGATGCCTGGCGGCTGGTGGTGACCAGCACTCGGCCGGCCTGTCCTCGCGGCCACAGCCCGTGCAAGTCCAGCGGGTCGACGAGATCATCGAGGATGACCAGCCAGAGCCGGTCGGTGTCGGCCAGCCAGTTCACGAACCGTGCCGCCGCCGCATCCGGGCTCTCACCGGGGTCGGCATGGCCGATGTCCGCCAGGGCCTGCGCATAGCTCGTGACGACGGCCTCGCGGCTGGAGGCCGTCACCCACACCTGAAGGTCAGTCGCTCCTGCGCGGCGGACGCTGTGCGCCAGGCCGACGGCGAGCTGCGTCTTGCCGCAGCCGCCCGCATCGTCCAGCGCGCTCGTCTCGGCCGCGCCGCTCTCGGCGGTCTCGCCCGGGTTCAGGTCGCCCGCCAGGGCGAGCCCGGTCTCTGGCCGCGGATGGAAGGCGGTGGCCAGCGGCGGCACCGCTCCGGAAGTCACCGGCCAGCTCTGGGCCGGCGCGGACTGCTCGGCGGGGATCCTGCTCATCGCCCGGTTGGTCATGGCTGCCTGGCCAGTGGCGCGCTCGCCCTGCCCACCCGGACCTCCCTTTGACGTCCGCGCCACCTGGCCGCCGCCGTCCGGCCGGACTGCGGGCCGATGTGCGGCTGCCACTGTGCGGACGCGGTCCCTAGTGGCAGATAACACTACGACGAGATGTCACGCGATAGGCACGATTAGGAGTCATTTCTCACTCGGTGATCGCGCTCCCAGGTAGCGGCACGGACCTGCGCCAACGCGATCCGGGCCCGGCGGAAGTCCGCCGGGCCCTGATCGAGTCGCGTCATGCCGCGATCATCAGCGCGGGCTCGGCCGACCTGGGCAGCTGCGCGACCTCGGGCTCGCGGCGCCGCGGCAGGGCGAAGACGGCGCCGACAGCGGATACTAGCGCCACCGCGGCGGCGACGCGCATTCCCATGTCCATCGCGCCCGCGAAGGCGCTGTGCGCGGCCCCGAGCAGCTCGCTGCCCGAGCTGCCGCCGACACGCTGGCCGAGGATGTCGGCGGCCGCGACCGAGCTCCCGGCGGCATGGGCGACCAGTCCGTGCACGTGCTGTCCGGCCAGCGCGGTCGTCAGCCGTGACCGGTACAGCGCCGCCGACAGGCTGCCGATGATCGCGATACCGAGGGCGCCGCCGACCTCCCTGATCGTGTCGTTGATTGCGCTGCCGGCTCCGGCCTGATGCCCTGGCACGGTCGTCATGATGGTCGTGCTGGCGGGCGCCATCACCAGGCCCATCCCGGCGCCCATGATCGCGACGGCCAGGGCCAGCGGCGGATAGCTGGTGTGCACGCCTGCCGTTGACAGGTCAAGCAGCCCCAGGCCCATCAGTGCCATGCCCGCGGGGATGATCGCCCTGGTCCCGAGGCGCCTGGCCAGAATCGGCGACAGCGGCGACACCACGCCCATGGCGAACGCGAACGGCAGCGCGCGCAGGCCAGCCGACAGCGGGCTGTAGCCGTGCACCAGCTGGAGGTACTGGGTGAGCACGAACAGGCTGCCGAACAGCGCGAAGAAGACGACGGTCACCGATGCGGCAGCCGCGGAGAAGGCACGGGAGGCGAAGATTCTCAGGTCGATCAGCGGGTGCGCGATGCGCAGCTCCCACCAGGCGAAGACGCCGAGCGCGCCGATACCGGCGGCGACCTCCGCGAGCGTTACCGGCGCGGTCCAGCCGCGAGCCGGCGCCTCGATGATCGCGTCCACGATGCCGACGAGCGAGCCCGCCACCAGCAGCGTCCCGAGGATGTCCAGCCGGCGGCCGGATGGCTCCGCTGTCTCCGGCACCGCCTGGATGACGCCGGCGATAGCGAGCACGACCAGCGGCACGTTGATGAGGAAGACGCTGCCCCACCAGAAGTGGGTGAGCAGCAGGCCGCCGAGCGTCGGCCCGATCACGATGCCGACGCCCGCCACCGCGGACCACGCGGCGATCGCCTGCGGCCGCTCCTTCGGCGGGAAGACGGCGTTGATGATCGACAGCGTGGCCGGCATGACGAACGTCGCGCCGAGGCCCATCACGATCCGGGCGGCGATCAGGGTGCCCGTTCCGGCCGAGAGCGCCGCCGCGGCGCTGCCCA
>WNEY01002065.1_pt1 | contig 14579 bp, 14 predicted proteins | sample 5400531 | NCBI WGS metagenome assembly WNEY01 (sample SAMN13153338, study PRJNA577476) | soil metagenome | isolation source: 200 cm saprolite under Douglas fir tree site 1 | place: USA:California | collected 2015-04-18
CGCTCCAACTCCAGCCGAGGAGGCCATGCCCGAGCCGGCGCCCCAGCCGGAAACAGCGCCCGAGCCGGCGCCGGAGGCGGCACCCGAGGTCGCGCCCGAGCCGGCGCCGCAGGCCGCGGCCGAAGCGTCGCCCGAGGATGAAGACGACGTCTCCCTCGAGTCCATCGTCGAAGAGTTGAAGCGACGCGAGGGGCGAACCTCCTAAGCGCTCGTGTTACTGGTCGGGCTCACCGGCGGGATCGGAGCGGGAAAGTCCACCGTCGCCGGCATGCTGGAATCGCGCGGAGCCGTCGTCATCGACGCCGATGAGCTTGCCCGGCGCGCCATCCAGCCGGGGACGCCGGGCTACGAACGGGTGGTCGGGGAGTTCGGCCCGGAGGCGGCCACCAGCTCGGGGGACGTGAACCGTGAGTGGCTGGCCGAGCGGGTGTTCGCCGATGCCGCAGCCCGCGGCCGGCTGGAAGCCATCGTTCACCCTGAAGTGGCCCGCCTGCTCGCCGAGGAGACGGAGCCCTATCGGCTGACGGACCGGATCGTCGTGTACGCCGTTCCGCTGCTGGCCGAGAACCGCTTGGAGGGGGCGTTCGACGTGGTCGTGGTGGTCAGCGCCGACGCGGACGTGCGGGCGGCGCGCCTCGGCGCGCGGGGGGTCACGGATGCCAGGGCCCGGATGGACGCCCAGGCCTCCGACCAGGAGCGCGAGAGAGTCGCACACTTCGTGCTTCGGAACGACGGCACCATCGAGGAGCTGGAGCGCCAGGTCGATCGACTCTGGGCCGAGCTACGCCGGTGACCTACCGCGCGGTGTTCTTCGACGCGGGGGAGACCCTGGTTCATCCGTATCCATCGTTCCCTGAGCTCTTCACCCAACTGATGAATGAAGAGGGGCATCAGGTCGACCCGGAAAAGTTTCGCAGCGGCCTGGAAACGGTGGCAGACCACTTCACCACGGCCGCCCGGGAGGGAGCGCTGTGGAGCACCTCACCGGAACTGTCGAAGGAGTTCTGGCTGGCCGTGTACCGCCTGCTGCTGGAGCGGCTGGACCTTCCGGTGAGCGACGGCCTGGCGGAGAAGCTCTATGTGGAGTTCACCACGCTGTCGAACTACCGGCTGTTCCCCGACGTGGGAGCCGTCCTCGATCGGCTCGCCGGGGCCGGCCTGAAGCTGGGGCTGATCTCCAACTTCGAGGAATGGCTGGAGCGGCTGCTGGCGTCGCTCGATGTTGCCAGGTACTTCGACGTCCGGATCATCTCCGGGATCGAAGGCATGGAGAAGCCCGACCCGCGCATCTTCCGCCTGGCCCTGGAGCGGGCCGGCGTCCCCGCGTCCCAGTCGGTGTACGTGGGCGACAATCCCGAGTTCGACACCAAGCCGGCCGAATCCGTGGGGATGGTGGGCGTGCTCCTCGACCGGCGGGAGCGGTTCCCGGACCACCAGGGGATCCGGATCACCGGGCTGGACCAGCTGCCGGCGGTCCTGGGGCTCCAGCCATGACCGAACGAGAATTCACCGAGCAGGAAGCGAACGAGCTGCTTCCCGCCCTGACGGCCTCGTTGAACCGCATCCGCGAGGCGCGCCAGGTCGTCCTGGCTGGCGCCGAGCCGATCAAGCGGTCCGCGCCCCGGGACGGGTGGGCGGCGGGCTACTGGGAGGCCCTGGCCACCCTCCGCACGGAGATCGAATCCATCACCGGGCGGGGAATCGTGCTTCGCGATCCCGAGACGGGCCTGGTCGATTTCCCCACCCGTCGTGACGGCAGGGCGGCCTTCCTGTGCTGGCGGATGGGGGAGGATCGCGTGGGCTACTGGCACGGTACCCAGTCAGGCTTCGCCGGCCGGAGGCCGCTGTAGACTCCGACCGGTGCCGACCGCCATCGAGATCCGCGGGCTTCGCAAGTCGTACGAGGACGTCGAGGCCGTCAGGGGGGTCGACCTGACGGTGGAGGAGGGAGAGGTCTTCGCTCTCCTCGGGCCGAACGGGGCCGGCAAGACGACCATCGTCGAGATCATGGAGGGCTTCCGCACCAGGACGGCCGGCGAGGTCTGGGTGCTGGGCCACGACCCGGCGAAGGGCGAGCGGGAGCTCAAGTCCCAGATCGGCATCGTGTTGCAGTCCACCGGGATCGATCCGTACCTCACCGTGGCCGAGACGATCGACCTGTTCCGGGGGTACTACCCGAACCCCAGACCGGTCGACGAGATCGTGGAGCTCGTCGGCCTGAAGGAGAAGCGCGACACCCGCGTATCAAAGCTGTCCGGCGGGCAGCAGCGGCGGCTGGACGTGGCCATCGCCCTCGCCGGCGACCCCAAGCTCCTGTTCCTGGACGAGCCCACCACCGGGTTCGACCCGTCGGCCCGGCGCAATGCGTGGCAGGTGGTGAAGAACCTGTCCGATCTGGGCAAGACCGTATTCCTGACGACGCACTACATGGACGAGGCGCAGTACCTGGCCCGCGAGGTCGCCGTCATCGCCGAAGGCAGGATCGTGGCCCAGGGCCCGCCCAGCACACTCGCCGGACGTGATACGGCGGCCACGCTCATCCGGTTCCGAGTGCCCGAGGGTATCGAGCTGCCGCCGCCGGCGGGGGCCGCCACGCGAGGCAGCGACGGGACCTACGAATGGCGCACCGAGGATCCCACCCGTTCGCTGCACGAGCTGACGGGCTGGGCGCTGGAGCGGGGGATCGAGCTGGAGGCGCTCGAGGTGACCCGGCCATCGCTGGAGGACGTGTACCTGGAGATCACGGGCACGGCGGTGCACAGTGAGTGACCTCGCGCTGACCCTTCGGCAGGTCAGCTACACGAACAAGACGTTCTGGCGAAACCCGGCCTCCGCCTTCTTCACGTTCGCCTTCCCGCTCATGTTCCTGGTGATCTTCACCTCGCTGCTCGGCAACGGCTCGGTGGAGTTGGGTGGGATGCTGGTGAAGCAGTCGACCTACTACGTCGCCGGGATGGCGGCGTTCTCGGTCATCACCGCCTGCTACACCAACATCGCCATCAGCGTCACGTTCAACCGCGACGCGGGGATCCTCAAGCGGGTTCGGGGGACGCCGCTGCCGGGATACGCGTACGTGCTGGGGCGGATCGTCCACGCCGTCATCATCGGCATCCTGCTGGTGGCCATCTGCGCCGCGTTCGGGAAGGTCTTCTACCACGCCTCCCTGCCGTCCGGCACCACGCTGCTGAAGTTCTTCGTGATGTTGCTGGTGGGAGCGGCAAGCTTCGCCTCCCTCGGCCTCGCCCTGACGCCCGCGATCCCGAACGCCGACGCCTCGCCGGCCGTCGTGAACGCCACCATCCTGCCGCTGCTGTTCCTGTCGGGCATCTTCATCCCGCTCGGGGACAACGCGCCGACGTGGATCAAGTGGATCGCCCGGATCTTCCCCGTCAAGCACTTCGCGGACGGGATGGGCGCCGGTTTCCTGGGCCTGCCGTTCAAATGGTCTGACGTCCTCATCGTGGCCGTATGGGGCCTGGCGGGGCTGGTCCTGGCGGCGAGGTACTTCACCTGGGAGCCCCGTCAGTAGTGGTACGCTCCGGCCGCTAGCCATGAAAGTGCTACGGATAGCCGCGTTCGCTCTGATCCTCACGGCGTGCAGTTCGATCGTGACGCCGGCGAAACCGCCTACATCGTCGGCGAATCCCTGCTCGCCGGCGCCCGTCCAGACGGCGGGCACGCTCGCGGTGGGTACCTCGTTCCCCTACTACAAGCCCTTCAAGAGCGGACCCAGGGACAACCCCTCCGGCTTCGAAGCCGATGTCGCCCACGCCATCGCCACGCGGCTCAGCCTGGCCAGCGTGGCCTGGTCGGTGGCTCCCTTCGAGTCCCTGTACGCGCCGGGACCGAAGAAGTGGGATCTGGCCATGGACGAGATCTCGACCACCCCTGAACGGGCGACGGTGGTCGACTTCAGCGATCCCTACTACACGATCCAGCAGGGCCTGCTGGTCCGGAAGGGCACGCCGATCACGAACGCGCACTCGATCGCCGACCTGATGCCCTATCGCTTCGGCGCCCAGACCGGGACGACCGGGTTGGACTTCATCAAGAACATGATCAAGCCGGCGAAGGTCAGCCAGTACAACGACACGGTGACCGCGGGGCAGGCCCTGTCGAACGGACAGATCGACGCGGTGGTGATCGACGTGCCGATCGCCATCCCGATGACGGAGCAGTTCCCGAACCTGCAGGTCATCGGGCAGTTCATGACGAACGAGTCCTACGCCATGACCTTCGTCAAGGGCAATCCCCTGGTGCCGTGCGTGAATCAGTCGCTGGCGGCGATGAAATCGGATGGCGCCTTGAAGACGCTGACCGACCAGTACTTCCCGGGGACGACGGCCGACATCCCGGTCTTCTCGTAAGCACTGGTGAGCATCGGGGGAGTCCCCGGACCGAATTTCGTCGGCGGCGTTCCATCCGACATATCGGAGTCGCGCAGGTCCCGGATGCTCGGGGGCACCCGTGGGGTCCTCATCTCGTCGGTCAGCACGGTGGTGTTCCTGGCGGTCATCGCCACGCTGATCGCCACGGCTCCCGGCACCCCGGTCATCAGGCAGCGTTTCTTCGACTGGGCCCACATCAAGCAGGCCTTCCCATCAGTGGCCAGCGGCTTCCTGCTGAACATCAAGATCATGCTGATCGCCGAGGTCTTCATCCTGGCCTTCGCGCTGCTCCTCGCCGTGGTGCGGAGCCTTCCGGGGCCCGTGTTCTTCCCACTGCGGCTGGTGACGATCGCCTACGTCGACCTGTTCAGGGGGGTGCCGCTCATCCTGGTCCTGTACCTGATCGGGTTCGGTGTGCCGGCCTTGTTCCTGAAGGGCCTGTCCAGCTACGACGTGGTCACGTACGGCATCGTGTCGCTGGTCCTGGTGTACTCGGCGTACGTGGCCGAGGTGTACCGCGCCGGGATCGACTCGGTTCACGAGAGCCAGGCCGCGGCGGCGCGATCGCTGGGGCTCTCCCGGTGGCAGGCCATGCGGTTCGTCGTGCTGCCGCAGGCCATCCGCCGGGTCATCCCCCCGCTCCTCAACGACTTCATCGGTCTCCAGAAAGACACCGCGCTGGTGTCCGTGATCGGTCCGATCGAGGCAGCCAGGGAGGCCCAGAACTTCGGGGCCCAGACCTTCAACTTCGCCGGCTATGTGGTGGCCGCCTTCCTGTTCGTGATGATGACGATCCCGCTGGCCAGGTTCGTGGACTACCTCATCGCCAGGGACCGGCGGCGGCGGCTGGCCGGGGCGGGGCGATGACGACCGAGGCGTTGCTGCTCAGGAAGGTCCACAAGTCGTTCGGGTCGGTGGAGGTCCTCCGGGGGATCGACCTCGCCGTCGCCCAGCACGAGGTCATCTGCCTGATCGGGGCGTCGGGGTCGGGCAAGTCCACCATGCTGAAGTGCGTCAACCTGCTGGAGCCCATCGATCGCGGGCGGATCGTGGTGGACGGCGAAGAGATCACGGCGCGAGGCGTGGCCGTGAACCGCATCCGCCGCCACATCGGCATCGTGTTCCAGGCGTTCAACCTGTTCCCGCACATGACCGTCCTTCGCAACATCACGCTCGCGCCCCAGCAGGTCCTGCATCTCTCGAAGCAGCAGGCCGAAGGGGAGGCTCGTGAGCTCCTGGCGAGGTTCGGGCTGATCGACAAGAAGGACGAATACCCCGACCGACTGTCGGGTGGCCAGCAGCAGCGGGTGGCCATCGTCCGGGCGCTGGCGATGCGTCCCGACATCATGCTCCTCGACGAGGTCACCAGCGCCCTCGACCCCGAGCTGATCGCCGAGGTCCTGAACGTGATCCGGGAGCTGGCCGCGACGGGCATGACCATGGTGATCGCGACGCACGAGATGGGGTTCGCCCGGGACATCGCCGATCGGATCTGCTTCCTGGACGCGGGGGTCATCCTGGAGCAGGGGCCGCCGGACCGGATCTTCTCTGCGCCGGAGAATCCTCGGACCCAGCAGTTCCTGCAGCGGATCATCGAAGCCGGCCGCCTGTAGCCAAGCTACGGCGGGGCTCGCTCCTCGAGGAGCAAGCCATCCGGCCGGCGGATGACCGGTCTGCCTTCCAGCAACTGGAGACGGAAGCCGTTTGGCCGATGGATCAGGCGGTGGTGTCGCCTGCACAGCAGCACCAGGTTGGACAGGGCGGTCGGACCGCCGTCCGCCCAGTGCACGGCGTGGTGGGCGTCGCACCACGTGTGGGGGTGGTCACAGCCGGGGAATCTGCAGCTTCGATCGCGGGAGACCACCGCCCGCCGCATCGCGGCGGGCACGACCGGGGTCCGCCTCCCGACGTCCAGGGGCTCCGATCGAGGCCCCATCACCACCCTGCTGATCGATGCATCGCATGCCCAACGCCGGGCGGCGTGGGCTGGCAAAGGCCCCGTGTGGTCGAACTCACTCACGCCGCCGCTCCGCCCCTTCAGCGTTGTCACGTCGACCGTGACCGTGACGTGAGGCCGTTCACCGGCGACGTATGGCCGGTCGGCTTGATCGAGGAAGTGCCTGCAGAGTTCCCCCAGCGCGTCGGCCCGGCGCTGAGCCGGCGTGCGGGAATCCCCCGCGTCGCTGCCGCGAACGTCCGCGTCGACGACGGCTCGGAGTGCAGTCAGCACAGTTTCACCGGTTTCGGGATCGAGATCTCCATCGATGCGGACCATCCCGTCAAGGACGGGGGAGACGTGCAGCCGTCTCCGCTCGAACAGCCGCTCCGCATCACCGGCGTCGGCGACCTGCTTCCAGTAGGCCACCGCGATCTGCAATTCCTTGACGGTTATGCCGCCGGGCGGCCTCCAAGAGGATTGGTTCGTGGGACCGAAAGACCTCCGGAGCGGTCTCTTGAGCGCCCGCAAGGACCCGAACAGACTCCCGAGATAGTTCACCGGATGCGAACGCCGCCTGGGTTTCGGGCATCTCCTGAAGCGCCCGGGCCGTACGCACCTCATCCCTCGCCGCTCCGTGCCCGCCGCGGAAGCGGTCGGCCAGCCAGGAGGCGGTCGAGATGAACCCGTTGGCCTGGAAGGAAGCTCGCCGATCGATCTCAGCCAGACACCGGAGGCGGACCGCCTCGAGCACGCGATTGGCGTGTTGCAGTTCGGCGAACTCTTCCTCCAGCCGGGCGTCGGCAAGCTCCGCGAAATCGAGCTGCGCGACTTCGTCAAGCGCTGACCGCAGGCCGCCCATCACGTTCCCCGAACATACGTTCGAGTATACCAAAGGCCCTTCGCCTACGACAACGATTTGTGATCAATATCACTAACAAATCTGGAGGAGGGTGCTTCAGCGAGGGTCCTGGGCTGTCGGGCCGGATGATCGCCTTGTCGTCCGAAAGAGCCAAAGTGCTGTGACGCCGGCGGTGAAGGCCCCGGCGCCTTCTGCAACAGTCAAGCCGATCCCCGGGCGGCATCCGACGCGGAGAGTCCGCGTCGGACAGTTCATGAGCCCGAGGATGTTCCAGACTGCCAGCCAGAGGAGTGCCGCGCCCAAAGCGCCAAGAACGGTGCCGCGGCGAGCTTCAAGTACCTCACGGTCCGTCTCTCGGCAGATCGATTTCACTATTGAACTCGACACCGTCGGTACGCCCAGTCCTGTCCCAGCCCGGCCCTACAATCGAGCCATGAGCGCCGAGTACCCATCGTTCAAGGTCGTCTCCGAGTTCGCCCCCTCGGGGGACCAGCCGCAGGCCATCGATCGACTGACCGAAGGCGTGGTGCGGGGCGACGACTATCAGACGCTCCTGGGGGTCACCGGGACGGGCAAGACCTTCACCATTGCCGGGGTCATCGAGCGCGTCCAGAAGCCGACGCTGGTCATCGCCCCGAACAAGTCGCTGGGGGCCCAGCTGGCCAACGAGTTCCGGGAGTTCTTTCCCGAGAACGCCGTGGAGTACTTCGTCTCCTACTACGACTACTACCAGCCCGAGGCGTACGTTCCCCAGACCGACACCTATATCGAGAAGGACTCCTCGATCAACGACGAGATCGAGCGGCTCCGCCACTCCGCCACGTCGGCCCTGCAGACCAGGCGGGACGTGATCATCGTGGCCAGCGTCTCCTGCATCTACGGCCTGGGGTCGCCCGAGCAGTACGCGGGACAGATCCTGCGGGTCATCCGGGGCGTGGCCCTGGACCGCGACTGGGCCATCCAGCGCCTGGTCGACATCCAGTACCAGCGGAACGAATCGAACTTTGTTCGTGGCAGGTTCCGGGTGCGGGGCGACACCCTCGAGGTCTTCCCCGCCTACGACGAGACGGCTCTGCGGATCGAGTTCTGGGGAGACACCGTCGAGCGGATCCTGCGGATCGACCAGCTCACCGGCGAGATCATCGCGGACCTGCCCGAGGTCATCGTGTACCCGGCCACCCACTACGTGACCCCGGAGGACGAGCTGCGACGGGCCGTCGTGGGCATCGAGCGGGAGCTGGGAGAACAGCTGGCCAAGCTCGGTTCGGAGAACAAGCTCCTGGAGGCGCAGCGACTCCGGATGCGGACCAACTACGACCTGGAGATGCTTCGGGAGGTCGGGTTCTGTTCGGGCATCGAGAACTACTCGCGCCACCTGGACGGCCGGGCTCCCGGGACCCCGCCGTACACCCTGCTGGACTACTTCCCGGACGACTGGCTGTGCGTGATCGACGAATCGCACGTCACCGTTCCTCAGCTCCACGGGATGTACGAGGGCGACATGTCCAGGAAGCGGACGCTGGTGGATTACGGGTTCCGCCTCCCCAGCGCGCTGGACAACCGGCCGCTGATGTTCGACGAGTTCACGGAGCGGGTCCGGCAGGTGGTGTTCATGTCGGCCACTCCCGGTCCATACGAGCTGCGAATCTCGAAGCAGGTCGTGGAACAGGTGGTCCGGCCCACGGGGCTGGTGGATCCCGCGGTCGAGGTCCGGCCCACCAGGGGGCAGGTGGACGACCTGATCGAGGAGATCCGCAAGCGAACCGAGCGCTCAGAGCGCGTCCTGGTCACCACGCTGACCAAGAAGATGGCTGAGGACCTCACCGACTACCTGATCGAGATGGGCCTGCGCGTCCGGTACCTCCACTCGGAGGTCGACACCGTGCAGCGGATCGAGATCCTCCGGGACCTCCGGCTGGGCGAGTTCGACGTGCTGGTGGGGATCAACCTCCTCCGAGAGGGTCTGGACCTCCCGGAGGTGTCGCTGGTGGCGATCCTTGACGCCGACAAGGAGGGGTTCCTGCGCAGCGAGACCTCGCTCATCCAGACCATCGGGCGGGCCGCTCGGAACGTCGAGGGCACCGTCCTGATGTACGCCGACACGGTGACGGACTCCATGAAGATGGCCATCTCGGAGACGACCCGCCGCCGGGACATCCAGCTGCGCTACAACGAGGAACACGGCATCGACCCCCAGACGATCCGGAAGAAGGTGTCGGACATCCTCCTGGCGCTGGCCGGCGAGCAGGGGCGCTCGGCCCTCACCCCGGACCGGCGGCGCAGACGGCGAACCGAGCCCGAGCTGCCTCGGGAAGAGCTGGAACGGCTCATCCAGAGCCTTGAGGAAGAGATGCACGAGGCCGCCAAGGACCTTCGGTTCGAATACGCGGCCCGTCTCCGCGATGAGGTGAAGGACCTCCGCCGCGAGCTCTCGGACCTCAAAGAGGCGGGAGTGAGGTGAGCGGGGAGCTCCTGGCTGATCCATCTCCTTTGGCTGTCATCGCGGCTGACCGGTGACCGCTCTCGCCATCCATGCGCCGCTCGGCTGGTTGGGCGCGGGCCGGCTGGTCGAGGACGTCGTCGTGATCGTCGATCGTGGCCGGGTTGCCTTCGCTGGCTCGCGGGGAGAGCTCGCGATCGTCGCTGCGCGAGTCGACGAAACCGAGAGTCTGGAGGGACGGCCGATCCCGCCCCAGCCCGACGAGGAGATCCGCATCGACGGGTTCCTCATGCCCGGGGTGGTCGATCGGCACGTGCACATCGGCTTGTCGGACCCCGCGGCCGTGGCGGCGGGCGGAGTGACGGCGGCGCGCGACCTGGCGTGGCCAGCAGACACCATCTTCTCGCTGGCCGAGGCCTCGGAGAGCCCCTCCTTCAACGGACCCCTGATCCGCGCGGCGGGGCCGATGATCACCTGCCCCCGGGGCTATCCCACGCGGGCGGGATGGGGGCCGAAGGGGACGGGGCTCGAGGTGGAAGGGCCGGATGAAGCGGCCGCCGCCGCGCGCGATCTTCTGGAGCGCGGAGCCGCCGTGGTCAAGGTAGCCATGAATGCCGACGCGGGACCGACGCTTTCGGATCAGGAGCTGGTGGCGGTATGCGACACGGCCCACGACGCCGGCACGATCGTGACCGCCCACGTGCAGGGGGCGGGGCAGGCCTCGCGGGCTGTGGGCGCCGGGGTGGACGAGCTGGCCCACTGCCCATGGTCCGAGCGCCTCCCCGACGGGCTCATCGATGTCATGGCGAAGCGGGTGCGGATCGTTTCGACCCTCGACATCCACTCGTACGGCCGGGACACACCGGAGCTTCGGGTCGCCACCGAGAACCTCCAGCGGTTCCTCCAGGCTGGTGGCCGCGTGGCCTACGGCACCGACCTCGGAAACGGCCCGATCCCGCCCGGGATCCACTGCGGGGAGGCGTGGCACCTGGCCCGGGCCGGGATGACCACCGAGCAGGTGCTGGAAGCCATGACCTTCCGTCCACTGGCCGCCGGCGAACCCGGTGACGTGGTGGTGGTGGGAGGGGACCCGCTGCAGGACCTGGACGCGCTGGGTGATGTCCGCCTGGTGATCAGGGGCGGGCGCCGCCTCCGATAGCCGCAAGGCTGCGCCGGCCTCGACGGGCGAAATCGGCCACCCGGTCCGCGGCGTGCAGTGCCCGGCCGGCCTCTTCGCCCGGGAGCTTGCCGCCGGAGAAGCGCTCCCATTCGAACGCTCTGATGACCAGCCGGACATCCTGCCGGACCTCCGGCGAGAGATCCGATCCCGATAGCAATCGATCCAGGTATTCGCTGGGTGTGCTGGCGGGCGGCCGGTCCAGGCCCTTGGAATCGAACGTCCGGCAGAGCGAGACGAACGCCGCCGCCGCCCCCTGCACCGGCGGCCCCCGAAGGCGTCTCCCGAATCGCCTCCGCTTTGCGAGGACGGCCGATCCCACTGCCGCTGCCAGCGCCACGGCAACCGGCCACGCCCGGGCCAGGTGACGTGCCAGCGACGCCGTCGCCGAGCCCGCCAGGCCGGCCAGACGCTTCACCGGGTGGGGGATCACGTGAGCCAGGAACCGGCCGATCGCCGCGATGACCTGCGGGGCGATGAACCGCCCGCCCAGGCCGGGGTCGGCATTCGGCACGAGGTGGGTGGGGTCGTATTCGATCCACCCCACCCCCGGGTAGTTCACCTCGACCCACGAATGCGCATCCGCCTCCCGGACCTCGTAGTAGCCCGTGAACGGGTTGTGCTCTCCGGGACCGAAGCCGACGGCGAACCGGGTGGGGATGCCGACCGCGCGCAGAAGGACGGCCATCGCGCTGGAGAAATGCTCACAGAAGCCCTGGCGGCGATGGAACAGGAAGTAATCCACCGCGTCCACACCCGGGGGGTCCGGAGGGATGTCGAGGTTGTACCTGGTGTTCACCTGAAGCCAGCGCTGCACGGCCATCACCTTGTCGTAGGTGGTCGGAGCGGGATCGGTGATCTGATGGGCCAGGCGGACCACCCGATCGGGGAGGCCCCGTGGGAGCTGCGTGTATTGATCCAGGAGCACGTGGCCCCAACTCGCCCGCGCGGACCGGAGCAGGGACGGCGTGGTCACCGGGATCAGGGAGATCACGCTGTAGACGAGCCCCGGCTCCAGCAGGATCGGCGAACGGAGGGAGCCGTACTCGTCCACCCGGACCGGCGGCGCCGGGAAGTAGATCTGTCGCGGCTCGTAGGCGGCGAAGACCAGGTTCGGCTGCTGGGTCTGAACATAGAAGGTCTGGACGACCTCCCGGATGGGCACGCCGGGGGAGGTCTGCCGGCTGGGGACCACGAACGGGGCGTCCGACCCGCCGGGAAGCGGCATCGACTCCGTTTTGGAGGCCGTCCACGTGGTCCCGTCGAACCGGTCGTAGACCTGGCCACGCCAGAAGGCCGGCTGCGGGGCCCGCACCTTGAGCACCACCTGGTCGGAGAGGCGGCCCCTCACCCGGAGATCGATCGAGTCCCCGTACCCGGGGTAGGCAACCGGGGAGAACGGGGCCGATCCGGAGCCGGGGTGTGAAGGCAATCCGGGATTCACCACGCCGCCCGAGAACCCGGGGACCGCCACCCGGCGGGTCAGCGCCATGGGGGGCGCCACCACCAGCGCACCGGGGAGCCGGGGCATGGCCAGGAAGGCGGTGGCTGTGGCGGCCGCGATGACGGCCATGCTGGTCGCCATCGAGCGGGCGAGCGGCGCACGCCTCGTGCGGGTGCCGCGCTCTACCCGCACGGTCGCCTCGACCGCCGAGGCGGCCACCTGCGACCGATACGACAGGTAGAGCCACGTCCCGGCCAGCAGCGCGTATGGCACCAGGAAGATGACGAAGCCGGTCCCAAACGACAGCGACCCCGCCTCCGCCATCAGAAGCAGGCTCGCCACCACGGAGAACGCCAGGTCCCTCCGGCGCGGCAGGTCCCAGCTGTGCAGCACCTGGACCCAGATGAACAGGGCGGCCAGGGCGGCTCTGGCGTCGTCGACCGATGCCGCGCCGCGCACCCGCGCCAGGAAGCCCCCCAGGGCCGCCAGGAGGGCGGCGGCAAGAAGGACCTTCACTACCGCGTTGCGGTGATTCCGCCGGTGGTGGGAGAAGACGAACCCGGCGGGGAGGAGGAAGAGGGAGGCCACGGCGGTGAAGCCGTCGATGGGGCCCTGCGCGACCAGCGCGATCACCGCCACCATGACGGTGGCCAGCACGAGGGCGCGAAGTCGGACGGAGCTCTCGGGAGGGCTGCGGCCCGGGTTCCGGTGCCCCTTCACCGGGTCCGGACTCACCGGACGGGGGTCAGCGCCCGGTTCAGGCACGACTCGAGGTCCTCTCCGGCCGAGATCCGCAACAGCTCGACGCCGCGGGAAGCGAGCCGTCCGGCGACCTGCTCGACCTCCAGTGAGCTCAGGGCTTGCGGCAGGGATCGCTTGCCGCCGAACGTCTCTACCGCCGCGATGATGACGCGTGCGCCCTGCTCCTGCAGCGCGGAAAGAGCCTCGGGAAGCCCGAGCATCGGGCGCCAGGTGGGCGCGGCCAGCAGGACGGTCTGGCATCCGGCGAACAGAGGGGCCGCAGCGCCGGCCGCCTCCGCGATCGTCAGGCCTCCGCCTGGGACCAGTTCGGCGAGCCACTGGAGCACTCGATGCCGGTCCGGCTCCTCCAGCCGGGTCATCCTTCCCTCAGCCGCGGCGGCCAGCTCGATGCCACAGCCCAGGGCCAACGCCGGAAGAGCCGCCGACGCGGCGACCGAACAGGCCAGATCCAGGGGGGTGTTCTCCACCCCGGCGTCACTCCAGGCGTCCACCAGGATGCCCAGGCGGGGAGCCTGGTCCTGTTCGAACTCCCGGACCATGAGCGACCCGGTCCGGGCTGTGGACGGCCAGTGAACGTGCCGCATGCTGTCGCCCGGCCGGTATTCACGAAGGCCGAGGAACTCCCGACCACCTCCGCGGCGAAGCTGCCGAGCCTGTTCGTCGCCCTGTCCGAGAGCCCCGTTCAGGAAGGCCATGGGGGAGACGGGGACGACGCGGGGATACACGACCGTCCGTCCCGTCGCCGGGATCCCGCGGCGAACCTCCGCCACCCCGAAGGGCGCTCCTGAGGAGAGCATGACCCGTTCGGCCTCCATGACCCCTCGCCTGGTGGCCGTCCGCTCCGTGGTGAGGATGGCCCGCTCACCCGGCCCGACGTGCGACAGGAAGACCCTGACCGGCTGGATGTGCCGGTCACGCAAGGTAAGGGCGACCTTGAGCCTGCCGGCCTCGTTCCGCACGGCCAGGTCCACGCGCACGGCCGATCCCTGGAACGCCTCCTCGGGAGCGAGCCGCTCCACGGTGACACGCCGGACCATCAAGATGGGCAGGAACGTCCCGGCGACGGCCACCCCCAGGAGCAGCGAGGACAGCACGATCAGCCACCCGGCCTGGTTGTTCGTGCCGACGATGAACAGCAGTACCGCGCCGGTCAGGAGCCCCAGGGCGCGGCGACCGGGCCGGGGCACGGTTCAGGCCGCGGGCTCCAGGCCCAGCGGAACGGGTACATCGTTGATGATCTGCTCGACGACCTTCTGGGCCCCGGTGCGGGCATGCGCGCCGGTCCCCTTCATCACGAGGCGGTGCGTCAGGACCATCGGCGCAAGCCCCTTGACGTCATCCGGCAACACGTAGGCCCGGCCGCGCATGGCGGCACGGGCCTGGGCGCTTCTGCTGAGCGCCAGGACGGCCCGCGGCGACGCTCCCAATACCACGTCCGGGTGCGCTCGGGTGGCCGCCGCCAGCGCAACCGCATAGTCGATGATCAGGGGGTCGACGTGGACGGCCCGAATGGCCTGCTGGTGCCGGACCACGTCGTCGGCGGAGAGGACGGGTGCCAGGTCGTGGATCG
>WNEY01002067.1_pt1 | contig 14576 bp, 18 predicted proteins | sample 5400531 | NCBI WGS metagenome assembly WNEY01 (sample SAMN13153338, study PRJNA577476) | soil metagenome | isolation source: 200 cm saprolite under Douglas fir tree site 1 | place: USA:California | collected 2015-04-18
CCGCGTTCGTCGCCGCCGCCTCGGTCCTGCTCTACCTCGGCTTCGTGACCGGCCGCGCGCGCGGAAACTGAAGCAAGACCCGCCAGAACCGTGCTAACGTCCCCGACTCGGCGCACCGGGGAAGCCTAGCCCCCGGTTCCGGACAGCAGTGCTGCGGCACAGTTTCTGCTGCCCCAGACCGGTGCGCCCGTCCGTAAACCGACAAGGGGGAAACCTTGCGGAGACTTGCGTTCGCGCTGCTCCAGGCGGTCCTTTCGGGCCTGCTTGCCGGCGCCCTCGTTCAGCCCCGCGGCGCCCACGCGGCGTCCGGGCTCGCCATGTCGAGCTCGGCGACCGTGACCGCGAAGATCGCCCAGTACCGCCGCCAGACCTGGCACTGGCAACGGGTGATGGGCATGCGGCCCACACCCACTGCGGACAGCGCCCCTACCGATCCGAGCCTGCACTACGGACTCTGGATCGAGCGGCTCTGGCACGACCGAGCGGTGCGCATGCGCCGCCTGGCGCTCCACCCGCCGCACCTGTCGCAGTGGCTCTGCATCCACCGCTACGAGGGCAGCTGGGGCGACTCCGGCGGCCCATACTACGGCGGCCTGCAAATGGACATCTCGTTCCAGAGCCACTACGGCCGCGACCTGCTCGTGCGCAAGGGCACGGCGGACCACTGGACGCCGCTCGAGCAGATGTGGGTCGCCGAGCGCGCGCTCAGGGCAGGCCGCAGCTTCTACGCCTGGCCGAACACCGCACGCTTCTGCGGGATCATCTAAGCCCTCAGCTTCTCGCGCAGGAGCTCGTTGACGGCCTTGGGGTCCGCCTTGCCCTGTGTCTGGCGCATCACCTGGCCGACGAAGAAGCCGAGCAGGCCCTCCTTGCCCCCACGGTACTGCTCGACCTGAGCCTGGTTGGCGGCGATGATCTCGTCGATCACCGGCGCCAAGGCGGACGTGTCCGAGACGACCTTCTCCCGGAGATACTCCGCGGGATCGAACGAGCCGGTCGCGCTCGCCTCGATCGCGCGGACGTAGGTCTCGCGCGGGATCTCGCTCTTGGCGGCGATCACGTCGGCCAGCGCCGGGTCGACCGCGTCCGGGTCGACGCCGGCGCCGGCGATCTCGTTCATCACCGCGCTGGCGGCGGCGCCCGGCTCGAGCCCGCGCTCGACCAGCCGCTCGTAGAGGCGGTCGCGTCCGGTCGTCACGAGCCCGTAGGCCGGCTCGAAGCCGACGGCGTCCTCGTAGCGGCGGATGCGCGCGCCGGGAAGCTCCGGCAGCTCGCCCCTGAGCCGCTCGACCAGCTCGCGCGACGGCTCGACGGGGACGAGGTCGGGCTCGGGGAAGTAGCGGTAATCGTCCGCCTCCTCCTTCGAGCGCCGCGGCGTGAGCGCACCCGTCGCCGCGTCGAAGTCGTACGTCTCCTGCACGACCTCGCCGCCGGACTCGTAGAGCTCGATCTGGCGCGCGATCTCCGTCTCGATCCCGCGGCCGATGAAGGTGAACGAGTTCATGTTCTTGATCTCGCAGCGTGTGCGCAGCTCGTCGGAGCCGGCCGGTCGGACGGAGACATTCGCGTCGACGCGGAGCGTGCCCTTCTCCATCTCCGCGTCCGAGATCCCGAGCTCGACCACGGCTTGGCGCAGCAGGCGGAGGAAGCGGACCGCCTCCTCGGCCGAGTGGATGTCCGGCCGCGTGACGATCTCGACCAGCGGCGTGCCGCCGCGGTTGAAGTCGACGAGCGAGTGGCTGGCGCCGCCGATTCGCCCCGAGGCGCCGCCGACGTGCACCGTCTTGGCCGCGTCCTCCTCGAGGTGCGCGCGCACGATCCCCACCTCGTGCTCGCCGTCCGCCAGCGGCACCGGCACGTGGCCGTCTGTACAAAGCGGCAGATCGTACTGGGAGATCTGATAGCCCTTCGGAAGGTCGGGATAGAAGTAGTTCTTGCGCGCGAAGACGGCCCGCGGCGCGATCTCGCAGCCGAGCGCGAGCCCGAGCTTGATCGTCCACGCGATCGCGCGCTCGTTCGCCACCGGCAGCGCACCCGGGTGCGCTAGGCAGACCGGACAGGTGCGCGTGTTCTCGGCCGCGCCCCAGCCCGCCTCGCAGCGGCAGAACATCTTCGTCCGCGTCTTCAGCTGAACGTGGATCTCGAGCCCGACGACCGGCTCCCAGCTCATGGCGCGAGCCTCGGCGGGACGGGGTCGAAGCCGAGCGCGCGCTCGAGCGCGTGGCCGGCCCGGAAGAGGGTGTTCTCCGAGAACTGCGGCCCGATCAGCTGCAGGCCGACGGGCAGGCCGTTCGAGAGGCCGCACGGGATGTTGAGCCCGGGCAGGCCGACCATGCAGGACGGGATCGTCAGCAGGTCGGACAGGTACATCGCGAGCGGGTTCGCGGCCTTCTCGCCGAGCTTGAACGCGACCGTGGGCGACGTCGGCGAGACCAGCACGTCGAAGCGCTCGAAGGCGGCGGCGTGCTCGCGGCCGATCACCGTCCGCACCTTCTGGGCCTGGCCGTAGTAGGCGTCGTAGTAGCCCGCCGAGAGCGCGTAGGCGCCGATCATGATCCGTCGCTTCGGCTCGTCGCCGAAGCCGGCGTCGCGCGTCCGCTCGACCATCTCGTAGTAGTTGCCGACCGCGCCCTCGCGCAGCCCGTAGCGGACACCGTCGTACCGGGCGAGGTTCGAGGAGGCCTCGGCCGGGGCGATCAGGTAGTAGCAGGGCAGCCCGTACTCGACCGAGCGCGGCAGCGAGCACTCCCCCACCTCCGCGCCGAGCTCGCGCGCGAGCTCGATCGCCTCGTGCACCAGTGTGCGAACGCCCGGTTCGATCCCCTCGTGCTCGTTCATCTCAGCCGGGACGCCGATGCGCAGGCCCCGGAGATCCTCGGCCTCCGGCAGTTCGACGGGCGGCACCTCGACCGTGGTCGAGTCGCAACCGTCCCGGCCAGCGATGATCGAGTAGAGCAGCGCGCAGTCGCGCACGTTCCTGGCGACCGGCCCCACCTGGTCGAGCGACGAGGCGAAGGCGATGATCCCGTAGCGGGAGACGGTGCCGTAGGTCGGGCGCAGGCCGACGTTGCCGCAGAGCGCCGACGGCTGCTTGATCGACCCGCCCGTGTCCGAGCCGAGCGCCCACGGCGCCAGGCCCGCCGTGACCGCGGCCGCCGAGCCGCCGCCCGAGCCGCCGGGGACGCGCTCGGGGTCCCATGGGTTGTGGGTCGGCCCGTACGCCGAGTTCTCGGTCGAGGACCCCATCGCGAACTCGTCCGTGTTCGTCTTGCCGAGCAGCTGCAGGCCCGACGCCTTGACACGCGCGGCGACGGTGGAGTCGTAGATCGGGACGTAGCTCTCGAGGATCTTCGAGCCCGCGGTCGTGCGGACGCCCTTTGTCCCGATCACGTCCTTGAGCGCGATCGGGACGCCCTCGCCCTCCCCCTGGTCGAGCGTGAGCAGGTAGCAGTGCAGCTCCGGGTCGCGCGCGGCGATCGCGTCGCGGTAGGCGGCGAACAGCTCTGCCGGCGAGACCTCCTCGCGCTCGAGCAGGCCCATCGCCTCCTCGGCGGTCAGTCGCAGCGTGTCGATCATGCCGAGGGCGGGACGCGGAAGGCGTCGTCCTCGCGCGCGGGCGCGTTCGCGAACACCTCGCCGGGAGAGAGCGAGGGGCGCGGCTCGTCCGCGCCGAAGACGTTGACGAGGTCGAGCGGGTGCGAGGTCGGCGGCACGTCCTCGAGCTCGAGCTCCGAAACTTTCGACACCGCGTCGAGGATCTGGCTCAGCTGCTCTTGCAGGCGCGCGACCTCCTCCTCGCCCAGCTCGAGCCGGGCGAGCTTTGCCACGTGGAGCACCTGTTCGCGGGAAATCGCCATGTGCCGTTGATCCTTCCAAAAAGCGAGGGCCCCCTCTCGGGAGCCCTCGACGGAACGGTTCTCGAGAAGAACGACTAGGCGGCCGTGACGTTCGCGGCCTGGGCGCCCTTGGGGCCCTGCACGACCTCGAACTCGACCTTCTGACCCTCGGTCAGCGACTTGTAGCCGTCCATCATGATCGCCGAGAAGTGGACGAAGACGTCGTCGCCGCCCTCGCGCTCGATGAAGCCGTAGCCCTTCTCGTTGGAGAACCACTTGACGGTGCCCTGAGCCAACTTTCCTCCTACTTTCGATACGACGGCCCGGGCACCGAGCCGTCGAGCGGACTGAAGCGCGCGAAGAGTAGCGTCACTCACCAGGGAACGCAAGATCCCCGCGGCGGTAGCGCGCAGCCTTGACCGTGTTCTGCAGCAGCATCGCGATCGTCATCGGGCCGACGCCGCCCGGAACCGGGGTCATGAAGGCGGCCCGTTCGGACGCGTCCGCCTCGACGTCGCCGACCAGCCCGGCCTCGGTTCGGTTCATTCCGACGTCGACGACGGCCGCGCCCTGCTTGACCATGTCCGCGGTGACGACGTCCGGAATGCCCACGGCCACGACGAGCAGGTCCGCGTCGAGCGTGTGCCGCGGGAGGTCGACCGTGCGCGAGTGGCAGATGGTCACGGTCGCGTTCTGGCGCAGCAGCGTCATCGCCATCGGCTTGCCGACGATCCGGCTGCGGCCCACGACGACGGCGCGGGCGCCGGCCAGGGGCACCTTGTATTCGTCCAGCAGCCGCAGGATCCCGCTCGGCGTCGCCGGCGCCAGCGTCGGCCGGTCGAGGAAGAGCTGCCCGGCGTTGAAGGGATGGAAGCCGTCGACGTCCTTGACCGGCGCGACCGAGCGCAGGATGCGCGCCTCGTCGATCTGCTCCGGCAGGGGCAGCTGCACGAGGATCCCGTCGACCGAGTCGTCCTCGTTCAGCTCGGCGATCAGCCGCAGCAGCTCCTGTTCTGACGTGTCCCCCGGGAGCCGGATGTCGCGCGGCTGGATGCCGACCTCCTGCGCCGCCTTGTGCTTGCTGCGGATGTAGATGTCGGAGGCGGTGTCGTCGCCGACGAGGACCGTCGCGAGACCGAGCTCGCCCAGGTCTTCGACGTCGCGGGCCGCCTGCTCGCGCACCCTCGCGGCCACCGCCTTGCCGTCGAGGATCGTCGCCGCCATCGGAGCGGACGTTAACCTGCCCGGCCCATGCTCGCGATCGTCTTCAGCTACGAGGCCCGCGACCCCGAGGAGTTCGAGCTCCTCTACGGGCCCGAGGGCGAGTGGGCGGGGTTCTTCCCAGGAGCTCAGGCTGGGGACGTTCGAAAACGTCTGGTGATGGCACACCCCTCCCTCGTCCGCTTGGCGGCCCTGCCGCGAACGGGTGATCGGCGCTCGTGCCGCCGCTGCCGATAGACGCAGCGGAGGAAACTGCTGTCTTGTCGAGGATCGTGCTAGTCGCCCTGCTCATCGTCGCCGTGATGGTTGCGATCAAGAACGGCCGCGTCCTGCGTGACGCCGGCCTCACCGGCTCCTGCAGCTCGATCGCCAGGCCGGTCGGCCAGGCCGGTACGTGGAAGGCGTGCAAGCGCGGCCGCCTCGAGGGCCGGCCGGACCTCTCGCGCCAAGGCTGCACGGCCCAGGGCGTCGCCGGCAAGCTCGAGTACTGGCGCTGCCCGGCCCAGCTCGGCAGCGCCCCCGGCACGTAGCGACATAATCCCTGCGTGGACGCCGACGCGGTCAGCCTGCTCCGCTGGCTCCGCCGCCAGCTGCGCGAACCGACCTTGAACCGCGAGCACCTGGAGGCCGCGGTCGCGAACGACGATCCTGCCGAGGCGCGCCGCCTGCTCGACGGCATACCGTTCACTGCCGAGCAGCGCCGCCACGTCGAGCAGCTGCTCGACCGCTGGGCGCGCCGCCACCGGTGAGAATCGCTAGCACACCGTGCGCGGCAGGGGCTTCCACGCCCGTGAGCGCGTGACCCTCACCGTCTACGCGACGGGCACGTTCGTCCACACGGTCACCGCCTCGGCGGCGGGGCGCTTCCAGGCCGTCGTGCCCGACGTCCAGCTCGCCCGCTGCTCGAGCTACGCCCTCCGCGCAATCGGCGCCTCCGGCAGCCGCGCGTTCTTCAAGCTGCCGCCGATGATGTGTGCGCCGCTCTAGGCGTCGGCGCGAGGATCCGTAGAATCGCAGCGATGAGAGCTGCGCAGATCACGGAGCTCGGCCGTCTCCCCGAGCTGGGCGAGGCGCCCGAGCCGTCCGGCGACGTCTACGAGATCAGCGCGGTCGCGCTGAACCCGATCGACGTCAACGTCGGCGCGGGCCGCTACTTCGGCGGGCACCCCGAGCTGCCGTTCATCCCGGGGGCAGAGGGCGTCGGCCACAGACCCGACGGCACGCGCGTCTATCTGTACGGCAACGGCCTCGGCGTCGGGCGGAACGGGACGCTGGCCGAGAAGGTGGCCGGACCCGCCGATCTGGGCATCCCGCTCCCCGATGACGCAAGCGACGAGCTCGCCGCAGCCTGTGGGATCGCCGGGCTCGCCGGCTGGCTGCCGCTCGCCTGGCGCGCCCCGGTGCGCCCGGACGACCGCGTGCTCGTGCTCGGCGCGACCGGCACCGTCGGCCTCGTCGCCGTGCAGGCGGCGAAGGTGCTCGGGGCCGCGCACGTCGTCGCGGCCGGCCGCAACGAGGAGCGGCTAAGGCGCGCCGCCGAGCTCGGCGCCGACGAGACGGTCAGCCTCGAACACGAAGACCTTGCCGCCGCCTTCAAGGAGGCGAGCGGCGGCGACGGCCCCACCTTCATCGTCGACCCGCTCTGGGGCGAGCCCGCGGGCGCCGCGATCGCTGCGGCCGCGCGCGGATTCCGGCTGGTCCAGATCGGCCAGTCCGCCGGCGCCGAGGTCTCGCTCAAGTCCGCCGACGTCCGCGGCAAGATGGGCGAGATCCTGGGGCACACGAACTTCGCCGTCCCGAAGGAGGAGCTGAGCGCGCACTACCTGCGGCTGCTCGGCCACGCCGCCGCCGGCGAGATCACGATCGACATCGAGACCTATCCGCTCGAGCGCGTCGCGGAGGCGTGGCAGCGGCAGACCGACGGCCCCGCCGCCAAGATCGTCGTCACGCTCTAGGCCCCGGGGCCCGCGTCGCCGCGAGCCCCGAGCGCCTGCTCTAGATCTTCTTCGCCGCCTTCCACTTGGCGTAGATCTGCTTGATCTGCTTCGCGGTCGACTTGACCGAGTCCTGGGCAGACAGCTTGCCCTGGGACACCTGGGCGTACATCTGCGGGATCAGGAACTTGCTGAAGATCTCGTCGATCGCAGCGTTCGAGTAGCCCGGGTAGCCGATGTTGTGCGTGTACTTGTTCGCGATCGTGGTCAGAATCGTGTACTTGCCCTTCGGCGGGTGCGAGTCCGCCGCGGCCGCCTTGTAGATGCTCTTGACCGGGAACGTGCCGGGGAAGCTCGGGAAGTTGTACAGCTGGCTCGCCAGCGTCGCCTGCTTGTAGTTGATGCAGAGGTCGGCGATGAACTTCGCCGCTGCGTCCGGGTTCTTCGCGAACTTCCAGATCGAGTAGACCCCCATCACATGCTCGAGGCCGAACCGGCCGCCGGGGCCGCTCGGGATCGGCCAGATCCAGAGGTCGTTCGTGAACGCCAGCTTCAGCGACTCAGGCGTGCGCGTCGCCGAGATCGCGTTCAGGATCAGCGACCCCTTGCCCGAGTAGAGGTACTGGTTGTTCGAGGCCGGGTTCCAGCCGAAGATCGCGTCCTCTTCGCCGTTCTTGTAGATGTCGACCATGAACTTGACGGCGTCGACGGTCTGCTTCGTGTTGATCGTCGGCTGGTTCTCTTCGTTCTGGATGAACGAGCCGAAGCACATCCCGAACGCGATCAACGCCATGTTCGAGTCGAGCTCGTTCGACTGGCCGATCCCGATCGGGTGGCCGAGAGCCTTCAGCTTCGGCGCCGCCTTGCGCACGTGGTCCCAGGTGAAGGGCGCCTCGCCGATCCCGTTCCAGAGGTCGTGCCGCCAGACGACCGGGTCAGGCACGTAGTTGTCGGAGACGCCGAAGTACTTGTTGGTCCGCGGGTTGTACGTGCTCTTCTTGCCGAGGTCGCCGTAAGGGCCGACCTTGCGCTCGATCTCGTGGACGATCGAGGCGTGGTTGATCACCTGGTCCTCGTAGGCGGCCGGTGGGGACAGGAAGCCGACTATGTCGTGGCCGCTCTGGGCCGCGACCTCGGCGGCCGCACGCGCCGGGATGTCGGACAGGTTGATGTGGTCGACCTTGACCTGGACGTCGTTCTGCTGACCCCACTGCGTGATCCACGTGTGATCGAACCAGTCGTCGTAGGCCGGCACGAAGTGGACCCACTGGAGGATGTTCAGGTCGCCCTTGAGCCAGCGGCCCTTGTGCTTGAGCGGCCCGGCGAACGAGTACGGTGCGGCGGCTCCGCCGACCGCGAGGGCTCCGGCGCCGATCCCGGCGCGTTTCAGCAGCTCTCGCCTGCTGAGCCCCTTGTTGTCCGACATATATGCCCTCCTTTCCTTAGCGGAACGCTCCGCCGGTGAACCCTGCGATGAACCGGTTCAGGAACAGGTTGTACACCAGCGCGAGCGGGATGCTGGGGATCAGGATCGCGGCCATGATCGACGGCCAGTTGAAGAGGTCGCCGCGGATCAGGTCGGTCGGCACGCCCACGGAGAGCGTGCGCTGGTGCGAGCTCGCGATGAACGCGACGGCGTAGATGAACTCGTTCACGACGAGCGAGAACGAGAAGATCGCGACCGTCAGGATCCCGGGTAGAGAGATCGGAAAGACGACGCGCACGAGCGCCTGTAGCCTCGAACAGCCGTCCATCAATGCCGCATCCTCAAGCTCCTGGGGGATCGTCTTGAAGAATCCCATCAGGAGCCAAATCGAAAACGGGACCGTGAAGGACGGGTAGACGAGGATCAGCGCCCAGAGCCGGTCCGCGAGGTGGATCTTGTTGATCACCCTCGTCATCGGCAGGAAGAGCAGCGTCGGCGGCACGAGGTAGGTGAGGAAGATCCCGACGCCGAGACTCTGGCCGATCCGGCCCGACAGGCGGGCGAGCGCGTAGCCGGCCGGGAGCGCCAGACCGAGGGTGATCGCGACGACGACGGCGCCCACGAGGACGGTGTTCCTGACCCAGTGCAGGTACAGCGTGTGGTGGAACAGGAAGCTCCAGCCGTGCAGGTTGTCGCCGTGCAGGGAGAACGGCGAGCGCGTGATGTCGAAGATGCCGGCCTGGCTCTTGAACGAGGTGAAGGCCATCCACAGGAACGGGACGGCGAGCACGAAGGCGAACGGGACGACGATCCCGTAGGCGAACAGCCGCGAGCGCGCGGCCTGACTCACGACACCTCCACCCGGCGCGCGAAGACGAGCATCCCGATCGCGACGAACGCGAGCACGGGCAGGAGGAAGAGCGAGACCGCCGCGCCCTCCCCGGTCGACCCGGACTGGATGCCGGTGGCGAACGCCCAGGTCGTCAGCACCTGCGTCGAGTTGAACGGGCCGCCGTTCGTGAGGATGTAGACGACGACCATGTCGGTCGCCGTGAAGACGATCCCGAACAGGAGCGCGACCGTCGCGATCGGCAGCTGCAGCGGCAGCGAGACGTACCAGAACTTCTTCAGCCCGGTCGCGCCGTCGATCGCCGCGGCGTCGTCGACCTCCTTCGGAATCGAGGCAATCCCGGCGAGGAAGATCACGGTCGCGAACGGCACGATCCGCCACGCCTGCACCGCGATGATCGACGTCATCGCGTTGCGCGGCGTCCCGAGCCAGTTCGGGGGGCTCGAGCCGATCAGGTGCAGCTCGCGCAGGATCCAGTTGAAGACGCCGTTGGTCGAATCGAGGAACCAGAGGAAGCTGATCGTCGTCAGCGCCACCGGCGCCGCCCAGGGCAGGAGGATGAAGAAGCGCAGGATCCAGCGGCCGCGGAAGCTCCGGATCAGCGCGTGCGCGAGCAGGCCGGCGCAGAGGATCACGATCGCCTGCGAGATGACCGTGAACAGGAACGTGTGCCAGACCGCGTCGACGAAGACCGGGTTGTGGATCTCGGCGCGGAAGTTGGCCAGGCCCACGTACTTGCCCGAGAGCGAGCCCGCGGTCGCGTTCGTGAAGCTGAGGTAGATCGCGAGCACGAGCGGGCCGCCGACGAGCAAGCCGATGAAGATCACGGCAGGCGAGATCAGGAAGGTCGCGAGGAACCCGCGCCGCTCGCTGACGTGGCGCCAGCGGCGGCCCCTGGGCCTGGGGGCGGCCACCGCTTCCATCGGTTTGCAGAATCTATATAAGGTTCGGCGCATCCGCAGGAGGGGTCGTGGCCGAGATCCAGCTCGACAATCTGACGAAGGTGTACCCGGACGGCACGAGGGCCGTCTCGGGCCTGAATCTCGCGGTGGCCGACGGCGAGCTGGTCGTCTTCGTCGGCCCCTCGGGCTGCGGCAAGACGAGCGCGCTCCGGATGATCGCCGGCCTCGAGGAGATCTCCGACGGCTTCGTCCGCGTGGGCGGCGAGGTCGTGAACGACCTGCCGCCGAAGGACCGGGACATGGCGATGGTGTTCCAGAACTACGCGCTCTATCCGCACATGAACACGTACGACAACATGGCGTTCGGGCTCAAGATGCGCGGCCTGCCGAAGAGGGAGATCGAGCGCCGCGTCCGCGACGCGGCGCGGATCCTCGGCCTCGCGGATACGCTGAAGAAGAAGCCGCGCACGCTCTCGGGCGGCCAGCGGCAGCGGGTCGCGATGGGCCGGGCGATCGTCCGCGAGCCTGTCGCCTTCCTGATGGACGAGCCGCTCTCCAACCTCGACGCGAAGCTGCGCGTCCAGATGCGCGCGGAGATCGCCCGCATCCAGCGCGACCTCGCCGTCACCACGATCTACGTCACCCACGACCAGTCGGAGGCGATGACCCTCGGCGACCGCGTCTGCGTCATGCGCGACGGTCTGCTGCAGCAGGTCGACTCGCCGCAGAAGCTCTACGACGAGCCCGTGAACCTGTTCGTGGCCGAGTTCATCGGCTCACCGGCGATGAATCTCGTCGAGGCCGAGCTCTCCGCCGGCAACGGGGGCCTCTGGGCGTCCTTCGGGCCGCACCGGCTCCGGCTCGGCCAGCAGGTGCTCGCGGCCCGCCCCGCCCTGCAGCGGTACGCCGGCCGCAGGGTCGCGCTCGGGATCCGGCCCGAGGACATGGAGGACGCGTCGCTCGCCGGCGAGGCGCCGGACGGCACCCGCCTCATGGTCGCTGTCGACATCCGGGAGGACATGGGCTCGGAGGTCTACCTCCACTTCGGCCTCGACGCGCCGCGGGTGCGAAACGAGGAGGTCGCGGCGGCGGCGACGATCGAGGCGGACGAGGAGCTGGTCGAGACGGCCGCCGCGCCCGCCAACCCCTTCGTAGCGCGCGTGGAGCGCGGCTCGCGCGCGCGGGAGGGCGAGCAGCTCGAGCTGGCGATCGCCATCGAGCGGCTGCACGTCTTCGATCTCGAGACCGGGCTCGGCATCTACGACGCCGTGCGCGAGCCGGCGTACGCGACCGCCTAGCCGGACGAAACCTTTGCGCCCACCCAGAGGCCGGCCAGGCCGCCGATCGCGCCGAAGGCGACCGACGTGAGCGAGAAGCCGGAATCGCCCCAGAGCACGGGCACGTAGCCGCCGACGAGGCTGCCGAAGCCGATGCAGAGGCCGATCACCGAACGCATGCTCACCTGATCGGCTCGCGGGCGCAGAGCCTTGAAGCTCCCGGCGGAGCGGCGATCGCAACGCCCAGGAGCGGGCGCTGGCGCCGGGCTGTTGACTAGCGGTTGCGGAAGACGATTCGCGCGCGCGTGAGGTCGTACGGGGAGACCTCGACCTTGACCCGGTCGCCCGGGAGGATGCGGATCCGGTAGCGGCGCATCTTGCCGGCCGTGTAGCCGAGCGTCTCGTGGCCGTTGTCGAGCGCGACTTTGTACATGCCGGAGCGAAAGGCCTCGACGACCTCGCCCTCGAGCTCGATCTTCTCGTCTTTCGCGCCCATCGCGCCTCCTCGGTAAGAAAATGAACGGGGGCGCGGGTCACGCGCCCCCGTTGCTACCCGGCGATCTGGACGACGTTCTTGGCCTCGGGCCCCTTGGCACCCTCAGCAGCCTCGAACTCGACCTTCGCGCCTTCGGCGAGCGACTTGAAGCCGTCGCCGGCGATCGCGCTGTGGTGGACGAAAACGTCCTTCCCACCAGAGTCAGGGGCGATGAAGCCGTACCCCTTCGTGTCGTTGAACCACTTAACAGTTCCGGTTGCCATAGAAAAAACACCTCCTCTTGCCACTCAAGAACGGGCAGAGGAGGCGCCCTGTGCGCATCCCGGTACTCGCTCGTGTGCCCCGCCACGGTAGCAGCAGAGCGCGTCAGCTGTGCGAAGCGCCGCACGCGATCGCAGTACGCATTAGATTCCCCCAGTGAGCTGGAGCCGGCTCGCGCCGGCGAAAGGGGGGAACATGCGGAGAACGACTGGGGTGGTCGTCGCGATGCTTGTCGTGGCGACGGCGACGGCGCTCCTGCTGGGAGTCGGCAGCGCGCCCGGACGGTCCGGGGCGCAGCCGCTCGTCAGGCCGATGCTCGACGGCGTCGCCTACCTGGGGAACTCCGGCCAGCCGCCGAGCCAGGCGGCCTGCAACGCCGTCGGGCGGCGCTGCTTCAACCCGGCGTCGATGGCGAGCTCGTACAACTACGCCGGCCTGCACGCCGCAGGCAACCTGGGGCAGGGCAGGACGATCGCAGTCGTCGACTCGTTCGGCGCGACGACGGTCCGCCAGGACCTCGGCGTCTTCAACACGGCGTTCGGGCTGCCGCACCTGTGCGGCGAGACCGGGCCGAGCGACCCGTCGGCGAACTGCCCGTCGAGCGTGTCGCCGCGCTTCGACATCGTCTGCGTGCAGGGCTGCCCGACCCCGAAGCCGCCGCCGTCGAACAACGGCACCGGCCAGGAGAACAGGAACCTGTGGGACCTCGAGGTGGCGCTCGACGTCGAATGGGCCCACGCGACGGCGCCGCTCGCCAACATCATGCTGATCACGACGCCCACCGCCGAGACGCTCGGCGTGCAGGGCTTCCAGCAGATGATGAACGCGGAGCAGGCCATCATCGACAACCACCAGGTGGACGTGATCAGCCAGAGCTTCGGCTCGGGTGAGGGCGCCTTCCACAACGGCCTCTCCGCGCTGAAGCAGCTGCGTCAGGCGTTCGTCGACGCACAGGCGAATCACGTCACCGTCTTTGCCTCGAGCGGCGACAGCGGCTCGACCAACATCTACAAGGAGCCGGTCACGAACCCGGCCGTGATCCCCTACCAGAGCGTGATCTGGCCTGCGTCCGACCCGCTCGTGACGGCGGTCGGCGGTACCTACCTGTGCACGAACGCGGTTACCGGCGTGGGCGTCGACAGCGCCTCGCCGCCGGTGAACTGCCGGGCGGCGCCGGGTGACCGCGAGCCGGCCTGGGTCGCCTCCGGCGGCGGCTACAGCACCTACTTCTCGCGGCCGTCGTACCAGGACGTCCTGCCGCCTGGGAGCACGTATGTCGGCGGCTCGCCGGGCGCGCCGGGGCCGAACGCGAACATGCGCGGCGTCCCGGACATCGCCTACCAGGCGAGCTCGCGGACCGGCGTGCTCGTCTACCTGACCGAGCCGGACGTCGCCGGTGGCCAGCCCGGCTGCGCCGGCGCGAACCCGTGCTCTACAGGCTGGTACGTCGTCGGCGGCACGAGCGCGTCGGCGCCTCAGTGGGCCGGCATCGCCGCGATGGCCGACCAGATCGCCGGCCACGACCTCGGCTTCCTCAACCCGGCCCTGTACGCGATCGCCAACAACGCGGCGAAGTACGCGGCCGACTTCTACGACCCGACGGTCAACAACAACGGCTGCTGCGGCGAGCCCGGCTGGCCCGCCTCGAAGGGCTGGGACGCCGTCACCGGGCTGGGGACGCCCAACGTGGCGAACCTGATCCCGGATCTGATCGCGCAAACGGCGGGCTAGACCCGCCGGGTCGGAGGGCGGCCGGTCGAGCCGGCCGCCCTCCCACGCCGCCGGGCGATCAGTGTTTCCCGGGGTGGAACTCGACCTTGCCGTCGAGCAGGCTCCCGCCGCCCGTGCAGGCGGCCACCTCGGGAACGGTGATCCTCCAGATGTCGTTGGTAGACGGCTTCTTGCCGTTGTCCTGCGCGACGACCTGGAACCTGACCATGCCCGAGACGCCGTCGACGGTCGCGTCGCCGTTGACCACCGCCGTGGAGATGTCGTCCTGGAAGGCGGCGAGGGTGAAGCCGGTTGACCGGATCGAGCAGATCGAGCCCTTGTTTCCGCTCTCGTAGCGCATCTTCCCCTTGATCGGCTTCCCATCCGTGGCGTCGGGATTGAACGAGAAGTGCTGGTCCGAGGTGGCGACCGTCCCGCCGCCCGTGACCTTGCCGGTCGTGTCCGGACTGCCGGGGCACGCGGACGGGCTGAGCGTCGCGGCCCCGGCGAAGGTGTTGCCCGCCGAGCCGGTGAAAAAGGGCGAGATCCGCACCTGGTACAGCCTCGTGCCGGTCGGGACGTTGAAGCAGACGGCGTCCGGGTTGGGGTTCCAGTTCGTCGACTCCGCGACCTCGTCGTTGTTCAGGAAGACGAAGAGGTTGA
>WNEY01002069.1_pt1 | contig 14572 bp, 13 predicted proteins | sample 5400531 | NCBI WGS metagenome assembly WNEY01 (sample SAMN13153338, study PRJNA577476) | soil metagenome | isolation source: 200 cm saprolite under Douglas fir tree site 1 | place: USA:California | collected 2015-04-18
GCTTCGGCATTGCGGAGGCCCTCGAGCTGCCGGTTTAGCTCGGTGACCGGCCGGTAGAGCAGGGTGGTGAGGAAGACGAAGAACACCAGGTTGGCGACGCTGAGCTGGCCGGCGTTGGCCAGCAGGCCGCCCACCAGCAACACCAGCGCCACCGGGATCGCGGCCATCCACTCGACGCCCGAGAAGTACCAGGTATGAATCAGGTTAGCCTGGGTCGAGGCCTTTTTCAGCTCATCACTTCGCTCGTCGATGGCGCGCCGCGCATGGCCGAGCGCTCCAAAGGCCTTGAGCACACCCACGCCCTGGATATAGTCGATGATGATCCCGTTCAACCGGCCCAGCTCGTCGCGGTAGCGCTTGAACGCCTGTATGGCGGATCGTCGAAAGGCCACAAGGATAACCAGGATCAGCAGGAGTGGCGCAAGGGCCACCAGTGCGAGCTGCCAGTTGACGAGCAGCATCACGATGCCAATCAGCAAGGGGACGGTCGCCGCGCTGATCAGCTGGATGCCGGCATGCGCGGTGAAAAACTCGAGCGTCTCGACGTCGCCGATCACCTTGGCTGCGATCGTGCCCGACTGTTGCCGGGTGTGATACCCCATCGACAGCCGCTGCAGCTGCTCGTAGATCCGCATCCGCATGTCGTGCAGGACCTTGAAGGCGGCGATGTGGCCGAACCCGCCCTCGAGGTAACGGCTGACGGCCATCAGCGCCGTTGCGCCGACCATGGCCAGGCCGAGCCAGACGAGCGTGCCGGCCGGCGATGGGTGGGCAAGCGCCGTCAGCATCTGCCGGATGATCAGGGCGGGCAGGATGCTGAGCGCCGTGTAAAGGACCGAACCAATGACAGCGATCGACAGTAGGCCGCGATGGCCACGCGTGATCGCCAGCATGCGGGAGAGAAAGATCATGAGTTCGTTATTTTAATTTACGAGCGGACCGACACTGCGGCGACGCGTTGCGCCACCAGGGCATGGAGCGCCCGCGCCAGGCGTGGGTCGGCATTGAGCATGGGCGTGCGCCGCAGCTCGATCCCGAGTCCGTCGGCCTTCTCCTTGGCCTCGATGTCGATGTCGTAGAAGATCTCGAGATGGTCGGCGATGAACCCCACTGAGGCCACCAGGATGCTGCGATGACCCTGGGCGGCCAGCTCTTCGACGGTGTCGACCAGGTCCGGACCCAGCCACGGCTCCCCGGTGTGGCTCTGGCTCTGGTAAGAGAAGCGCCATTCGTCGATGCCGGCACGCTGGGCGACCAGCTCGGAGGTACGCAGCAGCTGATCCTGGTATGGATCTCCCTCGTCGAGGATGCGCGCCGGGAGGCTGTGCGCGGTGAAAACGGCGACCACGTCTTCGGGATGCGTGAACTCGGCCCGCACCTGCTTGACGTTGTCGGCGACCGCATCGAGGTACCCGTCCAGCTCGTACCAGCTCTCGACGAAGTCGAGGCTGATCGGCGACGCCGAGCCGTTGGGCGTGGGTTTCCCGGGCGACCTCACCAGCGCCGCCGCGATCTTGCGCCGGTAGCCTTCGGTGCCGATCGTCGAGTAATGGGGCGCCAGCACGATCGCGATCATGCGGTCGGCGCCGCTGTCCACGATCTCCTCGACCGCGCTCGCGATGTGCGGCGTCCAGTGCTTCATGCCCAGGTGAACTGTGTAGATCTCATCGTCGGGCGGATCGAGGTTGAGTTGCCGCTCCAGCTCACGCCCGAGTTCCATCGAGACGGCCAGCAGCGGCGTGGGCACGCCGACCCGACGGTAACGCGACGTCAGCTCCGCAACCGCCTCGCGCGACGGGGTCCGTCCGCCGCGGATATCCGTGAAGTACGGTTCAACGTCCTCCAGACGATTCGGGCTGCCGTACCCCATCAGGAGCACCGCGGTGTGCCTAGGCGGCATGGACGTACTCCACCAGTCGCTGTAGGTGCTCGACCGGGGTGTCCGGGAGCACGCCATGACCGAGGTTAAAGATATGGCCGGGCCGGCCGCCGGCGGCCTCGATCACCCGTCGCGCGCCGTCTTCGACCACGGGCCAGGGTCCGAGCAGCAGGGCGGGATCCAGGTTGCCCTGGATACCGCGGTCGTATCCGATGAGGCGCCACGCCTCGCCCAGGTCGACCCGCCAATCCACCCCGATCACGTCGCCGCCGGCCTCACGCATCAATGAAAGGATGCCAGCCGTTCCCGTCCCAAAGTGGATCGAGGGGGCGGCCGCTCGTAGCAGGCCGCTAAAGATGCCGGTCATGTGGGGCAGAACGTAACGCTGGTAGTCGGACGGCGACAGCGCGCCGACCCAGCTGTCGAACACCTGGACAAGCTGGGCGCCGGCCTCGATCTGGGCGAGCAGGTACTCGAGCACCAGCCGTGAGAGGCGCGTCATGAGCGCATCCCAGAGCGCCGGTTCCGCATACATCATGGTCTTGGTCTTGAGGAACTCGCGGGACGGTTTACCCTCGATCAAGTAGCCGGCGAGCGTGAAGGGCGCGCCGGAGAAGCCGATCACGGCGACCGAGGGATCCAGCTGGCGGCGCAGCAACTTGATGGTCTCAAGGACGAAGGGGACCGCTTCCTCGGCAGGCTTCAACTGCAACCTATCTATATCGGTCTGCCCGCGGATCGGATGTTCGACCACCGGCCCGACCCCGTCCACTAATTGCAGCTCGACGCCCAGCCCGAAGGCAACCGGCAGCATGATGTCGGCGAACAGCACGGCTCCGTCCACGCCGAGGCGCCGCACCGGCTGGAGGGTGACCTCCGCGCACAGCTCGGGGTTCTGGCAGATGGTGAAGAGGTCGTAGGACTCGCGGATCTTCCGGTACTCGGGAAGCGACCGACCGGCCTGTCGCATGAACCAGACGGGCCGGCGATCGAGCGCTTCGCGGCGAGCCGCCCGCACCAGGGCAGGCAGTAGGTGATCGGCCGCCGGCCGGCCGACTTCGCCCGCCTCGACCGTCCTCATCCGCCCGCGATCAGGCTGACCTGTTGCTGAAGGTCGCGCTCCTCGTCCCGATCCGGGACGTTCAGCCCGAGTGCAAGTTGCAACGCATCGGAGGGCTCCATCAGGACGCAGGTGAAGATCGGTGTCTCCCGTTCGGTGTAGCGGCTGGCCTGTGATTCCCGCAGCTCCATGACCAGGTCGAGGAAGGCCGCGGGCTCATTGCACTCGAAGGCCACCACGAATTCCTGGTCGTCGAGGCCAAAGGAATATGCGGTATTGATCTTGACCTGCGGATAGCGGTGCCCGATGGCGAAGTGCTCGACCATCATCGCCTTCCGCCGCTCGTAGGGAAGGCGGTACCAGATGCGCTTCTTCACCATCGGGTAGACGAAGAGGTAACGGCCGCCGGATGGCTTCAGACGGGTGCGCCGCCCCTCCTGGTCGGGGTGTTTGTGCCGGCCCAGGTAGGGGGAGGGCCGCATCATAGCCAGGAAGGAGTGGGCCACCCGCAAATAGGGGCCGAGGCGGGTGCCGCGCCACTGCGACTCCGCCCGCTGGATGGCGTCGACGGTGTCGGCGGCCTGCCAGACGAGGAGGTCGCAGTCGCCACGTAGTCCCACCGTGGAATAGGTGAGCACCGAGGCCGTTGCACCGGCCTCCAGGAGATCGGTGAACTCGTGGACGGCCGCCTCCCGTTCGTCGATTGGCCAGCCGAGCACCGACGGATCGACTTTGAGGAAGGTGTACTTGACGACCTGGCGAGTTTCAGCCACTGCGTAAAGGGTAACAAGCCGCCGCACTAATCTTGAATCGTGGCACGCCTCGCGATTCAGAAGGTGCACGTCGGCGAGAAGGACACCAACTGCTACGTGGTCGCCTGCGCCGACACCAAGGAGGCGGTCGTCATCGACCCTGGCGGTGATGCGCCAAAAATCCTTTCCCAGCTCGACGGTCTCGACGTGAAGTGGATCGCCTTCACCCACGCCCACGCGGGCCACACCGGTGCGAAGGACGAGGTCAAGAGCGCAACGCAGGCGACGACGGCCATGCACCTGGCGGACGCCACCACGTACCTGAAGTCGGCGGAGCGCTACCTGCTGTCGTCCGATACGTTGCCGTTCGGCCGGTTCGCGCTCGAGGTCCTGATCACGCCGGGACATACGCCAGGCGGCCTCTCGTACAAAGTGGGCAACCATGTCTTCACCGGTGACACGCTGCTCGCCGGAAAGATCGGTCGCGTCGACCGACCGGGCTCCAGCCCGCAGCAAATGTTGCTCAGCCTGCATGGGCAATTGTTGACGCTTCCCGACAACACCGTCGTTTATCCGGGCCACGGCTCCAACACGACAATCGGCGCCGAGCGCATTGGGAACCCGTATCTGCGGATCCGTTGATTCAGCTAGCCAGTCACGTGGCGCGCTGCGCGCTTATCAACTGGGTCTCGTAGTCGAGGGTGATCGAGCCGCCCAGTCGGTCGATGGCGGCGCCGACGGCGTGAAGCAGCGTGGCGAGCTCCTGCGGCTCGAGGGCGATGTGATCGCTGTGGGTACCCAGCTGATCAAGCCAGTCGTCCCGCGAATACTGTTGGGTCCATACGTAGCTGCGCAGCTCGCATCGTCCGAATAGGCGAGTCGCCGCGATGGCGGCGATGTCACCGGCACGGTGTTTGGCCTTGGTACCGGGTGGGACTGACTCTTTGGCGAGCCCCGGTGCGAATCGTAAGTAGGCCTCATCGAGCGCAGCCCGGGTCGGGGTGTCGTGCCGGCCACGATTCCAGAAGATGGCCAACCGCCCGCCAGGTCCAAGGAGAGCCACGGCTTTGCGGGGACCCACCGACGGATCGACCCAGTGCCAGGCCTGTCCCGCGACCACAAGATCGAACGTTCGACGCGCCGGATCCCAGGCCTCGAAGCTTGCGACCTCCACCTGAATGCCATGTGATACCGCAATACTGGCCATCCGCGAGTCTGGCTCGACCCCAAGCACGTCGCAGCCACTGGCAAGGAAGAGTCGTGCGACCTTGCCTGTTCCGCAACCAACGTCGAGCACGCGGGCCGGCTTGCCGGCCAGCAGGTCATCGACCATCGCCGCAGGATATGACGGGCGCGACCGATCGTAGCGCTCCGCGTCTGCCCCAAAGGACTCTGCGCGCCGACGATTCTCGTGCAGCAACCTGTTCCTATCATCGCCGGGACGCGGCGATGGATCAGGCGGTCTTCTTCTCGCTGTAGAGGGCCTCGATCTCGGCGCCATACTTCTCGGCGATCCGCTTCCGCTTGACTTTCATCGTCGGGGTCAGCTCGTCGCCCACCACAAAGTCCGCATCGAGAATCGTCCACTTCTTGATCTGTTCGGGATGGGAGAGGCCGTGGTTGACGTCGGCCACCGCCTCGTCGACCAGGCGCCTGGCCTTCGGGTCCTTCGGACCGTCTTTGGTTTCAGCGACGTCCGGGTCGAGCGTGATCAGCGCAGTCACGAAGGGACGTCCGTCGCCAAGAATCACCGCCTGCGCGATGCCGCGGTGGTCGCGAAGGCTCGTTTCCATCGCCCCCGGCGCCACATATTTTCCGCCCGAGGTCTTGAAAAGATCCTTCTTTCGATCGGTGATCTTAAGAAAGCCGTCCTTGTCGAGTTCGCCGATGTCGCCGGTCTGGAGCCAGCCGTCCACTAGCGCCTCGCGCGTCGCCTTCACGTCCTTGAAGTAGCCGCTGAACACGTTGTTGCCGCTCACCAGGATCTCGCCGTCGGGCGCGATCCGGATCTCGACCCCCGGCAGCGGCGGGCCGACGGTGCCGAAGCGAGCCTCGCCCGGCCGGTTGAAACTGGCCGGCGCGGTGGTCTCGGTCAGCCCGTAACCCTCGAGAATCTCGATGCCGAGGCCATAGAAGAATCGCAGGATGTCAGGGGACACGGCCGCCGACCCGCTGATGCAAATCTGGACCTTGTCGAACCCGAGCCTCTCCCGGATTTTGCTGAACACCACCCGGTCGGCCGCGGCCCATTGCCACTGCACCCAGGGCGACGGCTTCTTGCCGTGCTCGTAGGCGGCGGTTCGCAGCGCGCCCATCAGCAAGGCCCAATCGCGGATCACACGGCGCGGGCCACGAACCTTGTCCATCTCGGCGCGAACCCCGGCAAACATCTTTTCCCAGAGTCGCGGCACCGAAGTGAAATAGGTCGGCCGCACCTCGCGCACCACCTCCCTCACGTGGTCGATGCTGGGACAGAAATAGACCTGGCAGCCGGTACACAGTTGGCGCAGATGGCTGACAACGCGCTCGAGAATGTGCGCGAGCGGGAGGTAGGACACCACCCGATCGTTGGCGTCGCCCCGGAAACATTCGAGGGTCGCGATCGCGGTCCACGTGAGGTTGCGATGGGTCAGCATGGCGGCCTTCGGGATGCCCGTCGTGCCCGAGGTGTAGATCAGGCTGGCGGTATCATCCGGCTCCAACGCCTGCCAGCGGCTGGCGAGGAGCCCTGGCCGCCCGCGGCCGAACTCGTCTCCGCGACCCATCGCCTGCTCCCAGCTGATCGCCCATCCCTCGACTGCGGGAATGTCGCCCTGGAGCAGGATGACGCGCTGCAGCGCCGGCAGCTCCCGGCGCATCGCGGACACCTGACTGAACAGCGTGGCATCCTCGACGATGAGGACCTTCGACTCCGAATGGCTGAGGAGGTACTTGACCTGTTCCGGCGCCAGCGTTTGATAGATGGCGACGGTGACCAGGCCGGCGTGGAGAATGGCAAGGTCGGCGATCTGCCATTCCGGCCGGTTGGCCGACCAGATCGCGACACGATCCTGCGGATGGAGGCCCTCCGCAAGCAGGGCATTGCCCAGCCGGGTCACGGCCCGGCCATATTCCGACCAGTTGATGGGCACCCAGCGCTCCCCGGCCTTGAAGAAGAGCGCGGGCTGATCCGGACGGCGCGCCGCCGTGCGTTGGAAGAGCGCCGGCACCGTCTCCGGCAGGTCCGCCGAGCGGGGTCCAGGCTCGGATGCCGGTAAGGCCGAGCTCATGCCGCCACTATAGGAGAACTTTTCCCCGCACTATTAGGCTTTTTCGAGTTGTTACGTATCCTATGGATACAGACATGGTTGTGGGCACCTGCGAGCTCATCTTCCAATTGCCGGATAACCACAGCCTCAAGGGAAAACGCCAGGTGAGCCGCTCATTGGTGCAACGAATCCGTAGCCGCTTCAATGTCTCGGTCGCCGAAGTGGCCGACCTGGACCGCTGGCAGACGCTGGCAATTGGGGTGACCTGTGCCACCAACGACAGCCGGCATGCCAATGAGGTGATGAGCAAGATCGTCGATTACGTGGACGAGCACAATGGCGGCGCCGTCTTGTATCAGCATCGCATCGAGATCCTCAGGACATGAGCCCGGCCGCACGCACCAATGAAATCGGCACGGTCGAGGAAGGCCCACTCTCCGCCGTGCTTGCAGCACTGGCCCGCGATGATCCGAGTGGGGTGGTCGCCGCCCTCGACGGACAACTTCACCACGGGCAGCCGGGGAGCCCGGCGGCTCTTCGGCAGCAGGTCGGCGAACGGCTGGCCGTGGCCCTTGCCAAGCAGTCGACTCGCGCCAGTCGCTGGATCGAGGCGCTCGCCAGCTCACCCTCACCGACCGCGCGCCAGGTCGCCTGTTTGTTGCTCGCCAGCCGCTATCCCGAGGACCCCGTCATGGTCTTACGGACCGCCGAGATGCTGGCCGAGGATCCGCACTGGGAGGTCCGTGAGGCAGCCGGCGGATTGCTCGGCACCCTCCTCGATCGCGACTTCGACCGTATCCGTGGGCGGCTCGAGACGCTGCGATCCTCGCGCTCGGAGAATCTTCGGCGCGCCGTGGTGCTGGCGGTCAAGTACGCCGCACGGCGCGATAAGCCCGAGCGGGTGCCGGACCTGATCCAGCTGATCCAACCCTTGATGCGCGACGAGGAGCCCTATGTCCGGCGCAACCTCGGCGCCTATACCCTCGGTGACGCCCTGCTTCGGGTCGACCCCAAGGAAACGCTGCGCGCCCTGCGCGAATGGTCGAAGGACCGCGACCAGATGGTCCGATGGAATGTGGCGATGGCCTTTTCCAGCGCCATTGGATCCTTCCACTGGCCGGCGGCAAAGTCGATCCTCGAGCGCCTCGCCAAGGGTCCGGAACCTCTGGTCCGCAATGCCGTCGCCAAGGCCATGCGCCGCTGCCGGCAGCGCTACACCGAAGAAGTGGAGGAGACTCGCTTACGCTGGTTGAAGGATCGCGATCGCTTGGCCACGGCCGAGCTGGTAGGCCCGCTGAAGAAGCGCCCATAAGAATGGCGCCCTTTCGCGGCATCTTCTGCCCGATGTTGACGCCGTTGAACCACGACGAGAGGATCGACCAGGCTTCGATGCTCCGCCTGATCGACTTCCTGGTCGACGGCGGCGTGCACGGCATCTGGGTGATGGGCACGACCGGCGAGTTCCCGTTGCTGCTCGAGACCGAGCGGGCGCGGGCGGTGGCCCTGACCGTCGAACATGTCGCCGGTCGCGTTCCGGTGATCGCCAATGTGGGCGACAGCTCGACCGCGCTGGCGCTGCGCCATGCGCGGCACGCCGTTGATGCCGGTGCGGATGCGCTTGCCTGCACCCCGCCACATTACTTCCCGCATTCGATGGACGAGGTCATGACCCACTATCGAACCCTCAAGCTGGCGTTTCCCGAGCAGCCGCTCTTCATCTACAACATTCCGCAGACGGTGAAGGTTCGCATGACGCTGGAGGCCACGCTGCAGCTGGCGCGCGAGGGTACGGCCTCCGGGATCAAGGACAGCCAGAACGATCTGCAGTGGTTTCGTACGCTGGCGGCCGCGATCCAGCAGGAAGGACGGGAGTCGCAGTTCCGCCTCTTCCTCGGGACCCGCACGCTGATCGATGTCGGGGTCGTGGCCGGCGCTCACGGCGCCATCCCTGCCAATTCGAACGTGGTGCCGCGGGCCTGCGTGATGGCCTACGAATCGGCCGTGGCCGGTGATTGGGCCGGCGCCCGTGCGGCGCAGGCCCTGGCGACGCGCTACGACGACCTGGCCGAGGTTGCTCGCGGCGGATCCGCGAACGCCGCCACCCTGAGCAGCCTCAAGCATGTGCTGCGGACGTGGGGCATCATCGACGATCCAACGGTTGCCCAACCATCGCGGTCACTAACCCCCGACGAGGTTGCCGAGCTGAATCGTCGGCTTCAGGCGCTGCCCCGTGTTCCCCCTGCCGACTAGTTGAGCCAGCCCAGTAGCGCCGCGCCGCAATCGCTGATCGATGCCTTTCAGGCCACCCTTCCCTGGCCGCTCGATGCGTTCCAGATCGAGGCCATCGAAAAGCTCGAGGCCCATCAGGGGGTGCTGGTCTCGGCGCCCACCAGCTCGGGCAAGACGGTGATCGCCGACTATGCCATCTACCGCGCGCTCGAAACGGACGCCCGCGCCATCTACACCACCCCACTCAAGGCGCTGTCCAACCAGAAATTTCGGGACTACCGCCGACTCCATGGTGAGGGATACGTCGGGCTGGTGACCGGGGAGAACACGATCAATCCGGCAGCGCCGGTGGTCGTGATGACCACCGAGATCCTGCGCAACCTTATCTACGAGGATCCGCAGCGACTGCAGCGGGTCCACTACGTGATCCTCGACGAGGTCCACTACATCGATGATTTCCCGCGGGGTGCGGTTTGGGAGGAAATCATCATCCAGGCCCCGCGCCACATCAAATTCATCGGGCTCTCGGCCACCATCAGCAACTTCCAGGAAGTGGCGGGCTGGATGAGTCAACAGCGGGGCGACATCGCCACCGTCAGCGTGACCAAGCGACCGGTCGAGCTGCGACTCTGGCTCGCCATGCGAAATGAGTTCTACCCGCTGCTCGATGAGCAGGGGGCGATTCCACGCGAGACGCGTCAGCGGGCCCAGTCCGAAGATTCCACCGACCGGCGATTGTCCCAGTTTCGGCGGCCGCCGGAAAATGACCTGCTGCCGGTCGTCGATCGCCTCCGCCATCGAGAGTTTCTGCCCGCGATCTATTTCATTTTTTCTCGGCGCGGCTGCCGCGAGGCGCTGGCCCGCTGCGCGACGCACGGCTTCGACCTGACCAGCGACGCGGAGAAAGCCATCATCGACGAGGTGGTGAAGGCCCGCCTGGATCAGATCGAGGATCCCGATGAAGCTGAGCTCTATCGCGATCTCCTCGACGGCGGGACCCTGCGCCGTGGGTTGGCCATGCATCACGCCGGGCTCCTCCCCTACCTCAAGGAACTCGTCGAAGAGCTCTTCCAGCGCGGACTGATCAAAGTCGTCTTCGCGACCGAGACACTGTCGCTCGGCATTCACATGCCGGCGCGCGCTTGCGTGATCTCCTCCTTCACCAAGTTCGACGGAAAGGACTTCGCGCCACTGAGCTCGGGCGAGCTGACCCAGCTGATGGGTCGGGCCGGACGGCGCGGCATCGACCCCATCGGGCATGGGGTCATCCTCAAGGAACCGGACGTCGACATCGGCACCGTCTACGAGGCGGCCACCGGCGAAGAGATGACGGTGGAGAGCAAGTTCGCCCCGACCTACAACATGGTGCTCAACCTGCTCCGCTATCACCGCCCGGAAGAGGTCGACCAACTGATGGAACAGTCCTTTGGCCAGTACCAGAAAGTGGTGGCGCGCGGCAATCTCGACGCCCGCCTGGCCAACCTGGTCCAGCGCCTCGCGGACGTCACCGCGACCCGCTTCCAGGCGGAAGGCGAGCCGTGCTGCACGGAGCGCACGTTCAGTTCCTTCATCCGGGCCGAGGAGGAGATCGCGTCGCTACGGGTGCAGATGCGTCGCGTCAAACGCGATCACTGGCAGGGTCGGGGCCGCGGACGGCGGCGGCGCGTCGTTGCCAGGGACGCCGGCGGCCACACGCTGCGCGAATTAAAAGAGCAACTCGCAATCTGGCAGCAGAAGGTCTACGAGCTGCCCTGCCGCAAGTGCCCGTTCCTCGCGGAGCATCGGGCCCACTATGCCGAGGTGAAGGATCTGCGGGAACGCATCCGGGCCTCGGAACAGGATGCGCAGCGAAGCCAGGGCGAGTACCGCCGGCGAATGCACGCACTGCGCGGCGTGCTCGGTGAGCTCGGGTTCCTCGAGGGTGATGTCCCAACCGAGAAGGGCCTGCTCGCCTCCCGCATCTACGGCGAGAACAGCTTGATCGTCACCCAGGCGATCGACGACGGCTGGCTGGAGGAGCTCACGCCCGCGGAGCTGGCGGCATCGCTGGTCATGGTCACCGCCGAGGATCGCAACCGGGATCGGCCTCGTCCGCGACGGCGTTTTCCGACCAGCGCCATCGCCCTGGCCCAGAAGCGCCTGCGCATCATCTATTACCGCTTTTCGGCGCGCGAGAAAGACCGCGGCGAGGAGAACTTCCGGCCGCTCTCGGGTGACTACGTCAACTTCACCTACGACTGGAGCAGCGGCCGTCCTTTGACCGAGATCCAGGCCCCGGCCGATATCGAGCTCGGCGATGCCATCAAAGCCCTCAAGGGACTCTACAGCGCGCTCCGCCAGATCGAGTGGGCGGTCGTCGACCGGCCGTCGCTGCGCCAGCTGGTGCTTCAGACGCGCAAGAGCCTGGAGCGCGACCTGATCACGCGCATCTAGCGCGTCAGTCCCGCCCCTCTTCCTGGGCCAGCTTCTCCGAGATCCGGTAGACCTGCTCCGGCAGGTCGGCAATGTCGTAAAAGCGCAGCGGTTTCTTGAGCCGCTTGGCGATCCCGAGCTGCACCTTGACGCCGAGGCTCATGGTGCCGAACACCCAGACCTCATCACAGCGGGCGAGCAGATTATTGATCGCCTCGCGCACCAGTTGCTTGGGCACCGTGTGGAGCAGGTAGTAGTCGAACAGCATGAATGGATTGATTGGCACGTACCCTTCGTCGAGCACCAGCTTCGAGACGTGCATCCGCCAGTAGAAGTTGCGATTGGACATGGCCACATAGATCAGCTTTTTGGGATGCCGGATGGTCTGCTCCAGCTGCTCCAGGGGGCTCGCTTCCGGAACCGGGTCAAAGATCGCGGCCAGGATAGCCTCCGCTGATTTGCCGGCGGCCGGGGCTTCCTCGGGACGGGTCAAAGGCGCAGGCGGCGCTTCTTCAGGCTCGACGGCGTCGCGTTTTCGATCTCGCGGCATGTTGTCGGAAGTTTATGCGCCCGCTAATTGACCGTCAAGCAAAGTGCGAACGATGGGCCGCAGTCGTCGCAGTGCCCGGTCGAGCAGCGCCCGGTTCTCTGGGGCATTCAGCCATCGGCTGGCACCAGACGGATGCGGCAGCGGCACCAGCAGCGGCCGGACCGGCGTTCGGGTCGATACTTCCTCCCCGGAGAGGTTGAAGACGCGGCCCACCAGTGTGTCCAATGAGCGCCCAGGAAGGAAGCGCTCGTGGGCCAGCCCGCCGACCAGGATCAGAAGCTGCGGCTTGATCAGCGTGAGCTGGCGATCGAGGTGCGGACGGCAGAGGTCGACTTCGGCGCGGCTCGGGCGCCGGTCTCCCCCACCCGTGCCCTTGCCCGGGAAACACTTGGTAATCGAGGTCATGTAGACGCGGCGCCGGACCTGCTCTTCGGAGGCGAAGCCGGCCCGTTCCATCCAGGCCATCAGCACCTTTCCGGAGCGTCCCTGGAACGGCAGCCGGCGAACCGCCTCGACCGCGCCCGGCGCCTGGCCGACCAGCATCATGCGGTTGTCGGCGTATCCGCTGAGCACCGGCGCAGCCGCCGCCAGGTAGCCGGCTTCCACGCACAGGGTACACGCCCCGATCTCACGATGCAGGCGAGCCAGCGTCGTCGGGTTGGCCATCAAAACAGAGTGTGCCTAACCGGACGCAGGTGGCGCGCCGTTCTGCAAGGCGCCCCCGCGAAGTGCCGTTGCATTGAGGTGAGGAAGGCGATCCCCCTTTTGCTCGTGGCGGTTGCTTTGTCCGCCTGCGCGACCACGCCCGCGACCGCACCCGGTGGGCCGGGAGCGGCGGTCGCGCCGACCGGCCGCCCGAGCTACAGCGCTGCCGTCCTTGCCGATGCTCCCGCGGGCTACTGGCGGATGGGCGAAACGTCCGGGACGACCATGACAGATGCCACTACCAATGGAAACGATGGCACTTACGCCGGCACCGTCAAGCTCGGAGAGCCAGGGGCGCTGGCAGGTGACAAAGCCACCGCGGTCGCATTCGATGGCCATACCGCTGGGGCCACCGTCCCAAGCTCACCCAGCCTGAAAGTCACCCGCATCACGATCGAGCTCTGGATCAAGAAGACCAGCGAATCCGGCTACGGCATCTATGTCGCCAAGGACTATGTCGAGCTGCTGAACAACAGCTTTAACGGCCGGCTGGAGTTGCGGCTTACGGCAAGCGCAGATCCCGCCCTCGTCTCCTCGGCGACCCTCGCCTTGAACACCTGGTATTACGTGGTCGCCACCTACGACGGGAACGTCGCCTCCCTGTATATCAACGGCCAGCTCGACAGTGCGCACCCGGCGGTTGCAACCCCCGCACCGACTGATGGGCCAGTTTCCATCGGACGTCGTTTCGACGGGTTCTTCAATAACGCGGTGCTCGAGGAGGTCGCGATCTACCCCACCGCGCTCTCAGCGGACCGCGTGGCCGCGCACTGGCGCGTCGCGACTGCGGGCCGGTAGCCACAGTCGCCTAGGTCGCAGCGGGCGAAGCGGCGAGCGTCCTCGGCGGCGGGAAGGTGGCTGGGAGGTCATCAGCCTCCACCTGGAAGAGTGCCTCGGGGGCCGGCAGGCCATGGAACTGATGCTGACCGAGGTCTTTGAATCGAATCCCGGCCGGTCTGGCGCCTGCCACGGCTTCGACAACCGCGCGTGACAGCAGGATCTGGCCGCCGTGGCTCGCGAAACAGATCCGCGCCGCGGTATGAACGGTCAGTCCCAGGTATCCGGTATCGGTCAGGGTCGGCTGTCCCGCATGCAGGCCGATTCGAATCCTGACCGGAAGGCGGTCCGGCCAGCTCCGAGCGAGAACGTTGCGCTGGATCGCGACGGCGGCCTCGACGCCGTCCTTTGCCTGCTCGAAGACCGCAAACATCTCGTCGGCGCGGACTTCCACCTCGCGACCACCGGTCGCCGCGATCGCCGCGCGGAGCAGGCGTCGCACTTCTCCCAGGAATCGCTCGTATCGCTCGCCCAGTCGTCGGACGAGTCCCGTCGAGTCTTCGATGTCGCTGAACAAGAAGGTGACGAAGCCGGTCGGGAGCGTGCGCGCCTCGCTGGCGCGGGCCTGGATCTCGCTGTGCATCCACTGGTTTTCGATGGCGAGCCTGACGGCGGCCGTGACCGACCGGGCGAGGTCGGGATCCTTGAGCACAGCCCGGTCGTGGACCAGGGCGGTCATCGGCTGGCCGAATCGATCGAGCAGCGTGGCGGTGCGGCTGTCCGTCTCGCCAGGAAGGGCCGCCGCTTGCCCGGTGCCGTCCAGGTAGGCCCCAACCGATTCGGACCAGTACAGGACCGATAGCGTCGGGTCGCCGAGCACGGCGCGCAGCCGCTCTTCCAGCTGCTCGGGCGTGCCGATCCCGCCCAGCTCGATGACGGCCTGACCGGCGGCCGCCTGCC
>WNEY01013408.1_pt1 | contig 14565 bp, 11 predicted proteins | sample 5400531 | NCBI WGS metagenome assembly WNEY01 (sample SAMN13153338, study PRJNA577476) | soil metagenome | isolation source: 200 cm saprolite under Douglas fir tree site 1 | place: USA:California | collected 2015-04-18
AAGGCGCCCAGGTTCGCCCGGAATCCGCTGCCGGGAGGCGCATTCGAGACTTGCGGCATTACGCCGCGACGGAGTGCGCTGGATCGGCTGAAGCCGGGCACGAACTGGCCGAAGCTCCCGTTGGCTGTATTCACGTAAATGCGAGAAGTAGCCACAATGTTCGCCACGCTGGAAACGCGAATCCCGCCGGTGCCGGTAACGTTCAGATTTGAAGTTCCCACGACATCATTCAGAACCGCTGTACCGCGAGCGGGAAGATTCACCACCAGCGAGTTCGTCGCGGTCGCGTTAGCTGTGGTGCCGGCCTGGAAGAACTCCACCAGCGCGGTCGTCGGCGTGCTGAACGACGGATTGAAAACGCGCACGTCGCTGATGAAAGTCTGTCCGACGCCATTGGTTACGTGCCCTGCAATTGGGATGTCCACTTCCTGCGCCGACGCGAGCTGGCCGCGGATCTCTCCGCCCCCAAAGGCCGTGGAATGCACGTTCACGTAGTAGCCATTTGCGGTCGATGCACTACCCAGTGCCGTAATGTCGGCGGCTGTGAGCGCACCGGTCGCCGTAAGTGTCACCGTGCCGTTTGTCCTTCCGTTCGGGATCTGCGCGGCCGACCCGGCGAACGCGATGATCACCTGCCCTGCAATCGTTGACGAGCCGCGATGAATATGCGAGGCCGTCGGGCTGACGATGCCGCTGTCGTTGACTTCCCACGTGAGGGTGTTGTTGATCGGGTCGAAAGTGACGAACGCGCTTCCGAACGCAGCGCTGTTGACCGGCGGAACTTCATTCGCCCCGCGCAACTCCGCGGCGTACGTGATGGGACCGCCGCTGACGAACGAGAGCTGACCGCGCGCCGATCCGTTGGGACACTGATTTGTGTGCACGTTCACATAGAAGCCGCTCGGGTCCTGCAGCATGCCTTGCGCAGTGGTGGCATCGATCGGAAAGGTACCGGTCATTGTCCCGTTGGTGAACATGCCTCCGAGACCGATGAGGTTGACGACCACACCGCCGGCGACACCCGCGTGCTCTTTGTGGATGTGGAAAGCACTGATTGGACTACCGAGGTTGGAGACGGTGATCGTCACGGCGATGTTCTGTCGGGCCGAATCGAACGTCACCGTGGCGTTCCCGAACCCTGATGCGGCACACGCCGGAACCTCCTGCGATGATGTGAGCACCGCGCCTAACGTCTGCGCGAAAACACTGCCGGTAAACAACAGAGCAATTGCAAAGCTGACGAAGAGAGCACGTCGCTGCATAACTCCTCCTTTCTGACGGCGGAGATACTTCCGCTTTAGCAACTTGTCGGCTGCAAATTTTGCGTGACTTTAAAAAAGTGTGACCTACGTCACACACCGCGGCGTTCGAGCGACATAAGGCCTCACGCGCGGCTGCGGGTTGGGCGGGGGGCGGCGGCGGCGCGGATGGCCATCATCGCCGCTCCTTCGACGGGAGTGCGCTGCGGCTCACCGATTTTCGCGATCGGCGCCTTCTCGGTCACCGTCCGGCGCATCGGCGCAAGGAGCAACTCGCCCGCGTTGAATGCGCCGCCGACGTACGCCACGGGAAATTCGCGATCGGCGAGTTTCAGCCGTTGTGCAACGGCCACAACGCAAGCTCCGAGCTCGCGGCCAGCATCCTGCAGAATCGCGCTGGCCACCGGATCTTCCGCCTCGGCCGCCTCGATCACCAGTTTGCTGTAGCGCGCGATGTCATCCGCGTGCGTCGTCGTGGCGTAGACAAACCGCGGGATCTCGGAAGCTGCGAACTGGTAGTCGCGGCTGAGAATTTCCAGCATCTTCGTTGCACCCGCCCGCGTCTCCTCGCCTGCTTCGTTGCGGCCGAACGCCACCGAGCCTGTCCCGGCGATCACCACCACACCCGCGCCGAAGCCGATCGCGCCGGTCAGCGCAATGCGCGCGTCATTGTCCACACTGAAGTTGCCACGTGGAAAAAAAATGTTCAGCGAGTCGACGATTTCCTGACGATGCGCGGGATGGTCCGCTCCCGCGATGCCGCAATAAGCCCAGACGATCTCGCGGCTGGCGACGTCAGCGGTGACGAGCGCTTTGTTGACGGCGCGCTCGATATTGCGCGCGGCGGTTTCGATTCCGACGCGCAAATGATTGGACGGCCCCGCTACACCATCCCCGAGGTTTTTCCCTGTGTCGTCGGTGACGAGCGCAGCCGTTTTCGATGCGCCGCCGTCCACTCCGAGAAAGTACGTCATAACGGTGAGTTTAGAGGACTTCGGACCATCATTTGCACCTCATCAACGTGGAGGACGCATCTATGCAAAACAAACGTATTTTGACCCTTGCAGCGATGGCGCTGGTGTTCATCAGCCTCCTCGCGACCATGTCCTGCAAGTCTTCGGGCATGGCCATGACTACGCGCGGACAGCTGTTCAAGATCAACATCTACGCGCCCAAGAATCTCCCCGAAGGCGGCGAAGGGAACATCGACGTCGAGCTCAGCAATCGCGGCGTGAACAACGTGCAGGATATCCTCGCGGATATCGAGCTTCCGCCACAGCTCATCATTCTGGATCAGACGAGCGATCGTGGCATCAACGTGGTCCACGATCCAGGCTCGCCGATGTACCACTTCACGGTCGGTAATCTGCAGCCGGGTGAAACCTCGCACATCCGCTTCCACGTGCGCACCGCGTTCGGCACGCTGACTGAGACGGGTCAGATCAGCGTCACGGCATGGCAGAGGGATCTTCCGGGGGACAAGCTGTTCCGCAAGACTGTGATCGATTTGCAGCGCTAGACTCTCCGGATGGAGAGAAAGCGGCAACACGATCACGAGATCCACATTCCGCCTAAACCCCGTGCGGCGCTGGAGGATCGGAAACTTCTCGATCGTCCAGCGCCCCTGGACAAGCTGCAAAGCGAGTCATGGCGGGTATTGCGGATTACCAGCGAGTTCGTTGCGGGATTCGATCACCTGGCCGATGTTTACCCAGCCGTATCGATTTTCGGCTCCGCGCGGACCAGGCTGTCGAACAAATACTACAAGTCCGCAGTCAGAACCGCGGAGCTGATCGGCAAGGCCGGCTTCGCCATCATCACCGGTGGCGGGCCGGGAATCATGCAGGCCGCCAACCGGGGAGCGCGCCTCGCGGGGGCGCTCTCAATCGGCTGCAACATCGAACTGCCGTTCGACCAGCAGATCAACAAGTTCGTCGACAAAGCGATGACCTTCCGCTACTTCTTTGTTCGCAAGACGATGTTCATCAAGTATTCGGAGGCGTTCATCACCTTTCCCGGCGGATTCGGTACGTTGGACGAGTTGATGGGAGCGCTGACGCTCATCCAGACGAAGAAGATCACCAATTTTCCGGTGATCCTCTTCGGGAAAGAGTATTGGGGCGGGTTGATCACATGGCTGCGTGATCAGGTGCTCGCGTCAAACAACATCAAGCCGGAAGACGTCGACAGCATTCGTATCGTTGATGAGCCAGAGCGAGTGCGCGACATCGTCGTCGAGTTTCACAAGAAAGCCATTCGCGCGCACAAATACGAGGACGATAAGTAGGTGTGAAGCCGCTAGAATCGGCTCAATGGGGGAAGCGCCTCCGCCGGCAGTGAAGTCCTTTCATCGTCGCGCAACATGGTGCGCCATCACGATCATCTATCTCGCCCTTCCAAACGTCTATCCGCACTTCATGTCGCCAAACGAATACTCCCGTCTCTGGCTGTCACGAGCAATTCTCGAGTACCAATCGTTTCGAATCGACCCGTACGTGATCAATCCTTCGCCGGAGAAAATTAGTGACGTGGCATTCTTCCGCGGGCATTTCTACAGCGACAAGGCCGTCGGCATGTCGCTCGCTGCTGTCCCGGGGCTCGCGCTTCTGCGGCTCTTCGCACGGGGCGCGTCGATCCAGGCAATGCTTTTCGTGGCGCGGTTCTTCACCGTCACCGTTCCCGCGCTGATCGCACTCTGGGTCCTTCTCAAAAGAGGCAGAAGCGCAGTCGGTGTTCTGGCGGTGGTCGGGCTCTATCTGGGATCGGTGATCTTTCCGCAGGCGCTCGGCTTCACGGGCCACCTGCCCATGACGATGGCAATCTGTACTGCGGCAGCACTGATCGGCCGAACGGAATTGACCGATGCGCGCGTCGCGCTGGTGGGGTCACTAGCCGGCGCGGCGATTCTGATCGACTTTACAAGTGGCATCGCGGCGATGGGGCTTCTGTTCATGCTCGCCGTGAGAACGAAATCGATCCGAAAGTTGATTTTGTTCGGAACTTGCTGTGCCGCGATTGCCTCGGTGCAGCTTTTCGTCAACGCACGCTGCTTCGGTGGTCCGCTCGATTTCGCCTACCATCACGAGTTCAATCCGGCGGATCAAGCGAACCGCGCAGGCAGTTTCTTCGGCATCGGGATCCCCAGGCTCGAGGCAATTCGAGGGCTGACCTTCGGAAGAATGCAGGGGATGTTCGTCCATTCTCCGTTCCTGCTTCTGGCGATGCCCGCCATCGCCATCGCGCGCGGTAAACGTGATCCACTTCGACTTTGGGCAATGGCGATGTGTGCCGCTTACTTCTATTTGAACTCCACGCTGACCGACTGGGCCGGCGGCTGGAGCCTCGGTCCGCGCTACCTGACGCTGCTTTACCCTCTTTTGGCATATTTGCTGGTCGATTGGCTCGAAAGCGCCGCCACAGAGCCATCAAGAAAGTATCTGCAGCCACTGCTTCTGGTCGGTGTCACATGGAGCGTTCTGCTGCACCTTGCTGCGATGCTGACCTGGTCGATGCCACCGCACTGGACGTTTCTCTCGTTTCCCGACCTGGAGCTTTCCGCATACCTGATCTTCCGCGGCGCGTTCGCGCCGAACCTGCTCGTCTGGAGCGGCGTGCCGGTCTTACTCTCCCTGGGACTTCTGGTTCTGTTCGCAGTGGGAGTCATCGTCCTCAATGGGGGGAGGCGGAGCGTTCCGTATGTCGCCGTGGCGACGCTGCTATTCACCATCGCCCTCTCTCGCGCGGCGCCGAGCGATGGAAGTGCCACGGCGACAGAGTTCGAGCGTTTCCTCACCTATATGGGAGTGGTTACGAAATCGTCTCCGCCTCTTCTTCCGCTTCCTCGGTCTTCGGCATCTGCGTCTGCACGATGACCCAGCGCACGCGAAAGCGTTCCGCATCGATGACTTCGATCGACAGATCGCCGAGGGTGGTGCGATCGCCGGGGGCCACTTCGCGGCCGATGCGCGCAGCGACGTAGCCGCCAATCGTTTCCTCTGCCGGCTCGCCGACATCGACTTTCAGCCGGTCCGCAAGATCCTCGATCAGATAATCGCCGCGCACGCGATATCTGCCGCTTCCCAGCGGCTCGATTTCCGGACGTTCGCGGTCGAACTCATCCTGAATCTGCCCGAACAGCTCCTCGGTGATGTTCTCCAGCGAGACGATCCCGGAGGCCCCGCCGTACTCGTCGAGGACGACGGCCATATGCGTCTTGTGCTCGATGAACTGTGAGAGCAGCGCCTCAACCGTGCTGTTCTCCGGCACGAAAAGCACGTCGCGTTTCAATTCCATGAGCGTCCGACCCGGCCCGCGGAGCTGCGCGAGAAACAGGTCCTTGACGTGAATCAAGCCGACCGTCTTGTCCAGCGTGCCGTCGCACAGCGGATAACGCGTATGGCGCGTCGTGCGGATGATCTCCAAATTCTCGGCGATCGACTTCGCTGTGGAAAGGAACAACACATCGGTGCGCGGAACCATGATCTGCCGTGCGGTGCGCTTCGAGAATTGAAAGACTCCTTCGATGATCTCCCGGTTCTCCTCCGAGAGCACGCCGGCTTTTTCCGAGCTGGCGAGAATCAGACGCAGCTCCTCCTGCGAGTGCACCATTTCTCCCGTCGCCGCCGGCCGGATGCCCAGGAGCCTGAGGACGGCATTCGAAGTTTTGTTGAGGACCCAGATCGCCGGAAACATGATGACGTAGAAGCCGCGCAGAGAATGCGCGAGAAAGAGCGCTGTCCCGAGGGTCTTGTCGACGGCGATGTATTTCGGTCCGAGCTCGCCGAATGTAATGTGCAGCCACGTAATGATGGTGAAGGCCAGCGTCGCTGCGATTGAATGGGCGACGCCTACGCTGTAGGCACCAAAAATTGAGACATAAGGCTCAATCAGTTTTTCGAAGGCTGGTTCACCGATCCACCCGAGAGCCAGCGAGAACATCGTCACGGCGAGCTGGATCGCGGATAGGTAGGTATCCAGTCTTTTCGTGATGCGGCGCGCCATGCGCGCGCGCGAGCTGCCGCTCGCTGCGAGCTCCGCAAGCTGTGTGGGGCGCACTTTGATGATGGCGAATTCGGCGGCGACGAAGACGCCGTTCGCGACAATAAACGCCAGGGCCAGCAGCAAATACCAAGTGGGCATGCTCACTCTGCGCGGAGGGAGGCTATTGTATCAAGCCGTGCGGAAGGCCCTCTTCGCCCTGCTGCTCGTCGGCTGTGCCCGCCGTGAGGAGCTGCAAGTGGCTGCGGCGGCGAGTCTTCAGGATGCGCTGCGCGAGATCGGTACGAATTACGAGCGCCTCACGCACGAGCACGTGTCCTTTGCATTCGGAGGCTCCAACATCCTCGCTCTCCAGATTCGCGCAGGCGCGCCGGTGGATGTCCTCTTCTCCGCCGATGAGAAGACGATGGACAAGATCGGCGATTTGATCGCCGAACGGCAGGTCCTCCTGTCGAACGAGCTCGTTGTCGTCAGTCGCCAGCCGCTGCATGATCTGTCCAGTGTCCAACGGATTGCGCTCGGAGACCCGAACTCTGTTCCCGCCGGCGTTTATGCTCGCGAGTACTTCGAGCGGATTGGTGCATGGGAGACGCTGCGCCCGAAAGTCATCCCCATGGAAAACGTTCGCGCAGCATTAGCCGCCGCCGACAACGGCAGTGTGGACGCAGCGGTGGTCTACAAGACGGATGCGTTGATGGCGAAGAGCGCCCGAGTGGTCATGAAGCTCCCGGGTGTGGACATTCGCTATCCAATCGGCGTCCTTCGCAACGCGCGACATCCAATTGCGGCGCGCCGTTTCGTTAGGTACCTCACGTCATCGGCGGCCACGGTGGTATTCAGGAAGTTTGGCTTCGTGACGCCCTCACCCGCCCCTTCGCGGCACCCTCCCGCAAGCGGGAGAGGGACTCTCGCGCGAAGATCCCTCGCCCCGCGGCAGCGGGGAGAGGGTGGCCCGAAGGGCCGGGCCGGGTGAGGGGCTCATCGTGACGACGCCGCCACTACCTCATCCAGCGTTCGCCAGAAGCGAGGGTAGGACTTCGAGACGACCTGCTCGTTGGCGATCGTGACGTCGCCGCGCGCCAGTCCGGCGACGGCGAAGGCCATGGCGATCCGATGATCGTTGTGCGTATCAACCGTCGCCGCACCGCTTCCCCACCCCGGCTCAACATGCAGCGAGTCAGGGCGCTGGTCGACGCGCGCGCCGAGCCGCTGCAGTTCCTCTGTCACCGTCGCCAGTCGATCCGACTCCTTCACGCGCAGATTGGCGACGTTGACGATGTCGACAGAGGACCTCGCCAGCGGCGCGATGGCCGCGAGAGTCGGGACGAGGTCCGGCGTCGCGTTGCAATCGAAAGTCCCGCCGCGTAACGATTCCGCACCGACAACGGTGATCACCTCTCCCCCATCGACGAGGACTTCGCATCCCATTGCCGCGAGAATGTCGAGAAATCGGGCGTCTCCCTGCGCGCTCGGATGCGCCAGGCCGCGCACGTGCATCGTCCCGCGCGTCGCTGCGGCGGCGGCGAACCAATACGACGCTGACGAATAGTCGCCTTCGACTCGGTATTCATCGCGCTGAAGCTTGGCCGCTTTGACTTGCACGACATTGCCGGTCCGCTTCACAGTCGCGCCGAACGCGGTGAGCACGTCCGCGGTGACATCGATGTAGGGCGCCGAGGCGATCGAGGAGATGTGCAGGGTGATGCCGTCGGGAACCGTTGCGCCGCCGAGCATCAACGCTGAAGCAAACTGGCTGGAAGTCTCGGCGGAGATCGTCACGTCGAATCCCCCGCGCATTTTCTTGCCGCGAATGCGCAGGGGAGGAAAGCCTTCGCGCTCGACGTACTCCACCTCCGCGCCGATGCGCATCAGCACGTCGACGAGATCGCCGATCGGACGCTCATGCATGCGCTTCTCGCCGTGCAGCAGAAAGCGCCCGGGCGTGAACGCCAGCCATCCGGTGAGGAAGCGCATCGCCGTGCCGGCGTTGCCAACGAAGATCGGCACCTCGTTCGCCGACATGCTCTTCCGCTCGCCGATGCGCACTGCTTCCTTGAACGAGCCGGCGACACTGAAGCCGATCGTTCGCAGCGCCTCCAGCGCATAGCGCGTGTCGTCGGCATCGAGACAGTTCGTGATCGTGGTGGTCCCCTCAGCCATGGCGCCCAGAAGCAGGGCGCGCACCGAGTAGGACTTGGTGTCATGAGTCAGATGGATCAGGTACGTGATGCGCGCGCCGATCCGCTGCGCCGCTTCGACCGCTTCGCCAATCGTGAAATGTGTCGGATGCGGCGGCGACGGCCGCAATCCGTCGAGCGCCAGCGTGTCCACTCCGCGCAGCAACTCCATCGATGATGACGGAATGCCGTTCGTGTCAGTGATGTAGGCGAATGGCCCGATGCGGTAGCCCAGAATCATCCAGTCGCCGTGGCAGACAGGAAGAGGAACGATCTCGATCTCTTCATGCCGAAATGTTCCGTCGACCTCGTGCAGCTCCAACTGCGGCTTGCCGCCGCCGATCTGTGTGTCCGACCAGATGTAGCTGAATGCGCGCCGGATCGCCTTTGCCGTCCGCGGGTCGGCGAATGCGTGGATCGATTCGCGCTGCCGGAAATTGAACGGCCGGATGTCATCGAGCCCCATCAGGTGATCGGAATGCGAATGGGTGAAGAGGATGAAGTCGAGGCGCGGAACCGGATCGCGGAGGAGCTGCAGGCGCAGATCCGGCGTGGTGTCGATCAGAAAAAACTTGCCGTTCGCCTCGATCTTCGCCGACTGCCGCAGCCGCTTGTTCCGCGGGTCATCGGACGTGCAGACCGGGCAGTGGCAGCCGATCACCGGAACGCCGGTGGAGGTGCCGGTTCCGAGAAAGGTAACGATCATGATGAATGCAAAACGCAGAATGCAGAATTCAGAATGCAGAAATCCAATTGGTACCATTTTCTAGATTCTTCATTCTGCGTTCTGCGTTCTGCATTCATACGACCACCCAATCAAAGCTACCTGTCCGCGGATTGATGATCATCGCTTCGCCGCTCTCAAACCACGGCGGCACGATGGTCACGGTGGTGTCGCCGGCCGGCATGACCAGCTTCTCGTGAAAATGCCCGAAAACCACGTGCGTGAAGCCCTCTTCATGCCGCCGCTTCGCGTAAGCCTCCATCTGCTCGAGAGGCAGCTTCGTCTTGTGCTTGAAATTCGTCTGCGAAAGGCGCTTCTCGACGCGATCGACGAATCCTCGCGCCGCTCGCTTGGGAATGAGCTTCAATGTGAATTTTGAGATCGGATTCTTCGACGCCAGCCGCCAAAAGCGATAGGGATAATCGCGGTCGTTGATCATGTCGCCGTGGACGATGAGGTATTTCTTGTCGCCGGCCGGGACAGCGTACTCGAAGGCCACATCGCTGACTGCCTTCTCCGCAAACGATCCGCGAACGAAAAAATCGCGGTTGCCTTCGACGTAGTGCACTTCCACGCCCGAGTCGCGAAGCTTGCGGAAGCTATCGAATACCTTCTCCACGGCCCGCGTGTAAAACTTCGGATGGGCGATGAGGTAATGAAATAGATCGCCGTTGAGATAGAGAGCTCGCGGCTGCAGCGCGGCAAAGCGCTCCAGCCAGGCGATGATGTTCGCCTCGCTGCCCGGCGAGAGGCCGATGTGCGAGTCGCCGATGACGAAAATCTGGCCGGTGGGGATCACAAAGCACTCTTCAAATTCGCGCGCGGGTTCTGGCGATAGTGTGATTCGATTTTCTCCACCGCATCGGATGGAAGATCCGGCGGCAGCACGATCTCGACGCGATAATACTGATCGCCGTAGCCCCCGCCCTTCTTCTTGACTCCTTTTCCTGTGAGACGAAAGGTCTGCCCTCCCTGCGTGCCCCGGGGGATGCGTGCCTTGACCGGACCGTGGATCGTAGGCACCTCGATCTGCGCGCCGTGGGCCGCCTCACCGACCGTGATCGGCAGATCGATATAGATGTCGTCGCCGCGGCGCTCGAAAAACGGATGCGGTCTGACATGCACGAGCACGTTGAGATCACCGGGTGGCGCTCCCTGGCTTCCGGGCGCACCCTTGCCGCGCAAGCGGATGGTTTGACCGTCGGCGACGCCTTCAGGGATTTTCACTTTGATGTGACTGCCATTGACGGTCAGGTCCATCGTCGCTCCGAGGACCGCCTCACGAAATCCGATGGCCAGCTCGGCATTGATATCTGTCCCGCGGCTCGGGGCTGGTTCGAAGCCGATGCCGCCACCGAACAGATCGGAAAAAATGTCGGTGAATCCGCCGGGACTCGCGGTTCGCCCACTCCGCGCGCGCCGCGCGCCGCCGGTGAACTGCGAGAAATCGAAACCGGCGAAAGGATTCTGACCGCCGCCGCCGAACGAAAACGCCTCGGCGCCGAGGCGGTCGTACTGCTCGCGCTTCTCCTTGTCGCTCAGCACCGCGTACGCCTCGGAGATCTCCTTGAACTTGTTCTCCGCTTCCTTGTTCCCTTTGTTCTTGTCAGGGTGATGCTTCTTCGCCAGGCCGCGATACGCTTTCTTGATCTCCTCCTCGGTCGCGTTTTTCTTGACGCCGAGGATCTGGTAGTAGTCCTTCTCCGCCATGGCCGCGCGCAAGTATAGCGAGCGGCCGGTCATGAAAATTGCTTCGCCGCATCGGGCGTAGAATCGCACCCCAATGTACGGCTCACTCGCGCGGCGCAACATCCTGACCATGATTCTCGCCGGTGGCATGGGCGAGCGGCTGTACCCGCTCACCCGCGACCGCGCCAAGCCCGCCGTGCCGTTCGGCGGGCGCTACCGGATCATCGACTTCGTCATCAACAACTTCATCAATTCAGGCTTCCTGAAGCTCAAGATCCTGACGCAGTTCAAATCGAACTCGCTCATCGAGCACATCACGCACACATGGCGGCTGGTCCCGGAGATCGGGCAGTACGTCGATTGCGTTCCCGCGCAGATGCGCAAGGGTCCTTTCTGGTTTCGTGGCACGGCTGACGCCGTTTTTCAGAACCTGGAGCTGATCTTCGATGAGCAGCCGGAGTACGTCTGCGTCTTCGGCGGCGATCACATCTACAAAATGGATGTGAATCAGATGCTGGAGGAACACCTGGCGAACGATGCCGATCTCACCATCGCCGCGATCCCCGTTCCGCTGATCGAGGCGCATCACTTCGGCGTGGTAGAGATCGACAATGACTGGCGGGTCATCGGCTTCGTGGAAAAACCGAAAGAAGGGGCGAAGACGATTCCCGATCGCCCGGAAATGGTCCTGGCCTCGATGGGCAACTACATCTTCAAAGCGAACGTGATGATCGATGTCCTGCAGCGCAACGCGCTTCGCGACGCCGCGCACGACTTCGGCAAGGAGATCATCCCGGCGATGTATCCGCGCATGAAGGTCTACGCGTATGACTTCGGGAAGAATTACATCCCCGGCGAAGCGGAGCTCAACCGCGGCTACTGGCGCGATGTCGGGACGATCGATTCGTATTTTGCCGCATGCCTCGATCTGGTGTCGGTGACGCCGATGTTCAATCTCTACAACATGCAGTGGCCGATCGTCTCAGCGCCGATGAATCTGCCTCCCGCCAAATTCGTTTTCGCCGACGCGCAGACGCAGCGTATCGGCATCGCCACCGACTCGATGGTCTCCGATGGCGTGATCATCTCCGGCGGCACGATCAATCGCTCCGTCCTTCACCCTCGCGTGCGCGTGCACTCCTACACCGACATCGACGAATCGATTCTCATGGACGGCGTCGACGTCGGCCGCCATTCGAAGATCCGCCGGGCGATCATCGACAAAGGCGTGAAGATTCCTCCGGGAACGACCATCGGCTACGACGTCGAAGCGGACCGGCAGCACTTCACCGTTACCGAATCGGGTATCGTGGTGGTCCCCAAGGGCGCGGAAATCGAGGAGAAGGTGATGGCATGACGCCGGCGAAAGTCCGGTCGGATGGACGCGCGCCGGACCAGATGCGGCCGGTGATGATCACGCCGAATTTCACCAAGCACGCAGAGGGGTCCGTGCTGATCGATGTCGGCGACACGCGCGTGATCTGCACCGCATCCGTGCAGGAGAAGGTCCCGCCGTTTCTCTACAAGACCGGCCGCGGCTGGGTGACCGCCGAATACGGCATGTTGCCGCGTGCGACCAGCGAGCGCATGGAGCGTGAGGCCTCGCGAGGAAAGCAGGGCGGACGAACGATGGAGATCCAACGCCTCATCGGCCGATCGCTTCGGGCCGCGGTCAACACGGAACTTCTCGGCGAGCGCACGATCTGGATCGACTGCGACGTTCTGCAGGCGGATGGCGGCACGCGCACGGCCGCGATTACCGGCTCCTTCGTCGCCCTGGCCCTGGCCCTCGGCCGCCTCTACATCGACGGTCAGATGGCCAGCTGGCCGATCACTGCATTCGTCGCCGCTGTTTCGGTGGGCATCATCGGCGGCGTTCCCTCGCTCGATCTGAACTACGAGGAGGACTCGAAGGCCGGTGTCGACATGAATGTCGTGGCCACGGACAAAGGCCGCTTCGTGGAGTTGCAGGGAACCGGCGAATCCGCAACGTTCAGTGAAGAAGAGATGGTCGCTCTGCTCGTGCTGGCGAAAAGCGGGATCGCTGCACTGATCGATAAGCAACGCGAAGTGCTGGGGCCGCTGCTCACCCGCGTCGACAACATGGCGCGCGAGCGGCTCAATCGCAAGTTCCGCTAGCGCCTGGCTCTAAAGCGGCGGCGAGCCGCCGCACTCCAAAGCGTAAACCGTGCCGCGGCGAAGCCCAAGAAAACCTTCGAATGGTCGTGCCTCGATGATCCGACAGCCCGGCAGGCGGTGGAACGCGATCACGTATTTCCGCGGAGGATGCCCGCGCGCCGCTTTCTTTCGATCCGCGTTCGCTAATTCGTAGAACGACCACGCCTCCACCCCCCCGTCGATCTGCTCCAGGGCGATTCCGCGCGCGCGCAAATCACGGTACATGCTCCATCGCGCGCGATTCCAGGCGAAGTACTCCTGCACGCCCATGATGGAGAAGAAGCCGATGGTCAGCAGCGCCACGACGGCGGCGATCCTCGCGCTGACCTTCTCCCATGGAATGGCCATCGGCAGCGCGATCACCAACGCCCACGCAGAGTCGAGAGAGTAGCGATCGTAGTAATAGCCCGACAGGCACAACGCGGCGGTGCCGATGACCGCCGATGCGATCGCCAGCCGCAACGTCAAATCCTTCTTCGCTGCCGCGTTGGCGAGCGCCCAGACGAGAAGCGCCGCCAGGCATGCGGATGCCAGCGTGAGAACAATCTTCGCTTCCGTCTCCAGGCCGATGGGATAGCTGTAACCCATCGAAAAGACGTCAGTGAGATTCGGCGGGCCGATGCCGAAATCGAAAACGATCGGTCCCGGCAGAATGTCGGAGTAAAGGTGCTGCGCGGAGTACGGCATCCAATACCCAGCGATGCCAAGCATGAAGACGCGCCAGAGAATGACCATGGCGATCGCCGCCACCGCAATGGCCGCGCGCTCGGATGACTTCCGCATCATCAGCGGCAGCGTGAGCGGAAGAAAGAAAATCCCGCAGTTAAGAAGATTGAAGATCACGTAGTGGTAGACGAGGACGATCTGTTCCGGCAGCCGGAAGCTCGACTCGCCCAGCATGTGATAGTGGATGGCAAACATATCGGGAGAGCCGGCGAGCCAGTCGCGCTTGAAAACGAAGAGCGCAGCGAACGCGGCGAGCGTCACCGCGATCGGCACGATGAAACGCCGTCCGCGGCGTTGAATGAGAATGATGACCAGCGGCGGCAGCAGATTGATGACCCCGTTCTGCCTGACGAACCACGAAACAATCACTGCAAGGCAGCCGAGGATGACGAAGAGCATCCGATCGTTGCGGAGCCCCCGCAGGAAGAAATAGAACGCGAGCGCAGAGGCGAACAGATACGGCACATCCGTCATGTATGTGCAAGAGGCCCACAGAAAAATCGGATGCGCGAGAAGCGCGAGCGTGGCCGTGACCCGTGCGAACGCTCGCAGCGGCGTGTAATGAAGGATCCGATTGATGATCAACAGCGTGGCCGCGGAGAGCGTCAGCGTGGAAGCGCGAAGGACCTCGAACGATTCCCCGAGGAGCCGCGTCCATAGCGCGCCCCAGAGAACCTGCGCGCGAAGGCTCACCGCGGTGAAGGGCGTGAACTGAAAGTGCCCCGTTCGCGCGAAGTTCCACGTGGCGACGGAGAAATCCCAATCGTCGTGCAGGGGAAATTCGCCGCGCGGCCGGACCAGCCAGATTACGCCC
>WNEY01004419.1_pt1 | contig 14564 bp, 14 predicted proteins | sample 5400531 | NCBI WGS metagenome assembly WNEY01 (sample SAMN13153338, study PRJNA577476) | soil metagenome | isolation source: 200 cm saprolite under Douglas fir tree site 1 | place: USA:California | collected 2015-04-18
ACGACGCGACAATTGTAGTTGATGTTGTCGGATCGGATCACCAGCGAGAACTCAGTTGGAATGCCCACCACGCTCACGACCTCAAGTGCGGCCCCCGTTTCGGAAAGGTTGCGGACAGTGCAGTCGATGCCCGCACCTCGAACATGATTGTTCCTGCCTTCAGTACCCTTAGCCTGGGAACAGCGCGTTTGTTCGTCATCGTATTCAATCTTTGACAACTAGGCAGCGCATCAGGCTAGAGTTGACGGTCCACCATCATTGCTTTCGTCTTCGCGATCGCTTCAGCCGGATTGAGCCCCTTCGGGCAGGCCTGGACGCAATTCATGATCGTATGACAGCGATAGAGAGGCGGAACGGATCCTCGAGATCGTCCAGCCGCTCGCCCGCCATCTCGTCTCGAGTGTCAGCCAGCCAGCGATAGGACTGCAGCAGCGCGGCCGGTCCCAGATAGCGATCACCGTTCCACCAATAGCTGGGACATGAGGTGGAACAGCACGCACACAGAATGCACTCATAAACACCGTCCAGCTTCTTTCGGGCCTTATGGCTTTGCCGCCGCTCATCCCCCGGTGCCGCAGTAAATGATTAAAACCATGGCTTGATCGAAGCATACTGGACATAGAAGTTGGTCAAGTCCGGAATCAGATCCTTCACTACTTCCATGTAGGGTAAGGGATAGACCCGCACGTCGTCGGGGATGGCATCGATGCTCTTGGTGCAAGCCAAAGTATTGGCGCCGTCGATGTTCATGGCGCAGGAACCACAGACCCCCTCTCGGCAAGACCGTCTAAAGGCCAGAGTCTGGTCGACCTCGTTCTCGATCTTGATGAGCGCGTCGAGCACCATGGAGCCGCACGTATCGAGATCCACTTCGTAAGTGTCGATGCGCGGGTTGGAGTCGTCGTCGGGACTCCGGCGGTAGACCCGGAACGTCTTGACGCGTGTGGCTCCTGAAGGGGCTATAAAAATTTTCCCTTCGGTGACGGTAGAGTTTTTTGACAAACTAAGCTCGTCGGCTTCCTTCGTCAGCTTAATATCGCGAAAGAATGCGGTTCAGTACACGCGGGCCGTCGGCTTGATATACTGAATGTCCTTGCTTAGGGTGTAGGTATGTACGGGCCGATAGTCCAAGCGGACGGTCCCATTTGGATCCACCCAGGCAAGCGTGTGTTTCATCCAGTTTTGGTCATCCCGCTTGGGGAAATCCTCGCGGGCGTGAGCCCCGCGGCTCTCGGTGCGGGCGATGGCCGAATCCACCAGAGCTGTCGCCTGAAGAAGGAGATTTTCGAACTCGAGGGTTTCGACCAAATCAGAATTCCAGATCATCGATCGGTCTGACACGGCGATGTCGGACAGACCGTTCCAGACCTTGCGCAAGGCTTGCTTGCCTTCTTGCAGAATGCTTCCCGTCCGAAACACGGTCGCGTAGGTCTGCATCGCGCGCTGCATCTCAAGTCTAAGTACAGGTGTCGGCGTCCCGCCCTTGGCGTTACGCAGTCTGTCGAACCGGGCCAGCGTCGCGTCCCCGGCATCACTTGGTAGCTCAGGCTGCGCCGCTTTCGCGGTCAACTTTTCGGCGCAGCGTAGCGCCGCGGCGCGACCGAATACGACGATATCGAGAAGCGAATTGCAGCCAAGTCTGTTCGCTCCGTGCACCGAGACGCAGGCGGCCTCGCCGGCGGCCATCAGGCCCTTGACGGTGGCGTCCGGATTGCCGTTGGACGGTCGGATTGCCTCCCCGTGATAATTTGCGGGGATGCCGCCCATACAATAGTGGGCGGTCGGCAGAACGGGAATCGGCTGGCGCGTCACATCGACACCGGAGAAAACGCGTGCCGATTCCGAGATACCAGGCAACCGTTCGTGCAGCATCGTTGGATCCAGGTGATCGAGATGCAGGTAGATGTGATCTTTTTTCGGACCGACGCCTCGCCCTTCACGAATTTCTACCGTCATGGCGCGAGAGACGACGTCACGTGACGCGAGATCACGCGCGCTCGGCGCGTAACGCTCCATAAAGCGTTCGCCTTCGGAATTGACCAGGAAGCCGCCTTCTCCGCGCGCACCTTCCGTGATGAGGCAGCCCGCCCCATAAATGCCGGTCGGATGAAACTGCATGAACTCCATGTCTTGCAACGGTAGGCCGGCGCGCAGGACCAAACCGCCTCCGTCGCCGGTGCAGGTGTGCGCAGACGTGCAAGAAAAGTAGATTCTGCCGTAACCGCCCGTCGCCAGGATAACGGTCTGAGCGCGGAAGCGATGCAGCGTTCCATCCATCAGCGACCACGCCACGACGCCGCGGCACTCGCCCTCCACCATGATGAGGTCGAGCACAAAATACTCGATGAAAAACTCGGCACCGACCCGCAGGGCTTGCCCATAGAGCGTGTGGATCAAAGCGTGTCCCGTTCGATCCGCCGCTGCGCAAGCGCGGGGGACCGGATTTTTGCCGAAGTCGCTCATGTGACCACCGAACGGCCGCTGATAGATCTTTCCATCGTCGGTGCGGGAGAAGGGCATCCCCGCATGTTCGAGTTCGATGACGGTGGGGACGGCCTGTCGGCACATATATTCGATGGCGTCTTGGTCGCCGAGCCAGTCGGACCCTTTGACCGTGTCGTACATATGCCATTGCCAACTGTCTTCGCCCAGGTTGCCGAGACTTGCTGCGATGCCGCCCTGGGCCGCTACGGTATGACTGCGTGTTGGAAACACCTTTGTGATACAGGCAGTCGTCAAGCCCGCCTCGACGGCTCCCTGGGTGGCACGCAAACCGGCACCGCCAGCACCGACGACGACCACATCAAACGTATGGTCGATGAATTTGTATGTGAGTGTCGAACTCATGCTGTCCCTTGAATGCTATGGCTGGATGCCGATCTTCAACACCGCGTAGACACCTGCGATTGCAACGACTGCAGAAAAGAAATTATTCAACGCCGACGACTTTGTGCACCTCTTTGTGGATGTAGTCTTCGAGGATGACCTTCATCCCGATGCGCATGTGTCATGTTCCGGAAAGAACGAGCAGCAACATTGGGATCGCTACCAGCGAGCTTCGTGATCCTGGAGATGCGACCAGACTAGACTCAAATCTGATCGTTAGCTATACATCTATGGAAGATCGTTACTGATGTTAAATACATCACAATTAACGAGAACCTGCTTTGAAGATCCTCGGAAGATACAAGGGCAAGCTAGGCGAAATCGCGATCTGGGAAAGCGAACAGACGGGCGATCGCCTGTATCGCGAAGGCGAGCTTTTCCAGAGCCAAAGCTCGGCGTCCGGGGAGAGCCGCCTTCCATACGTGAAGATGATGGAAGCGTTTTTAAGCGACGCGAAAAGCGTCCTCCTTCTGGGATGTGGCGGAGGCAATCTTGCGACGATGCTGGCGCGCCAAGGCAAGAGCGTGACCGTCGTCGACCACAACCCAGTCAGCTTCGACCTCGCCAAGCGCTTCTTCGGATTGCCGAAGGAAATTCCCTGCATCGTCGAGGATTTTAAGGAGTACCTCCTAGCCGAGACACGTATTTTCGACGGCATAGGGATCGACGTCGGCGGACCCGGATTTTGCTTCGAGGAGCAGTTCGATCCGGCAACCTGTCATTCGATCACGGCACGGCTGAAACCTAGCGGACGCGCAATTCTGAACATGCTTGTCGCGACCGATTTCGACGCGGCGCCTGACATGATCGGCAGCGACCGGTCCGAAGGTCACGTGACTTCGTGGATATTCGACCATCCGGGTCGTCTAAACCGAAATGTCCTCATCGCCTGCTTACCTAGGTTCCGTCGGGCGGCTAATAGGCATTACATGGCCAAGTTTTCCAAAACCGTCGGCTGTGGTTGGGCGTTGCGGCGCCCGCGCCGACCTTCGCACGACAGTAAACCTGTCGTCGTCGACAAAGCATGCACGTCCTAAGTTGCGCTCAGGGAGAAACGAAATTGTTGGAGCAAGGCACACGCAACCCGGAATTCGGGGCAGACCAATTTGGATTCAGGGATCTCAAGGGATTGAACTGGAATTTCCTTGAGCCTGAACTGTATGAATGCGCCCTCAAGGGGCCGCAGCCCAAAAGACAAATATATCGTTTGCGACGACCTGACTGAGCAGACCATTTGGTGGGAAAACAACGCCAAGATGCCCCCCGCGCAATTTGCGCGATTATACCAGGACTTCATTGTTCACTCCGCCGGCAAGACTTTGTATGCCCAGGACCTTCGCGCCGGCGCCGATCCGGAATTCGGGTTGCGTACGCGCGTCTTCACCGCGCTTGCTTGGCACTCCCTTTTCATCCGCACGCTGTTGATCAGGCCCAACCGCAGCGAACTCGCGACGTTCCTTCCGGAGCTCACGATCTATTGTTGCCCGACCTTCAAGGCGGATCCCAAGCGGCATGGCGTGCGCAGCGATACGGTGATCGCGATCGATTTTTCGCGGAAGATCGTCCTGATAGGGGGAAGTTCGTATGCCGGAGAAATCAAGAAGGCCGTATTTACGACGTTGAATTACTTTCTGCCCGCTCAAGAAGTGATGCCCATGCATTGTTCCGCAAACGTCGGCCCTCAGGATGATGCGGCAATCTTCTTCGGTTTGTCGGGAACCGGGAAAACGACTCTGTCCGCCGATCCAGGCCGCACATTGATCGGTGACGACGAGCACGGTTGGAGCCCTAAAGGCATCTTCAATTTCGAGGGCGGGTGCTACGCGAAGGCCATCAAGCTTAGCGCCGAAGCGGAGCCGGCCATATATGCGACCACCCAGCGCTTCGGAACGGTCCTGGAGAACGTGGTATTCGATCCGATCACGCGAATCTGCGATTTCGACGATGGCTCGAAGACGGAGAATACCCGCGCGGCATATCCGATGCATTTCATTCCCAACGCTTCAAAGACTGGGCGCGCCGGGCACCCGAAGAATCTCGTCATGCTGACTGCGGACGCCTTCGGCGTGATGCCTCCCATTGCCAAGCTGACCGCGGCGGAAGCCATGTTTCACTTCCTATCCGGGTACACCGCCAAGGTTGCCGGAACGGAGAAGGGCGTCGTCGAACCCGAAGCCACCTTTTCGACCTGTTTCGGTGCCCCGTTCATGCCCCGCCACCCCTCGGTCTACGGCGACCTGCTGCGCTCGCTCATCGCGAAGCACAACGTGAACTGCTGGCTGGTGAACACCGGTTGGACCGGTGGAAAATACGGGGTCGGACAGAGGATGCCCATCAAGGTGACCCGTATCCTGCTGACGGCGGCGCTCGACGGTACTCTGAGCGACGGCGAATTCTACGTCGACAAGCATTTCGGCTTTCAAGTGCCCGCATCGGTCGAGGGCGTCGACAGCCGTATCTTGAGGCCGCGGGAGACATGGACCGACCAGGAAGCGTACGACGCCGCTGCGAACAAGCTTGTACAGATGTTTCAGGACAATTTTGCGAAGTTCAAAAGCGTCGTCCAGGCGGACGTCATGGCAGTCGCGATGTCCGCGTAAGTTTGGTCCCGGCGTGGCTGACCAAATGTGCCCTTTGCGCGCCTGGCCGGCAATCGTTCGAGCGATATCCGGAAGATGCCACGACGCGTGGCCGCGGAAAATTGTTTCGGAGCTATCTGCATCAGGTCGAGATGTTACTCATACGATGAGCTCTTTTGCGGAATTAAAGCCGACGACGGGCCGGCCTGGCTAACTATTATTGTGGTCGGCCATATCGTCGTGCCGACGGCGTTGTTCGCTGAGACCAACTTCCGGTGGCCACTTTGAGTCAGCATGACGGTTTGGTCCCTGACGGCTTTGGCGCTGACCTTGAGTATCCTGCCACGGGCGATGGCGATCTTCATTGCAGCAATCTGGGCGACGAGGGCTCCCGGATTCGAATGAGCGCGGAGCGGGCGAGAAACTGATCTTGGCCCATCATCCTCTCCAACATTCGCACTCATGCGATCATGAACACGGCCATCATTCTAGCCGCTTTCTTGACCTGGGCATCAGGAACGATGTGGCCGGATGTGCTCGCCGGCATCGGGATTCTATGTGTGAACGCGGGTGCGGCCGAGCATATTTGGCTCGCTGCGCGGCAGCCGTCACCTCTCGATGCTTGATCTGCTCGAGCCGGCTTTATTCTTCGGCTCGCGGAACAAGCTTCCCCTGCGATGCCTTATGATGATACTGCAACGCGATCAGAAGACTTTTCAAGCCTCGCAACGGCCACAGCGTCACAATCAGGATCAATAGGATCCATAGCACCGCGTGGACCCAGTACGGCGGCTGATACTTGACCTCGATCACCAGCGCGGCTCCGACGACGATGGCGCCGGCGATCATAATGACGAATATGGCAGGTCCATCGCCTGCATAGGCAAAGCTGAAATCGAGGCGCACCTGTCGCATTTGGATTTCCAAGTCAAGAATCCATCAAACAACTTTCCCTTGCCGCAGCGCGGACAGCGGCACAGAAGGCCCGTAAGGTACGGCGAAGGCGTCTTACCCGGGGTCTGATTGTCGTCGACTTCCATTTTTAGCCTTCTGCGTGCTCCCGACCTGGTGGCAACTGACCACGCCAATCGGGAACGCTAATGCGAGCTGATTTCCGCGAAACGTATAGAGCTCGCGGCTCCCGGCACGTCGACCGCCGTAGTCTCGACGCGGGCCGTCTGCTGGCGGTCGGGATAGTCGTCAAGATTGGCGGCTACCGTTAGGCAGAAAAGCGTCCGACCATCTTGTCCGCCCAGCTGACACGCGACCGCATGACGGCCGGGCACGTGCACGCGATGTGTGACACGCCCGCCCTGTTGAACACGGATAAAAAGCGACTGTCGGGCAGCGGCTGCCCAGACGGCACCCTCGGAGTCCGCGCAGATGCCGAGCGGACTCATCCTCTCAAAATTTGCGTAAGACTTTTCGATGCAGCAATGTTCCGTCGCCACCGATCTTGAAGGCGAGCAGTCGATTGCCGAGCGTTTCGGCAACCAGCAGTTCATGCGTGCTTGTGATTGCCAAACCGTTCGGATGTGCGATGTTGTCGGCAACCGAACGGATACTGCCATCCGGCGTTACCAGAACAACCCGAGCCGACGCGAAGCAGTCGGGTCCTGCGGCATCCGCGTCGAAAGACGTCACATACGCGTTTCCATCCCGAGCGACGGCCAGGTCCCTTAGATATCCTGCTGCGACATCGGCCATGTCGGCGTAGACTGCGGGCTTCTTGGCGCCAAATTTCAGGATCAACCTCTGGGTCATCGAGGCGACCAGCAATTCCCCGTCAGGCAGAAAGCCCAGCCCGAAGGGACGACTTGGGACGTCGGCGACGACCGTAATCTTGGCGTCCAGATCAATGCGAAAGACCTTGGCGGCGCGCACGTCGGATACCCATAAGGCACCCAAATGCCATCTAGGTGCCTTGAGGCGCCAGAATCCGCTTGCAAGTACATCTGTCTTCAGCGTTTTCATCATCTTCGATCGACAAATCCGTTGTTCCGAGAACCACGTTATTCATCGAGCCCGTTCCAAAGTCCGCGGGGGCGAAGGTTTGGGCTGCTTGACGCTCTTCATCTTTGGCTTCGTAACGTGTTCCCTGAGACGAACGCCGCGACCACCGGCTGAACTCGCAACACCCGGATTGATCAATTCGATCCCCGCCCTCTCCATTGCGGAAACCAGCTTCATCAGAGAATCGACGTTCCCGCGGATGACGCCATCGCTCGCTTCCATACGCTGGATGGTAGGGACTGAAAGATCGGCAAGGTCGGCAGTTTGCCGCTGATCAATGTTCAGGAGCGCACGGGCGGCCCTGAGTTGGTTGGCCGTAATCATGAAATGGCGGCCTCCGGTGAGATTCGCATCGAATATATCTACACCGTACGACTACTGTTTCAAGCATCAATTTAGATGCAAGATATATCATCCACAAATTCGAGCCGTTGCAACAGACTGAGGCACTTGAAACGTGTACCGAATTTTCTCGCAGGATGCGTAAGCATTATGCGCAATACTGCGCAATACCCGAAATAGTTGGCGCGCCAGACATTACATGATAAGAGATGCTTGGTGCATGTGTTCTGATGCTCTAACCTTAATGTGGTTACCTGTCGTGAAATTGCTGGGACGTTATCAAGGGAGGAACGGGCAGATCGATATCGTCGAGTGTTCATGGGATGGGACGCGAGTGTACTTCGAAGAGGGCGTAAGGCAGAGCCAGGCAACGCCCGACGGCGAAAGCGTCTTCACCTATGTCAAGCTCATGGACGAACTTCTATCCCGCTCCGAACAAATCCTCGTCTTGGGCTGCGGCGGCGGAAATCTTGCGACAAGGCTGTCGCGTCGCGGGAAGAGATTGACCATCGTTGACCACAACCCGATCAGCTTCGTGCTCGCGCACCGGTATTTCGACCTGCCGGACGAATTGCCCTGCATAGTTTCCGACTTTCGAAAATTCGTGTTCGATGACCACGCATACTACGACGGCATTGCGGTCGACGTCGGCGGACCCGGATTTCGGTTCACGGATGAGTTCGATGTGGAGACCTGCGACGCCATCCGCTCCCGCCTGGCACCGGGCGGCCGCATAGTAATGAATGTGCTGGTATCAAACGATATTGATCCGACACCGGACCGGATCGCCGCTCGGCTTGCCGGCGAAGAACTGCGAACATGGATCGTCGATGAGCAAGGCATCGAAGACCGCAATGCAGTTGTTGCCTGCGTGCCCGAGAAAACACTGGGCTCGCGGGCGGCGCTCGATCGCGTAATGCGCCACAGTCATGAACGGTGGGCGATCCGCCGGGGAAGATTGCGAAGCCGCGATCTCCTCAGTGGATTGCGATAATGGTGCATCGTCCGACAGACCGACGCGAGACGTGGATAACCGGCATCGGGCTCGTCTCCTCCCTGGGGGACGGGTTGGAAGCGAATTGGGACGCTCTCCGCAGCGGCCGCGTAAACATCGATCTGGAAAAATACGCGCCGTGGATGATCCACCCTTTAGCGCCACTTAATCTTGACAGCCAGATTCCGAAAAAGGGCGACCAGCGCCAGATGGAAGCATGGCAGCGTATCGGTACCTATGCAGCCGGACTCGCGTTGGATTCCGCGGGCATCAAGGACGACAAGGAAATCCTGGCTCGGACCGACATGATCGTCGCTGCGGGCGGCGGCGAACGCGACCTCGATGTCGACGCCGCGATTTTGACCGCGCGTGCGGACGCAAGGTCGGGCGCTCTCAACGACCGGCTGATGAACGACCTGCGCCCTACCCTGTTCCTCGCGCAGCTATCCAATCTGCTCGCCGGCAACATATCGATCGTCCACGGCGTGTCCGGATCGTCACGGACCTTTATGGGCGAGGAAGCCGCCGGCGTGGATGCCATCCGGATTGCATGGGCGAAGATCGCCTCCGGACAGAGCGAGGTTGCCTTGGTCGGCGCCGCGCACAACGGCGAGCGCAAGGAAATGCTGATGCTCTACGAATGCGGCGGCTTCAATCTCAAGAAGGACTTCGCATCGGTCTGGTCGCGTCACGGCGGTGGCTTTGCTTTGGGGTCGGGTGGCGTGTTCCTGGTGCTTGAGTCGAGACCTCATGCGGAGCGCCGAGGCGCCAAGCCGTTTGCACGGCTCGTCAACGTCGTTTCCGGTCATTCCTCCCGATCCGCCCCGGGTGGAGTTGAAAGTGCTCTGAGAGCTCTCTGGGCGTCGCTGGGGGTCACCGAGAATGCAACCGCGATCTACACGGCAGCGACAGGCGCCGCGGTTGCCACCGGGGAAGAGGCAGCCTTCCTGTCGGCACACGGGGATGTCTCCGTCCGCGCGGTTGGCACATCCTTCGGACTCTTAGCGAAGCGCAATTCCCGTTAGCATTGGCCCTTGCTTCGTTGAGCTTATCCCGCGGTGCGTTGGTCCCTCCAAACGATACATCCGGCCGAGAGACCGAGATCGACGTGATGCCGGCCCAGATAGTGACCGTCGGCGTCGGTCATTGGCGCGGCGAAGGAATGGCGCTCGTAGAGGCCGTCTCATGACGACGCTCCTTGAAACCGGCTTGGCATCCACAAAGCTGCACAACGCGAAGACGACGATGCGTGACGGCCACAATCGTCCTATCGTCGTCGTTACCGGCATGGGAGTGATCACTTCGCTTGGTGAGGGCAAGACTGAGAATTGGGCGAAACTCACTGCCGGAGAGTCTGGAATAGGCACCATCCGGCGCTTCCCCACGCATGGACTGAAGACGCGCATCGCCGGCACCATCGACTTTGTCGAGGTGAAGCCGTTCTCCTCGACAACGCTGGCCGAGCGTCTGGCAGATATCGTCATCGAAGAGGCTGTCGGCCAATCAGGAATTGGGCGAAAGGGCGATTTTCCAGGCCCGTTGTTTCTGGGTCTGGCCCCGGTCGAAGTCGAGTGGCCGCAACGCGAAGAAATCGCACGGGCCTCCGGCGAAGCGGGCTCCATTGACTACGACATCCTGCTGCGGACCAGCGGCGGCGGGCGTTTCACGCAGATCCACGCCCGCTATCTGTTCGGCTCGGTTGCCGACCACCTCAGCGAGACCTTCGGCACAAAGGGATCGCCCATCTCAGTATCGACCGCCTGCGCGTCGGGCGCGACGGCGATCCAGCTCGGCGTCGAAGCAATACGGCGCGGCGAAACCGACGCCGCGCTCTGCGCCGCGACCGACGGTTCCGTCAATGCCGAGGCGATGGTCCGATTTTCTCTCTTGTCGGCGCTATCCACTCACAACGACGACCCGCGCAGCGCATCGAAGCCCTTTTCGAAGAACCGGCAAGGATTCGTGATGGCTGAAGGTGCCGGCGCGCTGGTGCTGGAGAGTCTGGAAGCCGCGCAATCACGCGGCGCGAAGATCTTGGGCGTGATCACCGGCTGCGGCGAATTGGCGGACACTTTCCATCGCACTCGTCCCAAACCGGACGGGGTTCCGATCGCCGATTGCATCCGCAACGCTCTCGCCGATGCAAGCATGACCTTCGATCAGATCGACTACATCAACGCTCACGGAACGAGTACGCCAGAGAACGACAAGATGGAATATCTCGGCGCCGCCGTCGTGTTTGGCGATTATGCCCGCAAGATTCCTGTCTCATCCAACAAGTCGATGATCGGACACACCCTCTCCGCCGCCGGCGTCATCGAAGCGGTATTCACCTTCCTTACGCTTGAGCACCAACGCATCCCGCCTACGATCAACTACGATATTCCGGATCCCGCAATTCCCTTCGACGTCGTGCCGAATAGGGCGAAAGACGCGCGCGTCGCCACGGGAATGTCGAATTCGTTCGGCTTCGGCGGCCAAAATGTTTCGCTCATCATGAGACGGGAACCGAACTGAATTGGCAAAAAACGCTCGCTGCCATGCAGAGTGGCTCGGTTAGTGTTTGGCTCATCCATGAAAGTGTCAGGTGGTCATGCCTTTTGCTCGACCCATTTGCTCATCGACCGCCCTCATATCACAAGCCTGAACAGGAGCTGATTCACGTGGATATCATGGTGCGATTACGATGAGTGGCGATCGATCCAGACTCTTGAAGGTTGGTGAGTATGTCTATTGGGAAGGCCGCAAGGCAGATCGCGGCAAGGTGGTTGAAATCGATTGGAGCGCCGTCACGATACGTTGGGACAATGGGCTCACGAACTCGATTTGTCACAACGACATGGTCAACGTGTCATTAGCGCCCGTGAAATCTTGATTATGATTGTGTGGACAGGCTCACTTGGCAGCGTATTGCGCGGACTACTGCGCGATCGAGCAGGGTAATTCATGTCGGTTCTTACATTTGAAAAACGCGAAGAATACGTCGGCTACGCCGAGTATTGCGTGAAGTTGGCAAGACAAACAGATGATTGGGAAACCCGGGTCATACTGCGAGAGATGGCGGCGGAATGGCTAAGATTGGTGGATGCGGCTGACCATTGATCGTGGTCGTTCATCGAATTAGCGAGGAGGATTCTTGGTGCCGATAGCAGTCCGACAGCTACAATAAAGCGCCCGCTTTACCCGATCCCTCCATGTCGCTGCGTCCGCGACAAGGAAGAAATCCGGTACGCAGTTCCGCCGCCGCTGCAGTGCTCGCTGACCCCACACTGAAGGAACGCGGAGCATTGCTTGCCGAGTGAACAAAAGCAGCTTTACCCTGGCGTTTGACTGTGTTGAATGACTCAAGAAGACAATCAGAACTGGCGGCTCCAATGACGTTGCCTCTAAGTTGGGATGAGTGGTCAAGCCTGGACGGCGTGGCTTTGGCAGAACGCGTTAGGGCTGGAGAGCTGACCGCGACGGAATTGGCGGCTCAAGCCGCCGTTGGTATCGGCAAGGTCAATCCATCGCTATCTGGCGTCATCGAGATTTTCGACGACGTGGTCAGTTCGCCCGGAAAGGATGGCGTAAACCTCGACGGGTCTTTCGCCGGCCTTCCGTTCCTGATGAAGGATCTCGGCCCGACGATGAAGGGCAGGCTGCAGGAAATGGGTTCTCTGCTGATGCGCGGCAATCGGGCGGCGGCCGATACGTTTCTCACGTCCAAGATGCGTATGGCTGGGCTCAATATAATCGGGCGTACGACAACGCCAGAATTTGGTGTCTGCAGTTCCGCCGAAAATCCCGCCGTCTACATTACGCGAAATCCATGGAACACAGACTACACGACCTGCGGTTCGTCTGCGGGCAGCGCTGCGATGGTCGCTGCGGGCGTCGTGCCCATAGCGCACGCGACCGATGGTGGGGGCTCGATTCGGATACCGGCCGGGGTCAACGGCAACATCGGTCTCAAGGTCTCTCGCGGCGTGTTCTCCATCGCGCCGCATCTATCGGATTTGACCGGGCTTGTCTCGATCCAGGGTTGTCAGTCGCGCTCAGTGCGGGACACTGCGGCATTCGTTGACGCGTGTCGCGGCGGGGCGCCGGGCGAATTCATGCCGTTCTGGTCGCCGCCGGAGCCTTACACGGCGCTGATCGAGCGCGATCCGCCCCGACTCCGAATTGCGCTTTCTCACGAATGGGCCGACTATTGCGCGACGCCGCACATCGTAGCTGAACTCGAACGCGTCGGACGTATCCTCGAAAGCCTCGGTCATCATGTGGATTGGGCGTTGCCGGCCGTCGACTATCGCGCCGCCTTCGCCGCCCAGACGACCTGCTACATCAGCAATTTCGCTCAGACCATCGGGAACCTGCTAGCAGTGCGTGGATTGGAGCAGCCACCGGCCGACTTGATCGAACCCGTCAACATCCGCATCTGGGAAGCAGGTCGACACACCACGTTTGCGGAACGCGCACGTATGCAGGCCGTCTTCAACACGACCTCACGCGGCTTCGGGGCGTTCTTCGAAGATTGGGACATCATACTAACGCCGATCACAGCACTGCCGACGCCGAAGGTTGGAACGAGGGAATACCTCACCATCAGCAACAACCCTTCTGTGCTCGACTGGTTCGCCAACTTGTGGCGCAATTTTGCCTACACGCCGTTCGCCAATCTTTGTGGCATCCCGGCTATTTCGCTACCTCTTGCAGAGCACGAGAACGGCCTGCCGCTCGGCATCCAGGCACAGGCACGACAGGCCAACGATGGTCTGTTGTTGCAACTCGCGGCGCAGATCGAGCGGGCCATTGACGGTCGGTGGATGTTCGGGCGTCGACCGAAAGTGCACGTGTCGGTTACTTAATTGCGCCGCCGGGCCAAACTCCATGCCACCCAGACAAGAACGTCGAAACCGGGGGCATGTTGGAAAACATGACGAGAGTGGAGAAAATTTGGTCGACCTCGGGACACAAGATTGGTGCACACGGCGTCGTTGGGCGAGCAATAAGCCGCTTGTTTGAGTTCTGAAGGCTGGACGGTGGTGGTGGCCATTTGAGGTGCGGATCGCGTCGGTGCGCCAATTAAAGCAACAAGTTATGCGGATCGTCAGAAAGCTCGCGCCTCTGGGATTGGATTTCAGCTTCGAGGAAGTTGGATTTCTTCTTTAGTCTTTGTCTCCGCGTCATAGACTTTGACCCGGAGCATCGGAAAGCGTCTTTTTAGCTCCTCAGCGCCCGTCCGGGCTCCCTCTTTAGTCTCGAATTCGGTTTTAAGACGTCCATCCACTTCGAGCGCATAGCCCGTAGTCGGCAGTTCACGGGACACCGCAACCATTTTCCCCCTCCCCCATCGTCGCTACTCGCTCCTGTGCGGTCTCTTTAGCGTGAGTCGCCCAAACTGCACCAGCGCGACAGCCATCCAACGAGCAATCCCGTGAGGCCAGGCTCCACGATCTCCGGGACCGAGCGTCGGCTTCGCGGGAAACGTAAACGTTGTAGTCAGGTCGTGCTCCTTCCCGCTGTTGGTTGCTGCGCGAGCGGTTGGAGACCCTCGCGCTATCAGCGCCTAGGTTTATAGAGTTCGGCTGCGGCCGTTCTCCCTTCACCTAATCGCCAACCGCCCACACACCAATCTACATCTCAGGTCATTATACCACGGCTACCGCATGGCCTCGGCAACCCACGCGCCGCGCACTTGGGGCATTGAGCTATCACTGAGATTTGCCACCATTGCCGCGCCGAACAGGAGCACAAACACCACCAAC
>WNEY01002071.1_pt1 | contig 14560 bp, 18 predicted proteins | sample 5400531 | NCBI WGS metagenome assembly WNEY01 (sample SAMN13153338, study PRJNA577476) | soil metagenome | isolation source: 200 cm saprolite under Douglas fir tree site 1 | place: USA:California | collected 2015-04-18
GGCGAGCTCTCGCGCCAGTTTCGCCAGGCGGTCCATACGCCGCGCGGTCAATACCAAGTTGGTGCCGCCCGCCGCCAATTCCCGTGCCAGCGCCACGCCGATTCCCGCGCTCGCGCCGGTCACCAATGCCCATTTTCCCTTCCAGCGTGTCATGGTTTGTCTCTCTAGAAACCGAAAGGCAGCGTACCACGGAGGAGCGCTGAAGGTCTGCAGGATTGGTCTTCTTCGAGCGACACGCTTCATCTTTACGCGTGTTTGGCGCGAGGCAAACCCGCGTCTTCGGCTGCCACGCGGCCGATCACCGACCAATCGCTGTTCTCGTACCCGCGAGCCAGGGCGGTGACGAAGCGATCCCGCAGGACGCTGGCGATTGGCATCGGGACGCTCTGCCTCTCAGCCGCTTGCAGCACCAGGCGCACGTCTTTGAGGCCCAGTGGTAGACCAAAACCCACTTGCTCGTGCTTCCCTTCCACGATCAGCCCGCCGTACGTCTTGTACACCGGCACGTTGAAAATCGTGCTGGTGAAAAAATCGAGCAGGGCCGCCGCGTCGATTCCCGACTTTCGTGCGAAGGCGAATGCCTCCGATAAGGACTCCAGCACGCTGGCAATCAAAAAATTGCCGGTCAGCTTGACCACGTTGGCCTGCGAAGGGCGTTCCCCGATCACCACCAACTTTTGGCCAATAGCCTCCAATAGCGGCTTGCACTGCTCCACCGCTTCTTTAGCCCCGGCGGCAACAATGATGAGTTTTGCCGCCTCGGCCGCTTCCGGGCGGCCGAACACCGGCGCGGCCACGAACTGCTGTCCCGCTCGCGCATGTTCGGCGGCTAATTTTTCGCTCAGCTCGACACTGATCGTGCTGAGTGAAATATGATGATGGCCGCGCGGAAGCGCGCGCAAAATCCCGTCCTCGCCGAACGCGGCCGACTCCAGCGCTGCGTCATCTGCCAGCATCGTCAGCACCGCTTCGCCGCGGCACGCCTCGGCCACGGACGCAGCCACGGTTGCGCCATCCTTTCCCAGCGCTTCCGCTCGCTCGCGCGTACGGTTGTACACCGTCACGCGGTGGCCGCCCCGCAGCAGGCTGCGCGCGATTCCCGCGCCCATGTTGCCAAGGCCAATAAATCCTACGTCCATGCTGTCCTCCCGCCCAAACCTCCGAAGGCTTGGACGCTGTGTCGCCCTATTCTGGCACGACAGCCACGGCCTCGACTTCGATCAGGAACTCTTCGCATCCATCGCCTCTACGCCGAGAAAGTGGCCGGCGGTTCGCGATAGCGCCGAAGACACGGCCGTTCCAGGGGCGGCTGAAGCTGAGACCAGCTGAATCGCTGCCTTCGGCGGAGCAACCGAAACGCAACAACTCAGTGAAAAACAAAAACGGAATTATGGCGGAGAGGGTGGGATTCGAACCCACGGTAGAGTTCCCCCTACACTCGCTTTCGAGGCGAGCTCTTTCAACCGCTCAGACACCTCTCCGCGGTCGTTTTGTAATCGTAGCAGACGCTTGGGTTGCTCAGCAACGCAGCGCGTGCAAACCTGCCACCGCGTCGACAAGCGGCTGGACCCAACACGCACGCGAAACTCTTGTCAGACACTGCATTTATCAAGACGGACCCACGGCGACGCGGGGATTTCACGGATTGCTTTCGGTCTCAACGGCGGGCTGCGAAAAAGGACTGGAGAAGCAAGGCGCAGTCGGCTGCCAGGATGCCCGATATGACTTGGACTTGATGGTTTAGGCGGGGATGGGAAAGAACTGCGAAGCAGGAGCGAGCGGCGCCGCCTTTAGGGTCATCGCAGCCATAAACGAGGCGGGGCACGCGAGCTTGAATTACGGCGCCTGCGCACATGCTGCAGGGCTCGACGGTGACGTACAGAGTCGTGGCGGCGAGGCGATAGTTGCCGATCGCGCCGGCAGCTTGACGGAGCACCACCATTTCGGCGTGCGCCGTGGGGTCGCAGTCGCGGATGGTGCGATTACCGGAACGCGCGATGATTTTCGCATCCTGGACCAGGATGGCGCCGATGGGAACCTCGCTGGCTGCTCCAGCCGAACGGGCCTCTTCGATGGCGTATCGCATGAACTCAAGATCAGCGTCCATGCGCGAGAGAATAGCACGCCAGGGAAGGAGCTTGACACCAGTGCCCAACCGGTTTGCTTGACAATTCCGGGAGCGGGAAACAAACTACTGCGCATGGTCGTGCCCCTGGGAAGTGCCTTGCCGACGTTTCTTGCCGCCTTCGTTTCATTTCCTCTCGTCCTCCGCAATTTCTCGCAGCCCATCTGCAGGGTGCGCTGAAGAATCCCGCATGGAAATTCGACGCGATCCCATCACGCAAAGCTGGGTTGTTCTGGGACAAAGGGAGTCGCAGAGCGATGTGCCGCAGCCGTGCCCGTTTGATGCCGGCACAGTGGAAAAACAACCCTCCATTTTAATTTGGCCGGCGGAAGGAGCATGGCAGGTACGGGTGCTGCCGCATCCGGATCCGCTCTATCGCATCGAGGGAGACCCGGGCCGGGTCGCGGAAGGCATGTACGACAAGATGGGCGCGATCGGGGCCCATGAAGTCGTGGTGGAAACTCCCCAGCACGACAAGCGCTTCTCGCGACTAAATGATGAAGAGATCGAGCGCGTGCTGTGGGTATGGGCATCGCGCATCACGGATTTGAAGAAAGATGCGCGGTTCAAATATGTCGCGGTGTTCAAGAACCAGGGCTTGCTCGCGGGAGATGAATGGTCGCACGCGCACTCTCAGATTACAGCGACAGTTTTTGTGCCCAGGCGTGTCAAGTACGAGCTGAATTCGGCGAGCGAGTGGTTTCGCGAACGTGAGCGCTGCATCTTTTGCGATGTGGTTCGCCAGGATGAAAAGCAGGGAAAGCGCATCGTGGACGTACAAGGAGATTACTACGCGCTCTGTCCCTATTCCTCGCGCGTACCGTATGAAGTGTGGGTGCTGCATCGCCGGCACAATCACTTGTTCGAGCAGCCGCTCCCGGGCGCGAATCGAGGGCAATTGGCGGCTCTTCTCGGGCGTGTGCTACGTCGATTAGAGAAGGTCGCCCCGGCGTTTCACCTCGTGGTGCACACGGCGCCAAATACATTGAGCAAGAAAGGCGAGCTAGCGGGCTACTGGAAGACTCTACCAGCTGATTTCCACTGGCACATAGAGATCCTGCCGATTCTTGAAAAGCGCAGCAAGTCTTACAGCATCAAAGAGGTTTATTTTAACGCTTTGCTACCGGAGCAAGCCGCGGAGGAGCTTCGCGCGCTGGATCCCAATTCATGATCAGGCGTGGTTTGCAGAGGGATGACCCGGTGCAACGCGGCGGGATCCTTTTTTCCCTGCTGACGCTCTTCGTCTTTGTCCTCGTTTGCGGCGTTCTATATCTCGCGCGCCACCCCATCTTCCGATTCGCGGGGGAGAGCTGGATTATTGAGGACAAGCTCGAACGCGCAGACGCCATTATCGTGCTCAGCGACGATAATTTTTACGCCGATCGCGCCACCAGAGCCGCGCAGGTGTACCGGCAGGGTTTGGCCCCGCTGGTGGTCGCCAGCGGCCGAAAATTGCGGCCGTATGCGGGAATCGCGGAATTGATGGAACACGATCTCGTTGAGCGAGGCGTGCCCAAGGACAAGATTTTCCGCGCAGCGCATGAAGGGGACACCACGAGAGAAGAAGCGAAAGCATTGGCGCAGGTAGCGACGCAACGGAAATGGCGTAGCTTGATTGTCGTTACGTCGAACTATCACACTCGACGCGCACGCTATATTTTCGAGCACGTATTTCCCGCTGGGACAATCATCCAAGTAACCGGCGCACGCGATGGGGATTTTGATCCCGACAGCTGGTGGGAGAGAAGAATCTCGGTGAAAGAGTTTGCACGTGAGCTGGCGGCCATGGTGGTGGCGATCTGGGAGGCACATGGCCGCCAGGATCTAACCAATAAAGTACCAGTTATAGTGGGGCCCGTGGGGCAGATTACTCAACTAATGGTGTAGCCCGTCCGGACACACCCAACATCTGCCGTACAGTATTTTCCTTTACAGCGCGTAAGTGCTGTACTATCTTCACCCTTCCTAAGGTCGCGACTCCCAACCAGCCGACGAAGAGCGACTTCGTGGAGCAAAAACCTTCGTCGAGGTGTCCTATGTGGAAGAAAGAAGACGTGAAGAGTCAAGGAGTTCCGGAGAATTCCACAGCCGCAGTACCAGCAGTTTCCTCCGGCACCGCTTCCACGGCTCCTCGCGAGATGAGTTCCGCAATCCCTGTTTCTCCTCGAGCGACCGCCTGCATCAGCCAGGGAATTCGCATCAAGGGGGAAGTGACTGGCAGTGAAGATCTTTTCATCGACGGCCATCTGGAAGGCAAGCTCAATCTCGCCAACAGCAGTTTGACCGTGGGTCCCAATGGCGAAATCAAGGCAGATATCTACGCGCGGGAAGTCATCGTGCGTGGGCGCGTAGACGGAAAAATCGTCGGCCGCGAAAGGATTCAATTGTGGAACACCGGAAATGTTGCCGGCGATCTACAGACCGAGCGCTTGACCATTGAAGACGGAGCGGTGCTGCGCGGCAGGGTCGAGATCGAGACAGGCAAGCCCATTGGAATCTTTGAGCCGCGAGGAACCGCAGCTCCCGCAAAATCATCGGTGGCTTTGGCCGGTTCGGGATCGGCGGCGATCGGATGAGCTTCCTGAGTAAGTTGGGAATCGGGATCGGAGCTGGCGTGAGTCCGAGCCGCGAAGTAGCTCGGCCCATTGGGAGCACTGGTGGACGTCCGCGAACGCCAGGCCCAGCGACGGCCCGGGCGCTTGGAGCGACTCGGCCGCCCGAACCGCGCGAGTCCAACCGCTTCTCGAATGGATTGAAAGAGCTATTGTGGAACCTCGAGGGTCTCGGCCGCGGCACCCTGCTGGATTTGGGACCAGCGTGGCAAACGACGCTGAGTTTCTTTATCGAACGCGGCTTTCGCGTGTCTTCGGAAGATATATTGCGCGAATGGAAAGATTTTCTCGTGGAGGAAGAAAACAAACTGCGGGCCGCCGCCGGGCATCTTCCTGAGTCGGTGGATGCAACCCCCGCGGGGCGTGCGACCAGATTCCTTGCTGAAAATTTACACTATCCGAATGCAACTTTCGATGCCATTTTGCTGTGGGATCTGCTCGACTATCTCGAGCCGGCTCTGGCCAAGCAGATGGTCACCACGCTGACGGACTTGCTGAGAGCCGGTGGCGTAGTGTTTGCGATGTTCCACAGCAAAAAGCCGGAAGGATTCCGCCGCTACCGCGTAGCGGACTCCAATACCCTTCAAGTGATGTCCTCACCGCTGCTGTGCCCGGCGCAAAAAGTTTATCAAAATCGCGAGATTCAGGACCTCTTTGGGCGCTACCGCACCATGAAATCGTTTATCGGCCGCGACCAACTGCGCGAATCTCTTTTCATAAAATAATTTAACGCCGCACGAATCGCTTTCCACAGGAATCCGCCAGGGTTTTCCAACTCTTCGCTTGCTTTCCTTCAGATCCAGGAGTAAACGTGGAGGCCAGAGCTCATCGAGTTCTGGAGGGAGCATGACTCCACCGGGCTTAGAGCTGAAGCAAAGCTGATCCACACCGCTCTCGCGGTGCGCGTCGCCCCGAAAACATACGCGAGTTTCAGCGTCGCTTCCGAGGCGACACAGCAAACTATAAAAGGGAAGCTTCCGGGCTTCCCTTTTTTAATGGGTATGGCCTTTCGCCGTCGTTCGAGGACGGTGATGATGGTTTGTCGTGCGATGCTTGCGCATGTGACGGTCGTGCGAGGTCGAGCGGCTGGACTGGGAACGGGCGCTGTCGCGGGTGGTTTGTGGAGCGTCCGTCCGATCAGGCGACTGCACTGCCGCGGCGAAAACCGCCGGTGCGGCAGCGAGCACCAGAATGCTTAGGATGTGGTTCATTTCAAAAGCTCCCCGGACTGATTTCCCTCTGCTTATTGAATCACAATCCCAGGAGAAAGTCCTGGAGGAACCTGGCGAGGAAAGCGGCGATCAGGAGTGAATTCCCGCGGAAATCACTTAAAACTCAGAAGGCGTCACGCTTCGCGTCGACTGTAACCTTAGCCGCCGTACTTGACAGCGCTTGCCAACCAACGGATTGCTTCGCGCTGGCTCGCGATGATCTGAGCCTGCCAGACCAGACCGATCGACATTATGCTCATGGCAATGACACAGAAAGCGATGACAATGTTCTTTTGAGATTCCGAAGCTGGAATGCGCAGATAGCGGGCGATCCAAGACATGGCTTAGCTCTCCTAGTACTCGGCCGCTGCGCCCGGGGCCCACGCGAAACCGCCGGCAGACGCGATACACGCGCCCGCATGAACTAGGTGGGCAAGTCGAGGGCCAGTCGTGGCGGAGCGTCTGGGTTGGCTATGCATGGGGAAAAATACGGAAAATACGCGGGTTTTGCGATGAATGCTGCTTTTCAAGAAGCCAACTCAACCGCGTTAGTGTGCAAAAACCGAGACCGCAGGGAGACTTTTTTTCCGCCGACGTCAAACCTTTGCAGCGATGTTGTCGAAAAGACGATCCCAGGCATCCGGGTCAGCTAGTGAGAACTCCCTGGCTTTCAGGCCATCCAGGTGTGGCAGGTCGTCCCCTTCTTGCGTCTTTAGCAGCACGCTCCGGTTGCAGGCGGGGAAGAGCTCAACCGCCTCCTCGGGAGTGGCGAGGCCGACGACTTTCGGATGCGATCGAAGCGCACGCGAGTAAAGCTTTAAGAGCTCAAGAACGCATCGCTTCAGACTCGCTCCGACAGCCACAGACCAGAGCATCCCATGCTGGCGGAGCTGCAGCCTGCGCTCAGCAGCTTTCATCGTGAAGCGGTGTATGTCGTTGTCCGAAACCCCGGCGAAAAAGAAGAGTTCGTCAAAATCTCGATGGCGTGCGAGCTCTGCCTGCTGGCGCGGCAAGCCGGAGTTTTGGACTAGTTCTCGCGGCGAGAGCGAGCGCAGCGGCACGACCGGAACGTCCAGCTCGCCGGAGAGTGCCTCCAAGGCCTGAGAGGCCGCGGGAAGGGGTTCTGCGATGGGGATACAGGTGAATCGCCCAAGACGCAGCGACTTCGGCAACGCGAGATGGAAGTAGCTCTCCGGGAGATAAATACCGCAGCCGCCCTCGGCGATAAATGGATGGCAATGGTTTATTTTGCGGCGAGGATCGTCGATCTGGAGGCGCGAGCGGCTGGTAACCCACACTGCCGGTATTCCGGCGTGGTCCAACGCGGCGCTGAATTCATCGAAGCCCGGCTGGATCTTGCCGCGAAGAGGCACCAGCGTGTCGATCGCGAAATAAATAACGGCAGGCGTCTGAAGCAAGCCGGCTCCCAAAACCGAGACTGATTGTAGCGAATCCCAAGAAAGCGCACAGAGACGAAAAAAGGCGGGCAGGAAATCCCGCCCGCCTTATCTGCGCCCGGCCACCGTCCGCCGGGCCTCTCTCCGTGTTTTTATTTGCCGGAAGTGGATGCGCTCGCGGCCGGGGGTTGCGAATTCGCCTTGGGAATGCTGACGTAGCCGCTGACTTGGTCCTTGCCCACTTTGTTGATGACCAGTTCCTCGGGGAGGCGCGTGCCGGAAGTGTAGAAGAAAACCGGCTCGTTAAGGGCGCGATTCTTCTTCTCGAAGCGCTTGTCTTCCACGGTCATGAAGACGCTATATTGATTGCGCTTCTGATTGACGCTCCTCAGCTCAACCGTCACATTGCCGACCTTCTGGGGCTTGTTTTTGCCGGCTACGGTAAACTCAATGTAGTCGCGCTCGCCAAGCCGGCGGAGTTGGTCGATTTCGTCATGGTTGCGGGCGATCAGCGTGCCTAGTTCGCTACGCGCCATTTTGAGATCGTCGCGCGTCGAGTCCAGGTCTGTGCGAACGCCGCCCACCTTGGTGTCCACATTCTTCAGATCGTCGGAAGACGCCTTGGTGGCGAGTTCGCCTTTCACCGAGGTATCCAGTGCGGTGAGCTTCTGGGTAGTCTCGTCGTTCAGCTTAGCCGCTTCGGCGCGCGCGGTCTTAAGCTGCCCTTGCGTGATCCTGAGCTTCTTGGTGACTACGTTCAGGTCGCCCTGGAGGTCCGTGTTGGCCTTCTCGTCTTGCGCCAAGCGGTCCTTGAGCGAAGAGACATCTTGCTGCATGGATTGCTGAGCCGTCTTGAGTTGTGCGGCTACCGCCTGCTGGGTGCTGTCGAGCTTAGAAGATGCATTCCAGCCAAACCACAAACCGCCAACCGCAATCAGTCCCAACACTACGATGGCAGGAAGCTGCCACGCTGGTGTTTCCCTGGTTTCAATGATGTGTTCATCGGACATAGACAATCTTTTCTCCTTACCCCGAATAGGGCAAAAATCTGTGTTTACCGACCCGTGCGAGAGAGAGTGCATGTACAGCACCAAAGGGGAAAAGCGGCAGTCACTTGCCGGCAGGCTGTAAGTGAATGTAGGGAAATAACCTGGAGCGAAATCGGTAAAGGGGACACCGAAACGGACCTGGTACTAGTCCTGGGAAAGATTACGCACTTTGTCGCTCCGTATTCACACTTCTTCAGATTCGGACGCCAAGCTCTTGTAGTTGGGTAGGTAGGTCGTCGGCGGACCGAAAGTGGATGCCGGCCATGCCCAGCCGCTGCGCCGCCTCGACATAGGCGGCGACGTCGTCGATGAATACGGCGTCCTGAGCCTGCACACGGGAAGCCCGCAGAGCTTCCCGGAACATGAGCGGGCTGGGCTTGCTGGCTCCAACCGCGCAGGAATAGGTGCGCACCGCAAAGAACTTGAAAAAGTCGTAGCGCGGCTCCATGTGCGCCACGTGAATCGGGTCCGTATTGGAAAGCAGGCCCAGGCGATAGCGCTTGCAGAGTTTAGCGAAGAGCGCGCTATCGAGGAGCGGCTCAGGGCACATCGCAAGGTTCCAAGCCTCGGCGAATTGGTCGAAGTTCAACGAAGAGCTGAGCCGCTTGGTCACATGCAGGTGCCAGTCATGCGGTGAAATGCGGCCCTCCTGCCAGTCGGCCCAGCGCGGATCCTTTTCCATGGCAGCCCACGCCTCGCTTGGCGAAAGCGCTAAATTCGCGGCCAAAGCATTCATAGCGCGGGCAATATCCAGACGGATCAGCACGCGGCCAATATCGAAGATGATGGCGCGGAGCTTGCGCGGAGGCACAGGCTATTGCTCCTTGGCGGGAACCACGATCGAGCGACGCGCTCGAACCAGGCTGACGACGGCGGGAAGCAAGGACAGCGCGACGACCACGGCAATGACGTAATGGATGCGTTGGCCGATGTTGGGTACTGAGCGCCCGAGGAAATAGCCCCCAAGAATCATCGCTCCGACCCACAAGAGTCCCCCCAAAACATCAAAGGCGACGTAGCGCGGATAAGGCATGAGCGCGGCGCCCGCCACCGGCGGGCAGAACGTCCGAATGATGGGCACGAAACGCGCAAAAATGACCGCGCGGCCCCCATATTTTTCATAGAACTCATGGGCGCGTTGAAGGTGGCTCCGTCGAAAAAAGAACGATTCTTTCCGCTGATATAGCGCCTTACCGGCCGTTCGGCCGATCCAGTAGCCAAGCTGGTCTCCGGCGATGGCGCAGGCCATAACAGGCAACAGAAGCCAGCGCAGTGGAACCACGTCAGCGGCGGCAAAAATGCCGGCCGTGACCAACAGGGAATCGCCCGGCAGAAAGAACCCAACGAAAAAGCCGGTTTCGACGAAGACGATGAAGCAGACCAGGGGCGCTCCGCCCCAGCGGATTAGCTCTCGAAGTCCCTGCGGATCATAAAGGGATTGGAAAAAGTGAAGGATGGATTGGAGCACGCGGCGTTAGTCCTCGCCAGATTCCCGTTGATGGTGTGCCTGACCGGCACCAACTCAAGCGCTCGCCTGTGCGCGAACGTAAAAAAGTTGCATCCAATACGGTAACAGAAAACGCCGAGATCCTGTCCGCATTCTTGCCATAGAAATCCCAAGGCGGTCACCGAAATCCAGGCATGCAGGAAAATCATCGCGTCACCTCCGCAAGAGAGAGATGCAGTTGTGACTCACCTTCCGCGTCGTCTTGCTGCTTCGTTGCGCGCGCAAGAAGCTTCTGGATGCGCGGCATCGCGCTGCGAGCCGCCACCGCGCCGGCTTCAATGGCCTCATCCGCGCGATCGAAATCGTCCCACGCAAGCGACTGAACATTCGGGCGAAGGACCAGGTCCGCGTGGCGCTCCCAGACTTCCAGTTGGTGCTTTTGTGCCGCGCTCACCGCCCGGCTTACCACCTGAAAGATGTTGGTGGGCGCGCCGCGGTAGCCGTCTTGAATACCGACCGAGACGCCGAGCACAACGGTGGCGCCGAGATCGTGGGCCGCACGCGTTGGCACTGGAGCCACGAGTCCGCCGTCCGCAAGGCAGCGCGTCCCGATTTCGACCGGCTCAAAGAGTCCGGGGAAGGCGCAACTCGCGCGAATCGCATCGATTAGGCTTCCATGCGTTAGCGATACCGGCTCGCCGGTGTTGAGGTCCGTCGCAACCACCGCCAAAGGAATCTGTAGGTCCTCGAATTGCCGCGATTCGAAAACGCGCTCGATCAAATCGCCGAGGCGATGGTTACTAGCCAAGCCCAGGCGCGAAACGCGCCAGCGGGCGATGTCACGAAAGTGCAGTGTCCGGCAGGTGGCGATGATGCGAGCCAGGGGCGCGCCGCTGGCGTACGCCGCCCCCAGAATGCTGCCAACACTGGTGCCAGCGATGCAAGAAATGGGGACGCGGTTCTGCTCGAGAGCCTGCAGGACCCCTAGATGCGCGAAACCACGTGCAAAGCCGCCGCCGAGGGCTAGGCCAATTCCTGGCCGCACGGGCGGTGTTGCCCGTTCGAACGGGCTGAGTTTGCGGTTGTTCGTCACCCAGTGAGAATGCCAGCGACCGTGGAGTCAGCCAATGGGCCGCGGGTCCTCGCAAAACAGTACGGATGTACCGCGAAGAAAATCAGCCCCGGAATTGCCAGGAAATTTTGAAACAGTACCTTCTTACTACCTTTCTACCCTCGCCGTACCATTGGCCCCTGCTGCACAGCGAGAGATTCTCTCCTGCGTCAGGACGAAGGATCATCGGAGGGGCCTTGGACAACGCGTTTGCAGCCTGGATCGGGCATCCGGTCATCCTGCAGGTCGCGCTCGGCGATATCCGAGTGCCACTCCGTGGCAAGCTCCTGAAAGATAGTGGCGAGACCCTGAGGATGCGAATCGGCGAGAAATGGGACGTCGATATCTACAAGGCCATGGTGATGGCGGTCGAAGAAGATTCCATGGCGACGCTGCCAGCGTAAGGGAGTAAGACATGGACAGCCAACTGCCTAAATACGTGACGCGGGGACGCGCGGCCGTGCTTCTTGGCATTCCCGAGACGGAAATATGCCGAATTTCCAGCGAATCCGGCCTGGGTCACATGGAGCGAGCAGGAGACCAGGAAGAGATTTTCTTCACGTATGAAGAGCTGAGAAAAATTTGTCTGCTCTGCATGCATCAGGTGCACTGAGCAGCTTCGAGTTTCCTCCGGCCCCCCTCTGTTGTACCCCCACCCTGGGTCTTCGTACCCCCCCGAAGACCCGGGGTTTTCTTTTCTGACGAAATAACGACATCGTTCGGCGTTTGTTATACGATGCGTCGGTCTTAGCCCGCTTCTGCCTGCAGATGGGGGAATTCCATGAAGCCCTTGCACAAAAATGCGCGAACGAAGCTGGTGATTCTGGCGGCGCTCCTCAGTGGGATTTTGGCCATCCGCAAGCTTCCTCCGGCCTCCGCCGACGAGACCTACGACACGATCATTATCAACGGCAGAGTCATGGATCCGGAGTCCGGCCTCAACGCCGTGCGCAACGTAGGCGTACGCACCGGAAAAATCGCCGCCATTTCCAGCGTCAAGCTGAACGGTGCGGCGACGATCGACGCCAAAGGCTTGGTCGTCGCCCCGGGCTTCATCGATATGCACGAACACGGGCAGGAGCCGCGCAATTACCAGTTTCAAGCGCGCGACGGTGTCACCACTTCGCTGGAGTTGGAGCACGGCACGGATGAAGTCGACAAGTGGTACGCCGCGCGGGAAGGGAAGTCGCTCATTAACTTCGGCGTGAGTATCGGACACATTCCCGTGCGCATGAAAGTGCTCGGCGATCCCCAAGGCGGTCTGTTGCCGACCGGAGAGGCGTCATACCGCCCCGCCACGCCCGACGAACTCGCCAAGTTGACCCAGGAAATCGACAATGGATTTCGCCAAGGCGCCGTGGCCGAAGGCATGGGCGTGAACTACACGCCGGGCGCAACGCACTGGGAAATCGTCGAGATGTTTAAGGTCGCGGCGAAGTATGGCGCATCGGTTCATGTACATCTGCGCTATGGCGGATTGAAAGAGCCGAATACCGGGCTTGCGGCGCTTGAAGAAGTGCTTGCGGCGGCCGTCGCGACAGGCGCCCCTCTACACGTGGTCCACATCACCAGCATGGGAATGAAGTACACGCCCCAACTAATCGCCATGGTCGAGGGGGCCCAGCATCATGGGCTCGACGTCACCACCGAGTGCTATCCCTACACCGCGGGAAGCACCGCTCTCCAGTCCGCGATTTTCGATCCCGGCTGGCAGGAAAATATGGGCATCACCTACAAAGACGTGCAGTGGACCGCCACCGGCGAGCGCCTCACCGCCGAGACCTTCGAGAAATATCGCAAGCAAGGCGGCATTGTCGTGATCCACTCCATCCCCGAAGAAGCCGCACGCACCGCGGTCGCAAATCCCATCGTGATGATTGCCAGCGATGGCATGCCCATCACCGGAGCGAAAGTGCACCCACGCGGGCAGGCCACATTCTCACGAGTGCTCGGCCATTACGTGCGCGAAGAGCAGGCGCTCGACTTGATGACCGCCTTGCGCAAGATGACGCTCATGCCGGCGCAGCGCCTCGAGAAGCGCGCGCCCGTGTTCAAGAATAAAGGCCGCATCCGCGTCGGCGCCGACGCGGACCTCGCCATCTTTGATCCTGCGCGCATCATCGATAAAGCCACCTACGAAGAGCCGTTGCAATATTCCGAAGGCATTCCGTTCGTGCTCGTCAACGGCGTCCTGGTTGTGAAGGACAGCCAGCTTGTCGACGACGTTTTGCCGGGGCGCGCGGCCCGCGCTCCGATCACCCAATGACCTCGAGGCACTAAGACTCTTGTGAAGATTCCTTTCAAAAAGATGCCCGCTCGAGCGGCGTCGGGGCAACCCATTGACTGAAAATCCTGCAGTAGCAAAAACATCCGGCGCGCATAACGCCGTGCTCGCCGGGTTCCTCGGCTGGACCCTGGACGCTTTCGATTTTTTCGTGCTCGCCTTTGTTTTGGCGCCCGTCGCCAAGGAATTTGGGCAATCCATTGCCGCCATCGCGCTCACCATTACCGCGAGCCTTTCCACGCGCTGGATCGGCGCAATTGTGTTCGGCCTCTTCGCCGACCGCTACGGCCGCCGCATTCCCCTGATTGCCAACATTCTCTACTACTCGCTCATCGAAGTTCTCTCCGGCCTCGCTCCCAGCTACAAAATTTTCTTTCTCTTGCGCCTGCTCTACGGCATTGGCATGGGCGGCGAGTGGGGCGTCGGCGCCTCGCTGACCATGGAATCCGTCCCCGTCAAATGGCGCGGACTTCTCTCCGGCCTCCTGCAGGAAGGCTACGCGCTCGGCTTCTTGCTTGCAGCGGGAGTCTATCGTTTTGTCTATCCCCACTGGGGTTGGCGGCCGCTGTTTTTCATCGGTGGTCTACCCGCGCTGCTCACCCTCTTTGTGCGCGCCAAAGTGAAAGAGCCCGAAGCGTGGCATCGCTCGCGCACCGATTGGCCCTCGTATCGCCGCGCCATGCTGGGCAATTGGAAGCGCTTCGCCTATCTCGTTCTGCTCATGGCCATGGTGAATTTCATCTCTCACGGCACTCAGGATATGTATCCGACCTACTTGCAGCAGCAGCACGGGTTTAACCCCCATCGCGTCTCGGACTTCACGGCATTTTCCATGCTCGGCGCGATGCTCGGCGGCTTGGCCTTCGGCTATTTCTCCGACCGCCGCGGCCGGCGTCGCGCCATGGTCACCGCTGTGCTCCTCGGAGTGCTGGTGATCCCTCTGTGGGTTTTCGCTCCCAATCTCCCGCTGATCCTCGCCGGCGGTTTCCTGATGCAGTTCATGGTGCAAGGCGCATGGGGCGTGATCCCCGCGCACATCAACGAACTCTCGCCCGATACCTTGCGCGGATTTTTTCCCGGCCTCGCCTACCAGATCGGTGTGCTCATCGCCGCCGGCAGCCCCTACTTGGAAGCCCGCATGGCGCATCACATGAGCTACGGCCGCGCCATGGGCATCTTTGCCGTGGTGGTCCTGCTCGTGGGAGCCGTCGTGATCGCCTTCGGCCCCGAAGCCCACCGCGCCCACTTCGGCCGCGGCGGCTCTTCGTAGTGGCGGTGCCCTGTGGCAGGGTTTCGCGACGCTGTGCTAATATTAAATTATTCA
>WNEY01002072.1_pt1 | contig 14560 bp, 14 predicted proteins | sample 5400531 | NCBI WGS metagenome assembly WNEY01 (sample SAMN13153338, study PRJNA577476) | soil metagenome | isolation source: 200 cm saprolite under Douglas fir tree site 1 | place: USA:California | collected 2015-04-18
GAAAGCGGGGACGGTAGTCGTTCGGGCGCCCGAGCCCGGGCGCCTCAAGGGAGGCGACAGGTGCCTGTTGCAGAGTCGTTGTGAGTCGCCGGTCAGAGTCGCGCGCGGCGGGACACTGTGAGGGATGGTTCGCCGATCTTACCTCGGCGCGCCTCCTGCGAGCCCCGGATCCACCGGGGCTGCCAGGCGCTGCCGGATTGACCTGACGCCTCCCTACCCTGCCGCGCTATCAGTGGGTTGAAGATAAACAACTTGTGCTCAAAGAGATAGACCGGAAGGGAGCCGTGGCGTCACCGCCTGCCTGCGTAACGTTTTGCCTACCAAGGGCATTCGAGTGATGGCATGAGTACGAGCGCCGGGACCGGGATCCCAGCGTCCCTGATCGCTGAGGCACGCGCCGGGAGCCCTGACGCCCTCTCCGCCCTCTACCTGGAGCACGGAGCGGCGCTGTTCCGGTTGGCGTACCGGTTGGTTGGTGGCCGCGAGGATGCAGAGGACGTCGTGCATGACGTGTTCGTCGGGCTCCCGGAAGCACTGCGGCGCTACGAGGAGCGCGGGAGCTTCGGCGGGTGGCTGAAGCGTGTGACGGCCCGGGTCGCCTTGATGAAACTCCGCAGCGGCAAGCGGCGGCGCGAAGTGGAGCTGGACAACGCCGCCGGGCATGCGGAGCCACCTGCGACATCGGAGCGTGACGCGCTCCAGGCGGCCGTGGACACGCTCCCCGATCATCTCCGCGCGGTGCTGATCCTGAAGGAGATCGAAGGCTATACGCACGCCGAGATCGCGGAGCTGCTCGGCATCAGTGAGGGAGCATCGCGGGTCCGGCTGACACGAGCATTGAAAAGGTTGCGCGACAAGTTGGAGGACCGACCATGATCTGGAAAGATGAGCTTCGGAACATTCCGGCCCCCGACCCACCGAAGGATCTCTTGGAGCGCATCCTCGCGAGTCGGGCGGCAGGGGTGCGGGTGGTTCTACCGCAGGACCGTTCGACGGTGTCCCGTCGCGCCGCGCTACTGTTCCTCACGGCAGCCGCTGCGGCCGTGGTTCTGGTCATGCGCGCACGCAGCGGTGATCAGCGTCCGGTCGGCACAGAAAACGAGTTTCCAGATATCACGGCGGGTCTATCCTTATGGCCGCCGGACGCGGTGGCGCAGGAACCTGGACCGCCACGGCGCCCGCGCTACGAGCCTGTCCGAAACCTGCAGTTGGCACGCGCTCGCGAAGGAACGTGGACGTACCGGACCTGCACCGTGTTCGACGACGTCCTGACCAATTGCCGCGGGCGTCTCACGATTACGGTGGCGGACGCCCGGTGGGAAGGACGCACGGCATGGATCGTTTCCCAAGAAGATAAAAGTGTACGCGACCGCTCTCCGGATACCCTCCGCACGCCGCCCGAGAGCACCTACTTCGAAGGGTCCACGTTGCGACCGATTTACGCGGCGCAGGGCGGAGTGAAATTCAGCCACGTCCAACAGTTCACGCGCGACACGGTTCGCGAAACGCTCGACATCGGCGGAGCGCACCCGCGCAGCTGGCGGGCGAGTGCGGGCATTCCGGGTGCGCCAGACGCACCGCTCGTGCTTCGGTGGCGGCGCGTCGATCTGACCTTGCTACTGCAAGTGCTCCCGCTCGATCGCTGGTGGAGTGGGAGCGTGTACTCGGTTGGCCTCGTGGGACCCGATCCCAGTAAGACCGGGTTCGCCCCGGTCGACCTGCGGGTCGTCGGCAGTGGACGGATCGAGGTTCCCGCTGGGCGCTTCGAGTGCTGGAAGCTCGAGCTGCGCGAGAGTCCCGAAAGCATGCTGATACTGTGGGTGAGCAAGGACCGGGGTTGGCTCGTCAAGACAGAGCAACAGGGCTGGGACTGGCGAGCCGAGAGTGCTCTGGTCTCGGCTACTCCCCCAACACCTTGACGATCACTCGCTTCTTGCGCTGCCCGTCCCACTCCCCGTAGAACACCCGCTGCCACGGGCCTAGGTCGAGCTTGCCGGCCGTGATCGGCACGATCACTTCGTGCCCGATCGTGAGGCTGCGCAGGTGGGCGGCGGCGTTGTCCTCCCCCGTTTCGTTGTGCCGGTACCGTTTGGGATCCCACGGCGCGACGGTGGCCTCGAGCCACTTGAGAATGTCCGCCCACAGTCCCGATTCGTGATCGTTCACGAACACTGAGGCTGTGATGTGCATCGCGCTCACCAGCACGAGCCCCTCGGCGACACCGCTTTCCCCGACCTGCGCGGCGACCTGTTCGGTGACATCGATGATTTCCTGGCGCTGCTTGGTGTTGAACCAGAGGTAGTGCGTGTGGCTCTTCATGCGTAAACCCCTGTGTCGAATTGTCGCACCCGGGTCAATTCCCTAGATTGGTGCCAACCAATATGGCCCTCCCCTTTCGCCAGCGGATCTTCGGGATCCTGGTGGCCCTGACCGCCGTGCCGACCGCCCTGGCCGTGGTGGGCTGGGCGCTCGCCGTGCGCACGGTGGCCCCATCCGCGGGGGCGCGCGTGGCGCTCGAGGATATGGCGGCGTCGGCACGCCTGATGGTGGATCGGATGGACACGACCCACCTCTCGGCGCGGGAGCGCGCTGCCTTCCGGGAGCATCTGGACCAGCTCTCCAACTCGGTAACCCTGGCGCGGCGGGCGGAGACGTACCTGCGCTACTACGCAGGCGGTTTCGCGGCGGTCGTATTCGTGCTCGGCGCCTTCGCGGTCATCGCGGCGATACGTGTGGCGGGCCACCTGTCGCGCCAGCTGTCCCGTCCGATCGACGAGCTGGTGGGCTGGACACGGCTCATCCGGCGCCGCATGCCGCTGCCGGCGGGTCCGCCGTCCCGCGGGGCTCCCGAGTTTGAAGCGCTGCGCCAGGCCCTGCGGGAGCTCGCGACGGCGCTCGAAGCCGCGCGTGACCGTGAGCTCGAGGCGGAGCGTCTGCGGGCGTTCCGCGAGGTCGCGCGTCGCGTGGCGCACGAGATCAAGAATCCGCTCACGGCCATGCGAATCGCGGTAGACCAACTCGGGCGGACGGCCGGACAGTCGGACCGTCAAACGACGGCGGTCGACGTGCTCGAAGCAGAGACTCAGCGGCTCGTCCAGCTCGCGAAGGAGTTCGCCGAGTTCGGGCGGCTCCCCGAGGGACCGAAGAGCGAGGTGGACCTGTTGGACCTCCTGATGGACCTCGGCAAGAGCGCCGTGCCATCGGAGGTGGATGTCTCGGTGCGGGCCAACGGGGAGCCCTGCAAGCTGCTGGGGCACTACGATCCGTTACGGCGCGCGTTCGCGAACTTGTTGCGCAACGCCGCGGAGGCCATGGGAGGGCGCGGATCGATCGAGATCGCCGTGAGCCGGGACGGAAACGGGCTGGCGGTGACCATCGCCGACCACGGCGCCGGGATCCCCGACGACCTGCGCCAGCGCGTGTTCGAGCCGTATTTCACGACCAAGCGCGACGGCACCGGCCTGGGGCTCGCCCTGGTCCGCCAGACCATCGAGGCTCACAACGGCAGCATCACCGTGGCGGAGACGCCGGGCGGCGGCGCGACCTTCTCCATCGTATTGTCCGCCGCGTGAGCCCGCGCGTCCTGCTCGTCGACGACGAGGCGAACATCCGCAAGATGGTGGCGGCGTTGCTCGAGTCCGAAGGCTTCGAGACGGCGGAGGCGGCGAACGGCACCGCGGGTATCGCGGAGGTGGAGCGCGATGCACCTGATGCGGTGTTGCTCGACTTGATGATGCCCGGCGGGCCCGACGGCCTCGCGACGCTGGAGCGGCTCAAGCGCGTGGCGCCCGACCTTCCGGTGGTGATGATGAGCGGCAAGGCGAACCTCGCTGACGCGGTGCGGGCGACGAAACTGGGCGCGTTTCAGTTCCTCGAAAAACCGCTGACGCCCGAGGGCCTGCTCACGACGCTCCGGGCCGCGCTCCAGCTGTCGCGCACGCTCGCCGAGAACCGGCGCCTGCACGAAGCCCTGGGTCACGCCGACCCGCTGGTGGGCGTGAGCAAGACAATGGAGCAGCTGCGCGCGCTGATCGCGCGCGTGGCGCCAACCGAAGTGCGCGTGCTGATCACCGGGGAATCGGGCACCGGCAAGGAGCTCGTCGCCTCCGCGATTCATCGACAGAGTGCCCGCGCGACCAAGCCATTCGTGTGCGTCAACAGCGCGGCGATCCCCAAGGACCTGGTCGAGTCGGAGATGTTCGGCCACGAGCGCGGCGCGTTCACGGGCGCCACCGAGCGGCGCGTGGGCCGCTTCGAGCTGGCGGACCGCGGCACGCTGTTTCTCGACGAAGTCGGCGACTTGGGGCCCGAGGCTCAGGCAAAACTGCTGCGCGTGCTCGAGTCCGGCGTGATCGAGCGGCTCGGCGGCGAGAAGCCGGTTACCGTGGACGTGCGGGTGATTGCGGCGACCAACAAGGACCTCGCCAGGGCCTCGCAGCAGGGCCAGTTCCGGGAGGATCTGCTGTTCCGCCTGAACGTGCTACCGATCCACATCCCGCCGCTGCGGGAGCGTCCCGACGACATTCCGCCGTTGGTACAGCACTTCGCCGGCCGCCAGGCGACGCGCCTCGGTCGCTCGGTGCGGTTCGACGCCGGCGCCGTGCAGCTTCTCGCGTCTTACCCGTGGCCCGGCAACGTGCGCGAGCTGGCGAACATCATGGAGCGGCTCGCGATCCTCGCCACCGGGGATGTCGTGACGGCGGATGACGTCGCCCGCGTGGTGCCCGGCGACGGCGCTGCTCCCGTGCCCGCGCCGGGCGAAGGCTGGAGCGACGTGGCGCTGGCGGAGGCCCTCGACGGCTACGAGCGGACGCTCATCGCGCGCGCGCTGTCGGCGGCGCGAGGCAACGTGGCGGACGCGGCCCGCAAGCTTGCGACGGACCGCGCCAACCTGTATCGCCGGATGCGCCGGCTCGGCCTCGAGCCGCCGCGGAACGTGGCGGGATGACACGACTCGCGGGCCCAGCGCCCGCGTCATCGCTCGCCGCCGTGCTCCGCGTCCTCACCCGGGAGGCGGCACACCCCATGCACCTGTCTTCCGCGCCTCCAACCAGGATGCCCGTTATGCGCGTTCTCGTGCTCGTGGTTCTCTGTGCGCTCGGCCCCGCCGTCGCCGCCGCGCAGGACACCGCCATCGTGATCCAGCCCGAGAGCGCGGGGGTCATGGTGCCGCCGCCTGAGCTGCCCCATGCCGTGGCCGAGGACGCGGTGCGCCGTTACAACGCGGCCACGACCACCCGGCTGGTGGGTCGTTCGCGCCTGCCCCACGGGAACGAGTGGCGCGGCGACGTCGCCGTGCGCAACGGCGTCGTGGTGGTGGCGGGCCGCGTGGAGGGCACGCTGCTCGTGATCAACGGCGACGCGATCCTCGACTCGAGCGCGGTGGTGACCGGCGACGTGATCGTGGTGGGCGGGACGGTGGCGCGCAGCCCGACCGCCGTCATCTCGGGGGAGCTGCGCGTGTACAGCGCGCCGCTCGCCTACCGCACCAAGGGCGAGGAGATCGCGCTCGCCCCGCCGGACTGGCGCCGTTGGTTCCGGAGGCTGGGGATCGAGAAGTCGTGGGGCACCGCCGACTCGCGCTCGTCGCTCACGCTCGCGACGGGCGGCACGTTCAACCGGGTCGAAGGCCTGCCGGTGGTGTTCGGGCCGCTGTTCGACTGGAAGCTCCATCGCAATCTGCGCCTGCGGGTCGACGCGTTGGGGGTGTTCCGCACCGCCGGCGACTTCACCCACAAGCGGAGCGACCTGGGATACCTGCTACGCACCGAGCTTCGCTCGGGCGAGGCCCCCGCCTACGGGATCGAGCTCCGCGCCTTCGACGACGTCACGCCCGTCGAAGATTGGGGGCTGCGCGCCGGCGAGGTGGGTTGGTCCGCATTCCTGTTCCAGCGTGACTATCGCGACTACTACCTCAGCAAGGGTGTCGCGGGCCGCGTCTTCGTTCAACCCGAGCGCTCGCTGCGCCTCGACATCGACGTGCGGCACGACGAGCAGACCACCGTCAGCGCGCGCGATCCTTGGACCGTGTTCCGCAACGACCAGCGGTGGCGCCCCAACCCGCCGATCGACGACGGGCACTACACGACGCTCGCCGGCACGCTCACGTTCGACACCCGCAACGATCGACGCGACCCCACCGCAGGCTGGTTCCTAAGCGCCCGCTACGAGAACTCGCGCTCGAAGGACGTGACACCCCAGACCGGCGTACCGGCGGCCGTGCGCGCGCCGATCCCGACGGACGGCTCCTATGCATTCAGCCGCTTGTTCCTCGATTTCCGGCGCTACACCCGCGTGAGCCCGTCGGGCCGCGTGAACCTGCGGCTGTTCGCGGGCGGGTGGCTCGGCGGCGATCCGCTGCCGCTGCAGCAGCGGCTGTCGACGGGGGGGCCCGATCCGCTCACGGGCTACGGCTTCCGGCACAGCGCGTGTAACGCCGACATCATCGACCGCGCGTTCGCGCGGACCCAAGTGGCGGCCTGCGATCGCGTGATCCTCGCGCAGGCCGAGTACCGCGGTCACCTCTCGCTGCACTGGTCGTATGGCTCGTCCGCCCCCGAGGACGAAGGCGCGAAGTCGCTCTTCACGCTTCAGGGCCCGGATTTGGTCGTGCTGGCGGACGCGGGACAGGCATGGCTCGTCGGCGGCGGGCCCGGCCGCCTGCCCGCCAATCGGCTGCCGACGCTGGGCAGCTGGCTCGCCGATCTGGGTCTCGGCATCGATTGGAGCGGGCTGGGCCTGTACGTGGCGAAAGCGGTGACCGCCGGGGAGCATCTGCGATTCACGCTGCGACTCGATCACCGCTTCTGAGGTGAGGCCGGGCTTCGCGTTCCTGGTCTTGATAGGCGCGGTGACGGTCTCTCGGGCCGCCGCGCAGGCACCCGCGTTGACGGTCATTGTCCAGAGCGGCGTCGCCCGGGTCCAAACGATCGGGCTCCTGGCCGACGACAAGTTCGTCGGCCTCATGCGCTCTGGATTCCCGCTGCGGTTACACTACCGCCTCGAGCTATGGCGCTCCCGCTCCGGCTGGTTCGATCAATACATCAGCGAGGCGCCGTGGGACGCGGTCGCGCGTCACGATCCGCTCGCCGACGACTTCGTGCTGATCCGTACCGGGGGCCGTGTGACCCGGTACGGCACGCCGGAGGATCTGGAGCGCGCACTCGACCTACCGTACCGTGTAAACCTGAAGGTCAAAAGCTCGGGGAATTTCTACTTCCTGTGTCGCCTCGACGTGACCACGCTGAACGACACGGATCTGGAGGAGCTCACCCGCTGGCTCAAGGGAGACGTGACCCCGGCGGTATCGGGCGGCAATCTGGGCGGGGCACTCGCGCGCGGCGCGCAGCGGCTGCTGGTGCGGATCGCCGGCCTCCCGCGGCTCACCCTCGAGGCGCGGTCGGAGACGTTCAACGTCCAGGAAGGGACGAACTAGGACCCGAACCGCTGGTCGATTGCGCGGCGGATCTCACTCAGCGAGCTGCCCTGTGCGGCGAGGCTCGCCGCGAGCGTCGCTTCACCCATGCAGATGTCGCAATGCGAGCCGTGGTCGGACTCGAAGCAGGTGAGTAGCGAGCGATGCCCGGAATGCTTGGCGCACTCGCAGTAGCAATGGACGCCGTCGAGCATGTGCGGCGCGCCGCGCGCCGCCGCGTACGCATCGGCCGCCCCGGGCGTATGCGGCACCGCGCTGGGCGGCAGGACGCGCTCAGCGGTCACGCCGGGGCGAGGCTCGGGATGCACGACCCGCCCGCTCGCGCGCTGCGTCCCGAGCAACCCCACCACCGCCACCCCCGCCAGCCCCGCGATGATCCAGGGAAGCTTCGAGGTCACAGCGCCTCGAGGGTCGCCAACACCTCGCCGCCGTAGAACAACCGGATGTACTTGGACTGGATCGAGGTGAGCCGCCGCACCGCCCAGGCGAGGTGTACGAAATGCGGCTCGAACGGCGGCCGCAGTGGGTGCATCCCCGCTTCCTCGGGCAGCAGATTGCCCTTCCGCGTGTTGCAACTCGAGCACGCCGTGAGGACGTTGCTCCAGCCGTTGGTGCCCCCCCGCGACAGCGGCACCAGATGGTCCCGGGTAAGACACTCCCGGTGGCGCAGCTCCTGCTGGCTCCGCCCGCAGAACTGGCAGCGGTAGTTGTCCCGGGCGAAGAGGAAGGTGTTGGTCACCTGGCGGCGGAAGCGGCGCGGCACATGCACGAACTTGACGAGCCGGATGACCGCCGGGCGTGGAATCGCCAGGCGCTCGCTCTTCACGACCGGCCCCTCCGCCTCGACGATCTCCGCCTTACGGTCGATCACCAGCCGCAGCGCCCGGCGTACAGGCACCATGGTCAGGGGCTCGAATGAGGCGTTGAGCGCTAGGCAGCGCAAGGGACTCCCTCGGTGAAAAGCGGCCGCCTCGCTCACGGCTTCGAGCCAGACGGCCACGTATGCTACCTTACCGGCTAAGGCGAGGCAAGACCTTGGGTTAAGTCCCTCCACCCTCGGCGAATGCAAGCCGCAATGCCTCCAGCTGCTCCGCCACCGAGCGGCGCGACGACCCCCCGGGGGTTGAGCGGCTCTCGACCGAGTCCTCCCACGTTCCCAACTGCGACAGCGCTACCGCGAGTGCAGGATGGATTCCCGCCGCCACCGGACCGGGCACGCGATCGAGCGGCACGCCGGAGCGCTCCGCCTCGCGCACCAGCCGTCCCACCAGGCCGTGACTCTCTCGGAAGGGCACGCCGGCTTCCACCAGCAGGTCGGCGAGGTCCGTCGCGCGGAGCGAGGCGTCGAGCGCGCCCCGCATCCGCTCGGCATCGACGGTCAGCGCGGTGATGGCTCCGGTCGCCGCCGGCAGCACCAGCGCCAGGGTGTCGAAGCCGTCGAACAACAGGGCCTTGTCCTCTTGCAGGTCCTTGCTGTAGCCCGCCGGGAGGCCTTTCAGGGTCGTGAGCAACGCCACCAGGTCGCCCAGCAGCCGGCCCGATTTTGCGCGCGCCAGCTCGAAGATGTCGGGGTTGCGCTTCTGCGGCAGCAAGCTCGAGCCGGTACTGAAGTCGTCCGACAACCGCACGAACCCGAACTCCGCGCTCGTATAGAGCACGAGCTCGGCCGCGAGGCGCGAGAGGTGCGTGCCTACGAGGGTCAACCCGAACAACACTTCGGCGACGAAGTCGCGGTCGCCGGTGGCATCCAGGGCGTTCGCGGAGACGGAGCGAAACCCGAGTGCTTCTTTCAGCAGCACACGGTCGACGGCAAACCCTGATCCCGCGAGCGCCCCGGATCCGAGGGGCAGCTCCGCCACTCTGCGCCGCGCGTCCGCCAGGCGCTGGCGATCGCGCAGCAGCGGCCACGCGTGCGCGAGCAGCACGTACGCCCAGCGCACCGGCTGGGCGCGTTGCCCGTGCGTATAACCGGGCAGCAGGATGTCCACGCCGTCCTCGGCGCGCGCCACCAGCGCGCGCCCGAGCGCGGCGAGGTCCGAGTCGAGCTGATCGATCGCGCCGAGCGTCCACAAACGCAGGTCGGTCGCCACCTGGTCGTTGCGGGACCGGCCCGTGTGCAGCTTGCCGGCGACGGTACCCACCTCCGCGTACAGCAGCCGCTCCACGAGAGTGTGTATGTCTTCGTCCGGGGCACCAACCGCGGCACCATCGGCCAACCGCTCCGCCACCCGGTCGAGGCCTTCGAGTAGCTGGTTCTCTTCATCGGGGGTGAGCACTCCCACCCGGCCCAGCGCATGCACCCAGGCCTTGCTCGCGGCCACGTCCTGGGGCCAGAGCCGGTGGTCGACCGGCAGGCTGCGATTCAGCGCGTCGAGCGCTTCACTCGGGCCGAGGCTGAAGCGGCCGCCCCACATCTGATGCGCCGCGGCGGGCGGCGCGGGAGTCGGTGCCGGGTCCGGGGGAGGGGCCTCCGTAGGCCGGCGCGGCATCAGTCCGCCGCCGCGCCGACTTCTTGGCGGCGCGCCGCCTCGAGGCCGGACCCGATCCGGATCGAGAGGCCGTAGAGGTGGATGAAGCCCTCGGCATCCTTCTGATCGTAGACGTTGTCCTTGCCGAAGGTCGCGTACGAGGGCTGGTACAGCGCGTACGGGCTTTCCCGCCCCGCGACCGTGAGGCCGCCCTTGAAGAGCTTGAGCCGCACAGCGCCGGTGACCCGTTTCTGGGTGCTCGCGACCGCGGCGTCGAGCGCCTCGCGCTCCGGGGTCCACCAGCGGCCGTCGTACACCAGGTCGGCGTAGCGGAGTGCCAGCTCGTCCTTGAGCCTGAGCGTGCGCCGGTCGAGCACCAGCTGCTCGAGCTCGCGGTGCGCGGCATAGAGCAGCGTGCCTCCGGGCGTCTCGTAGACACCGCGCGATTTCATCCCGACGAGCCGGTCCTCCACCACGTCCGCCCGGCCCACGCCATGCTCGCCCGCGGTGGCATTCAACGACTCGAGCAACTCCACGGGGCTCATCGGAACGTGGTTCACGCTGACGGGCGTCCCCTCCTCGAAGCCGATCTCCACGACCACCGGAAGATCGGGAGCCTCGAGCGGGTCTTTCGTCATGACGAAGATGTGCTCTGGGGGTTCTTTCGAGGGGTCTTCCAGGATGCCGCCTTCATGCGAGCAGTGCCACAGGTTGCGGTCGGTGGAATACGGCTTGTCCACCGTCGCCTGCACCGGCACGCCCTTCGCCTTCACATACGCGATGAGGTCCTCGCGGCTCTTGAACTGCCACTCGCGCCACGGCGCGATCACCTGGAGCTCGGGCGCGAGGGCGGCGTAGGTCAGCTCGAAGCGGACCTGGTCGTTCCCCTTCCCGGTGCAGCCGTGGGCCAGAGCCTGCGCGCCGACCTGCTGCGCCAGGGCGACGTGGTGGGCCGCCATGACCGGCCGCGCCATGGCGGTGCCGAGCAGGTAGGTGCGGGCGTACACGGCGCCGGCACGGAGCGTGGGGAACACGAAATCGTGCACGAACTCTTCGCGCAGGTCCTGGACGACGCAGTCGACCGCACCGGAGCGCTTGGCCTTCTCGACCAGCCCGGCGAGCTCGCCCGTACCCTGCCCCACGTCGGCGGCGAAACACAGGACGCGAGCGGCGTATTTTTCGCGCAGCCAGGGAACGATCGCCGACGTGTCGAGTCCACCCGAATATGCGAGTACCACCAACGGCCCCATGTCGCGCCCCTGTCGATTTATGCAGTAGGATGCATAAACATACAACGGCAGGGTGGCCTGTCAACGCCCTCCCGGCGTCTAGCGGACTCCCGACGTTTGGCCGATTCTTCAGGGCCTCCATGAACCGACGAGACCTGCTCCGCTCCCTCAGCACCGCGATCGCGCTTCCGGCCATCTCGGGGCTCGAGACGGACCAGCTGTACGGGGTGGGCCGCCGCGCGCACGCGCGCGCGCGCGCCGGCGGCCTCCGGGTGCTGGACCCGCACCAGAGCGAGACGGTCGCTACGATCGCGGACATGATCATTCCGCCGACGGACACGCCCGGGGCGCGTGCCGCGGAGGTCCATCGGTTCGTCGATCTGCTGCTCGCGGAGTGGGCGCCGGATGACGACCGGAAGCAATTCCTCGAGGGCCTGGCCGATGTGGACGCGCGCGCCCGCGCCGCGTCCGCCACGGACTTCCTGAGCGCGACCGAGGCGCAGCGCGCGACGATCCTGACGGCGCTCGACGCCGAGGCCCAGGAGCGTCGCAAGACAGCACGCGAGGGACCGCCGCCCTTTTTCGACCGCATGAAGTTCCTCACGGTGTTCGGCTACTGCACGTCGGAGGTCGGGGCCACCGTCGAGCTGCATTACGAGGTGATCCCGGGCTCGTACAACGGGTGCACGGAGCTCGGGCGCTGGCGCGCGACTCCGGGGGACTTCTGATGGCCGCGCCCAGCTTCGACGCCATCGTCGTCGGTTCCGGGATCACGGGCGGGTGGGCGGCCAAGGAATTGTGCGAGCGCGGGCTCAAAACGCTCGTGCTCGAGGCCGGAAGGCCCATCGATCCGGCGCGCGACTACGTCGAGCACGTGCCGCCGTGGCAGATGAAGTTCCGCGGCTTCGGCGACCGCAAGGCGCTCGAGCACGATCAGTTCATCCAGCGTCACTGCTACGCCTGCAACGAGTACAGCGGCAAGTTCTTCGTGAACGACCGCGAAAACCCGTACACCTTCGATTCCGACAAGCCGTTCCACTGGATCCGCGGCCGCCAGGTGGGCGGTAAGTCCATCATGTGGGGCCGGCAGGTGTACCGCTGGAGCGACCTGGACTTCGAGGCGAACGCGCGGGACGGCTTCGGCGTCGACTGGCCGATCCGCTACGCCGACATCGCGCCGTGGTACGACTACGTGGAGGAGTTCGTCGGGATCTCGGGCGAAGCGCTCGGCCTGCCGCAGCTCCCGGACGGCAAGTTCCTGCCGCCCATGGCCCTGAACTGCGCCGAGCAGTATGTCCGGGACGGCGTCGCCAAGCGGTTCGGGCGCGAGCGGATCGTCACGATCGGCCGGGTGGCCATTCTCACCGCACCGCATCGCGGCCGCGCGGCGTGTCATTACTGCGGGCCCTGCGAGCGCGGCTGCATCACGCATTCGTACTTCAACAGCATCGGCGTCACGCTCCCGGCGGCCCGCGCGACGGGACGGCTCACGCTGCGACCGTACAGCGTCGTGCACAGCGTGATGTACGACGAGCAGCGCGGCCGCGCGGCCGGCGTGCGCGTCATCGACGGGCAGACGCGCCAGCCGCTCGAGTTCCGCGCGCGCCTCGTATTCCTGTGCGCCTCGACGCTCGAATCGACCCGCATCCTCCTGAACTCGAAGAGCACGCGGTTCCCGACCGGACTCGCCAACTCGAGCGGCGAGTTGGGCAAGAACCTCATGGACCACACCATGGGCGGCGGCGCGCGGGGCATGATCCCGGGCATGGAAGACCGCACGACCCATGGGAACCGCCCCAACGGGGTCTACGTCCCGCGATTCCGCAACGTGACGACGCCCCATTCCGACTTCCTGCGCGGCTATGGGTTCCAGGGGGGCGGCGGGCGCGCCGGCTGGGGCCGGGCGGCGGGGGAGCCGGGGTTCGGCGTGGCGCTCAAGCGCGCTCTGCACACCGAGGGGCCGTGGGGCTTCTCGTTGTACGGGTTCGGCGAATGCCTCCCGCGGCCCACCAACTACGTCGAGCTCGACCCCGTCACCGTCGACGCATGGGGAATCCCCGCGCTGCGGATCCACTGCGTCTGGAGCGACAACGAGCGCAAGCTGCTCAAGGACATGTCGGTCACGGCGGCGGAGATGCTCGAGGCGGCGGGGGCAAAGGACGTGTCGTCGTCCGTGGACGACAATCCGCCAGGCCTCACGATCCACGAGATGGGAACCGCCCGGATGGGGCGCGACCCGAAGACGTCGGTGCTGAATGCCCACAACCAGTGCCACGACGTGAAGAACCTGTTCGTGACGGACGGCGCCTGCATGGCCTCGTCGGCGAACCAGAACCCGTCCATCACCTACATGGCCCTTACCGCCCGCGCGGCGGCGTATGCAGTAGAAGCGATGAAGCGGAACGAACTGTAGGGCCTAGGGACTAGGGCTCAGGGCCCAGGGAGGAACTAACGATGACCAGTCGGCGCGACTTCGCGAAGACCCTCAGTGCCGCGGCATTGGGGTACGTGCTTCATCCCCTCACCCCTAGTCCCCGGGCCCTAGCCCCTAAACGCAAGCTCGACCGTATCGGGCTACAGCTGTATACGGTGCGCCACCAGATGGAAAAGGATTTCGAAGGGACCATCGCGCGCGTCGCGGCGACCGGCTACCGAGAAGTCGAGTTCGCGGGCTACTTCGGCCGAAACCCGCGCGACGTGCGCGCCCTGCTGGACCACCACGGGCTCGCGGCACCCTCGTCGCACGTTTCGCTCGCCCCGGCCGAGTGGCGCGCGGCGCTCGACGCCGCGCCGGTGGTGGGCCACCGCTTCCTCGTGATCGCGTGGATTCCGCCGGAGCAGCGGCGCACGCTCGATGACTACAAGCGCGCCGCGGAGCGCCTCAACCGCGCCGCCACCGAAGCCAAGGCCGCGGGCCTCCAGTTCGCTTACCACAACCACGACTTCGAATTCCAGCCGCTCGATGGGAAGCTGCCGTACGACGTGCTGCTGGGCGAGACCGATCCCAAGCTGGTCCAGCTGGAGGTGGACCTGTACTGGATCACCAAAGGCGGACAGGATCCGCTGGCGTACTTCGCGCGCTGGCCCGGACGGTTCCCGATGGTGCACGTCAAGGACTCGGCCGGCCCACCGGACCACCGCATGGTGGAGGTCGGTGCGGGAAAGATCGACTTCAAGAAAATCTTCGCGCAGAGCGATCAGGCGGGAATCAAGCACTACTTCGTCGAGCACGACGAGGCGGCCGATCCGTTCGCATCCATCCGCGCGAGCTGTGAGTACTTGAAGCAGCTCGAATTCTGATGGACCGGCGAGCAGCGGTCGCGGCGCTCGGAGCCGCGGCGCTCGGTTCCCAGGCTGAAGCCTGGGCCGGGCACGGCATCGCCCTGAAGGGCAGACCCGCCGGCCGCCTGAAGCAGTCCGTGTCGCGC
>WNEY01002073.1_pt1 | contig 14554 bp, 13 predicted proteins | sample 5400531 | NCBI WGS metagenome assembly WNEY01 (sample SAMN13153338, study PRJNA577476) | soil metagenome | isolation source: 200 cm saprolite under Douglas fir tree site 1 | place: USA:California | collected 2015-04-18
CCCTGACCGGTTTCTACATGTTCCGCGCGGTCTTCTTGACCTTTTTCGGGCCTTTACGACTTGCACCCGCACTCGCGGATGACGTGCACGAGAGCGGGCCGAAGATGACCCGGCCTCTGATCGTGTTGGCCGTCTTTTCGGCGATCGCAGGTTACGTGAGCCTGCCCAAGACTTTCGGCGGCACCGAATGGTTCGACCGATACCTCAACCCGGTGTTCAGCTCCTCCGAGTCTTTCCTTCACTCGACTGCCGATAAGGCGCTCGCTTCGGGCCCGAGCGAAGGCTTCTTGATGGCGATCTCTCTCGTAGCGGCGTCAGCCGGCATCCTGGCGGCGTACTGGTTCTACATGGCATCGCCCGAGTTGCCCGATCGCCTTGCGGCGAAATTCGGCGGGATCTACAGGGCCGTCGTCAACAAGTATTACGTGGATGAACTCTACGATTGGCTTGTAGTGAGGCCGGTCCGGGCGGGAGCCGAAAACTTTATGTGGCGGAAGATGGACGAAGCGGCGATTGACGGCGTTATGGTCAACGGGACCGCCGCCGTCGCGGCTGGCGCGGGCAACATCCTGCGGCGCATTCAGTCCGGGAACTTGCGGAGTTACGCGGCCTGGGTGCTGCTCGGCACGGTGGTCTGGCTGGCCTACATACTCTTGCGTCCCTGAGAAGAAGCCGCGATTCCAGTCGGCCAATCCCCTGAGTCGCTGACTCGAAGGCGCGAGGTGCTGAAGGCAAATCTCCGATGCTTTCCTGGCTCCAAAACCACCAGTTGACGGCGCTCATTTTTCTGCCTCTGCTTGGGGCGGCCGTCCTCGGTTTCATTCCTCGTGATGCTGCGGGGCGCATCCGGTGGGTGGCGCTCGTCACCTCACTCCTTGCCTTTGCCCTCGCCCTGCGAATCTTTTTTTCCTTCAGCTCTGCGGACCTTGGCCCGCAATTCGTCGAGCACTACCCTTGGATCAACTCGCCGCCAATCAACTATCACCTTGGGGTTGACGGCCTCAGCGTGCTCCTCGTCCTCCTGACCGCGTTCCTGACGCCGCTCTCTCTCCTCGCCTCCTGGTCGTCAATTACCGCGCGCGTCAAGGAATTCCACGTGTTCATACTGGCGCTCGAGACCGGCATGATCGGCGCGTTTGTTTCGCTCGACCTCGTTCTGTTTTTCCTATTCTGGGAATTGATGCTGATCCCGATGTATTTCCTGATCGGGGTGTGGGGACACGAGCGCCGGCTCTACGCGGCCGTGAAATTTATTCTCTACACGATGGCCGGCTCCGCGCTGATGCTGGTGGGAATCATCTACCTCTATAACCTGACCGGGACTTTCAACTACCAGATGCTCCTGGCCCAGCTTTCAACGGGCCAGCTCGGCTTGCCCTGGCGGGCGGAGAAGTGGCTTTTCTGGGCCTTTTTCCTCGCCTTCGCGATCAAGGTCCCGGTGTTCCCTCTCCACACCTGGCTTCCGGACGCGCACACTGAAGCGCCCACTGCGGGCTCCGTCATCCTCGCGGGCGTCCTGCTGAAAATGGGCACGTACGGGATGCTGCGCTTTTGCCTTCCGCTTTTCCCGCAAGCCTCGAGGCACTTTGCGCCATTCATCGGCTTCCTCGCCGTCATCGGAATTATTTACGGATCGCTGGTCGCCATGGTCCAGCCGGACCTCAAGCGGCTCGTCGCCTACTCTTCCGTCGCGCACCTCGGGTTCGTTGTTCTCGGGATATTCGCCTTTAACACGCTGGGCATCGAAGGCGCGATTTACCAGATGTGTAATCACGGCGTCTCGACCGGCGCGTTATTCATCCTGGTGGGCATGCTTGACGACCGCCGTCACACCCGCTTGATCCGTGACTTCGGCGGACTCGCCACAACCGTTCCCGTCTATGCCACGTTTTTCATGATCGTGACGCTTTCGTCGCTCGGTCTCCCCCTGCTCAACGGGTTTGTGGGCGAGATCCTGATCATTCTCGGCGCCTTCGACGCCCGCAGACTGTTCGGGGTGCTGGCGGCCGTCGGCGTCGTCCTGGCAGCCGTTTATCTTCTCTGGATGTTCCAGCGCGTGTTCCTGGGCGAGATGACGAGCGACGAAAACCGGAAGCTGCCTGACTGCAACTGGCGCGAACGGGCCATCCTCGCTGCCGTCGTTGTGGTCATCCTGGTCATGGGGACTTACCCGCAGCCTTTCCTGAGGCGGCTGGACAACAGCGTTGCGCAAGTTGTCCGGCGCGTCGAGCCGGCGACCGTGACATTTGTCTCGCCGGCCGCGCTCCCGGAGCGGACCCGATGATCCCCCTTCATGCCGCAGACTTCGTCCGCGTATTGCCGGAGGCCATCCTTTCGGCTTTCGCGATCCTGGTGATGGTCTTCGAACCGTTCATTCCGGCGGAGCGAAAGAGCCTGCTCGGATGGTTTGCGTTGTTCGGAGTTGCGGCCGCGGGCGCGGCGGCCGTCAGGACGTCCTTTTCACCGGGTCTGGCCTTCGGCGGAACCGTTGCGGCCGACCCTTTCAGCCTTTACTTCATCTTCCTTTTTCTCCTCGTCGCCTCGCTCACGCTGCTCGGCTCGATGAATTACCTCGAGCGCGACCGGGTCCACCACGGGGAGTTCTACGCCCTGGTCTTGATGGCGACGGTGGGCATGTGCTTTATGGCCGCCTCCACTGAGCTGATCATGATTTTCATCGGCCTCGAGATTTCATCGCTCTCGACCTACGTCCTCGTAGGCTTCAAGCGCCGGGAGAGGCAGTCCGTCGAAGCCGCGGTGAAATACTTCTTGCTGGGCTCGTTCGCCACGGCGTTTTTCCTCTATGGCATCGCCTTCGTTTACGGCCTCACGGGCACGACAAACCTGCTCGGGCTGAGTGAGCGTCTTGTGGCGCCCGCTCAGTGGTCCTCCTTGATGCGGCTTGCGCTGATCCTCATGTTTGTCGGCCTTGCCTTCAAGGCGTCAACGGTCCCCTTCCATATCTGGACTCCGGATGTGTATCAGGGCGCTCCCGCGCCCGTCACCGCGTTCCTCTCGGTCGGCCCCAAGGCCGCCGCGTTCGCCGTGCTCTTGCGCGTCCTGCTGGGCGGAATGGCATCCGCCGGCCCGCTCACCTTCCGGATGGTCTGGATTTCCGCCGCCCTCACGATGAGCCTGGGTAACCTCGCGGCACTCGCGCAGACGAATTTGAAGAGAATGCTGGCCTATTCTTCCATCGCCCACGCAGGATATGTCCTGGTCGGCGTCGCCGCGGCAACGGCAGGGACTGGGACAGAGGGCGTTTCGTCGGTCCTCTTCTACCTCGCGGCTTATTCCCTCATGAACCTCGCCGCCTTCATCCTGATCGCGCATCTGGCGGGGACCGGCGAACGCCGCACGTCGGTGGATGACTATACCGGCCTCGCGTACGAGCGCCCCGGCGTTTCAGCCTGCCTGACGGTGCTCCTACTTTCCCTCGCGGGTTTTCCGGCGACGGCGGGATTTCTCGGGAAGTTCTATTTGTTTCGCACCGCTGTCCACGGGCACCTCGTCGGCCTTACCATTATCGCCGTGCTGAACAGCGTGGTCTCCGTTTACTACTATTTGAGGCTGGTCGTCGCGATGTATATGCAGGAAGGCAAAACGGCGGCTTCAACGCTCGCTTTGCCCTGGCCGCTCCGCGCGGCGCTCGCGGTCAGCTTGGCCGGGATCTTCTACTTGGGACTTTATCCCAATCAGTTCTTGGGTCTGGTCAACCTCGCTGCTAATCCCCTTCCCTAACCCCGGCAACTGAAGGCAGGATGAATTTCCTCTGCGCCGAAAAACCATCCGGCACCCCGACCCGATTTCGCTCTCCGGGAGGCATGGCGAACACTCTTTAAGTAAACTCAATCACCACCCGTCCGGAAATCTTGCCTTGGCGCATCCTTTCAAAAACTGAGTTGATTTCTTCCAGGCGACAAGTTTCCGCTACGGTCTTGATTTTTCCGGCCGCCGCCAGAGCGAGGACTTCGCGCAAGTCCTGGCGCGTCCCCACAGCAGAAGTCAGGATGCGGATGCCCTTTGCCACGCTTCCAAGGATCGGGAGCGAGAAGTTCCCCTGAGGCAAGCCGACCAGGACCAGAGTCCCGCCGCGACGGAGCGCCTTGAATCCCTGTTCGACGGCCTGGGGCGCCGGCGCCAGATTCAGAACAACATGCGCGCCCCCGAGGGAACGAATGGCCTCGTCGGCTTTCTCGCGGCTCGCGTCGAAGGCGAAGTCCGCTCCGAGCCGGCGGGCGAATTCGAGTTTGCTTGAGTCGATATCGACGGCCACAACCCTCGCCCCGATGACCTTGGCGATCTGAACAGCGTAATGGCCAAGGCCGCCGAGCCCCCACACCGCGACCGTATCCCCCAGCCGCGCGCCCGATATCTTGAGCGCTCGATAGGGCGTAAGCCCCGCGCAATAGAGCGGGGCGGCGTCCACAAACGTCAACTCCGGCGGCACTGCCACGGCAAATTCAGCCGAGGCCTTGGCGTACTCGGCGTATCCGCCATCGACCATGAAACCGGTCACGACAATCGCCGGACAGAGCGGTTCTCGATCGCTCGTGCAGAACTCGCAAGCCCCGCACGTCGAATAGATCCACGGGATGCCGGCCCGGTCACCCTCCTTGAAGTTCGAGACGCCGGGGCCGACCCCGCGGACAACCCCGACGACCTCGTGTCCTAAAATCAAAGGCAGCTTCGGCAAGGACCATTCGCCCGCCGCCAGGTGGAGGTCCGTATGGCAAACGCCGCAAGCCTTGACCTCAATGAGGATTTCTCCAGCGCCCGGCCGTGGATCTTCCACGTCCTCGACGACCAGCGGAGCGCCGGGCTTGCGAAGCAAGGCAGCTTTCATCGGCAAGGGTTCGACGCGCTTCGGAAGGCGCGCACAAGTTCATGTAGAGGCGGCATTACGCCGCCATTTTGTGCTCTTCTTAGCAAATGGCGTTCCTGCTCTGCGCGATTGCCGCGACAGACAGCTCCCCCGCACAGAGCGTGGGGCCGTCAAGAAAAAAAGAGGGAGGCCAAAACCTCCCTCATAACCGAACCTGCGCAGGTCTAGGTCACCTTGGCGAAGATCATCGCGAAGGTAAACAAGGCCAGGGTTTCAATGAACACCAAGCCCAAGATGAGGGCGAACTGGATGTGTGGGCGCGCACCGGGATTGCGCGCCAGGCCCTCGCACGCTGCGGCGGCGACCTTTGATTGCGAGAACCCGCAGACCGCGGCAGCAATCGCCATCGCAAAGCCTGAGGTAATGGCCACCCAGTTGGTGGCCACCTGAGCTGCCGGCGCGGCTCCGCCCTGGGCGAATGCCGGGGCAGCAACGAGCAGCCCTCCGAGGAGCCCGCATACCATGAGAATTACGCGTTTCACTATTGCCTCCTTTAGGCCCCCGCGTTCGTAAGTACATAGGAGCCATTTGGAACCCGCCGGTGGGTGGTTTCCCGTCAACCCTCTAGCAGACGAGACCCACGCTGGCGGGCCGTTTATCGCAGGGGCTCAGCACGCTGTGCCCCTGCAAGATCAATGCTCTTCCGCTACCGCCAAGCTGATATAAACCGCGAGCAGCAGCATGAAGATATAAGCCTGAATAAATGAAACGAAGACGTGCAATGCCATCATCGTTGCAGGGACTCCGATCGGGATGAGTCGAGCAAAAACATGCTCCAGGAGTTCTCCAACAAACATATTGGCATAAAGACGCACGCTGAGAGATAGAAGCCGGAAAGCGTTACTAATGATCTCGACAGGAAAAATCAAAGGAGCAATGATCAGCATCGGCCCGCAGAAATGCCTTAGGTAGCCAAGCAGGCCGTGGTGACGGATCCCCTGAAAGTTATAGTAGACAAACGCCACTACGGCACATCCCAACGTCACCTGGATGTGCCCCGTGGGGGTCTCGAGGGTCGGTATCAGGCCGAGCAGATTGGAGAGTACAATGAAGAGGCCGAGGGTGCCGAGCATGGCCACGTAGCGACGGCTGTCGTGACCGATGAGCTCTTCCGCCAGCCCCTGGACGAATTCGACAACGACTTCCATCAGGTGTTGGAATTTTCCAGGGTTCTCGACCGAGAGCCGCCCGCGCAGCAGGAGGGCTCCGGTGAGAATCACGACAATGACCAGGACTTCCATGGCGATGTAGTTCGGAATCGGCTGAGAGGGGTCTTGCGGCGGTACGCCGATTGTCGTAAGTAGCGGCGTGAGCAACCCGGCAAGCAGTTTGTTCAGCAGGGCTGTAAACCAGAGTTCGTGTTCCATAAGCGTCTACGGGAGGGCAGAGCCCTGCTCTACCTTTCAGCTCCGAAACCCTTCCCGCAAGAGAATTAGAGACTCAACGAGCACGCCGGCCCCGGGAACCAGCAGTCCACCGAAAATAGCCAATACCGGCAACCAGCCGGTGCGATAAAAGAAGAAAACAGCCGCAGCCACCAACACATACCGCAGCGCGAGCTTCACAACGATGCCGCGGGGCAGACGCACCGAGTTGGCGTCCAGCATGGCTTCCACCGTCGGGTGAAGCCAGAAGTAGCCCAGGATGCCGAGCAAAGCCCCCAACGCAAAACCCGCCGCGACACGGCCATGGCCGCTCGCAAGCAGTCCTGCCGCGCCCAGGACCGCAATCCCCATCATCCAACGAGGCATGCGAGCTTCAGCTCGGGCCAGACCCAGTGTTGGTGCCGTTTCCGCCTGCACGTTTCTCCAAGCGTTGAAGGATTCGCAGGATTTCCACGAGTACCGCCACAAATCCAAGAGCGGCAACGATCAAGGAAAACATAGGTTTCGTCCCCAACCATCCGTCAAGAAGCCAGCCGAGAAAGTACCCGCCGGCTATGCCACCGAACAGGACAAACCCCAGGCTCGAGTAAACTCCCACCTGCGCCCACGGGTCCGATTGCCTCCCCCGCTGCTGGGCCACGGCCCCTCCCGACTAAGAGAAAAAGGGTCGAACGGCTTCACGCGCCATCAAGATAAAGGGCTGCGGGTAGATCCCGATGATCAGCGTCATCCCGAAGCTTATTGCAAGCGCCAGTCGGACGCCCGGGCTCGTGGCCAAGGGAATGGTGTCCGGGGCCTTTTTCGTGAACATCGCCACGACGATGCGGAAGTAATAGTAGAGCGCCACCACCGTGTAAGCCACCGCCAACACGGCCAGGAAGTAGTGCTGCGTCTCGATGAGCGAGAGGAAGATGAAGTATTTTCCGATGAACCCGGCCGTCGGCGGAATGCCCGCCAGAGACAGCAGGAAGACCAGCATCAGAATGGCGGCCCCCGGCGCTCGCGACATCAGGCCCGAGAGGTCGTCAATCTCTTCGCCAATCAGGTCTTTCCGGCGCATCATGATGACCACCGCGAAAGCTCCGAGGTTCATAAAAGCGTAAACCAGAAGGTAGATGATGACCGCCGCGAGCCCGTCGCGGTTCCCTTCGGCAGCGGTGATGACCCCAAGCAAGAGATAGCCTACGTGCGAAATCGTCGAGTAACCGAAGAACCGCTTGATATTGGTCTGGGTGATGGCGGCCAGGTTCCCGAGGGTCATGGTGGCAACCGCCACGCCAATCGTGAGCTTTTGCCATTGCGCGCTCATCGGCCCGATGCAAGCGAAGAGCAGGCGCAAGGTGATGGCAAACGATGCGACTTTGGGACCGACTGAAATAAAGGCCGTGATGGAGGTTGGCGCGCCTTCGTAGGCGTCCGGCGTCCACTGGTGGAACGGCACCGCCGCGATCTTAAAGAATAGTCCCGCGAGCAGCGTGATCATGGCCAGCCAGGCGAGCGCGTCCGGCGAGGGCCGTGCCGCCAGGCGCTGGGCGATGGTCCTCAATTGAGTCGAGCCGCCGATGCCGTAGAGCAGCGACATGCCGTATAGGAGCAGCCCCGAAGAAAACGCGCCGAGGAGGAAAAATTTCACCGCTGCCTCGTTCGACCTCCGGCTACTCCGCAGAAATCCCGTCAGGACGTATTCACAGAGCGCCATCAGTTCCAGAGCGATGAACAGGACAATCAGGTCCGTGCCGGAGGCCAGGAACATCATCCCGACGGCGGAAAAAAGCAGCAAGGCGTAATACTCGCCGAAGTTTGAGTTCTCAATTTCCAGGTATTTCGAGGAGATCAGCACGACGAGCGCGGTCGAAAGGACGATGATGAGCTTCAGATAGATGGCAAAGCTGTCCAGCACGAACCTTCCCCCAAAACCCTCGTACGGAGCCTTCCCGGCGACGATCTGCCAGAACCACAGGAGCTGAAAAGCTGCGAAGCCCAGGCCGATGAGAGCCGTGATGGCGTTCAGGTATCGGTCGCGCTTTTCCTTGATTAGAAATTCCATCAGCAGAATGCCGAGACCGAAAATCGTCAACAGGATTTCCGGCTTGATGGCGCGGTAATCATTGAGCGTGAAAAACACGTTCCACATCAGTGCGAAACTCCTGCCTGCCCGCGGGCCAGGCTCGAAGAAGGCACACCCGACCCGGCGGCAGGAGCAGGAGCCGCCGGCGCGCCTGCGTTTGCCGGGGCCGGCTTGGCGAGGTCAGGATTTACCTTTTCGACGATAGCCGTGACCGACTTCTCCAGCACCCGGAAATAGGGCTTCGGGTAAACTCCGATCCAGATCGCCCACAAGACCAGGGGGACAAGGGTCAGCACTTCGCGCAAATTCAGGTCTTTCAGCGTCTGGTTCTTGGGGTTGTCGCAGGGGCCGAACATCGTTCGCTGGTAAAGCCAAAGCATGTACGCCGCTCCAAGGACGATTCCCGCGACCGCCCAGGCCGCCCACTGCCATTTCACTTCGAAGGCCCCCTGCAAGATCGTGAATTCGCCAATGAACCCGTTGAGCAGCGGCAGGCCGATGGAAGACAGCATGACGATCATGAACAGCGTGGCATAGACCGGCATGACGTTCGAAAGCCCGCCGAGTTCCTTGATCTCCCGCGTGTGCCGTCGTTCGTAGATGAGTCCTACAATCAAGAACAGCGCGCCGGTCGAAATCCCGTGGTTGATCTGCTGGATCACGCTGCCCGAAAGCCCGTGAGGGTTCAGCGCGAAGATGCCCAGCGTGCAGAAGCCGAGGTGACTGACCGACGAATAGGCGATCAACTTCTTCATGTCGCGCTGCATCATCGAGACCAGCGCGCCATAGATGATGGCGATGATCGAAAGCAGCACCATGACCCGGACGATCTTGGGGTTCGAGCTCGCCTGCGGCAACAGGGGCAACGAAAAGCGGATGAAGCCGTACGTCCCCATCTTCAGCAGCACGCCGGCCAGGATTACCGAGCCGGCCGTCGGGGCCTCAACGTGAGCGTCCGGCAGCCAGGTATGGAACGGGAACATGGGGACTTTGATGGCGAAGCCGACCATGAACGCCCAGAACACCCAGTACTGGAGGTTCTGCGGCCAGGCGCCGGCGTGCTGCATCAACTCGAGGACGTTGAAGGTGTAATGCCCCGTGTCCGTCTGGTAGCGGAAATAAAGCGTCAAGATGCCGAGCAGTATCAGCACCGATCCGGCGAGCGTGTAGAGGAAGAACTTGATGGCGGCATAAAGCTTTCGCGGCCCGCCCCAGACGCCGATGATGAAATACATCGGCACCAGCATCACTTCCCAGAAAACGTAAAAAAGAAAGAAATCGAGTGACATGAAGACGCCGAGCATGCCGACCTGCAGCAGCATGAACATGGCGTAGTATTCCTTGGTCCGTTCCCCGACCGCCGACCACGAGGAGAGGACGGAAAGGAATCCGAGGACTGCGGTCAGCATAATCAGCAGAAAGCTGATGCCGTCGATCCCCAGGAAGTACTGTGCGCCGATGGAAGGAATCCAGTCATGCTGCTCGATAAACTTGAACTGCCGGTCCGGGGTCTCGCGCGAGAACCAGAACACGAGAGGGAGGGTCGCGAGGAAGCCGGCGAACATCACGATGTTGCTCCACCACCGGATCGCGTCCTTCTTTTCCCCCGGGATGAACAGCAGCGCGACCATTCCCACGAGCGGGGTAAACAAGATGACGCTCAAGATGTGGTCATGAAGAAACTGCATCGTTGACCTCGAGACCGCAGTGCGAGTTGAGAGCTAACGGGCGAGAACGGGCAACCGAACGGCAGAGTTCCGCCTCGCTTCCGGCCCTGCTCTTCCAGTCAATGAACTTCATGAAGAGAACCTGCCGCCTCCCCTTTCAGAAATGAATCAGGTAGTACGCCATGAAGACCAGCACGCCGACCACGATCATCCAGGCATACGATTGCACCAGCCCCGTCTGGAGGATTCGCGCGGGGTAGCTCAGGACTTTGACCGCAAAGCCCGTCACGTTGACCAAGCCGTCGATTACCCAGATGTCCCAAAGGCGCGACCCTTCCGCCGTGAGCCGCGTCCACCAACCGACGCCGTTCACCCCGCCGTCCACCACGCCCAGGTCGAAGGCCGCGAACGCGTTGCCAACGTCCTTGGCCCGGTTCACGAAGAGGGCGTCGTAGAGCTCGTCCACGTAATATTTATCGAGCACGATTTGATAAGCGGGTCCGGCCGAGGCGGCGAGCCGGTCAGGAACCTCAGGCCGCTCGACGTACCAACGATAGGCCAGATAAAAGCCGGCTGCCGCGATCGCCACTGAGAGAAGCATGAGGCTGAATTCCAGGCTCCAGGTGTGTTCGGCGGCGGCTTCTATCGCCGGGTTTGCGAAAACCGGCTCGAGAAAATGCTCGAAAGGATTCGAGCCGCCCAAGACCTTCGGCCAACCCACAAAACCGGCTCCCACCGCCCCGACAGCAAGGCAAATAAGCGGGACGGTCATCACCGGGGGCGACTCGTGGATGTGGTGCTCGACTTCGTGAGGGACGCGCGAGGGCCCCGAGAACGTCATAAAAAAAAGGCGGAACATATAAAACGCGGTCAGCCCCGCGGTGACCAGCGCAACGGACCAGAGGACCTTGTTACCGTAGGGGCTCGCGAACGTCTGCCACAGAATGTCGTCCTTGCTGAAAAACCCGGAGAGGAGCGGAGCCCCGCTGATGGCCAGCGTCGCCGCCAGCATGGTCTTTGCCGTCGTTGGAATCCTGCTCCAGAGGCCGCCCATCTTCCGCATGTCCTGCTCGCCGCTCAGAGCGTGGATGACGCTGCCTGACCCGAGGAAGAGCAGGGCCTTGAAGAAAGCATGCGTCATCAGATGGAAAATGCCCGCGGCAAATGCCCCTACGCCGCAAGCGAGGAACATGTAACCGAGCTGGCTGACGGTCGAATAGGCCAGCACGCGTTTAATGTCGTTCTGCACGAGGCCGATCGACGCCGCCCAGATGGCCGTGGCCGCTCCGATGCCGGCAACGAGCGCCAGGGCCGTCGGGGCCCGCATGAACAATGCGTTCGACCGGGCCACCATGTAAACGCCTGCCGTCACCATCGTCGCGGCATGGATCAACGCGCTGACGGGCGTTGGGCCCTCCATCGCGTCCGGCAGCCAAACGTAAAGCGGAATCTGCGCCGACTTCCCGATGGCGCCGATGAACAGGAGGACGCAGATGGCGGTCATCACGCCATCGCCCACGGGGAAGCGCCCGCTCCGCGCTGCCGCCGTCACCTCTTGAAACTTCAGCGTCCCAAAAGTGACGGCCATCAGCATGACGCCGAGCAGAAAGCCGGCGTCGCCGACGCGGTTGACGACGAAGGCTTTTTTCCCCGCGTCGCTCGCCGACTTGCGGAGGAAATAGAAACCGATGAGCAGATAAGAACAAAGCCCCACGCCCTCCCACCCGACGAACATCATCAGGTAGTTATTCGCCAGCACCAGGATGAGCATGGAGAACATGAAGAGGTTCAAGTAGCCAAAGAAGCGGTAATAACCGCCTTCGTGCGCCATGTAGCCGATCGAGTAAATGTGGATGAGCAGGCCGACGCCCGTCACCACGAGCACCATGACGGCAGACAGTGGGTCGAGCAGGAAACCGACATCGACGTTCAAGGAACCCACCGAGCCGCTCGAGAGCCGGAAGGCGCCGGCCGGGAGCCACGAGTACAACGGCTTTGAAGCAAACACGTGCTCGGGCTGGCCGAGGAGCGCCAGGAAACATCCGACCGCCCACACGAACGACAACGCCGGCAAGCCCACGGATACGGCCGAGACTGCGCGGTCGGACAGCTTGCGCCCGAAAAGAAGCTGCGCGAGGGCGCCCAGCGCCGGGAAGAGCGGGATCAGCCAGATTTTCTCGAGGAACATCATGTCAGCCACAATCGTCGAACGACAATGTGAACGCTACCATTTGAGCAAATCGATCTCGTCGGCGTTGACCGTCTCCTTGTTGCGGAAGAGCGCGATGAACAAGCCCAGGCCGATCGCGGCCTCGGCCGCGGCATCCGTGATGACGAAGATGGCGAACACCTGCCCGTTCACGCTTTTGAAATAGTCGGAGAATGCCACCAAGTTGATATTCACCGCGTTCAGGATCAGTTCGATCGACATCAGGATGATCAGCACGTTGCGCCGCGTCACCACGCCGATCACCCCGATGGTGAAGAGGCCCGTTCCGAGAAACAGATACCAGTGAGTGGGAATTGCCGCCGGCGTCATTCGAGTTTCCTCTTGGCCATGATCACCGCGCCGATCATCGCCACAAGCAGCAGGATTGAAGCGATCTCGACCGGCAGCATATAGCTCCGGTAGAGGGCCAGACCGACTTCCTGGGTATTCCCCGCGCTCTGTAGCGTAGGCACGGCCAGCGGCAGCGCGAGCCCGCGACGGCCCTGCTGAAAGAGCGCGTATCCCAACTCCGCCAGAAGGACCAGGACCGTTCCCAATGCCAGCGCCCACTGACGGTTGAATTGCGTCTGGTTCATAGCGACGTCGAGGTTCACCAGCATTACGACGAACAGGAAGAGCACCATGATCCCGCCGACGTACAAGATCACCTGCACCGCAAAAAGGAACTCGGCGTTGAGCAGCAGGTAGACGCCCCCGACTGAGAAAAGCGTCACGATGAGCCAGATGACGCTGTGCACCGCGCTACGCCGCGTGATGACGAAGATGGCGGAGATTAGAGATATTGCCGAGAGGATGAAAAACGCAATCTGCGCGCGCATTCGCGAGTCTTTCCGGGACCGGCTGTCCCGCTCTCAATTACGCCCGCCCGAGAAAGGCGAGCAAGGAATTACCTGCCCAGCAACATCGCCGCGGACGCCTGCGCCGCGTGCGGCCCCAGCCAGTAACGGAACAGGGCCGTCACGATAAGGTTCGCCAGGGCCAACGGGATCAACCAGCGCCAGCCGACGTTCATCAGTTGGTCGTAGCGGTAACGCGGGAAGGTGCCGCGGTACCAGATGAACATGTAGAGAAATACCAGAATTTTCGCCGTGAACCAGAAAATTCCCTGGATGGCCTCAAGCACGGGTGCATACGCGACCAGGGCCGCAAGGACAACGCACAGCCCACTGAGGGCGATAAAGAAAACCCTCTCGCTCCGCACCGGGCTCCTCCGGCCGATCCAGAAAATAAATCCTCCCAGGCTCAGGAGCGCGACGATCGGCCCGTACTTCAGGAAATCGAACCAGGACACATTCGGAAAGGGCCGCAACCAGCCGCCGAAGAAGAGCGTCACCGCAATACAGGAAACCAGGACCATGGCCGTGTACTCGGCCATGAAAAACAGCGCAAAGCGGAACCCGCTATACTCGGTATGAAAGCCCGCGGTGAGCTCAGACTCCGCCTCGGGAAGGTCGAAGGGGCTGCGGTTCGTTTCAGCCACCGCTGCGATCAAATAGATAACGAAAGCCACAGGTTGGAGGAAGACAAACCACCAGCCCATCTCCCTCTGGCTCTCGACGATCCGCACCATGCTGAGGGAATTCGACAGGAGAAGCACCCCGACCAGGGCAATTCCGGCCGCAACTTCGTAACTTACCAGTTGGGCCGCAGAGCGCAGCGCTCCGAGCAAAGGATAATGGCTGTTCGACGACCACCCGCCCAGGATGATGCCGTAGATTCCGAGTGACGAAATTCCCAGGATGAGCAGCAAGCCGATATTCACGTCGGTGACGTAAAAATTCCCTGCAAAAGGAATGACCGCGAAAACGGCAAACGCCGCCACAACGCTGATGACCGGCGCCATCAGGAACACCACTCTGTCCGCGCGGGCAGGGACGATGTCCTCTTTGAGCATCAGCTTGATGGGGTCCGCAAGGGCTTGCAACAGGCCCCAGGGCCCGACCCGCATCGGCCCCAGGCGCGCTTGCATGAAGGCCAGGACCTTCCGCTCCAAATACACGAGGAAGGCCACGAGGCCCGACAGCACGAGAAAGACAATGACGATTTTTATGGTCGCAATCAGCAGAGGAGAGCCGCGGACGAATTCGAGCGTCTTTTCCGGCATGATTTAAGACGGTGAAGAGTGCGGGCTAGCCAGTGGCGAGCACCCAGCTTGCGGCTATCGCACTTCAGTTATTAGTTCCTGCCCCGGCAAGCGGGCAGCAGCCCTGCGCGAGCGGCACCCGGCGAAGTCTCCAGTCCAGCGAACAGAGGTCAATTCTCCCGGCCCGAACCTTCCCCGCCCAGTCATCACTCGAGGCCTGCTTTTCCTTCTCATCG
>WNEY01002075.1_pt1 | contig 14551 bp, 13 predicted proteins | sample 5400531 | NCBI WGS metagenome assembly WNEY01 (sample SAMN13153338, study PRJNA577476) | soil metagenome | isolation source: 200 cm saprolite under Douglas fir tree site 1 | place: USA:California | collected 2015-04-18
TGTCGCTACGACCGTGGGTGGTTGCATCGGGCTCGCAGTGCTCGGCGCCGCGACGGCACGGCTCGGCGCGGGCGCGGCGGCGCTTCGGGGCGACGTTGCTGCAGGACGGAGTCCGCAAAGGTCTCGCAAGCCGCTCTGGCAAAAGCTCTACGTGGACATTGCTGCTTTGGCCGTCAGCGGCCTCGTCTACTGGCTTACGGCCAGGACCGGCTTCTCGGCTGTCGTCAATCCCGACTCGAACCCGACGCTCTCGCTCTCGATCTACATGTTCCTCGCGCCCGCGTGCCTGTGGCTGGGTGCTGCGCTGCTGCTCGTGCGGTTGCGGGGCGCCCTGCTCGAGACCGTGGCGCGACGGGTCACCGGCGGAAGGGCGCGAACTCTGTCGGGCCTACTGCTCGCGAGCGCCGGACGGCGAAGCGCTGCAATCAACCGCGGTTTGCTCCTCGTGGGGCTGCTGCTCGCCTTCGGCGTGAATCTTGGTGTCTTCGCCGCGACATACGACCAGCAAGCCCGTGTCGATGCGCAGTTGACGCTGGGCGCCGACGTCGTCGCGAACGCTCCTCCTGAGGTTCTGCGATCCCACCGGTTGGAGCAGAAGATCGCGCAGGTCCCGGGAGTTGCCGGAACCACCGCACTCGACCACTCGTACGCCTACGTGGGGCCGGACCTCCAGGACACCTTCGGCGTCGACGCGGGGACTCTGACGAGCGGTACCACTCTGCGCGACTCGTACTTCATCGGCGGGACCGCGAAGCATCTGCTCGCGGAGCTTCGCGCACATCGCGACGGAATCCTCGTCTCGAAGGAGACGGTTACGGATTACTCCCTGAACATCGGCGACCTGCTCAAGCTACGTGTGCTCGATCACGCAACCGGGCATCTCCGCGTCACGCCGTTCCATGTCGTCGGCATCGTGCAGGAGTTCCCGTCGGCACCGCGCGACTCGTTCATGGTCACCAATCTCGACTACCTGGTCGCCTCGACCCACGATCCCGGCCCGAATGTCGTCTTCGCCAAGACGCACGGTGACGCCGCCGCAGTCGCGAGGCGTGTCGCGGAGGTCGCGCGGCCCGCCGGTGCAAGCGTCAAGGACATCACCACGCAGACCGCGCAAACGGTGAGCTCCATCACCACCGTCGACATGAGCGGGATCGCGAAGATCGAAGAGACGTTCGCGGTGATCCTCGCCGCCGCGGCGATGGCGCTCTTCGTCGTGCTCGGGCTCGCCGAGCGCAAGCACGAGTTCGCGACCATGGCTTCGATCGGAAGTTCCGTGCGTGAGATCAGCGCGTTTCTCTGGAGCGAGGTCGCGATCGTGCTCGCGGGAGGGCTCGCGCTGGCGGCGCTGCTCGGCTGGCTCCTCGCGGAGATGCTCGTCGCCATGCTGCAACACGTATTCGACCCGCCGCCTGATCACCTGGCTGCGCCGTGGCTCTTTCTCGTGGGCCTCGCCGGGGCGGCCGTCCTCGGAGCGTTGTTGACGACGGTGGCCGCCGGTCTCCGCCTCCGGCGGCTGCCGCTCGGCGAGATCCTGCGCGAGCAGTAGGCCTGAGCGAACGGCGCCCGACATTTCCCTAACAGGACGTCAGTAGGCTGCGTTCATTCGTAGGCTCGTCTCCATCGGCCTCGTCACGGCGGCTTTGCTCGCGGTTTCCTCCGGGTGCGGCGGATCCGACAAGTCCTCGACCCCTTCGGGGGGTTACTCCCTACCGTCGCCGACACCGACGACGACAACCTCGGGTGGGATCGATCCGCTCGAGGGTGCCGGTACCACGCCTGTCGAGGGTGCGGCGACCGGCAGCGACACCGCCCTCCTCGACCGCATCGCCGTCGGCCGGCACGAGGGCTACGACCGGGTCGTCTTCGAGTTCAAGAATGTCCTGCCGGGTTACAAGGTCGCGTTCACGAACGAGCCTCTGAAAGAAGACGGGTCCGGCAAGCCGGTGGACGTGAAGGGCGCCGCGGTCGTCGTCGTGCGCATGGAGCCCGCGTCCGGCTTCGATCTGAACACGGGCGAGGGCGTCATGACCTACAAGGGGCCGAGGCGGTTCGACGGGTCGGCGGCGGGCACGTCGGTCGTGCAGGAGCTCGTCCGGACCGGCGACTTCGAAGCTGTGCTGAGCTGGGCGATCGGTCTCTCCGACAAGGTCGACTTTCGCGTCCGAACGGCGACGTCGCCTGCGCGGCTGATCGTCGACTTCCGGAATCACTGACTGCTATTCGGGCGTGACGTACGCGGCCGTGAGGCCGCCGTCGACGAGGAACGTTGCCCCGTTCACGTAGGACGACTCGTCGCTCGCGAGGAACAATGCCGCGTTCACGATCTCGCGCGGCTTCGCGAGCCGGCCCATTGGCAGGTGAACGCGTCGCCGCTCGTACGCCGCCGGATCGTCGCCGAAGATCCGCAGCAGCAGCGGTGTCTCGACGGGCCCGGGGCAGAGTGCGTTGACCCGGATCCCCTGCCGCGCGAATTGGACCGCGAGCTCGCGGCTCAGAGCGAGAACGGCGCCTTTCGAGGCTGTGTAGGAGATCTGTGACGTCGCCGCGCCGACGAGCGCGACGAACGACGCAACGTTGATGACCGAGCCACCACCGCGTTCAAGCAGATGGGGAATGCCGTGCTTGCAGCAAAGGTAGACGCCCTTCGTGTTCACGTCCTGGACGCGCTGCCACGCGTCGGGCTCGGTCTCGAGGATGGAGTCATCGTCCGGAGGCGAGATCCCGGCATTGTTGTAGAGGACGTCGATGCCACCGTAGCGTTCGGCCGTTTGTTCGTACATCACGCGCACGCTATTCGAGTCGGCGACGTCTACCTTGAGCGCGAAGGCGTCTCCCGCCTCAGCGGCGGTCTTCTCGGCAGCACCGGCGTCGACGTCCGCAACGCATACCTGCGCACCCTCTGCGCAAAAGAGCAGCGCGGCCTCACGGCCCATGCCGCCGCCCGCGCCGGTGATCACCGCGACCTTTCCGTCGAGCCGTCCCATCAGATCGCCATGAAGACGTTCTTGATCTCGGAGTAGCCGTCCATTGCATGCATTCCCAGCTCGCGACCGAACCCCGACTGCTTGAACCCGCCGAACGGTGTGGACGGTCGCACCGAGCTGTTGGAGTTGATCGAGAGCACACCGGTCTCGAGGGCACGCGCCACTCGCAGCGCGCGGGCGCCGTTTTCCGTCCAGATCGAACCGGAGAGCCCAAACGGCGTGTCGTTGGCGATTCGAATGGCTTCGTCCTCGTCGGCGAACGGGATCAGCGCGGCGACCGGGCCGAAGACCTCCTCGCGCGCCACTCGGTCGTCGTTCGTGGCCTCGACGAGCGTGCACGGGAACCAGAAGCCACGTCCATTGGGAGCGTCGCCGCGGAAGAGCGCGTCGCCGTCGACGAACGACGCGACGGTTTCGCGGTGCTGCGCGGAGATCAGCGGTCCCATCTCGGTCGCTTCGTCCTCCGGATCGCCGACCTTGACGTTGCGCGTCGCTTCCACCAAGAGCTCGACGAACCGGTCGTAGGCGGAGCGCTCGACGAGGATGCGGGATCGCGCGCAGCAGTCCTGGCCGGCGTTGTCGAAGACGGCGTACGGGGCAGCGGCGGCAGCTTGCTCGAGGTCGGCATCCGCGAAGATCACGTTCGCGGACTTGCCGCCGAGCTCGAGCGTGACGCGCTTGATCGTTTCGGCAGCACCTTGCATGACGGTGCGGCCAACTTCGGTCGAGCCGGTGAAGCCGATCTTCGCGACGTCGGGATGCTCGACCAGGCGTTGGCCGACGATGCGGCCGGGCCCGACGACGACGTTGACGACGCCTTCAGGGATGCCCGCCTCGAGAATCAGCTCGGCGAGCCTCAGCGCGGACAGAGGCGTCAGCTCCGCCGGTTTGAGCACAACCGTGTTCCCGCAGGCGAGCGCGGGCCCGAGCTTCCAGCTCGAGATGTTCAGCGGGAAGTTCCAGGGAACGATCAGGCCGACAACTCCGAGCGGCTCGCGGAACGTCATGTCGACGCCGCCGGCTACGGGGATCGTCTCGCCGTGGTGCTTGTCGACGGCGCCCGCGTAGAAGTGGAAGACCTGAGCGACCATGCCAACCTCGGCGCGTGCGCCGCCGATCGGTTTGCCGACGTTCTGCGATTCGATGCGCGCGAGCTCTTCCGTGTGCTCTTCCACGAGCGTTGCCACGCGCCGCAGCAGGCGCGCTCGATCCGTTGGAGTCACAGCGCGCCATTCCTTGAATGCCGCGCTCGCCCGAGCGACGGCCTCATCGGCTTGCTCGACGCCGGCCTCTTCGAGTTCGGCGATCGGCTCCTCCGTTGCCGGGTTGATCACGGCGAAGCTCATCCGGTGCATTTGAACACGTCGAGCATGCCTGCGGCTACGAGGGTCGCAGGCGGAATGTCCTTTTGGCCGCCTGGCTCCCTGCCGATCGGCCCCAGAAGGCCGCCGCGGGTGTGGAAACTCCGTCTCACTTCCGACACGGTGTCTGACACCAGGCCGTGGACGAAGTAGCTCCGCCGGGAAAGGACAGCTGTCGGGCTCTGTGGGCGCGACAGGCGCTCGACCACGGGCTCGCTTCCTATTCCGGCGTCTCACTTCCGGCACGGTGTCCGACACCTGGCCGTGGCTCGAGTGGCTCCTCCCTTGGAGACGACTACGGGTGTCAGTCGGCCCGGGCGGAGCGGTACTCGCCGGCTTCGCGGACGAGCTCCTCGAAGAGCTTCATGTCCTCGCCTGCTTCTGGGTGCCACAGGACTCCCAGTGCGAAGCGCTGGGATGGATCTTCGACAGCTTCGACGGTTCCGTCGTCCGCGTGCGCGGAGACGCGCAGACCCTCACCGACTCTGCCGAAGCCTTGATGGTGATGCGATTTCACCGGCGCCCGCTGTCCGAGCAATGTCGAGAGTCGCGTTCCGGCCTCGAGGGTCACGTCGTGGTCGGCGAACGCTCCCGGAGTGTGCTTGTGCTTCTCGTCGCCGACGACGTCGGGCAGATGCTGAACCAGGTCGCCGCCTCGAGCGACATTGAGGACTTGCGACCCGCGGCAGATTGCGAGGACCGGCATGTCACGCTCGAGTGCGGCCTGGAGCAGTGCCAGCTCCGCCCGGTCGCGCTCCTTCGCGATCCCGAACGTCTCCGCATGCGCCTCCTGGCCGTAGAGCTCCGGATCGAGATCGGCGCCACCCGAGAACACCAGGCCGTCCACGGCGTCCAGAGTTTCATCGATCCCGTCAGCGGAAGGCGGCACGAGCAGGGCGCGACCGCCGGCGTGCTCTACGGCGTGCACGTAATCGGCAGGGATCAGCGCCGCCTCGAGCTCCCAGTAGCTCCACTTTGCAGGGACGACATAGGTCGTGATCCCGACGACCGGTCTTGCCATTGACATGACGTTATAGGTTTGGTTCATGGCGAACATCCTGGCGATCGACCAGGGGACGTCGTCGACCAAGGCGCTCGTCGTCGGTGACGCGGGCGAGGTGCTCGGCGAGGGCAGCGCGTCCGTCAATCCCGAGGCGAAGAGCGGCGGTGCGGTCGAGCAGGATCCGCAGGAGCTCCTCGAGTCCATCGTCGTTGCGGGCCGCGCAGCGTTGGCGGCCGCGGGCGTTGCAGTCGAAGCGGTCGGGATCGCGAATCAGGGCGAGACGGTCCTGCGCTGGGATCGTGAGAGCGGCAAGCCGTTCGGACCCGCCCTGAGCTGGCAGGACCGGCGAGCGGCTCCCATCGCGCGCGAGCTCGAGAGCTACGCCGACCGGCTCACCGAAATCACCGGCCTGCCGCTCGACCCGTACTTCGCTGCTCCGAAGATGACGTGGTTGCGTCGCGAGACAGGCGACGAAGGCGTGATCACGATGATCGACGCCTGGCTCAACCAGCAACTGGCAGGCGCCTTCGTCACGGACGCAGCGACAGCGTCGCGGACGTTGTTGCTGGATCTCGAGAGCACGACCTGGTCGGGCGAGGCCTGCGCGCTGTTCGAGATCGATCCGGCGACTCAGCCCGAAATCGTGGACTGCGCAGCCTCCGTCGGCGAGACGACCGTGTTCGGCGATCCGCTCCCGGTCACGGGACTCGTCGTCGACCAGCAGGCGGCACTGTTCGCCGAGTCCTGCTTCGCGCCGGGAGAGGCCAAATGCACGTACGGCACAGGAGCATTCATCCTGGCGACCGCCGGCGACCAGGCGCTGCACTCGAAGGCGCGCCTCGCCGCGTGTGTCGCGTGGCGGCTCAGCGGCCACTCGACCTACTGTCTCGACGGCCAGGTGTACAGCGCCGGTTCGGCCGTTTCGTGGCTCGAGGAACTCGCCTTGATCAAGGAGGCGGCCGACCTCGATCGCATCAGCTCCGATGAGGGGGAGGAGGCGCTCTTCGTTCCCTCGCTCGCCGGGCTCGGCGCGCCGTTCTGGGCGCCCGACGCCCGCGGCGGCTGGCTCGGTCTGTCCCTCGCGACGAGCCGCGACGACCTCGTGCGGGCGGTGATCTGGGGAATTGCCGCGCAGGTTGCCTCCCTCGCCCGCGCGATGGGCGACGACATGGGCCGCCAGCTCGAGAGGCTCCGCGTCGACGGCGGTCTCACGCGCTCCAAGGCGCTGATGCAGGCACAGGCCGACCTCCTGCAGGCGCCGGTCGAGCGTTATCCGTCGGCCGACGCGACCGCGCTGGGCGCCGGGGCGCTCGCGCGGTTGGGGAGCGGCGTGGCTTCCACGCCGCAAGAGGCCGTCGGGGACTGGACTCCAGCCGAAGTGTTCGAGCCGCAGATGACGGCGGCGGAGGCACAGGAGCGGCTCGCGCGCTGGGAAGCGGCAGCAGCAGCGCTCGCCGATCTCTCGCGCAACGGCAACTGAACCGCGACGTCGTCATCGCGGGTGCGGGCGTCGTGGGTGCAGCGGTCGCGCGCGAGCTGTCGCGCTTCCACCTGAGTTGCACGCTGCTCGAAGCGAGTCCTGACATCGGCGCGGGAACGAGCAAGGCCAACACGGCGCTGCTGCACACGGGGTTCGACGCCAAGCCGGGCACGCTCGAGGCGCGGCTCGTGCGGCGCGGACACGAGCTGCTTTCCGCGTATGCACCGCAGGCCGGCATCCCGCTCACACGCATCGGCGCGCTTCTCGTCGCCTGGACTCCGGAGCAGCGCGCCCAATTCCCCCGAATCATCGAGCGTGCACACGCGAACGGCGACACAGCGATTCGGGAAGTGGGACTCGAAGAGCTCTACCGGCGCGAGCCGAACCTTGGTCCGGGCGCGCACGGCGCGCTCGACGTTCCAGACGAGGGCATCGTCTGTCCGTTCACCACGCCGCTGGCGTACGCCACCGAAGCGGTGCTGAACGGCTGCGACCTCCGGCGCGGCGTACGTGTCACCGGAGTCGAGCGGCGCAGCGACGGTGGCTTCGAACTGCAGACGACCGAGGGTCCGATCAGAACGCGCTTCTTCGTGAACGCCGCCGGCCTCTACAGCGACGAGCTCGATCGCCTCGCCGGCCAGGGGGGTTTCACGATCACGCCGCGCCGCGGCGAGCTGATCGTCTACGACAAGCTTGCGCGTCCCCTGCTGAACCACATCGTCCTTGCCGTGCCGACCGGTACGACCAAGGGGGTCCTCGTCGCACCGACCGTCTTCGGCAACCTCCTCGTCGGTCCGACCGCGCAGGACGTGCAGCGAAAGGATGACACCTCCTCGACAGCCAAAGGCCTCGCCTACCTGCGCGCAGAGACCAAGCGCATCCTGCCCCAGCTGGCGCAGCACGAAGTGACCGCCGCCTACGTCGGCCTCCGCGCTGCGACCGAGCACACCGACTACCAGCTCACGGTCCATGCAGCGGAGGGCTATGCCTGCATCGGCGGCATCCGCTCGACAGGGCTGAGCGCCTCACTCGCGATCGCCGAGCACGTTCGGACGGAGCTCGGTGCTGCGGGACTCGAGCTTCGCCCGAAGGAGAGCCCGGCGACCGTCCGCATGCCGAACATCGGCGAGCTCTCGTCACGTCCCTACGAGCAGGGCGGCCGCATCGTCTGCTTCTGCGAACGCGTCACGCTTGCGGAGATCGAGGCTGCGCTCGGCAGCACGGTCCCACCGGTGGATCTCGACGGTCTGCGCCGCCGCACGCGTGTGCTGATGGGACGGTGCCAGGGCTTCTACTGCGGCGCGCGCGTCGCAGCCCTGCTGCGGGAGGGCACCGCGTGACAGACGTGATCGTTGTCGGCGGCGGCCCCGCGGGTCTCGCGTGCGCGATCGAGCTCCGGCGGCGAGGGATTTCGGACGTCGTCGTGCTCGACCGCGAGGAGCGGGCAGGTGGGATTCCACGTCACTGTGCGCACCAGGGCTTTGGCGTCCGCGACCTTCGCCGTGCGCTTTCGGGACCGACCTATGCGCAGCGGTACGTCGAGCTCGCGCAGCGCGCGAGTGTCGACATCCGCGTTGAGACGATGGTCACGGGCTGGTCGCCGGACGGAGCTCTCGAGGTAACGGCTCCAGAGAGTCGCGAGTCGCTCCGCGCAGCCGCGATCGTCCTGGCGACCGGCTGCCGCGAGCGCCCGCGGCCCGCACGCCTCGTCCCCGGCTCACGTCCGGAAGGCGTGCTCACGACCGGCTTGCTGCAACAGTTGGTCAAGCTGCGGAGCCCGCGCATTGGCACGCGGGCGATGATCGTCGGGGCGGAGCACGTCAGTTTCTCGGCGTTGCTCACGCTCGTCCACGCCGGCGTGGAGGTCGCCGGCATGGCGACGGAGCTGCCCAGGCACCAGTCGCTCCCCGGTGCGGCTGCGGGCGTGGCTCTCCGGTACCGCGTGCCGCTCTGGACGCGAACTGCGCTGACCGAGATCCGTGGACTTCCGCGCGTCGAGGAGGTCGAGCTGCGTGACCTCGGGACAGGGCAGGCCAGGGCGGTTGCCTGTGACACCGTCGTGTTCACCGCCGACTGGATCCCGGACCACGAGCTGTCGGTCGCCGCCGGCCTCGAGCTCGACCCGGGGACGCGCGGGCCGCAGGTAGACACGGCGCTCCGCACGACACGCCCCGGTCTCTTCGCTGCCGGCAATCTGCTTCAGGGCGCCGAGCCGGCCGACGTCGCCGCGCTGAGCGGGCGTCACGCCGCGGCGGCGGTGGCGGGCTGGCTGAATCAAAGCGAGCGCTGGCCGGAGCGCGTGCCGATCGCCTGCCGTCCTCCACTGTTGTGGATCTCGCCGAACGCAGTGAGCGGCGAGGAGCCGCCGCCTCGAGACCGGTTCGCCCTGCGCTCGAGCGCCTTTCTCGCGGGCCCCCAGATCGAGATCCGCCAGAACGACCGGCTGCTTTGGAGTGGGCGCCTGCGAAGAATGGTCCCCGGCCGTTCGAGCTCGCTGCCGGCAAGTTGGCTCGTAGAGGTCGACCCGCATGGAAGCGCGATCGAGGTTCAGTTGGCCGCACAGCGGCATTGACTCTTCGTTGCATAAGGCATTACGCTCGCCGCTCCTAGAACAGGAGGATGGTGATGTCAGGAGGGATGGAAGACCGCGACGTTCAGAAGCTCGCGGAGTTGGGGTACAGGCAGGAGCTCACCCGTGCGTGGAGCAGCTTCACGAACTTCGCGATCTCTTTCACGATCATCTCGGTCCTCGCGGGGTGCTTTACGAACTTCTCCTTCGCGTGGGGCGGCGGCGGCCCGGCTGCGATCGCGTGGGGCTGGCCGATCCTGTGCCTCTTCGTCCTGCTCGTGGCGCTCTCGATGGCCGAGCTGACGTCTGCTTATCCGACGGCAGGCGGCCCTTACTGGTGGGCGGCCAAGCTCGGCGGTGCAGGCTGGAGCTGGTTCACGGGTTGGTTCAACATCGTCGGGGTGGTCGGAATCGTCGCCGGCGTCGGCTACGGGGCGGCGATCTTCCTGAATGCCCTTCTGGGCCTCTACGGCTGGAAGATCCTCGGCGTCGACTTCGGGGACACCAAGCACATCCTGGGCGAGACGTTTGGGCTGTTCGTGCTCATCCTCGTCCTCTACACGATCGTGAACATCTTTGCCGACAACCTGCTGGGGATGTTCAACAACATTTCGGTGTGGTGGCACGTCCTCGGCGTGCTTACGATCATCGGCATCCTCGCTTTCGTACCCGATCACCATCAGAACACGACGTTCGTCTTCACTGAAAGGCTCAACAACACCGGTTTTCACGGGGGAGCGATCGGCGGGTCGTTCTTCTGGCTGTACATCCTTCCGGTCGGCTTCATCCTGACTATGTACACCCAGACGGGCTATGACGCGTCCGCGCATACCGCCGAGGAGACGCGCGGGGCTGCGCTCGGGGCGGCCAAGGGCGTCTGGAAGTCGGTCTTCTACTCCGCGATCGCCGGCTGGTTCGTGCTGCTCGCGTTCCTCTATGCGGCCAAAGACGTCAAGGCCGTGAACGGCGCGGGCGGCACTTCGATCTCGATCTTCACGAGCGCTATGAACAACCACATGTGGGCAGCGAAGATGGTGATCCTGATCGCCACCGTGGGTCAGCTCTTCTGCGGTGCGGCCGGGCTTACCAGCGCATCACGTACCTGGTACGCGTTCTCGCGCGACCGGGGCATGCCCGGCTGGCGGCTGTTCCGGCGCCTGAACCGGCAACGGGTGCCCTTGTACGCCGTGATGGCGGTATCGACGGCGTCCCTGATCATCACGATTCCCGCGATCTGGGGGAGCGCGCTCGGCGTTCCGTTCGCGTACTTCGCCATCACCTCGATTTGCACGGTTGGTCTGTACCTCGCGTACATCATCCCGGTCTACCTGCGGCTGAGGGCAGGTGCCAGCTTCCAGCCCGGTCCATGGACCCTGGGGCGCCATTACCGCTGGATAAATGGCGGCGCGATCGTGTTCGTCCTGCTCGTTGTGTATTCGCTCGACATCCCGATCGTCCCCGGCGGGGTCCCGTGGAAGAACGAGTTCGACTGGACGGCCGTGAACTACTCGCCGCTCGTCCTCTTGGTGGGCGTTGCCGTTGCGATCTGGTGGGTCCTGGACGCCAAGAACAAGTACAAGGGCCCGGTGCGAACGATCGATGAAGCGCCGATGGACATTCCGGGCGAGAGGCCCGAGCCGGGTCCGGCGGCCCCGACTCCGGCGGCCTAGCTCAAAACACGTGTTCGGGCGCGGCGCTCAGCCGCGCTCGAACATGCGCTCGCGTTCGTAGTCGGTCACGACCTGGTCGAACAGGCGCTGCTCGGTGCGCCCGTAGTTCAGGTAGTGCGCCCACACCTCTTCGCCGAAGGCCTCTTTGGCGAACGAGCTCTGCTCCCAGAGATCGACCGCCTCGCGCAGCGACGACGGGAACGCCTCCGCCTCTCCAGCCTCGTAGGCGTTGCCCTTGAGCTCCGGCCCGGGGTCGGTCTTGTCTTCGATGCCGTCGAGCCCGGCGGCCAGTAACCCCGCAAAGGCGAGATAGGGATTGGCGTCTGCGCCCGGGATCCGGCACTCGACGCGGTGCGCCTGCCCGTGGCCGACGATGCGGAAGCCGCAGGTTCTGTTGTCGCGGCCCCAGCTCACGGAGGTCGGCGCCCAGCTCTCCGCCGCATAGCGCTTGTAGGAGTTGACGCTCGGCGCCACAAAGAGCGCGAGCTCGCGGATGTGCTTACGCAGGCCGCCGAGATAGTGGCGGAAGACGTCCGTCTCGTCGTGTCCGTCGATGAATGCGCTCCGGTCAGTGTCGAGCGAGACGAGGCTGGAGTGGATGTGGCACGAGCTACCGATGTCTTTCTCGGAGGGCTTCGCCATGAAGGTGACCGACAGCCCGTTCTTGTGCGCGATCTCCTTGACGCCGTTTTTGTAGATCGTGTGCCGGTCCGCCGAGGTGACCGCGTCGGCGTAGCGCATGTTCAGCTCGTGCTGTCCATACCACGCCTCGCCCTTGGAGAACTCGACGGGGATCCCCGCGCCCTGCATGCCGAGGCGCACCTGTCGCATGAAGTTCTCGTCGCGCGTCGTGGCGAGGACGTGGTAGTCCATGATGTAGGGCACCGTCGGCGTGAGCCCGCGGTAGTCCATTGCTGCCGCCTCTTCGAAGCTGTCCCGGTAGAGATAAAACTCGAGCTCCGAGGCCATCATCGGCGCATACCCCATAGCATGGGCGCGCTCGAACTGCTTGATCAACACCTGGCGAGGCGATTCGACGACCGGGCTCCCGTCTTCCCAGGCGACGTCGCAGAGCACGAGCGCCGTTCCGTCCAGCCAGGGGATCCTGCGTAGGGTCGCGAAGTCGGGAGCGATCGTGAAGTCCCCGTAGCCGCGCTCCCAGTTCGCCATCGCGTAGCCGGGAACCGGGTCCATCTCCATGTCGAGCGCGAGCAGGTAGTTGCATCCTTCGACGCCGTGGTCAACGACGTCTTCGAGGAAGTACTCGCCCTGGATGCGCTTGCCGATCAGCCGCCCCTGCATGTCGGTGAAGGCGGTGACGATTGTGTCGATCGTTCCGGCTTCGATCTCCTGCTGCAGTTCGTCGACGGAGAGCATCCCCTGCAGAGTCCCCGGCCCGCCGCTGCGCGGAGCGGAGCCATCTCTGCGGTCAGCGCCGACGTGCGCCGTATCGGTGGCTCGAGGAGTCACGAGGCCTAGCGATCCTCTCTCTCCGTGTAGTTCGTGTCAACATTCACCGCGATGGATCAGGACGCCGCACTGGCGAGGATGCGTGAGATCTGTCTCGGCTTACCTGAAACGAGCGAGCGGCTCAGCCACGGAGCGCCGACGTTCTTCGTCCGGGGAAAGCGCGCGTTCGTGATGGTTCTGAGCAACCATCACGGTGACGGCCGTTTTGCCATTTGGTGCGCCGCCCCCGATGGAATGCAGATGCTGCTCGTCGAAGCCGAACCGGAGCGGTTCTTCGTTCCGCCGTATGTCGGGCATAGAGGGTGGCTAGGCGTCCGGCTCGACCGTGGGCTGGACTGGGGCGAGCTCGCCGGGATCGTCGAGGATGCCTATGCCGAAGTCGCTCCGCCGAAGCTCGTCGAGGCGGCGCGGCTTACTGATTAACGCTTCTTGCCCCAGGTGGTGGGGTCGAAGCCGAACGTCTCGGCGAGACTCTTGCGCTCCGCGCTGACCGCCGCCGCTCGAGTGGCGCTGTAGTTCCACACCGTCTCCTGTGCGGCGCCCAACGTGCGGTGGATCTCGAGCGCGGCCGGCTCGTGCTCCTCGACGAACTCGAATGCGTGATCGGCGGCCTCGAGGAAGTTCGTGCTCTCGAAGAGCGGGGTGCGTCGCTGGTACCCGGGCTCGAAGATCAACTCGAAGAGTTTGTATACCGGCTCCTCGGCGGTGATCGTCCGGACGACCGTCTGCAACTCGGCTTCGTCCTGCGCCCCCAGCTCGAACCCGTGCTGCTCGGCGAGCGCCTGCGCGAGCTCGGTGCCGGAGAGGAGCCCGCGGGACACGAGGATCTCGCCGAGGCGGCCCCCGTCGTCGCGCTGCGCGGCGAGCGCACGCTCGAGCTGTGACTCCGTCAGGAACTCCAGGTCGACGAGCAGCTTGCCGAGTGGGCGCCACGCCTGGTCCGGCTCGGACGGGACCTCAGCGGGCGGCGCCGGGGCCCCTTCCTTGGGAGAAAGCTGGACGCCGTGCTGTTCGGAAAGCACGCGCGCGAGCGAGAACGCGGAGAGGTAGCCGTTGGCGACGAGGATCTGGCCGAGCAAGCGGCCGCTCGCGGCCTGCTCCGAGAGCGCTTGCTCGAGCTCGTCCTCGGTCAGGAGCTCTTCGGCGACCAGGAGCTCGCCGAGCTGACGCCAGGGAAATTGAAGCGCTGCAACCTCCACACTGTCTCTATCGGCAGCGAGGCCTCAATAATTCAGTCCTTCTCCACGGGCGATGACCACGACGGTTCGCCACAGGATTTGGAGGTCGTATCGCACGAGCGCCCAGCTCGAGAGCGAGCCGCAGCGTTCGAGGTAGCGCGAGTCGAGGTCCTCGAAGGGGATCCCTTCGCCTTTTGTCACCTGCGCCGGACCGGTCAGGCCCGCGGGGATGCGATTCCGATAGTCCCGGCCCTCGGCGACCTGCCGCCGCACCATCTCTGGCGGCCAGGGCCGTGGGCCGACCAGGCTCATGTTCCCGGCGAGGACATTCAGGAGTTGCGGCACCTCGTCGAGGTACCAGGGCTTGAGCAGACGCCTACCGGCCCAGGTCAGATTCGCTGGGTCCGCTTCGTAGAGGCGGGCGTGCCCGCCGGCGGCGCGCATCTGATCCAGCACGTCTCGTTTCAGCGTGCGGAACTTGAGCAGCCCGAACGGTTGCCCACGCGAGATGCGGGGCTCCCGATAGAAGAAGCCGCCGCGGTCACGCCGCGAGACGATCATGTCGACAGCCATCCCGGCAAGCAGGGCGACGAGGAGTGGAGAGAGCAGCGCGAGCAGTGCCGCGCCGACGATCAGGTCTAGGGCTCGCTTTGCGATGCCGCGAGCATCGCATCAGCATCGGCGTGGACGGGTTGGACCCCGCAGGCCGACGGGTACTAGGAGGTAATCTCCGCTTTACTCGCATGACGTACGAAGTTGTGACCCGCCTCCCGAGCGGCAAGGAACGCGTGCAAAGCTATGCGACGGACGACTCAATCGCCGCCGGCGACGTGTTG
>WNEY01002076.1_pt1 | contig 14547 bp, 11 predicted proteins | sample 5400531 | NCBI WGS metagenome assembly WNEY01 (sample SAMN13153338, study PRJNA577476) | soil metagenome | isolation source: 200 cm saprolite under Douglas fir tree site 1 | place: USA:California | collected 2015-04-18
GGGCGGATGTCACCGCCGGGAACGACGGGCCCGTTCATTCGCAAATATATTTTTCCCGGCGCCTACGTGCCGGCGCTTTCGGAAACGACCGCCGCGGCGGAGCGGAACGGGCTATGGGTCGCGGATATCGAGATCCTGCGCCTGCATTATTATCACACCATTCGCCACTGGCGCGAGCGCTTCGCAAAAAACCGGGCCAAGGCGGTCGAGATCTACGACGAGCGCTTCGCCCGCATGTGGGAATATTACCTGGCGGCGGTGGAGCTCGAATTCCTGCACGGATCGCACATGGTGTTCCAGCTTCTGGTCGCGAAGACGCGCGAGGCCGTTCCCATTCGCCGCGATTTCATGTTCGATGCGGAGCGGAAGAGCCGCGTAGCCTAGCGATCCGGCGCCGAGGAGGGCGGGGGCCCCGATGGCGAACGAAAACGAAAGACCGCGGGCGGGCGGACGCGCGGTGGCCATTGGTGGGCGGCGCCTGCCGGAAATCGGCACGCTCATTGGCGATCTGTGGCAGGCCGCGGGCGAGCAACTCAGCCGCGCGTTCCGCGCCGAAGCCGAGGCGGCGCGGCTCGCGCCTTGGCTGCCGGTGTGTTTCGGCGCCGGCATCATCGTCTATTTCATCGCGCCCGCCGAGCCGTCATGGATCGCGGCGGCGGCGAGTTTCCTCGCGCTCGCCTTCGTCGTCTTTCTGTCGCGGTCGCGGCCGGTGGCGTTCGCGCTCTCGCTGGCGCTGGCGGCTTCCGCCGCCGGCTTCGCGGCGGGTGCGTTGCGCGGCGCGCTGGTCGCGCATCCGGTGCTGTTGCGGCCGAGCGCGACGTTGACGCTCGCGGGCTTCGTCGAGGCGCGCGACGCCACCGACCGCTCGGACCGGATCGTGCTGCAGGTGACGTCGGCGAGCGGACGCGGCGCCGATCGCCTGCCGCCGCGGGTGCGCGTCTCGCTGAGACGCGGAAACGCGCCGCAAGTCGGCGCCCACGTCGAGATGAAGGCGCGGATGCGGCCATTGCTCAATCCGACGCGGCCCGGCGGCTACGATTACGCGCTCGGCGCCTATTTCGCCCGCCTCGGCGCCACCGGCTTCGTGCTCGGCAAGACGAAGCCGGTCGCCGCACCGATCGAGGCCCCCGCCGACCTCAGGCTTGCCGCCGCCATCGAGAGCGTGCGCCGCGCGCTCACCGCGCGCATTCTCGCGGTCATCCCCGGCCAAACCGGCGCGGTCGCGACCGCGCTGATCTCCGGGGTGCGCGACCAGATCTCGGCCGAGGTCAACGAGGCGATGCGCATTTCCGGCCTCTATCACGTGCTTTCGATCTCGGGCCTGCACATGGCGATCGTCGTCGGCTTCATCTTCGCGGCGGTGCGCGGCGGGCTCGCGCTGATCCCGGGCTGGGCGCTCTACTTTCCGATCAAGAAATGGACCGCGGTGCTCGCGCTCCTCGGCGCGTTCGTCTACATGCTGCTCGCCGGCGCCGACGCGCCGACGCTGCGCTCCTTCATCATGATCGCGCTGGTGCTGTTGGGCGTGCTGTTCGATCGTCCGGCGATCACGTTGCGCACGCTTTCGATCGCCGCCTTCGCGGTGCTTTCGATGACGCCGGAGGCCGTGCTCAATCCCGGCTTCCAAATGTCGTTCGCGGCGACGCTGGCGCTCGTCAGCATCTATCAGCGCCTCGCCCCCGCTTTGTTGACCGCGCCGCCCGCCAAGGATGGCGGGGCCGTTTATCGCATCAGCGCGACCGCCGGGCGCTGGTTGTTGGCGGGCGCGCTCACTTCGCTCCTCGCCGGGCTCGCCACCACGCCCTATGCCGTGTTTCACTTTCAGCGCCTCGCGCCCTACGGCATCCTCGCCAATGTGCTGGCGATGCCGGTGATCTCCTTCGTGATCATGCCGATGGCGGTCGTCGGCTGCGCGCTGATCCCGTTCGGCTACGACGCGTTCGCCTGGCAGGCGATGGGCTGGGGCATCGACGTGATGCTCGCGATCGCGCGTTGGGTGACGGCGCTGCCGGGGGCGGAGGGGAGGGTTCACGCCTTCGGCACCGGTGCGCTTCTGTTGATGACGGCGGGATTGCTGTTGCTGGCGATCCCGGTCTCCAGGCTGCGCCTTCTCAGCGCGCCGCTGTTCGCGCTCGGTTTCGTTTTAGCCATCACGACGCCGCGGCCCGATGTGCTGATCGACTCCGAGGCGGAAGCCGTCGCGGTGCGCGGCAGCGACGGCCGGCTGACGGTGCTCGCCGCCCGGCAAAACAGGATTTCCGCCGACAGCTGGCTTGCCGCCGACGGCGACACGCGCAAGTCGCGCGATGCGCTCGAAGGCGGCTTTCGCTGCGATCCCGCCGGCTGCGCAGCAAAGCTCGCCGACGGCACGACGATCGCAGTCGCGCGCCGGCCGGATGCGTTTGCCGACGATTGCCGCGAGGCTGCCCTGGTGGTGAGTCCGCTCGACGTGCCAGCGGCCTGCGCCGCCGCCGCGGTCGACCGCCGGGCGCTGGCGAGCACCGGCGCGCTTGCGCTTCGGCGCGTGAAGGGGGCGTGGGTGGCCGAGCCGGTGCGCTCGCCCACGGCGGACCGGCCCTGGTACGGACGGGCACGGGCGCCGGATCCCGCCGCGCTCGCGCGGCTCTATCATCGGCCGAGCGCGCCGTCCGGCGGCGAACCTTCGCTCGCCCCGTCCGGTGAAATTGCGCCGCCTGATGGAGAAGAGATGGGCGAGGAAGAGTGAGCTTTTGGCGTCAAAAATAATCGCCATCCTTCGAGGCTCACTCGCTGGCGCTCGTTCGCACCTCAGGATGACAGTAGAGAAGATAAAACCAATCGTCATCCTGAGGTGCGAGACCGCGAAGCGGTCGAGCCTCGAAGGATAACGATCCATCAGAGCCAACCGCCATCCTTCGAGGGCCTCGCTTCGCTCGGCCACCTCAGGATGACAGTTGTTTCTAATTGTCATCCTGAGGTGCGAGACCGCGAAGCGGTCGAGCCTCGAAGGATGATGTGCGAAATTCAATGAATGCCTTTACGCCTGGCCAGGATTTTTACGCGTTCCCAGTCGGCGGCAATCAGCGCTTCCTTTTTGGCCCGGCTCCATCCTTTGATCTTCCGCTCGGCCGCAATCGCATCGGCGATATGGACGAAAGGCTCGGACCAAACCAACTTCAGAGGACGCCGCGATGAGGTGTAGCCGCCATAGGCACCAGCGGCATGTTCGGCAATACGTTTTTCTAATTCTCCGCTCGTACTGCCGACGTAATAAGAACCATCGCGGCACTGAAGCATATAGGTGAACGCCGACATCGCCGCCATCCTTCGAGGGCCTCGCTTCGCTCGGCCACCTCATCCTTCGAGGCTCACTCGCTGGCGCTCGTTCGCACCTCAGGATGACGGTAGAGAAGATAAAACCAATCGTCATCCTGAGGTGGCCGCGAAGCGGCCCTCGAAGGATGACGCTGATATTGATGCGTTATCGGTCGAAAAAAAATCAATACCGCCGGAACAGGCCCACGAGCTTGCCCTGGATGCGCACGCGATCGGGGCCGAAGATGCGCGTCTCGTAGGCGGGGTTCGCCGCCTCCAGCGCGATCGAGGCGCCCTTCTTGCGCAGGCGCTTCAGCGTCGCCTCCTCCTCGTCGATCAGCGCGACGACGATGTCGCCGGTCTCCGCGGTGTCGCTCTTGCGGATCAGCGCGAGGTCGCCCTCGAAAATGCCGGCCTCGATCATCGAGTCGCCGCGCACTTCGAGCGCGTAGTGATCGCCGGAGGAGAGAATTTCCGGCGGCACGTGAATGGTGTGGCTGCGATTCTGGATCGCGGCGATCGGCGTGCCGGCGGCGATGCGGCCCATGACCGGAACCGCGACCGGCCGGCCGCCTTCGTCCTCGGCGCCGGCGCGCACGCGGCCGAGGCTGCCCTCGATCACGTTCGGCGAGAATCCCTTTTTCGCCCCGAAGCCGGGCGCCACCGTCTCCGGCAGGCGGATGACTTCGAGCGCGCGCGCCCGATTCGGCAGCCGGCGGATGAAGCCGCGCTCCTCGAGCGCGGTGATCAGCCGGTGGATGCCGGACTTGGAGCGCAAATCGAGCGCCTCCTTCATTTCCTCGAACGAGGGCGGCACGCCCGATTCCTTCAAGCGCTCGTGAATGAAGCGGAGAAGCTCGTATTGTTTGCTGGTGAGCATGGTCGGGGGACTCGCTGGGCGGGAATCGGCGTGGAAACAAATCGCGAACGAATGTATCCGTTCCGGTTGTGTTCCGCAACTTGAATCGGAGATGTCCTGGTCGCGCCCTAGTGTCCTGATTCGCCTTTCGTTGTTCCTAACGGACCGGACATAGGCCCAACGCCATCCTGAGCGGCCCAGTCTGAATTCCCTAGTTTGGCCGGTGCGGATTTATGTCAGACCGCGGTGAAAAGGATTGGCGAAGGAAGTGGAGTTGGGTAATCGAATGTAGAAGCGTATTTATGCCGACGATTTCTGCCGACGCCCCAGTTCGGTCATCATCAATTCGCGGTAGGGAGCCGCGCAATTCCGATCGTCGCCGAGGGCAGGCGGTGGCTTATCTGTCATTGGCAGTCCGCACAGGTCCGCGGCGGTGCGCAACGCCATGCGCGGATCAGCCACGATATCTTCGTAGCGGACCACGCGCACGATTTCGGGAAGCTTTGCGACGAGCAGATCAGCAATCTGATCGTACCATTCAATATACGCCCGCGCTGCGCTCAGATCGTAGGCATAGGAATTGCCGCGCCGGTAAAGTCGCATAAACATACGCAGGACAACATCATCCAAATTTCGTTTCACGAAAAGAAAACGAACATTCGCAAGCGTCTGCGCCAGGCGGCCCGCTTCATGGATGTAGCCGGGATGCGTATTCGTGAACACCCGCGCAGACCCGCCGCGCTGCACAAGCTCTGCGGCGTAAATTTTCCGAACCTGCGGGTAGAACTGCGGCGGCAGATAATCGAGCGTATAAGTAGTAAGCAGCCCGGCGTCTTGATAGGTGCGGCTGATGGCATTGTCGACGCTCGGGTTTTCGTAGCCGCGTTTCACGCCCTCCAGCATGCCGACCAGCGCTTCCATCGTGGTCTTACCGGAGCGCGACGGCCCCAGAATGAACAGCGATATCGGCAGCGTCTTGTCGCCAGCTGCCGCTCTCACGGAAGTCGCCTGTAGCCATTTCAGGCTTGCTTGGCGGCGGGCAATATTTTCGGCGAGCTCATTTTTCTTTTCGGCGGCAAGCGGCCGGTTTGCTGCGAGCATCTGTTCCCATGCCTCGGCGTGGCGGCCGGCGCTATCAAGGGCGGCAGCGCGTACGAACGCCACTCCCGACTCGAATTCGGTTTTTTCCTCGTCCGCGCGCCGGACCACCTTCGGAAGTTCGGCCAGCACGTCCCTCCGGATCACGGTAGCGGGTAATGTGACGAGCACGCTCAGCACGGCGAGCGAGCGCACGCCGCGTTTGAGCAGGTCATCAAGCGCCTCGGCCGCCTCCACATTCTCGCCGAGCGACACGCATGCCTGCGCTAGCCCCAGCGCCGCTTCCTCCATTCCCGGCTCGACCCGCAATGCTTCGCGGTAGGCTTCGCGCGCGAGCTCGTATTCGCGTTCCTCGCTGTAGATTTCGCCGAGCGTGACAAGTACCGCCGGCTCTTTGGGATTGAGTGCTCGCGCTCGCTCCAACGTATGGGCGGCCATCTCGTTGGCATCGAGTCGCACATAAACCCCCGCGAGCGCGGTCTGCGTCGACCAGCTGCGCGGGTTCAGCATCGCTGCGTGCGTCAAACAGCCGGCGGCGCGGCGATAGTCGCCCTTGTCGGCGTAGATCAGGCCGAGCGTGTGCTGCGCGCCGAAGTAATCGGGATAGCGGCGCACCAGCGTTGCGCAGATCGACTCGGCGCGATCGAATTTGCGCGCCTGACGCAACGCCTCGGCCTGCTCCAATTGCTCGCGCGCCTCGCGAAGCGGGTTCGAATGAACGACAGGGCCTAACTCGGGCGATTGGTGGGGCGCAGCTTTACTTTTGTGCACGGTGGCTCGCATCTAAGCCCGGCTGGTGATGACTGTGCAGCGACTATTTCGACGCGATATCTGGGTGTCAAACGAAATTCTCGGCCGCTGTTGTAAATCAGCCACACTCCCTAACTGTTTGGTAAGCCAATCTATTTCGCTTTTGACCGATAAAGGCGTGGATCCAAGTCCCGAAGCGGCATGCAAAACCCATTGCGTAGCCGGGAGGCCGCCCGTAACAATGTGATTCAACGTCCTATCAACTGGGGGAGAGCGAGATGCGTAAGCACTTACTGGCTAGTGCGGCAGGCGTGGCAATCAGTATCGTCCTCAGCGGTCCTTTGGCTGCTGCTGACTATCCGAGGAAAGCGGCACCCCCAGCGGCTCCGGTTATTTTCAACTGGAGCGGCTTCTATATCGGCGGCCACTTGGGTTATGGCTCAAGCGGCTTCGCCTCCCCGGTCAGTCAGCCCGAACTGGGCACCCGACGGGGCAAGGGTTTAGTCGGAGGCCTCCAAGCTGGGTATAACATCCAAAACGGAAACATCGTCTGGGGCATCGAAGGCGACCTAAGCGCCGCCGGCCTCAGCACCCATCTTTCTGATAATTCCTACACGACTGATTTGCTCGCGTCCGTCAGAGGCCGCCTCGGCATCGCCTTCGACCGCGTTCTCGTTTACGGGACTGGCGGCTGGGGCTACGCGCAGGGGAAGGTGTTCACCTCTGGCGCTGTCGGCGGTAACAACCAGGTCCGGTTCCACAAGAGCAAGCCTGTTTGGGGCGGCGGCATTGAATGGGCGGCCACCAACAACCTGACCTACCGGATCGAAGCGCTTGACTTTGTTGGAACGAAAAGCGTTGGCCCCAACGCCATCCTAGATGAGGTCAATCGGATAAAGAGCACCTGGGAAGTGCGGTTCGGCCTGAACTACAAGTTCGATGGGTCGGGCTGGGGCAAGGGCCCCGTCTACGCGAAGTACTGATCCGATCTCGACCCGGATGAAATGAAAAGCCCCGGCATCGTCCGGGGCTTTTTCTTATATGCGTCTCAATTCGACTTCGTCATGGCCGGATTCATTCCGGCCATCCACGTTTTAACAGCAAAGCAAGGCGTGGATGCCCGCAACAAGTGCGGGCATGACGGCGGGAGCGCTAATCCGTGAAGCGCAGCACTTCGCAGGGGCTTCCTTCCGCCGCCGCCGGCGCGTGCGGCGGCCGCACGATCAGGCAATCGGCGACGTGCAGCACCGATAGCATCGAGGAGTCCTGCAGCTTGAAGGGGGTAGCGACGAGCTGGCCCTCGGGACCGCGCGCGAGCTTGGCGCGCAGAAAATCCTGCCGGTGGTCGTTCTGCTCGAGCGCGCGGCCCAGCGCCGCTTTCTCCGCCTCCGGCAAGAGATCGGTGCGGCCCTGCAGCTTGCGCAGCAACGGCAGCAGGAACAAAAACGCGCAGACGAAAGCGGAGACCGGATTGCCCGGCAGGCCGAGCACACGCATGCCCGAGGTCAAGCCCAACAGCATCGGCCTGCCCGGGCGCATGGCGATGCGGTGGAACGAGAGCGCAATGCCGGCCTCTGCCAGCGCCGGCGCGATCAGGTCGTGGTCGCCGACCGAGGCGCCGCCGAGGGTGATCAGCACGTCGGATTCGAGTTCGCGGGCGCGCCCGATCGCTTGCGCGATCAGCCCGGTGTTGTCGGCGACGATGCCGAGATCGATCGTCTCGGCGTTCTCCGGGCGCAACAGCGCCGCGAGCGCGTGCGGGTTGGAGGCGACGATGCGGTCGGGCGCGTCGCCGGTGCCGGGCGCGACTAGCTCGTCGCCGGTGGCGAGAATCGCCACGCGCGGCCGGCGCGCGACCGCGACGCGGGCGTAGTCCATCGCCGCCAGCAAGCCGATGTCGCGCGCGTGCAGGCGGCGGCCGGTTTCCAACATCACCTGTCCCGCCCGGAAATCGAGCCCCAGGCGGCGGACGAATTTGCTCTTCGGCGGCGCGCCGATGGTGATTTGATCGCCGTCGCGGACGACGTTTTCCTGCGGCACGACCTGATCGGCGCCGGGCGGCAGCACCGAGCCGGTGAAGATGCGAACGGTCTCGCCGGGCTTCAGCGTGCCGTCGAACGGCTTGCCCGCGGCCGCCTCGCCGGCGAGGCGCAAACTCGCGGGCAGGGCGGCGATATCGGCCGCCTGCACCGCGTAGCCGTCCATCGAGGACAGATCGGCGGGCGGCTGCGTGCGCCGCGAGGCGTGCGTGCCCGCGAGCACGCGGCCATGCGCCTCGCCGAGCGGGATTTCCTCGGCCGGGAGCGAGGTGACGCCGTCGAGCACGCGGGCGAGCGCTTGCTCGACGGAGATCAGCGCCACGTCAACGCTCCGCGCGCCATGCGCCCGACGCGCCGCCGGATTTTTCCACCAGCCGGATGCCTTCGATGCGCATGCCGCGCTCGGCCGCCTTCACCATGTCGTAGATGGTGAGGCAGGCGACCGCGACGGCGGTGAGCGCCTCCATCTCGACGCCGGTCTGGCCGGTGACCTTGACGGTCGCGCGCACGACGAGACCGGGCAGTTTTTGGTCGGGCTCGATCGCGATTTCGATCTGGGTGACGGGCAGGGGATGGCAGAGCGGGATCAGTTCGTGCGTGCGCTTGGCGGCCTGAATGCCGGCGATGCGCGCGGTGCCGAGCACGTCGCCTTTCTTGGCGTCGCCCGAGAGCACGAGTTCGAGCGTCTCGGCAAGCATGACGACCTTGCCCTCGGCGCGCGCGATGCGTTCGGTCGCGGGCTTTTGCGACACGTCCACCATGCGCGCCTCGCCGCTGTGGCCGAGATGGGTGAGGGTTTTTTCAGCCATGGCCGTTAGGCGGACTTCGCTTGTTTCTTGCCGCGCGCGAGCAGCGTGCGGGTGGCGAGCGTCAGGTCGGGCTCGCGCATCAGGCTTTCGCCGACCAGAAACGCGCGCACGCCGGCCGCGGCGAGCCGCGCCAGATCCGCCGGCGTGAAGATGCCGCTCTCGCTCACCAGCAAATGGTTCTTCGACACGCGCGGCGCCAGCCGCTCGGTGGTGGCGAGCGTCGTCTCGAAGGAACGGAGATCGCGGTTGTTGACGCCGATCAGCTTTGATCCGAGCTTGAGCGCGCGGTCCATCTCGGCCTCGTCATGGACCTCGACCAGCGTGTCCATGTTCCAGTGCACGGCGGCGGAATAAAGCTCGCGCGCGGTCTTGTCGTCGACCGCGGCCATGATGATCAGGATGCAATCGGCGCCGAGCGCGCGCGTCTCCGCCACCTGATAGGGATCGTAGAGAAAATCCTTGCGCAGCACCGGCAGCGCAGTGGCGGCCCGCGCCAGGACGAGATGCTCGGGCGCGCCCTGGAACGAGGGGGCATCGGTCAGCACCGAGAGACAAGTCGCACCGCCGGCGGCGTAGTCGCGCGCGAGCGCGGGCGGATCGAATTCGGCGCGGATCAGGCCGCGCGAGGGGCTCGCCTTCTTGATCTCGGCGATCAGTGCGTAATCGCCGCGCGCGATCTTGGCGCTGAGCGCGGCGAAAAAGCCGCGCACAGGCGAAGCGGCTTCCGCCGCGGCTTCGACCTTGGCGCGCGGGTGCCGCTTCTTCGCGCGGGCGATTTCGTCGCGCTTATAGGCTTCGATCTTGGTCAGAATGTCGCTCATGACATCGCTCATGACTTGGCGTTCGAGATCGCGATGAGTTTCTTCAGCCGCTCCTTGGCGGCGCCGCTGTCGACCGATTTCGCCGCGAGTTTCGCCCCCTCGGCGATGGTCTTGGCTTTGCCGGCGACGACGAGCGCCGCGGCCGCGTTCATCAAGGCGACGTCGTGAAATGGGCCGGGCATGCCGTCGAGCACGGCCTTCAGCGCCATCGCGTTCAGCGCCGGCTCGCCGCCCTTCAATTCCTCGGGCTTCACGCGCTTCAGCCCCGCCTCCTCGGGCGCGATCTCGAAGGTCTTCACCTTGCCCCGATCAAGCTCCGCGACGAAGGTCGCGCCGGAGGTGGTGACTTCGTCGAGCCCGTCGGAGCCGTGCACGACCCAGGCGCGCTCGGAGCCGAGCGCGGCGAGCACCTTCGCCAGCGGCTCGATCCAGGGCCGCGCGAACACGCCGACCATCTGCCGCTTGACGCCGGCCGGATTCGACAAGGGGCCCAAGAGGTTGAAGATCGTGCGGGTGCCGAGTTCGACGCGCGTGGGGCCGACATGCTTCATCGCCGGATGATGCGAGGGCGCGAACATGAAGCCGATGCCGGCTTCCTTGATGCAGCGGGAAATCGCCGGCGGCTCTAAATCGATCTTGACGCCGAGCGCGGCGAGCACGTCGGCCGCACCCGATTTCGAGGACAGCGCGCGATTGCCGTGCTTGGCCACCGGCACGCCGGCGCCGGCGACGATAAAGGCGGCGCAGGTCGAGATGTTGTAGGAGCCGGCGGCATCGCCGCCGGTGCCGACGACGTCGATCGCGTCGGCGGGCGCCTCGACCGTGAGCATCTTGCCGCGCATGGTGGCGACGGCGCCGGTGATTTCATCGACCGTCTCGCCGCGTATGCGCAGGCCCATCAGGAAGCCGCCCATCTGCGCCGGCGTCGCTTCACCCGACATCATCTTGTCGAAGGCGTGCGCGGCCTCGTCGCGCGAAAGCTGCGCGCCGGTCGCGACCTTGCCTAGAAGCGCGCGAAACCGTTCCATGTCAGCCGCGCTTCGCCGCGTTCCAGCGGGCGGCGAGATCGAGAAAATTCTTCAGAATCGTCCGGCCGTGCTCGGAGGCGATGCTTTCGGGATGAAACTGCACGCCGTGCACCGGATGCCGCTTGTGCGATATCGCCATCACCAGGCCGTCGTCGGTCTCGGCGGTGACCGCGAGATCGGCGGGTAGGGTCTCGCGCTTGACGACCAGCGAATGATAGCGCGTCGCCTCGAACGGCGCGTTGATGCCGCGCAGCACGCCTTCGCCCCCGTGCTTGATGGTGGAAAGCTTGCCGTGCACCGGGACCGGCGCGCGCACCACTTCGCCGCCATAGGCGGCGCCGATCGCCTGGTGCCCGAGACAGACGCCGAAGATCGGCACGCGGTCGCCGAGCCGCGCCACGACTTCGAGCGAAATACCGGCTTCGTTCGGCGTGCAGGGACCGGGCGAAATCACGATCGCGTCGGGGCGCGCCGCCGCCAGCGCGTCGACGGTGATCTGGTCGTTGCGATGCACCTCGACCTCGGGCCCGAGCATGCCGATGGCGTGCACGAGGTTCCAGGTGAAGCTGTCGTAATTGTCGACGAGCGCGACTTTCGTCATCGGCGAGAAACCCTTGAAGGCGTCTTGGTGGCCCTTCGGCGTGCCGCCGTCAAGAAGCGGCTATTGCCCGCGCCCGGCGGCGCTGGCGAAACGGCGGGCCTCCTCGGCGGCGTGAAAGAGCGCCTTCGCCTTGTTGACGCATTCCTGCTGCTCGGAGCGCGGATCGGAGTCGGCGACGATGCCGGCGCCCGCCTGCACGTACATCTTGCCGTCCTTGACGAGCGCGGTGCGCAGCACGATGCAGGTGTCCATGTCGCCGGCGGCGGAGAAGTAGCCGACGCAGCCGGCGTAGATGCCGCGTTTTTCCTTTTCCATCTCGTCGATGATCTCCATCGCCCGCACCTTCGGCGCGCCGGAGACGGTGCCGGCGGGAAAACCGGCGATGAGCGCGGAAAGCGCGTCGTGCTTGCGGTCAAGCTTGCCCTCGACGTTGGAGACGATGTGCATGACGTGGCTGTAGCGCTCGATGAAGAACTGGTCGGTGACCTTGACGCTGCCGATCTCGCAGACGCGGCCGACATCGTTGCGGCCGAGATCGAGGAGCATCAGATGCTCGGCGCGCTCCTTGGGATCGGCGAGCAACTCGTCCTCGAGCGCCTTGTCCTCGTGCGGGGTGGCGCCGCGCGGACGGGTACCGGCGATCGGCCGCACCGTGACCTTGCGATCGCGCACGGTGACGAGAATTTCCGGGCTCGAGCCCGCGACGGCGAAGCCGCCGAAATCGAGGTAGTAGAGGTAGGGCGCGGGATTGGTGCGGCGCAGCGCGCGGTAGAGCGAAAACGGCGGCAGCGGGAAGGGCGCCTCGAAGCGCTGCGACAGCACCACCTGAAAGACGTCGCCGGCCGCGATGTATTCCTTGGCGGCGAGCACCATCCGCTCGAATTCGGCGGGCGTGGTGTTGGATCGCGTCGCGATCTGCAAGGGGTCGAAATTCGGCGGCGGCGGCGGCATCGCGAGCGGCTTCTCCAGCGTGTCGACGACCGCCGAGAGGCGCTCGGTCGCGCGCGCTTGCGCCGCCTGCGCGCTCACGCCGTTGTCCGGCCGCACCGGCGTAATCACCGTCATCGCGTCTTTCACCGCGTCGAACACCACGATGACGGTCGGCCGGATCAGAATCGCGTCGGGAATCCCGATCGGGTCGGGGTTCGGCGGCGGCAACTTCTCCATCAGCCGCACCATGTCGTAGCTGAGATAGCCGAAAATGCCCGCCGCCATCGGCGGCAATTCGGGCGGGATCGCGAGCTTGGATTCGGCGAGGAGATCGCGCAGCGCCGAAAGCGCTTCTTGCCGGCACGGCTCGAAGGCGTTGGGCTCGGTGCGCGCCGCGCGGTTGATTTCCGCGCGCGCCCCCTTGGCGCGAAAAATCAGGTCGGGCTCGAGCCCGATGATCGAATAGCGTCCGCGCACGGCGCCGCCTTCGACCGATTCCAGCAAAAAACTATGCGGCTTGCCGCCGGCGAGCTTGAGAAAGGCGGAAACCGGCGTCTCCAGATCGCCCACCAGCGTCGTCCAGACGAGCTGCGGCTCGCCCGCCGCGTAGCGTGCCGCAAAGGCGGACCCTCCGGGCAGGATTTCCATGCTCGTTCAGTTCCTGTCGGCGCCGATGACCGAGCGCAACGCGGCCTCGTTGATGCCGACGCCGAGATCGCCTTCGAGGCGGACAACGTATTGGCCCAAAAGATCGTCCTCGAGCCCGCTGGTCAGCGCCTTCAGGGCGGCGGGCGTGGGAGAGAAGGGCGGCACGGTCACCGCGACGACGCGATAGACGATCCGGTTGAGCCCGTCATCGGCGGCGTAAACCCCGCCCTTGCCTTCGGCGGTGGCGAACACGCGCGCAATCGCGCTCGGGTCCAATCCATCGGGCTTCGACCCGCGCTTCAGTTTTTCGCGCCGCTCGACCGCCACGCCGGGCGCGGCCTTGGCGAGGCTTTCGCCGCTGTCGACCTTGGCGCGGATCGCGTCGGCGAGCGCGGCAAGCTTCTTGCCCGCCTCCTCGTCGCGCCAGCGCGCTTCCACGAGGTCGCGTGCGTCCTCGAAACTGCGCTCGCGCGAGGGCGTAATTTCCGCGACGTCGTACCAGACATAGCCGCCCTGATTGCGCAGCTCCACCGGATCGGTCTCGACGCCGGCTTGCGAGCGGAAGGCGCCGGTTAAAAGGTCGTCGCGGCCGGGCAAATCGTCGACCAGCGTGCCGTCAGGCTTGCGGCCGCTGCGATCGGCGGCGTCGATCGTCGCCGCCTTCAGGCCGAGCTTTTTCGCGATCTCGGCGAGCGTCGCCCCGCCCGCGCGTTCGTCCTCGATCTTGTCGTGGATATCGAGAAACTGGCGCCGCGCCCGCTCGCGCGCGATCTCACTGCGCAGCGTCACGGCGACGGCGGAAAGGGGCTGCTCGGCGGCAGGCTCCACGCGTTTCAGGCGCAAGAGCACGACGACGAAGCGGCCGGCGACCGGCTGCGTGATCTGGCCGGCGGCGAGCGCGAAGGCGGCATCGGCGATCGCGGGGTCGAGGATGTCGCGCTTGGCGACGAGCCCGAGCGAAACGTCCTTCGGCGTGAGCTTCTTCTCCTCCGCGATCTTGTCGAACGCGGTTCCGGCGGCGATGCGGGCGGAGGCGGCGTTGGCTTCCTCGATGTTCGGGAAGGCGATCTGATCGATCTCGCGGCGCTCGGGCGTGCGAAAGCGGTCGATCTGGGTTTCGTAGGCCTTGCGCACGTCCTCGTCGGAAACCACGATCGAGGACGCGAGCGTATCGGGGGTGAGCACGATCAGCACGATCTTGCGGTATTCCGGCGCGCGGAACGCCGCCTTGTGCTCCTCGTAATAGGTTTTGAGCTGGTCCGGCGTGGGGGGCGGGATTTGACCCGCCTGGTCCTTGCCTAACCTGACGAATTCGATCGCGCGGTCTTCGTTTTGATAGCGCTGAACCGCCTCGCCGAGAACCTTCGGAATGGCGGTCTCGCCGGTAAACGCGCGCGCCATCTGCTGGCGCAAGATCAGGCGGCGTTGGGTGTCCACATATTGCGCCTCGGTGTAGCCGTTCGCGCGCAGGAGCTGCACGAAATAATCATGATTAAAAGTGCCCATCGGGCCGCGAAAGGTCGGATCTTCGACGATGCGCCGCGTGAGCGTGTCGTCGGAAATGCCGAGATAGAGGCTGCGTGCTTTTTCGTCGAGCGCGCCTTCGCTCAGGAGTTCGCCGAGAATTTGCCGATCGAGGCCGAGGATCTGCGCCTGCGCCGGCGTGAGCG
>WNEY01002077.1_pt1 | contig 14547 bp, 4 predicted proteins | sample 5400531 | NCBI WGS metagenome assembly WNEY01 (sample SAMN13153338, study PRJNA577476) | soil metagenome | isolation source: 200 cm saprolite under Douglas fir tree site 1 | place: USA:California | collected 2015-04-18
GCTACTGGCACGGGCACAAGGGTTACTCGGGCGTCGGGCTCCACCTACGCCGCGACGCCTTTCCCGAAAAGCCCGAGTTCGCCCACCCCGAGTTCGATCACGAGACGCGCATCGTCACGGCCCGCGCCGGCCGGCTTCTCTTCGCCTCCGTCTACGTCCCGAACGGCGGCAAGGACTATCCCGCGAAGGTGCGGTTCCTGGAGGGGATGGATCGCTGGGCGGCGGCGGAACGCGCCGCCGGGAGCACGCTTGTCCTGTGCGGCGACCTGAACGTGGCGCGCGAGCCGCGCGACGTCCACCCCAAGCTGCGCAACCCGGAGCAGGTCGGGCAGACGCCGGCGGAGCAGGCGATGCTGGAAAAGATCATCGGCCACGGGCTGACGGACCTCTCGCGCAAGTTCCACCCGGACGACGACCGGCTCTTCACCTGGTGGGCGCCTTGGCGGCAGATGCGGGAGCGCAACATCGGGTGGCGACTCGACTACGTGCTCGCCGGCGCGCCGCTTGCGGAGAAGGCCGTCTCCACCGAGAGCCCGCGCGAGTTCGGAACCAGCGATCATGCCCCGGTCACAGCGGTGTTCGACGTGCCCCTGGAGCGGGCGAAAGTGCCCGAAGAGGCGCCGCCCCCTCCCGCGGGCCAGCTGCCGTTGCTCTGACGGCCAGCTCTCGGCGACCTCGACGATAAGTAACCTGACAGAAAATCGAGAAACCCTGGGCGCGTCGCGGCGATTACTACGACGAAGCACGTTTGATCGCCGCCTGCGACGAGTTGACGGATCTCTCCTTATCCGACCTTCGCGGCCACACTGCGGCTTTAAGCTTCCCGTAGTTTGCGCGGGTCTTTGGTTCGGCGTATCATTTTTGGAGCGCGGGCTCCGCCTCCTTAACCGTCAAGACGTTTCGCGGCTGGGATGTGTCGAGTTCGAGCATTCCGCGTCCGAACAACAGTGCGCCCATCGCGAAGGTCCGCGCGCCGTCGAAGGCGAGGGCGAACACGTTGCCGCCCGTGCCAGCGCGGGCCACCAGCCGCGGATGCGCAGGGACTCTGACGTCGAATCCGAAGACCGCCCAGACGCTTCCCACCCACGCGATGCCCTGATGGAGTGCCACGCTGAACGAGGCCATGGGAAAGTTGACCCAGCGATACGGGTCGGTAGCCGGCATGCGCTGCATAGCGAGCGGAACGGGGTGCGCGGGATCGGAAAGGTCGACGGTCGCAAGTCCGAGCTCGGTGGCTGCCAGCGCCAGCGAACCGTCGATTGCGATGCCATAGGTCGGCACGCCAAGGCCTGCCCTGCTGAGCAGGACGGGAGCACCCGGCTGGGTCGTGTCGATGATTGCCAGGTCACCGGTATCCGTGCCTTGGAGCGCGAGCGCGACCCGCCCCGTTCCGGCGACCGCGGCGCTGACCGGGAGCGCGCCCAATGGGATCCGGCCCAGCCCGGCCGGTCCTCCCGGCGCGTCCAGATCGAGGCCGACCAGGTAGCCATCCAGGGTCCCGACCCATGCCACATGGCCGTCGACGACGACGCAGCTCACGGCCATGGGAAGCGAAGACACCAGAACAGGTGCGACAGGATTCGCGAGCGACCACACCTCTAGAGCCAGCGAGGTGCCGCGCACCAGCCGGTCACCGGCGAGCGCAACCGCGAACCCGAAGATCTCGCCAGCGTATCCCACCGTGGACTCGTGCTCGGCCCATACCAATTCGGCGGGGGAACGAGAAAGATCCCACACGGCGAGAGTGCTGTCGGCTAGGTCAATAACCCACCTGGATCCAGTCGTATACAGGTATCGCCCTGAGTTTGCGGAGGCGAAAGGTAGCTCGATGAAGCTGTCCTTGAACAGCTTTGGCAAGGAGCGCGGCACCGGTCCGCCGTCAAACCCCGCGTCGTACACCCCCACGCCCGCCAATCCTTGGGCGGCATAGACCACGTTGCCGACCCAGGCGGCGCTCGGCTTCGTCTTCATGTCCGAATCCAGAGCGAGCACGATTCGAGGAGAGCGCGGATTCGACGCATCAAGCACGTACAGGCCGCCCAGGTAGCTCTGCAGGAGGAACCTGGTCTTCTGGCTCGCCAGCGACCTCATGATGAACTGCACGTCGCCTACCTTCTCCAGCATCCCCGAGGTCCGGTCGTAGACGGTCATGCCTTGCGTGGTGTTGTCGAACAGCAGCGGACCGGCGACCCATAGGTCCGGGCGCGGAGCACTGCCGCCGTCAGACTCTATTGTGCCGAGGAGCACCGGCGGACTCACGCTCAAGTCCCAGATCCCCAGCCCCCCACCGCTACCACGCAGCTGTGCATCGAATCTCCCGTACCTCGCGTAGGCTCGGTCCCCGGCGGCGGTCACCGCCGAGATGTACGCTTGGTCCCAACCGTCGTGCGCGTTCTCCGGCAAGGGGAGTTCGACGAACGTCGGCGGTTCGAGCGGGCCGTCGCCCACGGATTGGATGGCGATCTTCACAACCCGCTCATGCCTGAGCGGACTGCGAAAGATGAGCAGCCGGTCATTATCGAGAACGGGAGGGGACCAGTACCCGGTGACATCCCCGGGGCTCGGCTCCCGAGCGATCAGTACGGGCAGAGGTCCAGTGAGATCGTAAACAGCCAGCGAGCCGTAGTCCCCACCGACGTCGTCCACACTCGAAAGCGCAATGAGCTTGCCGTGAACGATGAACAGCGAGGCCGGCCTGGTAGCCGCCTCGATCGCACCACGCCACTGCGGGCGGATCGGGTCGGCCAGATCGTAAACGTCGATGAAGGTATACGCGAGCGGGTTGAAATAGTCGTCGAAGTCGTCCCCCTTCAGCGTCCGACGGAGCACGTACGCCTTTCCGCCGCTCGCGACGACCAGCTCGGTCGCGGCGCCGTGGGGCGAACCGGTCGAAGGGTCGATGCGCAGGTGGTCGACATGCTCGACGATTCGCTTCACGGCTCCGGGCGAGAGGCCTGTGGTCCCGACTTGGAAGGCACGGCGGACGCCTGCGTATTCCGCGCTCAGCAACTCCTGCCCGGCGTCCTCGATGAGGACCGGAGCGGCGAAATGCCCGGACGGAGTGATGCTCCCTCCTCCGGCCACAAGCGAAAAGGTCGCATCGACTGCGCCGCCACTTGCCCTGGCCTGAAGGTCCAAGCCCCCACCTGCAGGGACGAGCGCTGGGACGGGGTCCATGCCGAACGGTTGGATGGCGAGCGTCAGCTCCGAACAGCTGGTCGTCCCCGTCAGGCAAGCGCCGACGTGCGCGAAGGTGTTCGTTGTGACCGCGGCCGGAGCCGTGTACACGCCGGCTGCCGTAACCGAGCCGAGGTCGGCTTCGAACGTCAGTGGCGCCGGCCCAGGCGCCCCCAGCCAGGCGACGAGGAGTTGCAGCGAGTCGCCCGCGGCGAGATCGCTACGGTCCGCATGAAGAAGAATGTTGGGTGCGCGCTGGAACGGAAGCGTGTTCGAGCGCAGCCGTCCTTGCAACGGGCTCCCCTCCGTGTCCACATGGAGCGGTCCCGAGAAAGCACCGATGGGAACCTGAAGACGAATCGATGTGGCCGCCGAAAACCCCGCGACACGGATGGGCGGCCCGACTTCGGCTGGAAAGGTCACGAAGGCGTTCTCGAGATTCGAGCCGGTCAGCGTAAGGAACTCGCCTGCAGCTGCCGGCCCAGAGATCGTGTCGATAGCGGGCGCACGCCGCTGCACATCGACCGAAACATCCACCTTCCCCGCAACAGAAATGGCCTCGACGTGGTCGGTTCCAACAGTCGTTGGCGCTCGGTAGAGCCCGTTGGAGTCGATGCTGCCGGAAAAAGCCATCCACTCAACCTTCGTGTTCGCCACTCCGGACAAGACGGCCGTGAACTGGATGGTGTCGCCGGGAAAAACGGCCGGCGCCGCGGGCTCGACCGCGAAGACGAGCGGGGGGAACGCTACGACGGCGATTCCCTGCTTCGACGTGTCGACCGTGCTCCGCGCCAGCACCCGAACCGGTACCTTTGGCGATACCATCGGAGCGTGGTACGTACCGTTTCCGTCGATAATGCCAGTCGACCCATCGAGCGCGCTGCCTTCGATCGACCAGATGACGGTCTGGGCGACACCAGGGCTTCCGCGAACGTCGGCCGAGAACCGCAGCGTGGCACCAGGTGCGAGCGTCACCGATGCTGGCGTCACAAGGATCGAATCCACGTGCTCGCTCGGTCCGTTGACGCCGGTGGTACTCGAAGTCGAACCGCAAGCGTCGAGCACGAGCGCGAGACCGAGCGCCATCGCTGGAGCAACCGTCCGTCTGATTCTGGCCGTGACTGTCACTCGAGCCTCTCCGGCATTGCCAGCGGAGTTTGCGAGGAAGCTCCCATCTGTTGAGGCGCATCAGATTCGCCGGAATCGACTTAGCTGGCAAGCGTGCACGGCGCATCGCCGGCCGGCCATGGTCACAGCGTGGACGGACTTCCCGGTCTTATCGTTCATACGTTCAGCAATAAACAATCACGACCGGCCCGCCCGCTGTTCGGTCCCTCATCTACTTGCGCATTCTGAATCGTAATTCTATCGGGCTTGATTTCCGGCCGCATGGGCCAGCTTTCTGGCCTCTTGACGCCGTCTCACACCGCGAGCCTAAGGAGGCCGCCCTTAGGTGTGGGAGGGAACATGAGAGCCACTTCTTCCGCGGCCCGCGGTTCGCAGGCGCATGATGCCGCTCGTTCCTCGGATCCGACGGAGGGGAACATGCGCGTCCCGAACTCTACGCTCGCGCAGGAGCGCTTGGCAGCGTTCTACCTCACTGCGGCGGCGGCGGTCATCGCCTCGGGCGTGCTCTTCCCTGCGCCAGCATGGGCGCTCACGTGCTCGAGCACGAACGTTCCAGATTGCCGTCCCTGTAAGAAGGCAGTCTGCGTCGTGGACGGTGACTTCGCCAGTTGGGTCTGCCAGGCAGACTCGACCAAGAACGGTATCAGCTGCTCGGACGGCAACGCCTGCACGACCGGCGACGTCTGCAGCAACGGTGCCTGCGTCGGGACGCCAGTCACGTGCACTCCGATCGACGCGTGTCACACGGCCGGAACTTGCAGTGCCAGCACCGGAACCTGCTCGGTGGGCACGCTGACCTGTGTTCCTGGCGTCCCGGGACCGATCACGGGTCCCTCGACCAGCATCGATGGATCGTACGTTCTGACCTGGGGCGGAGCGAGCGGAGTCGTCGACCACTACGTCGTCTTCGAAAACGGCGTCGCCTTCTACAACACCGCCGGTCTGTCCGCGACCCTCGCCGGTAAGGGCGACGGCAGCTATACGTACAAGGTCCAGGCCTGCAACTCGGCGGGATGCAGCGCGTTCACGGCGGACTTCGTCGTCTCCGTGCTTTTTCCCCCCGGCGTGCCCGCCGCATTCAGCGTTCCCACGGAAAGCGGTCCGAACTACACCGTGTCCTGGGCGCCGGGGTCTGGCCGATCCGACCGGTACGAATTGGGCGAGTCGCAGGACAACGGGGGAACTTGGACGACGAATTCAGTCACGACGACATCGGTGTCATACACAAACAAAGCGTATGGGACGTACACCTATCGCGTCCGAGCTTGCAATCCTTCAGGCTGCAGCGCGTACGCTTCCGCGCAGAACACCAGCGTCGTCGTGCTGACTTGGTTGTCCGCCCTACCCGACACGCCTGTCGTGTCACCGAACGTCCCCGTGCAGGGCTGGGTAGGCACACTTGCAGGGACGCCTTCCACCGAGGGCGGCGCCGCGACCTATCGCGTTCCTATCGAAGTGCCGCCAGGCCGCGCCGGCATGCAGCCGGACCTCGCGCTCACCTACAGCAGCAGGAACGGCAACAGCATCGCGGGAGTGGGCTGGTCGGTCTCAGGCACCAGCAGCATCTACCGGTGCCCGAGGACACTCACGCAGGACGGTGCGAATCGCACCGTGCAGCATGACAATTCGGACCAGCTGTGCTTCGACGGGCAGCGGCTGGTCGCTGCCGCAGGGACGGTTCCGGGTGCCGCAGTATCGGAGTACCGGACCGAGGTCGATCGCTTCGATCGGATTAGGCTGAATGGTATGATGAGCTCCTGGAACTCCTATTTGCTGGTCGAACACAAGTCGGGACGGGTCTCCCGATTCGAACCACTAGTATCCTCGGGCGGCAGCGCCCCTCCCGATGTCTGGTACCTCGTGCGAGAGTCCGATCGCCAGGGTAATTGCGTTGCGTATAACTACTCGGTCTACTCCGTGAGGGGGTCTGGTTCCGATCCGGAGCGCGTACTGACGAGCATTTTGTACACTGGTACCTCGACGAGTATATCCGGCAGCGATTGCTCGACGGGAGTTGATGCACGCAGCGTCGAATTCGCCTACACCGGCGATCGCTCGGACAAGCGCACCACATACAGATTCGGCGTGGCGTCCCCGGCGACGGTGCGTCTGGCGGCGATCTCGACCAAGGTGGGCGGGCAGTATGTCCGCCGGTACGAGCTCTCGTATACGACGAGCGGAGCGACAGGCCGGTCGCTACTCCAGGGCGTCACGCTTTGCGCCGGTGCATCCTGCGGCGTTGAGAAGCTGCCTTCGACGACGTTCAACTATCAGCAAGACCCGCCCAGCTTCGACTTCTCGCAGGTGTCGTTCGCCGGGCAGACGCTCACGACCGACTGGCGGATCGCCTCCGCCGGCGATTTCGACGGCGACGGCAGACGCGAGCACGTCTACGACTACTTCGACCCCTCGACTGGTCAGAGGACCCGGTACCTCGACGTGACGAAGTGCACGCAGACGTTCTCACCGCTCGATCCGAAGCTAGGGCTTGCCTTCGACGTGCCTGCCGAGGTGCTGCACCTCGAATCCTCGGCGGACATCGACGGCGACGGGCGAGCAGACATGATCGGTACCCAAGGGGGGTTCCTGACGTTCGCGACGTTTGGCTCCTGCCCAACGCCATGGATCTATAAACCGCCGACGAACCTGCCGCTCGATGCATCAACGGGCGTGTTCGCTAGTCCGGTGGACTACGATGGAGACGGAATCCTCGATTTGCGTATCGGCAGCGCGAGCTCGGACACCATCGTCCGGCGCCGCACGAAGGACCTTCAGGACTGGAACAGCAATGTCGACACATTCCAAAGTCCTCTGCCACCGAATTTCATGGCGCCGCAATTGGGACGCGACATCAACGGTGACGGCCTTGTCGATACCGTATTCGATACACCGCCGAATTCGGCCAGCCAGGACTCCACGAAAATCACCTTTTTCCGTGGCGTAGATCAAATGCGCATCGGCGGACCCGCGCAGGCATACGCCACATATTACCTGGCAGATCTGACTGTGGGGCGCCAAGCACCTGTTGGCGCGTTCGGCGATCACCCGCAACGCCGCTGGATCGACGTGAATGGCGACGGACTGCTGGACATTTACGAGCCCGGCACCGTCTGGATCAACCAGGGCGGCGCGATCGGTAACCCGAACATGTTCCGGCCGGTGAGTGTAGCCATGCCGCCCAATCCGCCGAGCGGCGTCGATCCCGCGAACTATCCCGACCGCGCCAAGTACGCGTTCGCCATGGACGTAGATGGCGATGGCGCGGACGACCTCCTGGTCCCGAATGTCAGAACGATTTCATACTGCGGAGGAAACCATTCTGCCGTTTACGGCGCTGACAACGCCCCGGCGTGGTTCTGCGGCGCCGACTTCGATACCGCACCGTCGACCTGGCGTAGCTACGATCAATCCGTATTCCAATGGAACGCGTACAAGTTCGTCGAACAAGCTGACGGGACGTACGCCTTGGTTTCTGTGTCGACGAATCTGCAGGCACCGATCAATACCGCTATCCCTGTTACGCCGGTTGATTGGGACGGCGACGGCATAACGGACGTACACTTCCAACTGCCGAAGGGGGTGAACGGAGGCTTCTACATGGGGCTCGCCACGAGTGCCCTTGGCCCCTACCTCTCGCGTGCGCGGGCGCGGGCTCCTGACCTCCTCATCGGCGTTGCGAACGGCGTGGGTGCAAACGCTTCTTGGACGCATCAGCCGCTGTCTAACCCGGATACGATTGCCGTCGGCTGCGACATGCCGTCGGGGCAGTCGTTCTACGTGGCTCATCAGAATGATCCGAATTTTCCGGTTGCGTCGGGATACGTCTACTTCACCTCCTCGATGTGGACAGTGTCGCGCTTCGACGTCAGCAACGGCGTGGGGCCCTCGACCAACAAGACCTGCTATCGCTACCAGGACGCCATGCTGAACAACGAAGGGCGTGGCATGCAGGGATTCAAGGCCATCGTCGCCGAGGAACAGCTGCCGCCAGCCGTGGGTGAAGACGCGACTGCCGGGTACGCTGGCTGCGGCGGTACCTGCAGCGCGAACAACCTGCGCACCACGACCGAGTTCCACCAGGAATTTCCGCTGACCAGCAGACCGAAGCGCGTGACGGTGGCGCTGGCCAAGCCGGGCGGAACGAGTTTGCATGAAATGACGTACTGGTGGCACGCGGAGCAGAGCACCTTCGGAGCGTGGGTCGTCTACTCCCCGGCGACCCTGGAAAAGAAGTTCGATCTGCCGCAGGGTACGCCCAGCGTAGCTCCGCTGGCGATACAGACCGAGACAGTCTCGGAGGTGGAGCTGATCTCCGGTGAGGCTACCCGCTCGTGTATCGTGGTCAACGGCGAGACGCCCGTGCCGGGCACGACCGCGCCTCTGCCTGCCACTGCGCGCGACGTAATCAAGCGCGACACGCCGACGATCGTGAACGATACCTCGATCTGGTGGCTCGGGAAGGTGACCTCGCGCGAAGTCTTGAGCGACTTCTTCACCGGGACGCTCTCGCTCAACGAGGGTTGCCTCGTGACCGGCACGTCCGCGAAGGCGTGCTCTCCGACGCCGCAGCTCTGTCCGACCGTGACGGCGTCCACCGACGCGAAGGTGCAGACGACGAACTATGCCTGGAACCCGGATACGGGCAGCTCGCCCACCGGCACTGATCGCAAGCTGCAATCAGAGACGCTGGTATTGCGTGGCGCAACAGAAGCTGCGTCGTCTTACGACTACGATGGCTCGGGCAACGTCACCGGCAAGCACGTTACCGGCCGGGACATCTCCGGCGAGCTGCTCACCACGTACACGTACACGAGCGACGGCTACTTCCGCGCGACGGAGACCAAACGGCCGACCGCCACCGTCCAGCTCGTTTCGACAGTCACCGTAGATCCGGCAACCGGCCAGCCGACATACCATCAGGACATCCAGGGAGGGCCGACGACCACGACGGCATACGATTCACTCGGCCGCGTGCTGACGGTGAGAACGGACGGTACGCAGCCGGTCGAGCAGAGACTTTCGGCGTGCACCACGTCGGCGAATTGCCTGCTCCGGCGTCAGACTTTCGAGGCTGGGGCTCCGGTGAAGACGGAGTATGTCGATCGGGTCGGCCGCGTTGTCGCCACTGGTCTGGAAGGGTTCGACGGCTTGGAAGTCACCACCAAGGTCGCCTACAACGAACGCGGACAGAAGGTGAGCGAGTACGCCCCCTGGAAGAGTCCGGCGGCGGCGGGGCAGTGGGACGGCTCTAGCGCGTCACCGTTCTTCACCCAGTACTCGCGGATGGACGCGCTGGCCCGGGTTGGCATGAAGACCGTGGTTCGCGCGTCGACCGGCCTGTTCGAGGCCGGACGAGGCGAAGCCACGCTGACCACGACCTATAGCTATGTTCCTGTCGACATCGGCCTGCGCGCCGACATCACGGTCAACAAGTCGACCTCGCAGGGCGGCGCTCTCACCATGTCGCGGACGTACGATCGCCGGGGCAAGCTGGTGGCGACGACGCAGTCGACGAGCCCCACGCACGCGATCCCCGCCAACTACTTCTACGATCCCGCGGGCAACCTGCGGATGATCCTAGATGCGGGCGGCAACAAGCTCGTAGCGGCGTACGACGACGTGGGCCGCAAGACGCGGGTCGAGGACCCGGATCGCGGCATATGGACCTATGTGTGGGACGGCATCGGTCGCCTCGAGTCACAGACGGACGCGCGGAGTAACGTCGTGTCGCACCAGTACGACGGCATCGGCAGGCTCGTGCAACGCACGGCACCGGATCTTGTGCATGCCGGACAGTTCCTCGTAGACACGTGGCAATACGATCTGAACGGCAAGCTCGGCGTCCTCGGCGCCATGATCGGCGCCGATGGGTTCCGCCGGGACTACCTCTACGACCCTCTGCTCCGTCCGTTCAACGTGAAGACGTCAGTTCCCGCCGGCAGTGACTGGGCGGCGCAGACGTTCACGGAGGAATACGGGTACGATCACAACTACGGCCGGCCGAAGGCGATGAGCTATCCGAGCAGCGAGGCCGTGATGCTCAAGTATGACAATCGTGGCAACCTCCTGACCGAGACGCAAGTTGCCACGGATGGCACGCTCGGCACCATCTACCGAACGGTTGGAGCGATGTCAGTGCGCGGCCAGGTCACGCTACAGGATCTCGGAAACGGAATCAGGGAGACGGCGCAGTATGACGACTCGACGGGGATGACGCTGGAGCTTTCGGCCACGGGGCTGCGCGAGACGCCGCCCTCAAACTGCCCGACCGCCTACGCTCCGCTCGTGCGGCAGGTGGACTATACGTACGACCACTTCCTGAACGTCGCCAAGCAAGTGAAGCAGTTTCACCTTCGGGCGGGCGGGACCGGCGCGATCCAGTTCAGCTCGACGTGCCAGCCGCTCGTAGCAGCGGCGACCGAGTCGTACCAGTACGACGATCTGCAGCGGCTGCTCAACGAGTCGCGCACGTGGACGGGTATGACACCCGATCCCGATCCGCGAAACAGGCCCGTCGATCAGTACGCCTACGACGACCTCGGAAACATCACGTCGAAGGACGATTACGCCGACAGCTACAGCTATGGTAGCTCTGCGCGCACGGCCCCAGCAAACGCTGGACCGCACGCTGTGGCATCCATCTCGCGGGGAGGGGTCCCCACGACGTTCGGCTATGACCTGAACGGGAACATGACCGGCGGTGACGGCCGGGCAGTCGATTTCGACAGCCTCGACCGGCCAATTACGGTGAAGATGCCACCGGACAGCCCGGGAGTGGTTCAGCAAGTTGTTACCCGTTTCCGCTACGCCCCGGACGGGGACCGCTACCTGCAGCGGACGACCGGCATTCCCACTACGCCTTACCCCGCCAAGACGGTGTACTACATCGATAAAGATTACGAGCGCGTCGACTGGTCGAGTACGACTTACGAGGAGAAGACGTATATCGGCCCTTCCGTGGCGATCTACAACCGAAACAGGGCCAACCGAGAGGTTCGCTACCTGCACCTCGATCACCTCGGCTCTACTGATGCGGTGACCAACGAGGGCGCGTTCGAGCTGACTGCCGACGCACACGGCTTCGACGCCTTCGGCAAGCCTCGGGGCCGGGACTTGCAGTGGAGCGGTGAGCGGCTGCACACCGACACCGACTACCAGAAGACCACCGAGCACGGCTTCACCAAGCACGAGCACCTCGACGACACGTACCTCAACCATATGAACGGCAGGGTCAACGACTACCGGCTGGGGAGGTTCCTCAGCGTCGACCCGATCATCTCCAACCCGGCGAACAGCCAGTCGATCAATTCGTACTCGTACATCGGGAACAACCCCCTTAGCGGGACAGATCCCACCGGATATGAAGACTGCGGCAACACCGGCCCCGGTGGTTCGTGCGCGACTACCCCCGTCCACACCCGAATCGAGACCACCGGGAGTCACATTCTCAGCACGCCCGGACAACTCGCCGCTCCCATTTCGAATGTGACGGTGAACGGCACGCCGATTACGCCTGGGCTGGTTGCCGCCGCGAACACCGCGTGGAACACGCTAAGCGGAGCCCAAACTCAGACGGCGCAGCAGTCCGGCTCGAATCCAGGGACCCAGGGTTCGCCAAGCAACACCGCCAATCAGGCGAACGCCGGTGCCAAAGACGCGCTCAAAGGGCCCAGTCCTGACGATCCTTTTGGCGAGCTCGCCGCAGCAAGGAGAGGCGGGCATGACTGGCGTATCCAGGCTTGGCTCACAATAGGCGATGGATTGGGTTTCGGAGCCGCTATGTTGGCAAAACGTGGGGCGGTCGCAGCTTTCGACCTAGGCGTGGGACTGCTTGGACCGGCTGAGGACGCCATTGGTCGCTTCGTGGAAAAACTTGGTTCTGAGGTGGGATCGCTCCAGATCGCAACAAAGGCCGGGAATGAAGCTTCTACAGCTCTCACGAGGGTCGCAGGACCGGAATACGGTAAGCACGCTCTTGAGCAAATGGCCGAACGTGGTGTCACTCCGCAGATGGTGGAGAAGGCACTGCAGAAGGGAACCGCATACTGGGATCCTAAGAACGGAGTCGTGAACCGAATATTACAGGGAGGTTATGCGAGTGGAAAAGATTTGCTCGTTGGCCAAAACCCTATTACTGGCAAGATAACAACTGTGATTCGTGGCGAGGATCTTGTATCTGGGCGGCTCAGGCCGCTGCCATAGGTCGAACATGCTGACAACCGCGGAGCTCATCCAGTTGCTCGTTCACGCGCTACGCGAACCATCACGGCGGGTCGAGCATGTGAAGCGATTTCAGGAACTCGTGTGGGACACGAAGAGGATAGGAACCGATCCCGAAATTGAGCGAATGCTTCGTGATCTGGCTTACGACCTAACCTTTTACGAACCCGACGAACGAGCAAGAGTTGAGGACTCATCGCTCTATGGAGATACTCGTCTGGTCCGTGAAATACAGCATGCCTTGCAGAGGTTTGGTCCTGGAGCAATCAAGGGATTCACCCCTAAAGGCGGCGACCCTTGAATTGACCCCTTGGGTTCCGCGAGGCTGGCGCACGGTCCCCAGCGCGATCATCGCTACACAACCCGAGGGTCTCGCCTCAACCGCTTAGTCTTTCTTAGTCTGCAATCACGCGAAGCCGCGATACGCGAGACCGTCACGCAAGGGGGCGCCAGGCCCGGGAGTGGTTAGTTCCAGGCCGTAGCTTGGTCCAACCGTGTCTCAACGGACCCAGATGCACGTGGCCCGCGGTTGACGATCGGCGCAGGCAGCGGGATTGAGGGGACACTGCGCAGTGCGGCTAGACCCTGCGGCCCCTGCTCGGCTCCCAGGTGCCACGTGGTCGCGGGGCGTGCGCGGGCGGGCGGGGGCTTCTTCGGCCTCCGGAGCTGTCACTTTCCGATCCGGTACCCAAGCGGGCGTCTACGACACACGAGCGGAGGGCTTTCAGGCCTTGGTGTAGCGATCGAATCGCGACCGCAACGCTCGAACCGCCCGATTAGGTTGGCGTGATGGCGGCGACCCATCACAGCCATTTCATCTTGCCCCTGATCCGACGCAACGCTCGACGAGTTGATCTGCCGCGGCCTTCGCATCGCGCGGAGGAACGGATTTTAGCGGCAGAATCGCGACCATCGAGCATGGCTCGACAGCATCGGCCGGAGCAACGAATTGCAGGACGCGCTCCAGCGGATGCTGGTTGCGCTCAACCGCCTCTGGCGCCGGCCTGCTCTTGGCTGGCGGACTCCGGAACAGCTTTTGGCGAGCTCGCCGCAGCAAGGAGAGGCGGGCATGACTGGCGTATCCAGGCTTGGCTCGCAATAGGCGATGGATTGGGTTTCGGAGCCGCTATGTTGGCAAAACGTGGGGCGGTCGCAGCTTTCGACCTAGGCGTGGGACTGCTTGGGCCGGCTGAGGACGCCATTGGTCGCTTCGTGGAAAAACTTGGTTCTGAGGTAGGATCGCTTCGGATCGCAACGGCCGAAGCTGACCAGGGGATACGTATTACGTCGAAGGGAATGGACATCGTGAAGAACCACTTGGCTCGGTTTGAGTTTGCGGCGAACGACGCAATGGTCGGCAGGCTGGAGAGCGCGATAGGAAGACGCGTAACAGGTGCCGACGCTAACTTCTACCTACACGAGGTCTCCGAGGCCACAATGATGGGCAGGGGCCTTTCCTACGAGGCCGCTCACGCAGGGGCACTGCAGAAGTATGGTGTCTCACCTTTCAGCTTGTACCACCCGAACGTGATCAAAGAGTTCCCCAAACTATTCAACTCAGGCTGGCTGGCGTATTGGGGGATACGATGATGCGGTCCTTGACACTGTCGCAGCATAGGCGCGCGAACGTGTGGCTGGACGAAGCGCCGCCCGCAGACTTCACCGCTGTGTCCGTCGTTACGCGGTTAGTGAAGCCAATAGTTGCGGTGGATGCCACACGGCAGCTGGTGGGAATCGAGCTTGCCATCCCTCATGGGGCGCGGGCTTCGTACGGCCTTCTCGGTGCCGAATTGATTCAGGCGAACGTAGAAGGCCTTGAGATCCGCGTCTCGGTCAGCAACGTGGGCTTCCCATTTCGATCCTCCATCGCGGTTCAGCCGGATGAAGTCAGTTTCGGTTTGCCTGACGAGTATGCAAATGCTGTTCTCGTTGGTGCGGGGAATGTGGCCGCTACCATAGGAGCGCCCATGAAGTCCACGCTTTGGTTTCGCTGGGCGGCCCATGGTCTCGTTGGATCGTCGC
>WNEY01002078.1_pt1 | contig 14544 bp, 13 predicted proteins | sample 5400531 | NCBI WGS metagenome assembly WNEY01 (sample SAMN13153338, study PRJNA577476) | soil metagenome | isolation source: 200 cm saprolite under Douglas fir tree site 1 | place: USA:California | collected 2015-04-18
CACCGTGGTCTTCGTATGCCAGCACGGGAACGTGAAGAGCCTGATTGCGACCCAATGGTTCAACCGGCTGGCGGCCGAGCGCGGATTAGCTGCCCGCGCTGTATCGCGTGGAGTGACGCCGGAGACTCCTGTTCCTCCCGCAATTGCCGAGCGCCTGGCCCGCGATGGCTTCGACGTCACGCGCTTCGAGCCTGCCGCCCTGACGCCGGCGGACTTGGATGCATCGCGGGTCATCATGATCGGGGTCGAGCTGCCGGCCTGGGTCGGACGCAAACGATTGCGCGTCGAGACCTGGGACAGGATCCCCCCGGCGACTGAGCGCTACGAGGCGTCCCGCGATGCCATGCGCGATCGAATTGTGTCCATGTTGGACGCCCTGGCAAGGCGGGAGCCGTGACGACCGTCGCCAACGCGACCGAGCAGGCCGCCCCTTCATGCTCCCTTTCCGACCTCGTTCGCTACTTCCTGCGGCTGGGTACGACCGGCTTCGGCGGTCCCATCGCGCTCGTTGGCTTCATGCAGCGCGACCTCGTCGAGGAGCGCCGCTGGTTCAGCGCCGAGGAGTATCGCGAAGGGTTGGCGTTGGCTCAGCTCGCGCCGGGTCCGCTGGCCGCGCAGGTGGCGATGTACCTGGGATGGACGCGCGGGGGCGCACTCGGGGCCGCCGTCGTGGGCCTAGCGTTCGTCCTGCCGTCTTTCGTGATGGTGCTCGCCTTGGCGGTGGGGTACATCCATTTCGGCGGTCTCGCCTGGATGCAAGGGGCGTTCTACGGGATCGGCGCCGCGGTCATCGCGATCATCGCGCGCAGCGCCGTGAAGCTGACGCGCCTCACCCTTGGCCGCGATGCCCTGCTGTGGGGAATATTCGCGGTGGCCGCGGTCGTGACCGCCTGGACCGAGTCGGAGATCGTGTGGGTGTTCCTGGGCGCAGGCGCGCTGGCGATGTTAGTGCGCGCGTCGCGGCTGCGGCGGGCCTCGAGCAGCACGGCCCTCGCGCTGTTGCCGCCGGCCCTGTTCGCCGGCCTCGCGGGACCAGCGACGGGCGAAACGCTTTGGCGCATCGGTTGGTATTTCGCCGAAGCGGGATCGTTCGTATTCGGCAGCGGCCTGGCCATTGTCCCGTTCCTGCACGGCGGCGTGGTGCGTGAGTTCGGCTGGCTCAACGAACGGCAGTTCCTGGATGCCGTGGCCGTGGCGATGATCACGCCGGGGCCAGTCGTGATCACGGTCGGCTTCATCGGCTATCTCGTCGCGGGTCCGTTGGGCGCCGTCGTCGCGGCCCTCGGTGTGTTCCTGCCGTGCTACCTGTTCACGGTCATCCCCGCGCCGCACTTTCGGCGCTGGTCGCGAAACGAGGGTATTCGCGCCTTCGTCGACGGCGTCAGCGCGGCCGCCACTGGGGCCATCGCAGGGGCCGCCTTCGTCCTGGGACGCAGGGCGATCGTGGATGTCGGAGCGCTCGCGATCGCGGCGGTCGCTCTGTTCGTCGCCTGGAGATTCCGCAAGGTGCCGGAGCCTTTGACAATCCTCGTTTCCGGAGTCGCCGGCGTTCTCCTCAAAGGCATCGGTTAACGCGTTCGGAAGAAAAGGCAGTGGGGACGGGGAACATCTACCTGACGCAGGACGTCCCTTCGACGGGGATGACGTTCTTCTACCTGACGCCCGCACTCAGCTACTAGGCGCCTTGCGTCGACTTTGACGCGACTTTGACCAGACCAATGCGAATCAGAAGTATTCGGCGATGAATCGACCGGCGCGGCTACGCTGCTAAAATCCTGGATCGTCTAGCTTCACAGGGTTTGGAGCAGGTTGGTCTGGATCGTCCTTTCGCCCTGCAAAACCTCTACTCTCCGGTTCAAGTCCGGACGCCGCCTCCATCCCAACCTTCTCATCTGCGGACGCTTCCGAGAATTGATCGGGAGCTTCCACGGCGTCCGTAGGGAAGCTGGCCGGGCGGAGCGCGGATGCCGCGCTCGGATTCCTGGATCGGGCGATGGAGATCAGTCGAGATCCCGAGCGAGTCGCTCGGCGCGTCTCCCTGCGATTGCTTTCGCGGGCGCGGCCGGGCCCGCTGCGCAACGCCCTCTGGCTCGCGCGCGGTGTCGCCCGCTTCGGCTTGCGCCAGCGGTGGTGAAGGGAGGAGTTAAACTCGAAGCATGGGGAAGGACCCAGAATGGCGAAGACACTCGAAATCAAGTGGTCGAACGAACCAGAAGAACACGACTATCCAGCAGCTCTGTCGTATTTGTGCCTGCTGTACGATGAACAGACAGCGACTACCCATGTCAATGACTTGAAACGCGCATCGATATCAAGGGTCAAAGCAAAGGATATCTTCCGGGCGTCCGGCTTATCCCTGCTCGGGATCAGCAATGCTCATGTCGCAAGGGATCAACAGAAAATCAAGTCCGGGCACGAATTGTCCCCTCTCCTTCTCATCAGAGATTCGGCCAACGGAAAAGTGATCATCGCGGATGGATATCATCGTTTATGCGCGGTCTACTCTCGCGATGAAGATGCTGTAGTTCCATGCAAGATCGCGTAGCACCATCGGCCACTCAAGTGCTCTGATTGACCGTGACATCTGCGGATGGCGAATAGCACGAGTCAGAGAAGCGTGCCGCGCAAGATTACGGACCCGACCGTGAAATAGATCACGAGACCGGTGACGTCCACGAGAGTAGCCACGAACGGTGCCGAGCTCGTGGCGGGGTCGAACCCAAGTTGGCGGAGCAGAAACGGCAACATGCTCCCCGCTAGCGTTCCGAAGCACACGACGCCCACTAGACTGGCCCAGACGGTGCCGGCCACGAGCAGGTAATGCGGGCCGTAGTTCTTCCAGTGAAGGTGCTGCCAGAGGGTGATGCGCAGGAACCCGATGGCCCCTAGCAGAGTCCCTAGCGCGGCGCCGGCACTAATTTCCCGCCCGAAGACCCGGAACCAGTCGCGCAACCGTAGCTCCTTCAAGGCGAGGGCGCGAATGATCAAGGATGCGGCCTGGGAGCCAGAGTTGCCTCCGCTGCTGATGATGAGAGGGACGAAGAGCGCCAATACGACGGCGCGCTCGATTTCGCGTTCGTAGTAGCCCATGGCCGTCGCAGTGAGCATCTCGCCCAGGAACAGGGCGGACAGCCAACCGCCCCGCTTCTTCACCATCGACCAGAACCCTACCTGATTGTATGGAGCATCGAGGGCCTCCATGCCTCCGATCTTCTGGAAGTCGCGGGTGGCCTGCTGCTCAGCGACGTCGAGGACATCATCCATCGTGATGATCCCGAGCATCTTCCGGTCAGCGTCGGTGACGGGCAAGGCGACGCGGTCATACTTCTCGAACAGGCGTAGCACCTCCTCGCGTGGGCTCGTCGCCAGGATGCATACGAGCGGCGGGTCTTGGATCTCCGTGACCCTGGTCTCCGGATCGGCGAGGACGAGTGAACCGAGGCGCAGGTCCTCGACGAGCGTGCCGTCGACGTCGACCACGTAGACGATGTTGAGGGTCTCCTTGCCCTGGCCGGTACGCCTGATCTCTTCGAGCGCCTCGCGCGCGGTCATCTGCGGACGGATGGACGCGTAGTTTGGGGTCATGTACCGGCCGGCGGTGTCGGGGGGATATCCGAGGAGATCCCGGCTGGCCTTCAGCTGCTCCGGCGGGAGCGCGGCAAGGAGCCGCCGCGTCACCTCCGCCGGCATCTCGTCGAGCAGGCGCGTGCGGTCATCGGGGGCGATGTCGTCCAGAAGGCCGCGCAACTGGTCCAGCGAGAGCGAGCGGATGAGCCCCTCTTGATGGTCCCGCGGCAGGTAGGAGAACACGCGTCCGGCTTGCTCATGGGTGAGCAATCTGAAGACGATGCCCTCGTCCTCACTCGGCAGAGCGATAATCACGTCGGCGACGTCGGCCGGGTGCATGCGCACGAGCGCGTCTCGAAGCTCGTCCCACTTGTGCTCATGCGCCAGACGCGCGAGGTCGGCTCCGACTTCGGCTGTCATCATCGTCATCGACCCTCCCCCGACGTGGCACGCCGAACCCCACCCAACGTCCTCGTGAGGTTGACGCGCATCGTTCAGTCTCCCGCGCCCGCCCGGAAAGCCTTCTGGATGATCGCTTGCGCCTCCTCCTGGATTCGGCGCAGGTGGTCGCTGCCCTTGAAGCTTTCCGCGTAGAGCCTGTACAGGTCCTCGGTTCCAGATGGCCGGGCCGCGAACCAGCCGTTCTCGGTGACCACCTTCATCCCGCCGATCGGAGCATTGTTGCCGGGCGCAGCTGTCAGCAGGCTGGTGATCTTCTCGCCCGCCAGCTCGGAGGCCGTGACCTGTCGCGGCGAGAGCTGCGCCAGTATCGCTTTCTGTTCCGGCGTAGCCGGCACGTCGCTGCGCGCGTAGGCGGGGTCGCCGAACTCGCGGGTGAGGTTCCGGTAGAGCTCCCCGGGGTCGCCACCCATGACCACCGTCATCTCCGCGGCGAGCAGGCCGAGAATCATCCCGTCCTTGTCCGTGGTCCAGACCGTGCCATCGCGGCGGAGGAACGAGGCTCCCGCGCTCTCCTCGCCCGCGAAGCCGATGGAACCACCGAGAAGCCCGTCGACGAACCACTTGAACCCGACGGGAACCTCCACGAGCGGGCGCCCGAGCCCGGCGACCACGCGGTCGATCAGGCTGCTGCTCACCACCGTCTTGCCGATACCGGCGTGCGCCGGCCACGCTCCCCGGTGGGTGAAGAGATAGGAGATGGCCACCGCGAGATACGCATTCGGGTCCAGGAGGCCGACGCTTCGGGCTACGATTCCGTGCCGGTCGTGGTCGGTATCGCATGCCCAGGCGACGTCGAAGCGATCCTTCAATGCGATCAGACGCTGCATCGCGTAGGGCGACGAGCAGTCCATGCGGATCTTTCCGTCCCAGTCGACGGTCATGAAGCGAAACGTGGGGTCCACCTCGTCGCTGACCACCGTGAGCGGCACCTGATAGCGCTCGGCGATCATGCCCCAGTAGTGCACGCCGGCGCCTCCCAGGGGATCGACTCCGAGGTTGATCTTGGCGCTGCGGAGGACCTCCAGGTCCACCACGTTCGCGAGGTCACCGATGTAGGAGCCCATGTAGTCACGGCGGTGCGTCGTAGGCGCGCACAGCGCCTGCGCGAGGGGCATCCGCTTCACCCCTGTGAGGCCGTCGGCGAGCAGTGCGTTTGCCTGATCCTGGATCCAACCCGTGACGTGGGTATCCGCGGGACCGCCGTTCGGCGGGTTGTACTTGAAGCCCCCGTCCTCGGGCGGGTTGTGCGAGGGGGTGACGACGATACCGTCGGCGAGGCCGCTCGCCCGGCGGTGGTTCCACGTGAGGATCGCATGGGAGATGACCGGCGTCGGCGTGTACCCGCCCCTGTCGTCGATCATCACGTCAACCCGGTTGGCCGCCAGCACCTCGAGGGCGCTCCCGAGGGCCGACTCCGAGAGGGCGTGGGTGTCGATCCCGAGGAAAAGAGGCCCGTCGATCTGCTGCTTCTGTCGGTGTAGGCAAATGGCCTGGGTGATGGCGAGGATGTGGTCCTCGTTGAAGGCGCTGTCAAAGGCGGAGCCACGATGCCCCGAGGTGCCGAACGCCACCCGCTGCTCGCGCATCGACGGATCGGGCCGCCGCGTGTAGTACGCCGTCATCAGCCGCGGGATGTTCGCCAACATCGATGATTCGACGGGCTTTCCCGCTCGGGGGTCCATGGAATGTCGCCCTGGATAGCCCATTATCGCGGAAACAGCATCCCTGGGCTGCCGGCCATGACGTTGTGATACTCTGCCGCCACCTCCGTATCTGCTCTGCAAAATCTTTACTCAGCGTGTCCGTCCCTCGTAATAGAGGCTCCCTCGCAACGTATCCCTTGATGACGGTCCGGTAACGAAACCGATGGACGAGGCCCGGACGCGAGAGCTCCTGCGGCTAGCCTGGCATGGAGAAACGGAGGCGTTCGCCGACGTCTATCGGGCGTTCTTTCCGCGGGTCTTCGGTCTGTGCCGCCGTCTTCTCGGCTCGGCGGAGGCGGCCGAGGACGCGACCAGCGAGGTGTTCTTGCGCGCCCAGCGGAGCTTGCGCAGCTACGACTTGGGGCTTCCGTTCGCTCCCTGGCTTTTCGGCATCGCAAGCCATTACTGTCTCGACCAGCTCAGGCGACGACGGGCCGAGCAGCGGCTCTTCGAGGCTCCCGATCGGCGGGTCGAAGCGGCGGCGGACGAAATGGACTCGCCGCTCAGGAGTCTGCTTCTGACCCACGAGCGAGAGGTGCTTCGGGCGACCATCGCCGCGCTGCCCGAACGAGAACGCGTCCTCCTGACACTTCGCTACGACGCCGAGATGACCTACGACGAGATCGCTTCGGCCACAGGCCTGGAGAAGAGTCACGTGGGCGTCATTCTCTATCGTGCCAAGAAGGAGCTGCGTCGGGTCCTGGGGCTCGCCCGGAAGGAGGGGGCCTCATGAACTGTTTCCCCGAGCTGACCTATTCCGTTTACGTGGACGGCGGCCTCTCCGCCGAAGAGGCCCTGCACGTGGACCGACACCTGGCGCGCTGCGTGCGCTGCCGGGCGCTGGTGGAGGCCATGCGCGGCGAGGACCTCACGCTGAGACAGCTCCTTCAGGAGTCCGGGGCCGAGGAAGCCTCGTCTTCCGAAAGCCGTCTCGCGCTCGCCGGCGTCGGGCTGGTGTTTCTGGGAGTCGTCGCGGCGAGCGCGGGCTTGCGGGCGGCGTTCGAGCGAGCCGAATCCGCCTTCGAGGGTGCCGACTGGTTGAACCCGATGAGCCCGGCCTTCTATCTCAATTTGTTCTTCAGCGCCGGCACCTATCTCTTTCAGGAGGGCCTATCCATGCTGACCTCTATGATTCAAACAATCGCGGTGCCGCTTCTCGTCGTCTCGGCGCTCGTCTTCGGTGCGTGGGTGGTCCTGGGGAAAGGGCGGGCGAGCTCGGCGCTCATCGTGCTGATGTTCGCCCTCGGTCCCGTCTCTTCGGCTCGCGCACTCGAGGCGAGGAAGGGCCCTCACGCCTCGGTGCCGGCGAACGAGACCGTCGATGATTCGCTTCTGGCGCGCGGCGACACCGTGACCATCGACGGCGTCGTCACCGGCAACCTGATCGCGGTGGGGAGACGGATCACGGTCCGCGGCACGGTCAAAGGGGACGTGATCTGTTGGGGTCAGACGATCGATCTCGATGGCACGGTCGAGGGCAATGTCTACTGCGGCGGTCAGACGACGAACCTGCGCGGAAGCGTCTCGCGCAGCGTCATCTCGTGCGGCCAGCGCATTCTCGTACCCGTTGGGGGGCGCGTGGACGGGGATCTTCTGGTGTTCGGAGGAGAGACCGGCGTAGATGGAGGCGTGGGCCGCGACGTCTCGGCCTTCGCCGGCGTCGCCGACGTGCGCGGCAGCGTCGGCCGCAACCTGGACGCCCACGTCGGTCGGCTCAACCTGATGGCGCCAGCGACCGTGGGCGGAGATCTGACCGCCCAGGTAAAGAAGAAGGAGGACGTCCAGATCGCTTCGGGCGTCACGATCTCCGGCAGGTCGGAGACGAAGGTCCGGCCCGCCAGGAGCCCTTACCGCCGACCCAGTTTCTACTTGTGGAAGGCTGTCGGCCTGCTTGCCGCCCTCATCACGGGCCTGTTCCTCGTATGGTGGCACCCGGCCTTTTTCGCCCCTGGCGGCATGGACACCGGGAAGGCCGTGTTGCAGAGACTAGGCGTGGGATTTCTGGCCTTGGTCGCGACACCCATTGCCGTCGCGATCGTGGGGCTGACCCTGATCGGTCTGCCCCTCGCGCTGCTGGTCCTGGCCCTCTGGCTGTTCGGCCTCTACGCGGCCAAGATCCTCGTGGCCGGCGCGATCGGCCAGCGTCTGTTGCCCGCGCCCGCCGGACTCACCGGACGCTTCGCGGAAGCCTTGTTCTTGGGGCTCGTCATCGTGGTTGTCGCCGTCAATCTACCGTATGTCGGCGGCGTACTGCAGCCGTTGCTGATCCTCGTGGGGTTGGGCATGGCTGTCTCGCAATGGCGAGGGCTGCAGAGGCGCCCGCCGGCGGCGAGGCCGAGCGGTCCTGTCATTTGAATGGTCGTTGCCTTCACTTGCCGCCGCCAGCGTCTTCGCGCTCACCGGATGCGATTCGGCCCGTAGTCTAGCAGGGCCATCCATGGGTCCGCAGGGACCGGGCTCGGCGTAGAATGCGCGTGGGGGTGTCCAATGGCGCCCGCATCGCGTGCCGAGCGGCAACGCGTGATCGATCTGATAGACGAATGGTCTTCAGCGGATACGTTGCATGCTCGGGAAAACGCGGCAGTGCCTCATCTCAGGGACGCGACCAAAGCGCTCCGATCGGCCAAGGGAATGCTGGAGAATCGCGACGATGCGGCGATTGAACGACTGAGCAAGGTCGAGGCGACAAAACAGCACGCCCGCAAATGACCGACGAACCCAAGCCGCCGTCAGCTCTCGGGTTGTCCGTCCCGCTGACCGAGGCGGTCCTCGCGAGCTTCGAGCGTCTCGCTCGCGGTGAGCCCACCGAGGATCTCGTAAAAGCGTTGGTAGCCGACGTCCGCCGTCTGCGCCAGCTCGTGATCGACGCCGAGCCCCACGTGCCAGACAACGAGGCCACGCGGGCAATGGGTCTACCGGCGAGGCTGAAGGCCGAGGTGGGGCGTGGCTGATGAGCCGAAGCCGCGAACCATCATCGCTGGCCCCTGCACATGCATCCACCTTTGCTGCGCGCACCCGCGTGGCGAGTGCCCCGAGATGCCCGTCGTGGTCGATGATCGGCTCGGAACGCCATCGGCACTCTGTAGGGCTTGCGCACAGCAGTGGGGATACCATGACTGACGCGACGTGCCGAGGATTCCGCCAAGGTGCTGCCGCAAAGCCCGCTTGACCTTACGCGCCGTCGGGTGTAGAGGTCGCTTAGTCCTCAAATAGTATTGGCCGAACGCAGGCCGTGTGAAGGAAGGACGGGAACATGACACGCGCAAAGTCGCCAATCCTCAGCTCGATGATCTCTGGACCCTGGTTGCTAGGAGTGGGGGGCGCCCTGTTTTGTTTGCTGGTCGGCGGCGCGCTCCAGGCCGACAACGACGACAACGCTGACCGGGTCCGCTGGGACATCATCAGCGTGGACATTCCCATAACCACCGTCAGCCCAGGCGGTGAGGCATTCGCGAGCGCTCGGAACCCGAACACCCTGAAGATCAAGCTCACCGGCTCTGGGACCTTTGTCGCGCCCGCGAAGGGCGGGACGTCCAGCGCCGTCACGGGCGGCGGGACGTGGGAGACATTCAGCGGCGGCGTGAGTACGGGAAGCGGCACCTACCGGGTGACGGGGCTCGCGAGCTGGGAATTCGCGAATTTTTCACCCCCGGGGTTGATCGACCACATTGGTGACACAGATGAGAGGGCCAACGGGAATGCGGTCTTGCGAATCCGATACTCGGACGGAAGCCGCGGCATCCTCGGCATCGGTTGCCATGGGCCGGGGGCGCCTGCCGGCATCGTCGAGGGGGTCATAGCCTCGAAAGGCTTCGTGACTTACTGGGATGCCGAACCGCCGACGCCTACTGAGAACAAGAACCGCACGGCGTTCCACGTCATGCGTCACGACGACGGCGATAACTAGGCGGGTCGGGGCCGAAGCCCCGGCAGTCGCGAAGGCGCCGCCGATCGGGATCGAACCACGCCCGTCCGAGGCGGCTGCAAGGTGAAGAAAACGGCACGACGACCCGGCGTCGCACGCTGGCGTAACACCACACCGGCCGCCCGCCGCCGCCACGGCAGTTGCCGAGGGGCGGCTCGGATGCGGGATGACCGCCCCTCGGAGAGTGGCTCAGTGCTGATGCTGGTGAGTCGCGCTGGCTTTCGCCGTCGACTTCCCGGTCGCACTCGAGATCCGGACGAGGGTGGCGGTCCTATCGTCTCCGTTGCCCGTCGTCGTCACGACCACGCGCGCGCCCTCCTTCAGGTCGGCGAACGCCATAGCCTTGCCGGCCTTCGTGTACTTCGTGGCGTCGTTGACCTTGATGCCGACGGTGTGGCCGTCGCCCGTCTTGACCTCGATGTGGTTCATGCTCGCATGGACGGCGGTGACCGTGCCCATCACCTTGTTGCCGGTTCCATGGGCCCACAGGGCGGCCGGAAGCGCGAGCGCGCCCGCCATTGAAACGAGTAAAGCGATCCTTCGCATTTGAACGCCCTCCTGACTCTAGTGTGGGTGGTCTTTGGGGGAGGGTGGCTCGGTGCCTTCCTCCTCCAGGAACTTGCGTTCTTCCTCTTCCTCCTCGAATTCGGCGCGGCCCTTCGGGTTGAGCCGCGCCATCTCCTCGAGCTCCTCAGCCGTGACCTGGGGGAGGTGTCGGATGAAGTGGACGATCTCCCAGCTGGAGCGGTCGTCCTCCTGGGAGTTTGGATCCCCCCAAGCCGGCATGCCGGTCAGCCGTACGCCGTACTTGATGACGTGGAACAGTTCGCCGTCACTCATCTTCTGCGTATCCGCGAGGGTCATGTCAGGCGCGCGCGGATAGAGGTTGCGTCCGATCTCCGTCTGGCCCCGGCCGTCGTTGCCGTGGCACACCGCGCAGTGGTCCGCGAAATGGGCGCGGGCATGGGTCATCACCTCCGGGCTGGCCGGCACGGGGTTGCCGAGCCGGCGCACGTCGCCCGGAAACGCGAGGGTCCGCAGCCGCCGCGCCAGGAGCTTCTCGAAGCCCGGCGGCTCGTCGCGCGCGCTGAACCCGTGCGCCCAGCGCAGGAACGCCACGCCGCCGGCGAAGGCCGCGATGAGCACGACCACGAGCGCGACGAGCGCGTATTCGATCGTCTTCTTGACCGACATGATCGTCACCCGCGATGTTGATGGGCATCATGCCATCATCTCTGATCATCCGCTCCGGAAAGCGCCGAAATGCTAGAGTCCCCCGGTGGGTTTCTCCGCGATACTGCTGCTCGCAATCGGTTTGGCGATGGACGCCATGGCCGTGTCTGCGGCAAGGGGCCTGGCAACGCCGAAGGTCCTGCCTCGGCACGTCGTGCTTGTTGCGTCCTTCTTCGGCGGCTTCCAAGCGCTCATGCCGTTGCTCGGGTGGCTCATTGGAAGTTGGGTGGGACCCCTGGTCGAAGCATGGGACCACTGGATCGCGTTCTTGCTGCTCAGCGCGATCGGAGGAAAGATGCTTTGGGAGGCTCGCGGCAGGAACGGCGCCGAGAATCGTGGCGAGGGCGACCTCTTCGGGCTCCGAATCATGTTGTTGTTGGCGCTTGCCACGAGCATTGACGCGCTCGCGGTCGGCATCACGTTGCCCATGCTGAACGCTCCGTTCGTCACATCGCTGCTGACCATTGGCATCACCACCGCGGTGCTGAGTGCCCTCGGGTTGTTCGCCGGTCGGAGGTTCGGCGCCCTGCTGGGCAAGCGTCTCGACGTCGCGGGGGGCCTCGTACTCATCGGACTCGGGGTGAGAATCCTCATTCAGCATCTCCGCGCAGCCTAGAGAGATCCCGACCCCGTCCCTTTCGCGCACCGTAACTGCTTACGTCGTCCGTAAGCGTGGCCCTCGGTGAGTACTCATTCTGTAGCCAGATTGCGTCCTGGCCCTCGCGGCATGGGCCTTGCTCGTTCATAGCGCACCCTGCCGTAGCCCGATCCTATCCGTGAGCAACTGATCCGCCTCCCGCCCCGTGCGCGAACCGCACGGGGATCCCGGCGAGTTGGGTGCCTTAGACGGGAGAACGACGATGCGATCAAGGCATGAGTGCTTGGCGAAGTTCGCAGGGTTCGCTTGGTTTTTGGGCGCCTTCAGCCTCGGCCCTGTGGGGGCTCGAGCCCAAGGCGTCTGCGACACCGTCCGAGATCCCTCGCACTGTGGCGAGGTCTCTCCGCTCATTCCGATGCAGAGCACAGAAGCCGTGCACATGGGTCTGGTGTGGAAGAAGAACTCGCCGAACCCGAAGATACTGTTCCACGCCAGGTTCCCCGAGTACGTACCCAACGACATGGCCGATCCGGCGCTGGTCGACCGCGCAATCGGACGGGGCGCATTCACGACCGCAGGAAACCAGTTCAACAGCTCGTTGAGGGATGTCCTCCACGGCTTCGACCCGTTCCTGGGCCTCGGGACGAATCGATCAGCCGACGACTCGTTCCAGAGACTCACCTACGGCGGCTACCTGATGCGGCAGGGGCTGAGCATGAGCGTGCCGACGCGCATCAGGGCGAACCGCACGATGGAGAGGCAACTGCTGTTCGACATCAGCCACCCCGACGCGTTCAAGAACAGCGGCAAGTTGCATACGTCCCTGCTGGACGAGGCGGACTTCGCCCTGAACCGGGCGGCGTTCGCGGAGAACGGCTTTTCGAAGGGGATGTTCTACAACACGTATTGCAATGCGCGCGTGATGCTCTCCGACGGACGGGTCTACGTCTTCGGCGGGCACGACATGCAGAGCGACAACGGGTTGTACAAAGTGCAGGTCTTCGACCCTGAGACAGAGACCTGGCGAAAGCGACGGGAGCCCTGCACGCTGGCGAACTGGAAGAGGGATCCCTTCGGCCGGGAGTTGTTCGCCCGCGACCCGGACGCCCCATTCTTTGACAACTGCGACCCGAGGGACCAGCAGAGCACCCAGCCCTCCGAACCCTCCGACCAGAAGTACGCCCGCTGGTATCCCTCGGCCATTCCGCTGCCGAACAACAGGGTCCTCGTCGTCGGCGGCTTCGACCAGGACAACTCGGTGGGCCCCGATCCCGACCGGGTCGCCAAGGGCCGACAGAACCGCAGCCAAACGGATACCGCCTTCACTGCCAGCAGGATCAACCAGGTCGTCCCGGAGGTGTACGACCCGAAGACCGACCGGAACACCGCGTTGGAAAACGCGCGGATGGCCTTCCCTCTCTACCCGCAGCTCGAGGTCGTCCAGACGGGCCCGGGCCGGGACGCTTGGAAGGTGTGCACGTTCGACGGCGAGATGGACTACGGCGACGAGCGCATCCCGGGCGGCGCCAAGTTCGGCGTGGGGGGAGGCACTCCTGCCTTCACCAAGGGAACGACCTGGTGCCTGGACGTGTTGGGGGCGCTGAAGGATCCCAACCGGAACGTTCCCGCGAAGAACCACTGGACGCTGCTGGACACCGCTGCCGAGGTCAGGCCCTACTGCTGCCCGACCGCCAGCCAACTGGAGATCGACGGTGACGGGCACACCGTGTCGCACAAGTGGTTCATGATCTCGGGGCAGAACGAGAACGGCGACCAGACGGGGACGGTCGAGGCCATAGAGTTCACCGACGCGCGCCCACGATGGAAGAAGGTGGGCAGCATCCTGCAGCCGCTCGCCACGACCAAGGCCGTGCTGCTGCCCGACGGCAAGGTGCTCATCGGCCAGGGCGTGAACCGCTCTCCGGGATGCAACGTCGACGGCAGGCCGTGCACCTTCGACGAAAGAGAAGGTCATTACTTCCAGATGTTCGAGCCCGCGACCGGTTCGGTCACGAGACTGGCCAAGACGACGGTGTCGCGCGGCCTTCACGGCACCGCGACGCTGCTGCCGGATGCCTCGGTGCTCTTCGCGGGGGAGAACCGGGAAGCCCTGGTGCGACCCGACGACCCGTCGTTTCCGATGATGACCTCCTATGCCGGCCTGCTTCCCGCCGGGGATCCCGACCAGGGGGTTCCCGTCGGACAACTGTTCTTCCCGCCTTACCTGTTCCAGCCGGACGGCAGCCGGGCGGCGCGACCGGTCATCGCGGAGTCGCCCCCGGAGATCTCGTACCGGGGGCATTTCGACATCACCGTGGGGGGCGATCCGGATCGCATCGCGTCGGTCGTGTTGCTTCGCAGCGACCATAACACCCACAGCCTGACCACGGGTGATCGCTACGTGAAGCTGGCGTTCCGGGCAAAGGACGACGAAGACGATGGCGAAGACGAACACGAGGGCCAACGAGGACGAAGCTCGGCGGACAAGGGAGAGCTGCGGGTAACGGCGCCGAAGGTGCCGGCGCAGGCGATCCCGGGGATCTACATGCTCTTCGTGGTCGACACGACGGGCGTCCCCAGTGTGGGGAAGCAAGTGCGCCTCAAGGTGGAGAGACGAGGTGATTCCGACGACGACGACGACAAGTAAACTATCGAGCAACAGCAAACTGACACTGAAGAGAGGAGGAGCACATGCGAAAGTTTGGAATGCGTGCCAGCCTGGCGGTCAGCATGGCGATCGCGTCCATGCTGGGTGCGGGGTCCTGGGTCGGCGCCGACGACGAGCGTCATCAGGTCAAGGCCAACCTGAGCGGCTTCCAGGAGACGCCGTCGACGCTCTCCTCGCCCGGGTCGGGCAAGTTCAGGGCGAAGATCGACGAGGACGCCCAGACCATCGATTACAAGCTGAGCTTCGAAGGGCTTGAAGCGCCGGCCATCGCCGCGCACATCCACCTCGGCGCGCGGGCGACCACCGGCGGCGTCATCGCCTTTCTCTGCAGCGGCGGCAACAAGCCGGCCTGCCCCCCCGCGGGCGGCACCGTGACGGGGACCATCAC
>WNEY01002079.1_pt1 | contig 14541 bp, 14 predicted proteins | sample 5400531 | NCBI WGS metagenome assembly WNEY01 (sample SAMN13153338, study PRJNA577476) | soil metagenome | isolation source: 200 cm saprolite under Douglas fir tree site 1 | place: USA:California | collected 2015-04-18
GCGGTCGCCGCGTTGCAGCGACGTGAGCAGCTGGCGGTGCTGCTCCTGCTGCCGGCGCTGGGGGCGGATCAGCATGAAGTAGAAGATCGCGATCAGGGCGCCGATCTGGACCAGGAAGACGGTCATTCCGCCGCCGGCATTCTGGCCGGAGGGGGCGAACAGCAGGGCGAACAGTCCGTGCGCGGTCATGCGGATCCCGTGTGCAGGTAGCGGCGGCGCCACTCCTCGGCCCAGGGGCCGAGAGCGTTCCGCCGGATCGCGGCCCGCATCGCTTCCGCGAGCCGGATCAGGTAGCGAACGTTGTGCAACGACAGCAGCCGGAGCCCCAGCAGCTCTTCGGCCATGAACAGGTGGCGGAGATAGCCGCGCGAGAACGTGGTGCAGGTCTCGCAGTCGCAAGTCGCGTCGAGCGGCCGCGGATCTTTGCGGTGCTCGGCGTTGCGGATGTTCACCGGGCCGTCGGGCGTGAAGGCCGACCCGTTCCGGCCGTTGCGCGTCGGCGCGACGCAATCGAACAGGTCCACCCCGCGCTCGACCGCCGCCACCAGATCCTCTGGGAACCCCACGCCCATAAGATAACGCGGCAGAGTAGGGAGCTTCGGCTCGAGCCGCTCGAGCATGTCGTACATGACCGCCTTGGGCTCGCCGACGGACAGGCCGCCGATCGCGAGGCCGGTCCAGTCGCCGAGATCGAGGATGCGGCGAAGACCCTCCGTCCGAAGCGAGAGGTGGGCGCCACCTTGCAGGATGGGCCATAACGTCTGGTTGCGCGACGCCTGTAGCTCCGCATGCCGTTTGCGGCACCGTGCCAACCATCTCAGCGTTCGCTCGAGGGCGTCCCTCGCCACTCCCTCGTCCGCGCCTCCGGGCACTACGTGATCGAACGCCATCGCAATGTCGGCCCCGAGCACCCATTGGATCTCCGTGGCGCGCTCGGGGGTGAGCGTGCGGCGGCTGCCGTCCACGTGACTCTGGAACTCCACACCGTCCTCGTCCAAGCGGCGCGACCCCTGGAGCGAGAACACCTGAAAGCCACCGGAATCGGTGAGCAGCGGACGATCCCAGCCCATGAAGCGGTGCAGGGCCCCGAGCTTCTCGACGACCTGCTCGCCGGGCCGTACGTGCAGGTGGTACGTATTCGCGAGCACCAGCGTCGCGCCCGCGCTGCGGAGGTCGTTGGGGGAAAGCGCCCGCACGGTCCCTTGCGTCCCGACCGGCATGAACACCGGTGTTTCGACAGTGCCGTGGGGGAGGGTGAGGGTGCCGGCTCGCGCCGCACCGCTCTCCGCTTCGATTTCAAACTCGAACATGGACCCGCCGGCGAACCCCGGACTCGCGTCCGGGGTCAGTAGGCGTGCCGGGGAATGCCTGACCCCGGGCGCCAGCCCGGGGTTCCCGGGAGAGTTGCACTACACCGCCACCATTGCATCGCCATATGAGTAGAACCGGTATTTCTCCTTCACCGCTTCCCGATACGCCCCCATCACCCGCTCGTAGCCCGCGAACGCGCACACCAACATTAGCAGCGTCGAGCGCGGCAGGTGGAAGTTGGTGAGCAGCCGGTCCACGGCCCGGAACGTGTACGGCGGGTAGACGAAGAGGCTCGTATCGCCCACCCCCGGGCGGATGGTGCCGTCGGGCGCCGCCACGGTTTCGAGCGTCCGCACAACGGTCGTTCCGATCGCCCACACGTGCCCTCCCGCCTGCCGCCGCTGGTTGATGAGGTCCGCCGCCTCGTCGCTCACGCGGTACGACTCCGCGTGCATCGGATGATCCGCGAGGTCGTCCACTTCCACCGGCTTGAAGGTGCCGGGGCCGATTTGCAGGTCGAGCGTCGCGAGCGCCGTGCCCCGCTGTTTGATGCGCTCCAGCAGGGTCGGCGTAAAGTGCAGACCCGCGGTCGGCGCCGCGACGCTGCCGTCGTGCTCGGCGTACACCGTCTGGTAACGCTCGCGGTCCTCGGGTCGCGGGGGCCGTTGAATGTAGGGCGGGAGCGGCACCGCGCCGTACTTGGCGAGCGTGGCGCTGGCATCGAGCTGGCCCACGAACGTCACCCGCCGGAGCCCTCCGCCCAGCACTTCGACGATCTCGGCGGCGCTGTCGTCGCCGAAGCGAACCGTGCGGCCCGGCTTGAGCTTTCCTCCGGGATGCCCCATGGCGAGCCAGGTGCCGTCGGGCAGCGCGCGGACCAGCAGCAGCTCCGCGGCGTTGCCGCTCTCCCGTTTCCCGTACAGTCTCGCGGGGATGACGCGCGACACGTTAAGGACGAGCACGTCAAGCGGCGCTACCAGGTCCACGAAGTCCGTGAAACCCGCGTGTCGCATGCTTCCGCTCGCCCGGTCCAGCACCAGCAGCCGGCTCGAGGCGCGGTCAGCAAGCGGTTCCTGGGCGATGAGCTCGGGAGGGAGACGGTAATCGAAATCTGAGACGCGGTGCATGATAGTGCGGAATGTGGAATGCGAAGTGCGGAATGGAAGGGCGGGCGTCGATTCCGCATTCCGCACTCCGTATTCCGCACTAGCCGTCAAACATCGTGGGCTGGTCCGCGGTTCGGGGAGGAGTAAATCCGAAATGCCGGTACGCGGATCCTGTGGCACAGCGGCCGCGAGGCGTGCGCGCGAGAAAGCCTTGCTGCATCAGGAAGGGCTCGTACACCTCCTCGAGCGTGCCGGGGTCCTCGCCCACGGCGGCGGCGATGGTCGTGAGGCCTACCGGCCCGCCCTCGAACTGCTCGATGATGGTCTTCAGGATCCGGCCGTCCATGTCGTCGAGGCCGAACTCGTCCACGTCGAGCCGTTTGAGCGCCTCGGCCGCGACCGGCGCGGTAATCTTGCCCCCGGCCCTTACCTGCGCGTAGTCGCGCACCCGCTTCAAGAGCCGGTTTGCGACACGCGGCGTGCCGCGACTGCGGCGGGCGATCTCGGCTATGCCCGCGGCATCGGTCGGGACGTCGAGGATACCGGCCGAGCGGCTGATGATCTGGGCCAGGTCGTCGGGCGGATAGTACGAGAGCCGCTCGACCAGGCCGAACCGCGCGCGCATCGGTGGCGTCAACAGGCCGAACCTCGTGGTGGCGCCGATCAGCGTGAACCGCTCCAGGGCCATGGGGATGGTCTGCGCGTGCGCCCCGTCGGCGATGCGGACGTCCACGCGGTAGTCCTCCATCGCCGGATAGAGGAACTCTTCGAGCACGGGCCGCAGGCGGTGCACCTCGTCGATGAACAGGATGTCACCCGCGCCGAGCGAGGTGAGCATGCCGACCAGATCGCCGGGGCGCTCGAGCACAGGGCCCGACGTGGTGCGGATGTTGACGCCAAGCTCCTTCGCCATGAGGAGGGCGAGGGTCGTCTTGCCCAGTCCAGGCGGCCCGAAGAACAGCGTGTGGTCCAGCGGCTCGCGCCGCTGCTTGGCCGCATCGATCGCGATCTGCAGCGACTCCTTCACCTTCGCCTGGCCGACGAATTCGTCCAGCCGCGAAGGGCGGAGCGCGGCATCGGTCAGCCGCTCATCGGGGAGGGCCTCGGGGGTGGTGACTTGCGCGCGCGCGCGATCGCTCATGCCGCTCTCGTCCCGAGGGGTCGCGCCCGCCACCGCACCGGCCGCGCGTCCCGCTCGAGCGCGTGGCGGGTATGGCAGGTGACGCATTCGTCGGTGGCCCGGGTCGCGCCGTCGGGCACCAGGGTACGGTTGGTCGATCCGCATCGCGTGCAGATCCATTCCGCTGTCGCAGGCATCGTCATCCGTGGGTGAGAAGTTGCAGGGCGTTACGCACCAAGGTCTCCGCGTCACCGCCGCCGTTGGCCGCCAGCGCCTGGCGCAGGGCCCGGTCGGCTTCGACCGTCGCGTACCCGAGCCGCTCGAGCGCGTGCAGCGCCGCTTCGGCGGCTCCCCCGCCGGGGCTGACGCCCGCCGCCGCGACCTCCTCAAACTCGCCGAGCTTGTCGGCCAGTTCAAGCGCGAGCCGCTCCGCCGTCTTCTTCCCTATCCCCGACACCGACGCGAGCAGCGCGATATTCCGCTCTTTCACTGCCCGGGCCCCGCGCTCGACCCCGAGCGCCGACATCAGGGCGATGGCGATTTTCGGCCCCACGCCGCTCACGCCGATCAACCGCTGGAAGAAGCGCCGCCCCGTCTCATCGTGAAAGCCGTACAGCGACCAGCCGTCCTCCCGCACCACCAGCTCGGTCGCGAGGCTCACCGTCTCGCCCACCGCGGGCAGCCGCTCCATTACCCCCAGCGGGACGACGATTTCGTAGCCCACGCCGCCCGGGGTCTCGATCATCACGCGATCGGCCTGCTTCGCGGCCAGCCGGCCCGAGACCTGGGCGATCACGACCGCAGGATGTGAGTGAGCGCCACGGCCACGCCGTCCGCCGCATCCGCGGGTTTGGGCGCGTCCTTGAGGCGCAGCAGCCGGGCGACCACCCTGGCCACCTGCACTTTCGGGGCGCCGCCGGCGCCCACCACCGTCTTCTTGATGGTCGCCGGCGCGTACTCGGCGATCGCCAGCCCCGCCTGCTCGGCGGCGAGGAGGACCACCCCGCGCGCGTGCCCGAGCACCAGCGTGGTGTGCACGTTCTTATGGTAGAAGGCGTTTTCCAGGGCGAGAATGCCGGGGTGATGGCGCGCGATCAGCTCGGTAATGTGCTCGTGGAGCGCGTGCAGGCGGCGGGGCAAGGGGCTCCGTCCGGCCAGCCGGATCACGCCGCACTCGACCAGTCGCCCCATGCCGGCGCCGTTCCCGGTTTCGATCACGCCGTAGCCGGTGACCGATGTCCCGGGGTCGACACCCAGCACCCTCACGCTATGCCGTCGCCGCCGCTAGGGCCTCGGCGTCGATGTCGAAGTTCGAGGAGACCTTCGCGACGTCGTCCATTTCTTCCAGTGCCTCGATCAGCGCGAGCAGGTGCTTCGCGTCTTTCCCGTTCACCTTCACCGTGTTCTTGGGGACCCGGGCGAGCTCGCCCGTCTGAACCGCGATTTTCTTGACCTTGAGCCGTTCGCCGATCTGATGCAGCTGGCCCGCGGGTCCGGTGATCAGAAAGACGTCCCCGTCGCGCACCATGTCCTCCGCTCCGGCATCGAGCGCCGCCTCCATGACGGCGTCCTCGTCGGCCCGCGTTGCGTCCACGGTGATCTGGGCCTTGCGGTCGAACATCCACGCCACGGAGTTCGTGGCGCCGAGGTTGCCGCCGTGACGCTGGAAGACGTGGCGAATCTCGGCAACGGTACGGTTGGGGTTGTCGGTGGTCGCTTCGATGAGGAGGGCCGCGCCACCCGGGCCATACGCCTCGTAGGTGACTTCTTCGTACGTCACGCCTTCGAGCTCGCCCGTTCCCTTCTTCACGGCACGCTCGATGTTGTCGAGCGGCATATTCTCGGTCTTGGCGGCGTCGATGGCGGTGCGCAACCGGGCATTGCCGTCGGGATCGCCGCCGCCTTGCTTGGCGGCGATAGTGATTTCACGGATCAGCTTGGTGAACAGCGCGCCGCGCCGGGCGTCGGTCACGGCCTTCTTCCGCTTGATCTGCTTCCATTTACTGTGGCCAGCCATGGCTCTAACCTATCGCTTTCACCGGTCAGGGTCGAGCATGTCCTCGAACCGCATCCAGCGCCGATAGAAATACAGATCCACGAACCCCGTCGGTCCGTTGCGGTTCTTGAGAACGATCAGCTCGGTTGCCCCGTCCACTCCGTGTCCCGGGTTGTACATCTCTTCCCGGTAGATCCCGAGCACCACGTCGGCGTGCTGCTTGATGGCGCCGAGGTGCCCGAAGTCGTCGAGCGCGGGCCGCGCGTTCGGGCGCTTGGCGTCGAACCGCGGCAGCTGCGCCACCACGACGAGGGCCACCCGGCGCTCGAGCGCCAGCGCCTTGAGGCGCTGCAACACCAGAGCCAGGTCTTCGTCCTGCGTCGAGCGCGCCACGCCCCGCGGCGATGGGACGAGCTGCAGGTAGTCGACCACGACGAGGCCGAGCTGTCGCAGCGGATCGAGCCGTTCCGCCGCCGTCTCGAAGTCCGCGGCCGCGAGCGGCAACATGCTGAGCGGGAGATCGCGCAGCCGCACGGCCGCGCCCCCAATGCCGGCGCGCGTCTGATCGTTGAGCTTGGCGCCGCGCAGCTCGTCCACCGTCGCGCGGCCTTCGATCGCGAGGGCGCGTTCCATCAGGCGCTCCTCGTCCATCTCGCCGGAAAAGAGCGCTACGCCCGTCCCCTGCTGCGCCGTGCGCAGCGCCAGCCCCAGCGCGAGCGCGGACTTGCCAGCCCCGATGTCGCCGCCCAGGACCACCAGGTCGCGGCGTCGCAGGCCCCCACCCAGGATGCGGTCGATCGAGGGGAACCCGGTGGGCACCGTGTCCCCCGGGACCTCGCCCGGGCGCTGCTGGTCCACGCGGTCGACCATGGACTCGAGCGACGGACGCTTGGGAAAGCGGCGGGTGGTCATGATCGCCCCCTGTGCGTCTACGCGTCTGTGCGTCTAGCCTACTATAGATGTATGCGGGCCGCCCGGGCTGCAACGGTGACGGCGTCTCCCGCCTCGGGACCCAGGACCTCGTGGGCCGGCGCTACCAGCTGGGACAGCACCAGCGCGGCGGCGGCGGGGGTGGCCGGCTCGAGGTGGTCACGCGCGGCGGCCAGAGCGCGCTTCAGGGGACCGGGGAGGGCGAGGCTCGCGAGCCGGGCCTCGAGCGCCTGCAACCGCCGCCGGTGGTTCTTGCCCGACACGGGCTGCGGCGGCAGCAGCGCCTCCGCTGAGCGCACGATGAGCCACAGCGCGAACAGACCCTCGCGCTTGGGTCCCCGCACCGCATCAGCGACCAACCCGATCAAGCGCTCTTCTGCGGGCGTGGCGCGGTTCACGCGACGAGGCGCTCCACCGTTGCCGCCACCTCCTCGGGCGTGATATCGGCGAGGCAGCGATGGTGGCCGAGCGGGCAGGAGGCGGTCCCCGTCGCGGAGCAGGGCCGACAGTCGAGCTCCCGCTCCAGGACGGCAGCCGGCGCGCGGTAGGGAAAGAAGCCGAACCGCTCGACGGTCGGTCCGAACAGCGCGACCACGGGCGTACCGACGCCGGTGGCCATGTGCATGACACCCGTATCGCCCGATACAACGACCCGCGCCCGCGCGAGCAGCGCGCCCGTCTCTTGGAGCGAAAACTCGCCCGCCGCGCTCGCGACCGGGTTTCCCCCTCCCGCTCCCTCGCCCACGAGCTGCTGCGCGAGGCCGCGATCCTCGGGCCCTCCCACGACGACGGGCCGGTACCCGGCCGCTGCCAGCCGCTCGGCGAGCGCGCTCCAGTGAGCCACGGGCCAGCGTTTGGTGGCGTGGGCGGCGCCCGGCGCGAGAGCCACGAGCCGCTCCCCCGCGAGTCCGCGCTCCGCCAGCCATTGTGCGACGCGGTCCTTGGCGCCGGACCCGAGGCAGAACTCGGGCGGCCCGCCGTCGGGCCGCGTGTCGAGTCGGCGCGCCGCCTCGAAGTAGCGCTCGGCGACCGGCCCGGGCGCGCGCCGGCGGTAGACGTCCAGCTTGGTGGCGATGAGCAGTGATCGGGCCACTTTGCGCTTGCCGTACCCCGACCAGCGGCAGCGCACCAGCAATCGCAGGCCCGCACTCCGGATGCTGCCGTGGAGATCGAGACCGTGCGTCGGGGCGAAGGCACGCAACCGACGGGCGAGGTGGCGGATCGGCTCGTCCGGCTCGAGCGCCACGACGTCGGAGAGGTGGGGGTTGTCGGCCACGAGCGGCGCCATGGCGCGCTTGGTCACGTACACGAGCTTCGCCTCCGGGTGACGGCGGGCGAGCGCGCGCACGAGCGGCGTGGTCAGCAGGATGTCGCCGATGGAGCTGAATCGGACCAGGAGGACACACAGCACGCCGCAAAATAAGTCCTGCGTTGCCCGGCTTCGCCAGTCGCCATTAGCTTTGGCCTATGGTGCGGCCCAAGACCATCCTCTGGGTAGATGACGAAATCGAGGGCCTCGCCGCGCACCGGCGCTTCCTCGAGGGCCAGGGGTTCACGGTGGCCGCCGCCGCCCACGGCGACGACGCGCTCGCGCTGCTGCGGCGCCAGCCCTACAGCATCGTGCTGCTGGACGAGCAAATGCCCGGGCGACGCGGGCTCGAGCTGATCGGCGAGATCCGCGCGCTTGACCCCGCCATGCCGGTCGTGATGGTCACCCAGAGCGAGGAAGAGGGCACGCTGCGCGAGGCGATCGGGATCGAGGTGGACGACTACCTCGTGAAGCCGGTCCAGCCGCGCCAGATCCTCTCGGTGATCACGCGCCTGCTCGAGGGCGACCGCATCCGCCAGCAGCGCCTGGCGCGTGATTTCGTCACCCGGTTCCGCGAGCTCGAGGGGCGGCGGGGCGCGACCCTCGCCTGGCGCGAGTGGATCGAGCTGGTCGCGGAGCTGGCGCGCTGGGAGGTCCGCCTGGGCGCCGCCAACGAGCCCGGCCTCTCCGATGCGCTCCGTAGTCTGCAGCGCTCGCTGCGCAAAGACTTCGCCGAGTACGTCGCCCGGCAGTACCCGCGCTGGCTCGCCGCTCCCGAGGGCGACCGGCCACCGCTCTCCGTGGATGTAGGCGCCGAGTTTCTCGTCCCGGTGCTGCGCTCCACGGGACGAGTGTTGTTCGTGGTCATCGACTGCCTGCGGCTCGACCAGTGGGAGGTGCTGCGGGACCTCATCACGCCGCTGTTCGACGTGGAGGAATCGCACTATTACAGCATCCTGCCAACGGCGACGCCGTTCGCGCGCAACGCGATCTTTTCGGGGCTGTTCCCCATGGAGATCGCCGCGCGGCACCCCGACTGGTGGGGTCAGCCATCGGACGAGGAGAGCCTCAACGCCCATGAGGGTGAGCTCCTGACGGAGCAGCTACAGGAGCTGGTCGGCCGGCCCGTCCCCGTGCGCTACGAGAAAGTGTTCAGTTCGGGTGAGGGCGACCTGGTCCGGCGGCTTCCCGCCCACCTCGCGCAGGACGGCGTCACCGCGCTGGTGTTCAACTTTGTGGATCAGCTCACGCACGGCCGGTCGGAGAGCGCCATCCTGTACGAGGTAGCGCGGGACGAGGCAGCGTTACGCAGCCTCACCCGCACGTGGTTCGAGCGCTCGCCGGTGCTCGCCGCGCTCCAGGAGGCCGAGCGGCGGGGCGTGACGGTGTTGCTCACCACCGACCACGGCTCCATTCACTGCGAGACCCCGGCGACGGTTTACGCCAAGCGCGACGCGACCGCGAACCTGCGCTACAAGTTCGGCGAAGATCTCAAGAGCGAGGATCCCGAGGCCGCGATTCTGGTCGAGGACCTGAAGGGCTTTGGCCTCCCGGGCATGGGGCTCGGCGTCCGGCTGTTGCTCGCGACCACGGACCGCTTCTTCGTCTATCCGACGAAGCTGCGCGAGTACCAGGCCCGCTATCGCGGCTCGTTCCTGCACGGCGGCGTCACGCCGGAAGAAGTGATTCTCCCCGTCGCCCTGCTCACGCCCCGGCGCGCGGGCGGCACCCCGGCGGGGAAGGGGGGGGCGCGCTGAATGGGTCGTAGCGGCCGGCTCTTCCTGCTGCTCCGTCCCTACGCATTCCTCTTCTCCGCCAATCTCGTGGCCACGTTCGTGGCCTCCGTGATGGACGGCGCCACGTTCGTGCTGCTGATCCCCTTCCTGCGGACCGTGTTCGGGCACGACCCCCTGCCCGTGGCCGGCGGGTCGGCCGTCGAACGGGTGCTCGCCGTCGTCGTCGGGCCCTTGCTCGCGGCCGGGTCGCCCGGTGCGGCGTTGCGGAACGTCGTCCTGGTGCTGGTCGGTGCGATGGTGGTGAAAAACGTCCTCGCGTACCTGGCGGCGCTGTGGAGCGTCGCGATCCAGGAAAACGTCGTGCGGGACCTGCGCGTGCGGTTGTTCGGACACCTGCAGACGCTGCCACTCGACTTCTTCCAGCGGACCCGTGGTGGTCAGCTGCTGTCGCGGGTCATCAACGACACCGACGGGGTGAAGACGGTGGTCACCGCCGCGCTCGCATCCCTGGTGCAGAACGTCAGCCTCATCGTCGTGTATGTGGCGATCCTGGTAGGCCTGTCCTGGCGCCTGACGCTGGTGGCCCTGGTGTGCGCGCCGGTGCTGGTGTTCATCGTGCGCCCGCTCGTGGGGCGGGTGCGCTGGCGCTCGCGCGAGCAGGCCGACCAACGCGGCGAGCTCACGAGCTTGGTGAGCGAGCTGGTCGGATCGATCAAGCTGGTCCGGGCGTACGTGGCGGAAGCCTTCGAGGCCGATCGCTTCCGCCAGCTCGCCAACCGCTACCGCAAGGGGGTCCTGCGGGCGCAGCGCTACGCGCTGCTGACGAGTCCGGTGAGCGAGGTGTTCGCGGGCGCGGTGGTCGTCGCGATCTTCGCGGTCGGCACGCGGCTCGCGCTCGGACAAGCCAACACGCTATCGCCCGAAGTGTTGATTGCGTTCATCGCAGTGGCGCTGCGGCTGATGTCGCCTGTGAAGTCGGTCGCCAACTACCCCACGGCGATGGCCGGGGCCCTCGCGGCGGCGGATCGGGTGTTCGAAGTGCTCGATCTCGCTTCCCAAGAGGGCGACCGGCCGGGCGAGGTGCCCGCGCGGTTCGAGCAGCGGATCGAGTACCAGGGGGTGTCGTTCTCGTACAACGGTCAGGCGCGGGTGCTCGAGGGCGTGGATTTCGAGGTGCGGCGTGGGCAGGTGGTGGCCGTGGTTGGCCCGTCCGGCGCCGGCAAGACGACGCTGGTGGACCTGCTGCCGCGGTTTTACGAGCCGAAGTGCGGTGCCATTCTGATGGACGGCGTTCCCATCACGCGGTTCACCCGTACCAGTCTGCGCGGCCTCATGGGCATCGTGTCGCAGGAGACCATCCTGCTGAACGACACCGTGCTCGCGAACATCGCCTACGGACGGAACGACTTCGCGCTGGAGCAGGTGCAGGCGGCCGCGCGCGCCGCCAACGCCCACGACTTCGTCTCCCAGCTCCCCGAGGGATATAACACGCTGCTGGGCGAGCGCGGCACGCGGCTCAGCGGGGGCGAGCGCCAGCGCATCGCGATCGCGCGCGCGCTGCTGCGCGATCCACCCATCCTGATCCTGGACGAGGCGACCAGCGCGCTCGACATGGAGTCCGAGCGGCTGGTGCAGGAAGCCATCGACCGCCTGATGGCGCGGCGCACGACGTTCGTGATCGCGCACCGCCTCGCCACCGTGCAACACGCCGATCTGATCGTGGTGCTCGCCGAGGGGCGGATCGTGGAGCGGGGAACTCACGCGACGCTGTACGCCGCGGGCGGGCTGTATCGCCGGCTGCACGACATGCAATTCCGCACCTGACGTGATCTCCGGTTTCACCATCGTCCGGAACGCGGTCAAGCTCGACTATCCGATAGTGCCGGCTATCCGCTCGATCCTCGACCTGTGCGACGAAGTCGTCGTGAACGTGGGAGCTTCAGAGGACGAAACCCGCGACGTGGTCGTCGGGATCGGCGATTCGCGGATTCGGGTGCTCGACACGGTGTGGGACTTCTCGCGCGGCGGCGGGACGCTCGCCTTCGAGACCAACCGCGCGTTGGCCGCCTGCCGCGGCGCCTGGGGCGTCTACATCCAGGCGGACGAGGTGTTGCATGAAACCGGCGTTGTCGCTGTGCGGGAGGCACTGCGCGAGTGGGAAGGCGATCGCCGGGTCGAGGGGCTGCTCGTGGATTACCTGCATTTCTACGGTGACTTCGACACACTTGCCACGGACCGGCACTGGTATCGCCGCGAGGTGCGCGTGGTGCGGCTAGGCCAGGAGATCCACTCCTTTCAGGACGCTCAGGGCTTTCGTGTCGGCCCGGGCGAGCGACGCGTGCGGGCGCGCGTGACGGGCGCGCCGATGTTTCACTATGGCTGGGCGCGCCCGCCGCAGTCCATGCGCCAGAAGTTCGTCGCGTCGAAGGAAGTATTCCACGAACGGGCGGACCAGCTGGAAGCGCACGCCGAGCTGGAGGCGTTGTATTGGACGCCCCTGCTCCGTCCGTTCGGGGGCTCGCACCCCCGCGTAGCGCAAGCGTGGGTCGCGGCGCGCCGGGCGGGGGGGACGGGGAGGGTCGTGGGGCCGCGACGCTTCAAGCTGGCGCACCTCCGACTCTATCTGTCCGACTGGATCGAGCGGCTGACCGGCGCGCGCCTGTTCGAGTATCGGAACTACGTCGAAGTATGACGGCGCGCCCCGCCCCATTTGCGGGCCTGCGCGTCGTGCTGGTGGCGGCATTCAATCGTCGCTATCACCGGAGCGGGCTGGCCCTCGCGGCGGGGCTCGCCGCGCTGGGATGCGAGGTGTGCCGCTGCGAGGAGCGGCGGCGCGGCTGGAACGCCATCCTGCGACGGTCGCTCACCACGCGGCTGGCCGCTGTACTGCGAGACCAGCCCGCGGACGTCGTGCTCGCCTTCAAGGGCGCGAGCCTCGCGCCGGCCGACGTGGGCGAGCTGCGCGGTCGGTTCGGCGGCCGCTGGGTCAACTGGTTCCCCGACGACCCCCACCAACTCGATCTGTCAACGCGGCTGGCCCCCGCGTACGACTGCTTCTTCACCCACGATAGCTCGAGCCTGGCACGCCACCGCGCGGCCGGTGCCCGGCCCCATTATCTCGCGTTTGGCTGCGACCCCGAGTACTTGCAGGCGCCGCCGCCCGGGCGCCAGGACGCGCACTGGGCGGCGCCGCTCGTGTTTGTCGGGTCCCGAGACGACGTGCGCGAGCCCGTGCTGCAAGCACTCGCCGGCGTCGGCCTCGTCGCGTGGGGGCCCGGCTGGCCGCGCGGGCCATTGTACGGCGCGGACTTCGTGAGGGCCCTCGCGGGTGCCAGGGTCGGGGTGAACGTCCATCAGCAGTTCGGGGAGCGCGGCAACCCCGCGCGCTACGGGACAGGTGCGAACATGCGGGTGTTCGAGCTCGCCGCCGTGGGCACGCCGCAGATCTCGGACGCGAAGGCCGACATCTCCCGCCACTTCACGCCCGACCGCGAGATCGTATTGTACGGCAACGTGGCCGAGCTCGTGGATCGCGCCCGTGCGTTGCTCGCGGACGACGTCCGGCGGCGCCAACTCGCCGCCGCCGCGCGAGAGCGAGCGCTGCGGGAGCACACGTGGCGCCACCGGCTGGAGGAGCTGCTGACCGTCACGCTGCGGTAGCCGGAGGGGGAGGGGGAAGACCCGATGACACGGATGACGCCGCGAGAAACGCGACTGCTATTGCTCGCGGCAATCCTCTACGGGGCCGTCGCCATCTCCACGGGCATCCGCCGGGGTGGCGACCTCGAAGCGCACTTCACCGCCGCGCGACTGTGGATCGAAGGCCGGCAGCTGTACGCGCACCCACCCAGGGTAGGCGTGTGGTGGCCGCCCTTTGCGGTGTTGCTCGTCGTGCCGTTCGCACTCGTCGCCCAGCTGAGCGCCGCGGTGGCGAAGGGCGCTTGGGCTCTCGGCAGCCTGGTATGCCTCGGCTGGAGCATCGTCCGACTGCCGCGCGATCGCTGGAAGACCGTGGCCCTCGCCCTGGCTGCCGTGGCCGCCCCGCTTCATCGGAACTTCGAAGACCTGAACCTGAACGCCGTGTTGCTCGCGCTGCTCGTCGCCGCCGCGTGCGACCTGGGGCGCGGACGTGAGGGCCGAGCAGGCGCCTGGATCGGGGCCGCGGCCGCCCTCAAAGTGTTCCCGGCCGTGTGGCTGCTCTATCTCGCTTACCGCAGGCATTGGCGGGCATTAGTGATCGGAATCGCCGTCGCAGCCGGCTTGAGCCTCGCGCCACTGTTGCGGTACGGAGTGCTCGGGGCGTTCGACGCAGTGCGCGACTGGCTGGCGACCAGCTCGCCCGTGGCCTGGACCCAAGGCGGCAGCAACCAGTCGCTCTCCACGCTGGCGACCCGGTTACACCTGCCCGGTGCGGGACTGGCCGTCCTGGATATCGCCTGCGTCGCGCTCGGCGTCGTGGCGCTGCGTCGGCCGAAGGTCACGGATGCGGCCTTCGAAGAGCTCGCGGTTGTTGGGCTGGTGGCGGTGCTGCTCTCACCCATCGCGTGGGTGCACTATTTCCTGTTCGCGCTCCCGGTGTGGATCGTCGCGCAGCGGCTGCCGTCGCAGGGTCGGGCGCGGGCCTGGTCCTTCGCTCTGCTCTTGGCGGGCCTGGCGACATCCGGAATCGCGACGGTGTGGTCCCTCTCGCTGCGCGACGCCGTGTTCAACTTGTCTCTCTACACGTGGGGTGCGTTGCTCCTGTTGTGCGTCGTGGCATTTGCTCCGAGACATCCCGCTCTGCTCAAGGCGTGACCCGGCCCGCGGCCAGGGATCCGGTCTCGAGGACCGAGCGGTACATCCGGAGGTACTCCTCCGCCATGACGAGATGCGAAAAGCTGCGCTCGGCGCGCACCCGGCAGGCGCGCGGATCCCAATCGGCCAGACGACCGCGCAGCGCCACCAGCTCCTCCAGGGTCGTCCCGAGTCCTCCCGTGTCCGGGGAGATCAGCTCCGGCAGGGAGCCGCGCGGTGATCCGATGATCGGGGTGCCG
>WNEY01002081.1_pt1 | contig 14538 bp, 17 predicted proteins | sample 5400531 | NCBI WGS metagenome assembly WNEY01 (sample SAMN13153338, study PRJNA577476) | soil metagenome | isolation source: 200 cm saprolite under Douglas fir tree site 1 | place: USA:California | collected 2015-04-18
CACCAGACCTCCCGGACACCGCCCAGCGCGAACCCCCTGAACACAGGCCGCCCGGCTCACGTGCCCCCAGACCACAGGCAGCCCGCGGGACTCACACTGATAGCCACGACGTCGATAACGCCGGCGAACCGGTCACGCGCGACGCCGGCACCCATGAGCCCTGGGCGGCCAGACCATCCCGGAATACTGGATCCCCGCCGAAGACCTCGACGCGCTGAACGCCAGCATCGTCGGCACGATCAATGTGATCGCGGACCTCCACCGACCGGATCGCATCGCTGCAGATGGGTGCGTCTCCGCGGAGACGCCTTGTGAATTTCTGCACAAGGCGTAGCGGAAACGTCGAGGATGTGGCCGCCAGCACCAGGACGATCCAGATCGACACCGTGTACGCGGCAGACCTATCGGTGGCACCGGAATCCCCGGCGAGCCACGAGCACCGCCGGCTCAGGAGAGAAAAGTTCATTTCGTCGCCCCACATCCGGCTCCCTGCCTCCATTGTTCCGTCGGCAGAAATATCTGATCTCAGGCCCAAGCCGGACGCTCTGCCCACATGCTTGCCTAGCCATTCCTCGGCTCTACATCAGCGTGGCGAAAGCGAGCGTACTACCTGGCATGCACAGACACCTCGTGTCCCCAGACTATGATCCTTACTGGTGTGAAGGCGAGAGTTACCGGCCAGCATGTGACAAGGATCAGACTATGAGGGTATGCTGTCCGTGATTTGAGCACCGCGACATCGGTGTAACTGACCTTGGCGTGCGAATCCACGGCGTACGTGTACTGGCAATGCGCCGTGGTGACGATTACCTGGTTGCCAGGTTTCAGGTTCCAGAGGTGCAAAAATGGATTTCCGGCCGTGATGTCGTGCGCCGCCACCCCGAAGTTAGCGCCGCCAGGCATCGAGGTCCCGGTGATGTGTCCCGGTCCGAGGGCGAGCTGGGTCAGCGTCGTTCCCTCGACGACCGCGAACTTCCACCGAGGGCCGAAGGCCGGGATCGTCATGAGCGCGAACGGCTGAGACGGCGTCAGACGCTGCGGCGGGTCGGCGCATGCCCCTGAGATAGCGGGTACCGGCTGTGAGACAGCGGGTACCGGCTTCTGGGCCGCCCACGTGTGCTGTAGCTCCTGCTGGAGGGCATGCTGACGGTGACCGGCCAGCGGGTCTGCCACCGTCCAGGCGACAAGCCCGCCGAGCGCGAGCCCGGCAACAATCAGCAGAACACCCAAGCTTTTTCCCACGTTCATAACAGGACGCTGACCCGGGGCAGTCGCACGGCGCCGCCGGTGGTGTCCAGCAGGATGCTGGCCTGGCTCACGGTCTCTGTCAGGTCACTGTACGCACTGTGCGCCTGGAGAAGGATCGCCAGGTCTACGGGATCGCCCTGCCACCGGGTGATCTTCTCGCCGTCCACGATCCATTCTTCGACCAGCGGGTCATGGAACCGGACACACGCGCCCTGAGCTATCAGCCGCCGGGCGACGTGCGGGGCCGGGGATTCCCGCTGGTCCTTGATGTTCGGCTTGTAGGTCACGCCCAGGAGCAGCACCGTCGAGCCCTTTAGCGGCTTCGTGTCCTGGTTGAGCAACTCGGCCGCCCGGGTCACGACATAGGCGGGCATCCGGTTGTTGATCTCCTGGGCCAGCTCGACGAACCGGAACGGGTAGCCCAGCGTGCGCTTGACCTCGTGCGACAGGTAATTCGGGTCGATCGGGATGCAGTGCCCGCCGACCCCGGCCCCAGGGTAGAACGGCTGGAAGCCGAACGGCTTAGTCGACGCACACCGGATCGCGTCCCAGATATCGATGCCCATATCATGACTGAATACGGCCATCTCATTCATGAGCGCGATATTGACATGCCGGTAGGTGTTCTCCAGCAGCTTGGTCATCTCGGCCTCGCGCGTTCCCCTTGCTACGATTACCTTGTCGCAGACCTTGCCGTAGAACTCGGCTGCCACCTCGGCGCAAGCCGGAGTGTACCCGCCGACCACCTTTGGCGTGTTCCGCAGGCCGTAAGCCTGGTTGCCCGGGTCGATCCGCTCCGGCGAGAAGGCCAGGTGGAAGTCATCCCCGGCAAACAAGCCAGATATGTCCTGGAGGATGGGGCAGACTGTATTATCGGTCGTGCCCGGGTATGTGGTCGATTCCAGGACCACGAGGGCGCCGGGCTTCAGCAGCCGCCCGACAGTCTTTGCCGCCGCGATGACGGCAGCCAGGTCGGGGCCGTCTGTCTCGGACAAAGGCGTCGGCACGCAGATAACCATGACATCCGGTAGTTGGCCAATATACCGGGGGGTGCTGGTAGCCAAGAACCCGGCCGCGAGCATTTCCACAATATTGTCATCTGTAAGGTCATCGATAGGCGACTGGCCAGCATTCAGCATTCGCACTCGCTTCTCGCTGATATCGTAGCCGGTAACGTCCATTCCGGCTGCTACCGCCTGCTGGGCTAGCGGCAAGCCGACATAGCCGAGACCCATCACCAAAAGTTTTGTCATGATATTTTCTTCTTCTTGAGGTTTTCGATGCCGAAGATGAGGAGCTTAGTCTTCGTCGTGTCCGTGTCCCGCTATGATGAGCGGATGGAATGTCGTCTCGAAGGACCAGCGCTCTGCATGGTCGGCGGCGGCCTCCCAGCAGAATGCCCCCCGGAGCGCTGGATATTTGGTGACCAGCGTCTTCCAGACCGTGGCGAATGATGAGAACGTCATCGTCTCGGAGACGACGCTGGCGATGCCGTACCCGAGCCCGACCTTGGCGGCGTCGTAATTGACGAGCGGCAGCCAGGCGGACTCAATGCTGCTGACCTCATTGCTGATCTTGCTGCTCTCCGTGGAGAGCCCTTCGAGATCGTAGTATTGCGGTGCCACGAGATCGAGGACTCCGGCCTTGTAGAGCGTGGAGCAGAGATTCCTGGCGGCCGAGGACCACGGCGCGGGCGGGTACGTGATCATGAAGTTGCTGCCCAACGCCGCCTTGAGTTTCTCGGAGATATAGACCATCTGCGACGGGTAGAGCGTGCCGCCCTCGATGTCGAAGTCAACACCGTCGAATCCGCCGAGCTGCGTATGGATCTTCTCGATGCTGGCGACGAAGGCATCCGATCGTGTCTGAGTCCCGAGATCGATGTAGGAATTGGCGCCGCCCACGGACAGGATGACGCACCGCCCGGCGGCCCGGATGGCCGCCAGGTCGGTGTTGAACTGCGTCGCGCTCTCCCGGTTCTGAGACCAGTACACGGCTCCGGTGGTCCCGGGTGGCCCTCCCACAGGGAGAGCCGCGAAGAGCCAGATCGTGTTGTATCCGGAAGGGATAGCGCTCAGGGCCGGGCCGTTCCATACCGGCCAGTAGCACCCGAGAACGCGGGACGGGAGAGCGGGCATTGCCGGGATCTTCTTCATTACCAGCACACCCTTTCCGGGCAGTTCTTGCACGAGACTTCCTTGGCCGTCAGCGGCCTGGGCTTGATGCGGAGCAGCCGACGGATGAACTTCATGATTCTTCCTTGATGGTTTCGGCTCATGTGCACCCGGGTTCACACGTCTTCCACGGAGACACTAATTCGCGACCATCTCGTAATCGTCAGTTGTGAGCGTCCCGTTGCCGCTCAGCGCGACGCCGAAGCTTACCGCTGTCGCACCTGCCGGCAGCGGGGCCGTGGTGAATGAGATCAGGTTCCAGCCTGACGAGCTGGGGATGGCGAATCCCGATGTCCAGTAATTCCAGACGTTGTTCGCATCGCGGTAATAGGCGACGATTCCTGCACTGCCTGACCATTGTCCTTTTGTCCAGGCCCAGAAGGTGTACGTGTGGCCGGGCTGGGCGAGCGGCGTGTAGGTGTTGCTGGACGTCGTGCCCGAGCCGCGCTGGACGATCACCCACTTGGCGTCCCCGCTCTGCCAGTTGGAGACCGAGACGGTAACGGCCTGGGTACCCGTGTGGGCGTCAGTGGTGGTCCCGAAGGTAGCGGTGCGGGTACCCCAGCCCGCCGTCATCCATCCGGCTGGCCACGTGGTCGGGAAGCTCCCGGCGTTGCCTGCCGGCCAGTCCGTCTCGACAGACGGGTTGACCACGAGGCCGGATGCCGGTTCGGCAGTCGGCGGCGGGGCCACGAGCCCGCCGGTCGCGTCGGCTCGCATGGTGCGGGTCGTGCAGAACCCATTGGCGTTCATCCAGTCCACGATCGGCTGGAGCGCGTTATACAGCGTCGTTCCGGTCGTGTCGTGGAAGGCCAGGATCGCGGGCTGTGACGGCGTGGACTGCTGCATGCCGGGGTAGAAGCGCCCGCTGGCCGACGTGTACCCGACGGTCACGTTCTGGACGATCTGATCCGTGCCGACACCGGTCCAGTCGCGGCTGTCGGCGATCACGCCGCCCGTGCTGCTCTGGAGCGCGAAAGGGGCCACGATCTGGAGCCCGAAGGTGTTCCGGATCAGCGTGTCTTCCTCGGTGTTCACGTCGCCGTACGGTGGCCGGTACGTGGTCGGGGCCGGTAGGCCGAGAGCGGTCACTGCGCTCTGCGTCTGCCCGATCTCGCTGGTGACCTGCGCGTCGGTCAGCGGCGCGGTCCCCGTGGAGGCCCCCGTGAACGACTGGTGATCCCAGGTGTGGTTGCCGATGACGTCGCCCGAGGCGACCTCGTTCTTGACGATCTGCGCCCCGGCGCTGACCTTGTCGCCGATGACGAAGAAGTAGCCCTTGATGTTCAGGGCGTTCATCTCATCTAGCAGAGGCTGGGTCGTGGTCGTGCTCGGGCCGTCATCGAAGGTGAAGATCGCGTAGCCCTTGCAATTGGTGTTCAGCAATGGGCGTACGGCAGGCGCCTTCGTGGCCGGGCCTGTCACCTTCGGTGACGCCGCGGGTGACGTCGGCAGCGTCGTGGCCGGGTGCAGGGGCCTGATCAGTGGGCTATTCGGATTGGTCTCGTACGGAATGGTCGATGTTGCCTGGCCGAGACCTCGCTTCGCTGGCGTCATCGCGCCAGATGGCGGAGCGCGGAACGCCGCGCCGACAGGCCCGTTCACGCCGCCAGGGATGGCCGGGCCAGACGGCACGGTGCCAGCCGACGCGGGTCCCGTAAAGGCAAACGCGATCAGGGCTATGACCGCGCCTCCCGTAATGATCCTTCTTTTAAACGCATACATTTTCCTTTTCCTCTTTCTTATTGGCTGTCACTTCGACAGTTTGCCGAGTACCCCATCCAGTCTGCAAGCACGTAAAAATCGCATAGAAACGCAATGCCCGCAGCACGAAGAAGCTGTAGAAGATGACGACCGGCATAAGCAGCCACTCATAAAGCTGCTGCCGGAACCGCATGTCGCTCCGCTTAATCGTGAAGGTACGGAGACCCTGCCCGTAGCCGACGAGCAGCGGGATGATGACGAAGAACGGCACTACCGCTGGCCTGACGACCGGCGTGTAAACGAACAAGATCAGGAAGGTGCACGTCGACAGGACCACCTGGAGCCAGCCCAGCAGGTTCAGCCAGTACGCTGGCTTATGCACCGGCAGGTAGCGGAACCGCCAGAACGCGCGGATCGTTGCGCCCCGCATCCACCGCAAGTACTGGCGGCGGTGATGTGAGTACCGCTCCGGCATCAGCGTGAACGAGAACGATGTCGGCTGCTGGATAGCCTTGCCCTTCAGGAGAGCGTAGATCGTGAGCATCGAATCATCGCTGGTCTCGATCCTCCGGCCGAAGAACGTCTCATTGAGGTAACCGTCGAGGTTCTCCCGGAGTAGGTCGCCCCGGTAGAAGGCCAATGCGCCGGAATTCACCAGTACCCCGCCGACCGATGACATCATCGACCGGTCTACGAGCTGGCCGACCGTGAACCAGATGTTGGTCAGCTTGGTCAGCAGGTTCACGCGGTTGCTGACTAGCACTACGCCCGCTACTGACTGGACCCTCGGGTTGATGAACGGCTTCAGGCCCTCCTCGATCGCGTGCGGGTCCAGGACGGCATCCGAGTCGACGGTCAGGTAGAAGTCCGCATCCGGCGTGGCGGCGATTGTACGGCCCTGAGCATGGCGTTTGCCTGCATTTGGCTGGCGCTCCCAGCGGGCCTCGACCCCGGCTGCCTCGGCCGCCTCGTAGAAGCGGGCGCGGATATCGGTGTAGTCCACCTTGGAGCCGTCGTCCACGACGAAAACGCAATCCGGCGGGCGGGTCTGCCGCAGCATGGATTCCAGGCACTGCCAGAGCGCCTCCGGGTCCTCATTAAACGCTGGCACGTTGACGACGAGTCGAGCCGCAGCCAGCTGCTTGTCCTGCTGCGGAGTCGTGGTGCACGTTCGCTCGGTAAAGCAGAACAGCATTTCCACGAAGAGGAACGCGAACGCGTAGAGCCAAACGTAGGGAAGGTGGGACACCTCGCCCTTCGCGGTCTGCGCGAGGAGGCCCACCACGTGCCGGACGACCCAGAACAGCAGCGCGGCGATGAGCAGCGCGGTAGTGATCACCGTCCCCTTCAGCGCTACTCTCGCCTCTGGCATGACTTCTCCTATCGCTCGTTCACGAGCTTGTTGCGGCGCCAGGTCTTGCGGATCAGAACCGCGCCGGTTGCCACTAGGACAGCGGTGGCGGCCAGCAGGTATCCCTGACCGATGACCAGGCCCCCGATGGCAAGCCCGGTTACCCCGGTGATCGGTAGCTTTCCTCCGTATGGCATTACTTCTTCTTCTTCTTTCTATTTGGTGCTCGTTTAGCTGCTGATATTTGGTGCCGCGACCTGCTGGCACCTGGTGCTTACCGCAGGTCCATCCTGGTTCGCATTTTCTGCGAAGGGCACGATGTACTCCGCAGGTGCACCCTGGTCCGTGTTTCTTTCCCTTCAAGATCGCTGACTTCTTGGCGCGCGTCTCCGCTGATGGCTAACGGCCTGGTCTCCCCTTCTTAATCGCTGATATTTTGGTGCGCGTCTTTGGTCTCTTGGCTATGTCGCCGCTCGATGCGATCTCGTTACAAGATCACAGCCCATCTCGCGAAGTTTCCTGTCTGGCGTGAGCATTTCTGGAGACTCCCGCATAACGAATCTCGCCTCGTTCTTCTACGACGCAAAGCTCAGCAGTTTTCATGATCAGCGATGAATGGTCGATGCGAAGTAGAGCCAGTCACCCACGGCCAGGCCGATGGCCGCGAGCGAGACCGCCAGGGATCCCAGGACGATGCGACGACTGGCGGACGGCTGGCGCGATCCGAGCGTGAGCCCGAGCGCGACAACGGCGGCGATTGGCGCGTACAGGATCGCCGACGCGACCGGTGAGGCCTGGGGCCAGGACGGGTGGACGCCCTTTGCCCAGAGCAGGAGCACGAGGCCGCTGAAGGCCAGGGACGCAGTGCCCACGATGTACGCGGCCAGAACCCTCCCCGGAATCGTCGCGGGCTTAGATACGCCGGTCGGCGCGGACAGCTGCGTGTTTTCGAGCATGGTCAACTGAATCTCCTCATTTCTTGATTGGCTCTTCCTTCGGCGGGGCCGGGGCCCGCTTAGTGCGTCTGCTCGTAGTGACGACCGGCCATGAAGGCCTCCTTGTAGAGGTCCTTCAGAATGCTCTGGGCCTGGTCCACAGAAGTGGCGAACCAGCGGACGCCAGCTCGTCCGGTGAGCTTCTTGATGACTTCGATGACAGCCTCGTCACGCTCGGACATCTGACGATCTTGTTCTGGCTGCCGAGGCCGGTTCGCTGTTCACGACTCCAATGTCGACCCGGTCCGTAGCACCGGGGTTGGCCGTACAGTTGTAAACGCGTAGCAGCCGACCTTGGATCTAACTAGTGTGCCCAGGGAATCGAGGATCTCCTCTGCGGTCTTGGTCCATGCAAAGGGCCGGGGGTCCTGGTTCCAGTTGTCGATCCAGGCGCGGATATCGGCTTCGAGGCCTGGACGCTCTTGTGGACTCCGCGGCGGATCATCTGGCTGGTCGGGTAGTCGAGCCAGCGTTCTACCTGGTTGATCCAGGACGATCCGGTCGGCGTGAAGTGCAGGCGGAACCGGGGTGGCGGGCCAGTCACTGCTGGATGGCGGGGGTCTTGTGCCTGGCGAGGCTGTCGCAGACCAGGTGCACGTCCAGCCCAGCGGGCACGTTCTTGTCGATCCTGGCCAGGAACTTCTTGAACTCCGCGGCCCGGTGGCGGCGGTGCACGACAAACTCGTACGGGCGAACGCCTACGCCTCCCTGCACGTCGCCGAAGGCATGTGGCACGGCTTCACCTACCAGCCTGACCTTCCGGAGGCGATCCACGCTCGTGGCCTGGTCAACCGCTTCATCTTCGACACGCTCACGCTCAGCTGCTGATCGCTAACAGACTGGAAATCCTTGAGGTCCTAGCTCGCTACGCTCATGCGCTGGATGAGAAGAACTGGGCTGTGCTCGCCGAGGTCTTCACGGCCGATGCCATGATCGACCTGACAAGCTCAGGCGGCATCAGGTCCACTGCGGCCGAGTTCCGGGAGTGGGCGCCGGACGCGCTCGGCCGGTTTACCGAAACCCAGCACATGCTCGGTCAATCCGAGTTCAGATTCGAGCCAGACGGTTCGGCGGCATCGGTGAAGACCTATCAGTACAACCCGATGGCCTGGCGAAGCGCGAGTGGCGCCGAGCACCTGTTCGTTGTAGGGGGTTACTACCGCGACAGGCTCGTCCGCACCCCCGGCGGATGGCGGATATCGGAGCGGAGCTGGCACAAGCAGTGGGTGCAGGGTGAATTGCCCGACCTGCCACCTGAGCCCGCGCGACACTCCTCATTCAGGCACCCGCCTTCAGGTAAGCCGTTGGGCTGATCCCTGCTGGCCGCCCGTGACCGTAGGCGTGACTTTCCGGTGGCCGCATCAGGCAGAACAGAACAGACCCGTTCCTCGGCTCTGGCCCCTAGCTGGCGCTGGCCGCCAGGGCCGCTCTCCGAGTCACGCGCTAGTTGTGCGAGAGAGGCCGAGGGGAGGCGGCAACCGCTGGTCGGGCCTTAACACGATCCCAGTCGACCAAGGCCATATGCGCGATCGCGCATGCAAGCGCGGAGTGCGGCTATCGCAGGCGATGTCCAAGCGAAACATGCGCGATCGTGCATCTAATGACTGGCGGCCAGGTAGTTCTCCGGGTAGACTCGTCCATATGCACGATCGTGCAAACCGCTCTGTAACTTGGGGCGAAGAGATCCGACGCCGACGACTTGAGCTGGGGCTTCACCAAGACGAGCTCGCTGCACTTGCCGGGGTGTCTACTCGCTTTGTCCATACCCTTGAACAGGGCAAACCAAGTCTGCAACTGGACAAGATACTCGCTGTCCTAAGCCAGCTGGGCCTGGATCTGGTTTTGGAGCCTGGCACAGGCATTATCCGCTACGGAGAGGACTGAGTCAGGTGGCCCGGACTCCTCTTCGCCAGTTGCGGCTTGTAAAGACCGCCGACGTCTACAAGGCAGGCGTGCCGGCCGGTGCCCTGCGCCGACTGCCTGACCGCACGGAGTTCCACTACTCGCCGGAGTATCTGGACGCCGGCGGCCCGCCAGTAGCCTGGAGCCTGCCCACAAGGGCGCAGGCATTCACCGCGCCGGCCGCAGCAGTGCCAGCGTTTTTCGCCGGACTGCTGCCAGAGGGCAGACGACTGACGGCACTGCGCCGCAGCGTGGGGACCCCAGCCGACGACGAGTTCTCGATGCTTCTCGCGGTTGGTGGCGATACCGTCGGCGACATTCAGGTCGTCCCGGCTGGCGATACACCCGCCGACACCACGCCAATCATTGTCGATGACTTCAGCAAAGTCGTGTTCGCCGAACTGTTCGCCCGGGCTATCGGCCAACAACCGGATCGCACCGCCCTGCCAGGAGTGCAGGACAAGATTTCAGGCCAGATGCTGAGCGTGCCGGTCCGGGGCCAGGCACGCGCATACATCCTGAAGCTCAACCCACCGGAATTCCCTCACCTGGTGGAAAACGTGGACTTCTTCTTCCGCGCCGCAGCACGTACACGTCTCAGGCTCGCCAAGGTCGAGCTGGTGTATGACCAGGTAGGAGCGCCCGGCCTGCTCGTGCACAGATTCGACCGGATCCCCGAAGGAGACCACCTCCGGCCGCTTGCCGTCGAAGACGCCTGCCAGGTTCTCGGCCGATGGCCCGGCGACAAATATGTTATCTCCACCGAGGACGCCATCACTGGTCTGGCCAGGCGCTGCCGAGCCCCCGGCGTAGCCGCCTTCGAGCTCTTCCGGCTGCTCGTCTTCGCATACCTGTCAGGTAACGGAGATCTGCACGGCAAGAATCTCGCAATCCTCCAAGACCAGCGTGGTGAGTGGAAAATCACGCCGGCGTATGATCTGCCCTCATCCGCCATCTACGGTGACCGCGACATGGCACTCCCCATCGGCGACAAAATCCGCCAGCAACTCTCATGGCCAATGCTGCGAACCCTTGGTGAAGCAGTCGGCATTCCCAGCCGACTCGCCGCCAATGTCATCCGCGAACAAACCGCCGCCGCCGACATCTGGATCGGAGAACTTGACCAACTCCCATTCGATGCCAACAGCATCCACAAACTACGGCGATTGGTCCGCGCCCGCGTTGGTCACATTCAGCCCGATAGACAGCAGCGCGGCTGATAGCCGCCACAACCAAGTAGCGAATCAACAACGAGATACTCGCGGTCAAGTCCAAACCATGGTGACTCACATCGGCATGCAGAAGAGTGAGACCATGTCTGTTCCCTCGACCCGGTAGAGCAGGACGAGTCCAGCCTGTTTCAGTTCGTCGGCGATGCCCAGCACGGTCGCCTTGATGTGCGCATCGTCGGGAGGAAGGAAATCCACAATGGGCAGGAGTAGCAGCCGGCTCTTTCGCGCACTTGCGGGCGCACCGCACTCGGGCGCCAATGTTGGACCCGTGTGGCCTATGAACCTGCCGATGAAAGATCCGGTGCACCAGGCGGACATGCCGGGTCAGAAAGCCGCAGGCCAGAACCGTATCGGCTCATGGATTTACTAACGAGACTGGTCGAGAGCGGGCGACGGGAATCGAACCCGCATGACCAGCTTGGAAGGCTGGAGCTCTGCCATTGAGCTACGCCCGCAGCAGCCGCCGAACCGTCGGCTGACTCCGGTAGCGTACCGTCTCCGGGCCCCGATCGGCGCCCCGGCGCCGTCCCCCCAAGTGGCATAGTGATCGTTACCTACGAAAAACCCGCAGCGGAGACCCGCAGAGGAGACTCGCAGCACATGGCGCAAGCAACGGCGCAGATAGGCGTCACCGGCCTCGGCGTGATGGGCCGAAACCTGGCCCGCAACTTCGCCCGCCACGGGTACACCGTGGCCTTGCACAACCGAACCGCCTCTCGCACCACGGACACCGTGGCCCAGTTCGGCCACGAGGGCACGTTCGTCCCGGCCCTGACCGCGCAGGAGTTCGTCCAGACCCTCGAACGCCCAAGACGCGTCCTCATCATGGTCAACGCCGGCGCCGCCACCGACGCGGTCATCGGCGAGTTCGCGCCGCTGCTCGAGCCGGGCGACATGATCATCGACGGCGGCAACGCGCACTTCCACGACACCCGGCGCCGCGAAGCCGCCCTCCGAGAGCAAGAAACCCACTTCGTCGGCATGGGCGTCTCCGGCGGCGAGGAAGGCGCGCTCAACGGCCCGAGCATCATGCCCGGCGGATCCGCCGAGTCCTACCAGTCCCTCGGCCCGATGCTGGAGACGATCAGCGCGCACGTCGACGGCACGCCGTGCTGCACGCACATCGGCCCGGACGGCGCCGGCCACTTCGTCAAGATGGTGCACAACGGCATCGAGTACGCCGACATGCAGCTCATCGCCGAAGCGTACGACCTGCTCAGGCACGCTATCGGCTGGACGCCGGCTCAGGTCGCCGAGACCTTCAGGAGCTGGAACCAGGGCCGCCTCGACTCCTACCTGATCGAGATCACCGCCGAGGTCCTGGCGCACACAGACCAGAGCACGGGAAAGCCCTTCGTCGACGTCGTGCTCGACCAGGCCGAACAAAAGGGGACCGGACGCTGGACCGTCCAGGACGCCCTGGACCTGGGCGTACCGGTCAGCGGCATCGCCGAGGCGGTCTTCGCCCGCTCCCTGTCCGGCCACGCCGACCTGCGCCGGGCCAGCCGCGACCTGCCCGGGCCGCGGCGCACGAGCACCAGCCAGGCCGCCGAGTTCGCCGACCAGGTCGAGCAGGCCCTGTACGCGTCCAAGCTGGTCTCCTACGCGCAGGGCTGGAACATGATGGACGTCGGCAGCCGCGAGTACGGCTGGGACCTCGACCTCGGCCGGATCGCCACCATCTGGCGTGGCGGCTGCATCATCCGGGCCGCCTTCCTCGACCGGATCCGGGCCGCCTACGAGAACAACCAGGCGCTGCCCACGCTGCTGGCCGACGAGGAGTTCGGCAAAGACCTCGCCGCCGCCCAGGACGCCTGGCGCACCGTGGTCGCCACCGCGGTCCGGCTCGGCATCCCGGTCCCCGGCTTCTCCGCCGCCCTGGCCTACTACGACGCGCTGCGGGCCGACCGCCTGCCCGCCGCCCTGGTCCAGGGCCTGCGCGACTTCTTCGGCGCGCACACCTACCGCCGCACGGACCGCGACGGCGTCTTCCATACGCTGTGGGCACAGGACCGCTCGGAAGTAACCCGCTAAACACTTTTATCCCGAACGGGGCTGGGTTGTCAGCTGCCGTCCCCCACGACGCTCACTCCCTTGCTGAAGGACAGCAGCTCGTCCGTGGTGGTGAGCCCGGCCCCGCCCGCCGCGCGGACCAGCACCTCGGTCTTCACCGGGCCGACACCCTGCGCGATCCAGGTGGTCACCACCACGGTCACCGCCTTCGCCGCGATGGTCGTCTGCACCACGCTGGCCTCGTAGATGCCGGCCGGGACGCTCACCGACATCGAGCCCGCGCCCTGTACGGTGACGTCCGCGTCCGCGCTCACCTGGCCGACCTGGACGTGCACCACCGAGTGGTAGGACCGCCCGGACGCCAGGGCCGCGGCGTCCGGCCAGCGGATGCCCGCGCCCGCCACCGACAGGCCGTTGACCTCGGGCGCAGGAAAGCCGATCGTCCCGTCCGGGTAGAACACGTATACCGGCTGGACGGTGGTCGCGGTCCCGGCGATGGCGGTGGTCGAGGACACCGTGACCTGGTATCCGGCCGTCCCGGGACGCGCCGCGACGATCGTGTTCGTGGTCCGGCCGGTGCCGCCGCCGGCCCTGGTGAGGTACACCCACCTGTTGCCCAGCGCGACGGGGAACGGGATCGAGTTGGCCTTCACGAACGGCTTGGCGGCCGCGTTCTGGCGCGCGGTGGCGGCCGGGGCCGCAGTGGTTACCGGGGCCCCGGTGGTGACCGGAGCCGCCGTGGACGCCAGCGACGTCGCGCCCCTCGCCGTGTTTCCCGCCGCCTGGCCGGACACCTCAGGCGCGGTGGACGTCCCCACGCCAGTGCAGCCGGCCAGGGCGATGAGGGCCAGGCCGACGAGGAAAGCCCGCGCCGATCGGTGCTTGCTCATGTAGCTGCCTCGCTCTGGGGGAGAGTGACGCTGGCGGCCCAAAAGCCTGGTTCGAGGCACTAAGAGTAGGGATTCTTGTCGCCCAAGTCACCGCGCAACGCCGCAGGCCACCGAAATGCCGAGGTTCCCGCCCCCGCGGCCGGCTAACCCAGCCACCATCAGCTGCCGACCGTTCCGCCCGCGCCGTTGGTGAAGGACAGCAGCGCCTCGGTGGTGGTGAGCGTGGTCTTGCCCGCCGCCGTGATGAACTGCTCGGACTTCACCGGGCCCGCCTCCGGCGCCGTCCAGACCTTCACCACGGCGGTCGAGGTGAAGTTGCCCAGCTGCATGACCATGGTCATGGTCACCAGGGATGCCTGGTAGGTCCCCGCCGGAACCGTGACGGAGGCGGTGCCGCCGCCCTGGACCGTGACGTCGGCGGTCTCGTACCGGCCGTCGCTGAGCCGGGTGTTCAGCACCGAGTGGAAGGCCCGGCCGGAGGCGAGGTCGGCGGCGTCCGGCCACCGCACGCCGTTGCTGGACACCACGGAGACGCCGTTGGGCTCGTGCACAGGGAACCCGATCTGGCCGTTGGCGTAGAAGAGGTAGTACTCCTGCATGGTGCCCTGGGACGGGCCCGGATTGACGGTGGCGGACATCGTGACCTGGTGGCCGCCCGGCACCGGGGCCACCGACAGGACCCGCTTGGTCACCACGGCGTGCGCGTTGTTGATGCTGGCGATCGTCTCGTACACCCAGGTGTTGCCGACCGCGATGGGGAACCGGATCGCCCCGGCCGGCACGACCTGGTCGGAGGTCGCGCCCGGGGTCGCGCCGCCGCTCGCCGTGGCGGCCGGATTCGAGGTCGCGCTCGAGGCCGCGCTCGCCGATGTCCCGGCCGCCGGGGTGCCGTTCGCGGCCGCGCCCGACGTGCCCGCGGACGCGCACCCGGCCAGCGCGACCACGACTGCCCCCGCGAACGCCGCCCGCGCGGATCTGTACCTGATCATGTGGATGCCTCGCCCTATGAAGTTGCCCTGTGAAGTATGA
>WNEY01002082.1_pt1 | contig 14535 bp, 11 predicted proteins | sample 5400531 | NCBI WGS metagenome assembly WNEY01 (sample SAMN13153338, study PRJNA577476) | soil metagenome | isolation source: 200 cm saprolite under Douglas fir tree site 1 | place: USA:California | collected 2015-04-18
CCTTACTCGCCGCCCCTGGAAGAAGAGTTCCTGCCGAGCGAAGCGGAGATCGAGCAGGCCGCGCGGCAGTTGGTCGCCTACTGATGCAGCGTTTTCCGCCCTGCGGCGATCATCGCGATCCCCGGAGCGCCGGCCAGTTCAACACGACCACGATTGGCGAGACCGGCTGGTCGAGCACCATCGTGTTGATCACAAATCTTTGCCCGTCCGCTGAGACGTCATAGCAGCGCTCGCCGGTGTACCGAGCGCGCGTCTGAAACAGCACCTGCGGGGCGTCGGCGGAAAAATCGCTTCCATCGGTGTGAACCGCGGCCGTCATCATCTTACGATCTGCAGAAAGGAAAAAAATCTCCTTGCCGTCGCGGCGCCACCGCGGCTGTGAGCCGCCTCCGCCGGTCGACGAGATTTGCCATCGGCCTGTCATCGAGGGAAATCGGGTGACGTACACATCGGATCTTCCCGCTTCATCGGAGCAGCGACAACGTCCACAAATCCCATCTCGTCGCCCGATCAAGGCTCTGGAAGACGATCAACGAACCATCCTGCGACCAATCGGTGGGTTGGCTCGCCGCCGGGGAGTGGTAGAGCAGTTCCTCTTCTCCGCCGAATGCCTTCACATAAATGTCGGCGGCGCCGTTGCGGTTCGAATCGAAGACGATCCGTTTGCTGTCTCGAGACCAGTTTGGAATGTGATCGAATGTCGGCACGTACGAGAAGCGTGTCGGCGCGTTCGAGCTGACGTCGTAGAGCCAGATATTCGAAATTCCGGTATCGGGATCGCGCCGCGTGAGGGCGATCCGGCGCCCGTCGGGCGACAGACGCGGATCTTCGTAATCATCGGGCCGGCCGATGGTGCCCACCACGTTGCCGCGATGGTCATACCAGGTGAGCTGCGAAATGGGCGGGCTGCCTGCTTCCTGATAGGTGAGCACTCCGGTGTTCGACGCGGAGAAGACTCCGTTCGCCGTGTTCTTGTATATCTCTACGTGCTCGGCAATCGGGAACGGGTCGCCCCCTGCGCGAAGCCGTTTCTGATCGAACGGCAGCGCCATCAGATTGCCCTCCAGAATGTAAAGAAGATATCCGGGCTCGGCATAGACTGCCTGCGAGTTCGCCCGCATCAGCAGCACGCCACGCGGTTCTTCGAATGAGGCGAGATAGATCGCCTGACTGCCGCCGCGCGCCATCTCGCTGCTGAACTGCAGATAAACAAAATGGTGGCCGTCGGTGAGGAACGCGGGCCAGCGATGACTCAACTGCTGCCTCGCGGTGTCGAGTTTCGTCACGACCGTCGGTTCGCCGCCGCTCGCCGGCACCCGATAGAGAGCGCCGTACTGGTTTGGGGCGAAGAGAATTGTTCCCTCGCCATTCCAGCCGCCGCCGCGGCCGCTCGACGCATCGCAGAGCGTCGTCACCGCGCCACCCGTCGCCGCGACCCGTTTCAGTTTTCCATCGGCGAAGAAACCCGAGGTTCTCGTTGTCTGCGGACCAGAAGGGGTATGAGGCTCCCGTCGTTCCGAGCAACGGCTGTGCGACAACGGAATCGATGCCGCGGACGTAGAGTTGCTTTGCGCCTTCTGCAGTCGTAGCGACAAACGCGACGCGATTGCCATTGGGAGAGACGGTGACCGGGCCCGCGTCGCGGCCGGCAAAGTTGAACGCCGCTCCCGGCGGCGGATTGATGACGAAGCGCATCAGGTGCGCGTCGGACGTCTTCTGCCGCGGCCGCATCAGAACAACTGCGCACACGGCTGCGAGGAGCGCGACGAGAGCCCACGCGAGTTTTTGCGTGCGGTACGGAACACGCGACAGCGTGCTCTCAGGAATCCACCACAGCTCCGCCGCCACGTCGTGAGCGCTCTGCCATCGCTGATCGGGATCCTTCTGCAGGCATGTGCGCACGATGTGATCGAATGCTGCCGGTGTCATCGGCTGGATCGCGCTGATCGGCTGCGGCTCGGCAGTGAGGATGTTTGCGATGAGGCTCGCTTTCGAGCTCCCCTGGAACGCGCGCTTGCCTGTGGCCATCTGGTACAGCACCGCTCCGAGAGCGAAGATGTCGCTGCGCGCGTCGGCGCCACGGCCCTCCAGTTGTTCGGGCGCCATGTAGTTCAACGTTCCAACAATCACTCCCTCGGCCGTCAATGGCCGCATTTCGGTCGAGAGATCCACAGCAACTACAGGTTCCTGCTTCGCCAGTCCGAAATCGAGAAGCTTTGCGCCGGACTTCGTAAGCATGATGTTGCCCGGCTTCAGATCGCGGTGCACCACCCCGGCCTTGTGCGCCTTATCCAACGCCTCAGCGATCTCGATTCCGTATCGCAGGACCTGATCGAGCGGCAGCGCACCGCGCGCCAGCCGCTCGGCGAGCGATTCGCCCTCGAGGAGCTCCATCACCAGATAGTTGTCGCCCACGTCGTAGAGCGTGCAGATATGCGGGTGATTGAGCTGGGAGATGGTCTTCGCTTCGCGCGCGAAGCGGAGTTTGAATTGCGCGTCCTCGGCGAATTCGACGGGGAGGATCTTGATGGCCACGCTGCGATCGAGTCGCGTGTCCCTCCCCCGCCACACCTCCCCCATCCCGCCCGCCCCGATCGGCGCGACGACTTCGTACGGCCCGAGACGGGTGCCTGGCGACAGAGCGGTCATTTGTGTTCCAGATCGCTTAGCCAGTTCACCACGACGGTGATCGGTATCGAACGCATGCTGGCAGGAACGGTATTGACGAGGAAGCGACGACCATCGCGGCTGACGTCGTACTCACGCTCCTCGTCCCGAGACGGCCGAAGAGAAACATCAAAAAGATGGTCTGGTACTCCCGGCTTGAGAACGCCGTTGGATGTGTCGATCGGTTCGGACATCATCCGTCCGCCTGGTGCGAGAAAGAACAACTCCTTCTCATCTCCGCGCCACGTCGGTTGTGTTCCTCCGTCAGCGGTGATCTGCACGCGAGCGCCGCCGGCTGGATATCGGGAGACGTAGACCTGGTAGCGTCCCGATTCATTCGACGCGTATGCGACCCAGCGCCCGGTTGGCGAAAAGACCGGCTGAATTTCGTTGAACTGTGAAGCCGCAAACGGTATCGGCGTCTTCCCGTCCAATGGCAGCGCGAGAATGTCATTCTGCCTTTCCCCAGACATGTGGCGAAAGAGAAGCACTCGACCGTCCGGTGAGATGTCCTCAGCGAAATCCGCATTCCCCTTCGGCGGTGTGAGAGATGTTTCGTCCGACCCATCGACCGATTTGATGAAGAGACTGGGGAATCCGAGACGGTTGGATGAGAAAATCAGATGCGTACCGTCCGGCGTGAGTGCCCCGAAGAAATCATCGCGGGGATGAAACGTAATTCGGCGTGACACGCGGCGGCCGATGTCGTACAGCCAGAGATCGAGATTACCGCTGACAGAATCGGGAGCCGAGTAAAGGATCTGCTGCTCATCTCGGCTCAACCGGGGGCCCATGTAGTTGCCTGCGTTTGCGATCGCCGGCTCGGCATGACCGCCGCGATCGACCCATTCCAGTTTCGCCGGCACCGTACCGGCGCCGAACGCAAGAACGCCGTTCCGCGACGCGCTGAAGAGACTGAAGCCTGCGAGGTACTGCATCGGCTCCGTGGTGACCGCCCGCGGCTCGCCCTCCAACTGAAGGGTGCGCGTAGTGAAGCGTTGCATCATCAGAGTCCGATCACGCGTGTAGAGCAAGTAGCCAGGATCCACATAGACGACGTTCGATGAGACATTCAGAAGAACGCGCGGGACGGGTAAGTCGACGCTGGCGATACAAATCATTTCACTAGCTCCGCTGCCCCTCGATGGAGTGCGGATCAGGTAGAGAAAATGTTTTCCGTCCGGAAGAAAATACGGCCACCGGTGCGAAACCTCCGCGCGCGACGCGTTCAGAGTGGTGAGCTGCTGGGGAGTTCCGCCAGTCGCGCTGATGCGATACAGGGGTGAATAGCCAGTTGGCGCGAAAATGATCTCGTTTTGCGATGACCAGCTACCTCCTCGGCCAAACGCCGCCGGGCAGAGCGCCTGCGGAGCACCGCCGCTCAATTCGATCCGCTTCAGGTAACCGCCGCCAAAGAAACCGATCGATCTGGAATCCGGCGACCAGAACGGGAAGCTCGCTCCCTCGGTTCCGGCAAGAAAGAAAGGTTCGGTGCCGGCGAGGTCGCGCACCCAAAGTGTTACCCGACCCGTCGCATCCTCGGTCGCCGGAAATGCCACGTACCGTCCGTCGGGGGAGACCGCCGGCGGTCCTATGTTGTAATTGACCGTGAACGTGTATCCCAGCGGCGCTGAAACGGCAAAACGAATCGGCCGCTGAGCTTTGACCGGTCGAAAGGCGATGAAGGCGAAAATTGCGCCTGCGATCGCGGCTGCTATGGCGATGCTCCAGGCCAGGCGGGACGTGCGAGACTCATGCTTCGCCTGCGGCTCCTGCTGAATCCGAAGGAGCTCCCACTCCAAGTCGGCTGCGCACTGCCATCGATCGTCCGGATTTTTCGCCAGACACTTGCGGACAACCGTTTCGAACCCTGGTGGCGCCATCGGCTGGATCTGCGATATCGGCTTCGGTTCGCCGCTCACAATGGCCGCAATCAAGCTGGTTCGGGTTTTTCCTTCGAACGCACGCTGGCCTGTGGCCATCTCATAAAGCACAGCGCCGAACGCGAAGATGTCCGTACGCGCGTCCGCGTTTTCCCCTTCGAGCTGCTCGGGTGCCATGTACTGGAACGTGCCGACGATCGTGCCTTCAGCGGTAAGGGGTTTGTGCACTGTTGTGCCGGCCAGAGGGGCGGTACCGACACTACTCTTGGCCAATCCGAAATCGAGCAGCTTCGCGCCCGACTTCGTGATCATGATGTTGCCGGGTTTCAGATCGCGATGAATGATCCCCGACCGATGCGCCTTGTCGAGCGCATCGGCGATCTGAACGCCGTAGCGAAGGACCTGCTCGAGCGGCAACGGACCCTTTGCAATACGCTCGGCGAGCGATTCGCCCTCGAGGAGCTCCATCACCAGGTAGTTCTCGCCCACGTCGTAGAGCGTGCAGATGTGCGGGTGGTTGAGCTGGGAAATCGTCTTCGCTTCGCGCGCGAAGCGGAGTTTGAATTGCGCGTCCTCGGCAAATTCGACGGGGAGGATCTTGATGGCCACGCTGCGCTCCAGCCGCGTGTCCCTCCCCCGCCACACCTCCCCCATCCCGCCCGCCCCCAGAGGCGCGACGACTTCGTACGGCCCGAGACGGGTACCCGCGGCAATGGTCATGGAGAGTGTCTGCGAATTGTACCGTTAGTTATTTCGCCAGGTAGGTCCGGCATACCCAGGCAGCCTCATCCGGACTGAGCGCCCGCCCGACAGTGCTGGCCGCCTCGACCTGCTTCGGATTCCGCTGTCCCAGCAGAATTGTGGCGGTTGGATTGCCGGTCAGGAGAGCTCCCGTGAGTGCATGCAGGACCGGCTCGCGCTCACCGGAAAAATGGCGGATCACCTCATCGCGCGCGCGCCGCATGCGGGTGATGAATGCCGCGTCGTGAAACTCCGGAATTCCGCCGCGAAAGTCGCCTTGCGGAAACTCCTGCGGCGCCTCGTATTTTCCCAGAAGAAGTCCGTGCTTCAGCGGCGAGAAGAAGGCCACACCAAGGTCGTGATCGTCCACCCAGCTTTTGAGGCCGCTCGGCTCATAAGCATCATCGATGATGTTTCGATAAGGCTGTACGACGTCCGGATCGACTCGCGCGATGAAACGCATGATCTTCGACGAGTCCCAATCCGAGAGACCGATGAATCGAGTTTTTCCTTCGTCGCAAAATTGCCGCATCGTCGCCAGAGCATCGTCGAAGTATTGGTCGTTCGGACCGAAGTCGCAGTGATGGAAGTAGTAGAGGTCGACCGAGTCGGTGTGCAGGTTGCGCAGCGAGCGCTCGCATTGTGAGCGCATGAAATTCGGATCGTAGAAATGATTGGAAGGACCTTTGACCCATCCGAACTTCGTCGCCAGGAAAATCTCCCTGCGAGGCACCTCGGCGAACACCTCGCCGATCAGTTGCTCTGCATGCCCGTTGCCGTAGGCATCTGCTGTATCCCAATGCGTGATGCCGCGACGGTATGCGGCGATCAGGGCCTCCTTCGCCAGGCGATCGTCGTGGCCGCTCCAGCCGACGGAAACGCCTTCGTTCGTATTCGGGCCACCATGGCCCCACGTGCCGAGACTGATGGTGGGAATGCGGGCGTTGGTGCGGCCGAAGCGGATGGTTTGCATCGTAGGTCATTCAGTTTATCCCCACGCCGCGCGAAGCGAGGCGGAGGGATCTCCGGTGGCGCAGCGAGTAAGCGGATTAGTCGTTGATGCACCGGAGATGCCTCGCTGCGCTCGGCATAAACTGAAAGACGCACCATCACAAATCTTCGACCCGCACGACGCCGCCAAGCCAGTACTTCTTGAATTTCGCCGAGGCCGTCGCGGCGCTCTTCTTCTGTTTCCTGCGCGCTTCCGCGAGGCCGAAGAGCGATCGCGGATTGTTCGGATTGCGCTTCAGGTCTTCGTTGAACACCTTCTCTGCGTCCGCATACTGTCCAGCGCGAAGAAGGGCGCGCCAGCGAGGCTCTCGCGAGCAGGATAGAACCAATCGGCGGGTTCGTTGTAATCGAGCGTGTCTTGCACTTCGACCGCGCCCTGGTAGGCGCGAATCGCCTTCGCCTGCTCGCCTTTCGATTCCGCGATCCGACCATGGAGGATTCCTTCGGCGACCCGCGCCACGTTCTTCGGCGAGTTCTGCATGAAGCCCGGGTCGTCGGTCAGCGCCTTTTGTGCTTCTTCGAATTGTTGATGCTCGCGCTCCGCCGCAGGAATGTCGCCCATGCGCGCGAAGCCACACCGCGCGCGAAATGCAATAGCACCGTGGACAGCGGCCCGGGCTGCGCTTGCGGCGCACGGACCACGTCGGCCCATTTTCCGAAACGCACCAGCACCAGCGTAGGCGCGACCGCAAAACTCTCGGCCGGAGGCATCTCCTTGACCATTGCGGCCGCGTTCGCGCCAAACTCATCCGCCATCCTCTTGGCCTCGGCGAACCGTCCCTCCATCGCGAACGAGGCGGACCCGAACTGCAGATTGTGGTTGTAGTACATCATCGGATAGATGCCCTGGCTGCCGTTCTTCTTGATGAATTGGCGATCGACCGCGGCCGCGGTCTCATTCGCCTTCGCCGCGCCGGAATAGTTTCCGGTCCGCTGATAGATGTGCGCCGGCATGTGTACGAGATGGCCCGATTCGGGCGCTAGCATGCGCAGCCGATCGGCACTTTTGCGCGCGCGCTCAGGGTGGGGCGACGCTTCGACCGCGTGGATATAGTAGTGATTCGCTCCAAGGTGATGAGGATTTCGTGCAAGCACGGACTCGAGCACCTCGACGATGTCCTCGGTCTGTGGCGCCGGTTTCCCATCGATCGACCACAACTTCCACGGCCGCAGGTCCATCATACTCTCGGCATACAGCGTCGCGAGATCGAGATGGTCCGGATACTTCTTCAACAGCTCCCCCATGCCTCGGCTGTAATCGCCAGCGAGCTTCTTCAGGTCCGCTTTTTGGTCCTTCGAGTAGCGCGTCGCCAGCACGGCGATGATCTCCTTCTCCTTCGGCCACGCTTGCTTCGTCAGCGCCGTGTGTATCGCGTCATAGGCCTGCTTCTCGCGAGCGGGATCGACATCGAGATTGATGTTCGGACCCAACGCGAGCGCGACACCCCACCAGGCCATGCCGAGGTTCGGATCGAGCTGGCCGGCATGCTGAAACGATCGGATCGCCGCTTCGTGATTGAATCCGTACAGGTAGGCCATTCCCTGATCGAAAAATCGCTGCGCCTCGGAGTTCTTCGTGCTGACGGCGTAGTGGGCCTGGCCGACTGCAGGCTCGATCGCCACCCCGGACGCGGCGAGAATGAGGAACGCCAAAGCGAACAGGAACGACTCCTGCCTTTTTTGCGCGCATCTTAACTCGCTCGAGGGCATTCATGAGTCACACTACAGCGATCGCCTGCCTCAGTATCGCAACAGTAGTGCGCGCGGCACCGTCAGCTTGAGCTGCGTCTGCGGAGTGCCGGTCAAGGTCACCGATTGCGTGTGCTTCCCGATCGCCAGCGTTCCCGAACCAAGTGGCATCTTCGCGGGATCGCCCTGGGCTTGCGCTGATCGAGACCCGAACGTGAGACCGACGGCGAAAAATGCGATAGCTGAGACGACTCTGCTGTGAAGCACGGAACTTCTCCTTTTGCAATAGAGTTCCCAACTGCAGTTCAGCGTTACATCACGCGAACATGACCGACTCCTGTCTTTTCTGTGCGGACCTGAACTCGCTTCAGCTCGTCGATGAGGACGACCAGACCGCTGTGGCGTTACACGAAGACTGGGCGGTGCGCGGTCACGCGATGGTGATATGGAAGGCTCACGTCGAGAACATCGCGCAGTTGAGCGAGAGCGAGGCCACTCACTTCGCCAGGGTGTACCGACGCGCCGAGCGCGTGCTGCTCGAGGTCACAGCGGCCAATCGCGCCGTGATGCTGAAGCTGGGAATCATCACGCCGCACCTGCATATCCACATCTATCCCGTGAGTGCGGCGCTCGACCGCGCGGCCGTCATGGAGATCATCGAGGGGCGCGTGCGCGAGGAAATGAGCGACAGCGATCGGGCGGAGTTCGGGCGACGCGTTCGAGATCGAATGACGCGACGCGGAGAGCGGCCGTCCCGGCCGCAGTGATCGGGCGTCCCGCCCGATCACATCTGACTCGCCGAGCGAGACGCTCGGCGAGTGCGGGCGGGACGCCCGCTCTCCACTTGACTTTGCAGTACGCCTGAATGAGCATTCATTCAGAGATGGCCCGTCAGTCCCCGACGCCCTCAACCACCGAATTACCGCGCCCGCAAACCAAACGAGAGCGCATCCTGCGCGCGGCGATTGATGTGTTCGCACAGAACGGCTACTTCAATGCCAAGGTGGCGGAGATCGCCCGAGCCGCTGGCGTCGCCGACGGAACGATCTATCTCTATTTCGACGGCAAGGAAGATCTGCTGATCTCGATCTTCCGCGACCACACGCGCAATTACCTGCAGTCGCTCGAGCGCGACTTGGCGAACGTGAACCGACCCGAAGATCGAATCCGCATTGCCATTCGCCATCATCTGGAGACCTTGGGGCAGGATCGCGCGCTGGCGATCGTGGCGCAGGTGGAGCTGCGGCACAGTCTCAAGTTCATGACGCTCCTTTCGCATCAGGAAGTCGCCGACTACCTCAACATCCTGCGCAAGATCGTCGAGCACGGACAAACCGAAGGCGTCTTCCGCCGCACACTTCATCCGCAACTCGTGGCCAAGGCCGTATTCGGAATCCTTGACGAGATGGTCACGTCGTGGGTGATGTCGGAAAAAGAGTACGCGCTCGCCGATCAGGCGCAGCCGGTCGCCGACCTCGTGCTCAATGGCCTCCTCTGACCTGTTGGGCATATTCGTGGACGGATTTCAAGCGAATAGGGAATTGCGTCAGCGTCCGCGACATGTCGATCCGATCGCCTTTGGCGTAGTAGAGCATCAGCGAGGCGAAGGAGTGCTGCATCGGATCCGTCGCGGACGCTCGCTGCGCTTCGAGCGCCTCTTCCGGCACGTGTTGCACGTCGAATTTCCGGCCGGCGGCCTCCTCGAAGACACGCACCACCTCGAGCGGTGAGAGCGCCTCGGCGCCTCCGATCTCGATGATCTGTTTTCCGGGTCTGTCAACACTCTCTGCAGCAAAGGCCGCCACATCGAACAGTGAGATCCAACTGATCGGATTCTTTCCGCTTCCGTAGATCGTCGCCTTCCCATTGGCGGCGTCGAAGCCGAGGGCCGGTGACAGCCAGACTTCCATGAATGCAGCGGGGCGCAGGATCGTGTATTCCATGCCGCTCTTCATGAGGTGCTGCTCCGCGGCGTTTTTCGCTTCGGTCAAGGCGCAGGAAGCGGGCACTTTCTGATGGTTGAACGAAATCAGAACGAAGCGGCGGACGCCGGCGGCTTTCGCGGCATCGATCAGTCGGATTTGTCCCTGCCGATCGACGCTTTCAATGGAATCGCCCTCCTGCCGCGAAAATGTCGAAGAAACCGTGGAGATGACGCTCTGCGCATTGCGGCAGGCCGCTGCGAGCGAAGCCGAATCCTTGAGATCTGCGAAGACAAGTTCCGCGCCGCGCTTCTTCAGATCGTTCACGATTTCGGGATTCGACGTCTTACGCACCATCGCCCGGACGGGCTTGCCCCGCTCGCGCAATAGGCGGCAGATTTCGCGACCCAGGAGACCGGTAGCTCCGGCGACGAGAATCATGTTTCCTCCCTAAAGAAACAGGCTTTCCTCAGCGAGCTCGCAAACGTGATGAAGTTCCTGCCGGGCGCCTTCGTGTTTGCCGGCGGCCCACAACTCGACCGACTGGCGCAATGCCGCTTGCAGCGCTTCAGTCAATGCATGTTGGTTCGGTCCGATGAGGATCGCCGCCACGTCGGCCGCTTCGGCAATCCGGTTGAGCTCGAGCAGTGTGGCGATCATCGGAAAACATGAGGCCCACAAATTCGGCCCGGCCATCGGAAGAGCGCGAGCCATATCAAGCGCTTCGCGGGCCTGGCGTAGAGCTTCGTCGAAATCTCTCTGGCGCCATGCGAGCCATGCGAAATTCGCTTTCGCCACGGCAACGTATTCCACCATTCCCGCCGCCTGCGCGACGGCGAGACTGCGCTCGGCGAAATGGCGCATCCGCTGATTGTCTCTGCGCTTGCGGGCAACCATAGTCAGGTAAGTGAGACAACGGGATTGCAGAACAGCGTCTCCTGCCCGCTCGCTTTTTTGCAGGCTGACCTGCAGAAACCTCTCTGCTTCCTCGAGCTCGTTGCTCCACATGCGGCTGAAGCCGACCATGAACTCGGCCATTCGGATCAGCGCCGGGTCGGCGGCCTCTTCCGCCGCGCCGAGGGCGCTTTGCGATAGCGCCAGAGTTTTCTGGGAAATCGCGTAACGATCGCGGCGAAATCCGGCCATCACCAGAGCGTTGAAGAACTTCGCGCGCTGGAGTGGAGTCGCTCGCGCCAGATGCGGCTGCATTCTCGTCGCAAGCTGATCCAACGACGGCACGTCAGCCTTCCAATAGAACATCCACGCGCGATCGAGCTGGATTTCGATCCACTCGTGCCAACGCTCGCGATCCTCCGCCGCCGTCTGTTCGAGCGCCTCTTCAGCGCGATCATAAGAAGCAGCCGCTTCGGGATAATCACGCTGAACAACTGCGACGTTCGCTAGCTTTCGATGCAGACGCGCTCGCGGTATTGCGTCGCCCGGAACATTCTGTAGAGATGCGTCGTACGCGCGTCGTGCCTCATGATGCTGTCCGATCAGCGCGAGCACGTCGCCAAGCAGCTCGTGAAGGGGCGCCAGTCGTTCGTCGCGTTCGGCGACTTGCGAAATGCGCGTTGCCGCATCGAGACCACGACGCGCGAGGAGAATCGACTCGTGATTGGCGAAGAGCCTCTGTGCATGCTGGGCAGCCTGCAAAAAGAAATCCGTGGCCCGACTGAAGTCCCGGGCGCTCTCGAAAAGCAGCGCCAGTTGTGACGCGATCGGGGCGGTCTTGTCGGCGGCGGCCGTCAAGAGTGCATTGGCCACTTTCGCGCTGAGCGACGCTTTCCGGGCCGGCCCGAGGGAGCCATAGAGGCTGTTTTGATAGAGGACGTGTACAAATCGGAAGCCGAGAGTCGGGGTGCCGTCCGGATGGTCTCGCTCGCCGATGCGCAGAATCAGCTCGTGCACGCGATCGAGGCGATCGAGAACGTCTTCGATCTCGCCCGCGTCGATCTCCGACGCGCGGGCCACGACCGCCGAATCGAACTCCGAACCTTGCACGCTGGCGACGGTGAGAATCCGCCGCTCGTCGTCGCTCAACTGATCGATCTTCTTGTCGATCATGCTGCGAACGGAGAGAGGGATCTCGCGCTCGACCTCAGCGACGTCGCTGGAGAGCACCCACACCGCAGACTGCTGCGCGATGACATTTTGATCGCGAAGGTAGCGCAAGAGATCGACCATGAAGAGCGGGCTGCCTTCCGTCTTCTCGTACACCACGCGGTGGAACGCATCGGGAAAGCGATTCTCGGGAAACTCGAGAAGCACGTAATTGCGGACGTCGTCCCAGGTCAGGAAATCGAGCGGAAGCTGGTCCAGCCTGCCATGCGTCTGCAGCTCGCGGCTCACCTGAAGAAATGGATGCTTTTGCAGTTGCAGGTCGGACGGTCGAGCGGTCACCACGATGAACAGGCGCTTCGTCTCGAAACGTCGCGTCAGATATCCGATCAGATCGACTGTCGATGCGTCAGCCCAATGAATGTCATCCACGAAGAGAATGAACGGGCGAGCGTCGGTGGCGGCATCGAAGAAAGCGGCCAGCTCGCGCTTGAGCCTTTCCTGACCCGCGGCCGCACTCGGCGTTCCTTCAGGAGCGCTCCCAGGCGAAGAGACGACCTGGTGGTACCACGCCGGTGCCAGTACCTTCAACGACAAGGCAAGGGTCGGGTCTTTTTTCGCCATCATCGCCAGTGCTTCGAGAAGCGGCAAATAGGCTTCGCTGCCCGCGAGACGCTCAGAACACCGACCGACGGCGACGATCGCGCCGTTCGTTTCTGAAAAGCTGGCGATGCATTCCTCGACCAGCGTCGTTTTTCCCAACCCTGCCTCGCCACTGATGACAATCACGCGTCCTCGGTCCTCCGCCAAGAGCGCGTTGAGTGCCGCGCGTTCGCGTTCGCGACCGACCACGTGTCGTACTGCACGCACGGACGGTTCGCGCTGCGATGATGCGCCGGGCGGTAATGGCATCTGCAGGGCGTAGCGAATGGCGGCGGCTGCCGGTCTCGCCGCGGCATCTTTGGCCAGCATCTGCAGGAGGAGCAAGTCGATCGACGCCGGCGTGTCGGCCCGCAGCATCGAAGGTCTCACCGGGTTGGCCATCAGAATCGCCTGCATGATTTCCGCGCGATTGACTCCCTCGAAGGGGTGGCGTCCTGTCAGCGCCTCGTAGAGAACGACGCCGAGGGAAAACACGTCGGAGGGCGCACCGATCAGCGGATCGCCGCTCGCCTGCTCCGGCGACATGTACCGGATCGTTCCGATGGCGGTCCCAGGGCGCGTCATCACATCAGTGGCCTCGTTCCGCACGACGTCGCGGTCCTCGAGTTTCGCCAGGCCGAAGTCGAGAATTTTCACGGACCCGCGAGAAGTAATCATCACATTCGACGGCTTCAGATCGCGATGGACGATGCCGCGACCGTGCGCTGCCTCGAGAGCGTCGGCAATCTCCGTGGCATAACGCAGAAACTCGTCAAGAGGCAGGGGCGCCCGCAGGAGACGCTCCGCCAGCGTCTCTCCTTCGACGAATTCCATGACCAGGTATCCGAGCTCACCGTGCTCGCCGATGTCGTGAAGGGTACAGACGTGGGGATGCGACAGCGATGAGATCGCACGCGCCTCGCGCTCGAAGCGCAAGCGCACTTGTCTGTCCTTGGCCCATTGCGGAGCAATGATTTTGAGGGCGACGTCGCGTGCCAGGCGCGTGTCCGCGGCGCGATAGACCTCCCCCATTCCGCCCGCCCCGATCTGGGCGAGGATCTCGTAAGGCCCAAGTCGCGTGCCGACGGCCAGAGTCATGGGCTTGTAATACTGCGGTTGTGCGGAAGGATCTTACTCCGCTGCGGCTACTGCGGGCGCTGGCCGCGCCTCTTCCCAGTGGCTGTGCGGCTTGCGATTGAGAATCAGCCAGTTCCAAACGAGCTCGCCATACCCATGGGCGGTCATGCCGCGCTTTTCGTAGAACGGCGTGAGCAGCTTCTGCAGCCTCGGGAGGTTGTAGAACGGAACGCCGGGGAAGTAGTGATGCTCGAGGTGGTAATTGGAGAAGAGATATACAGGATCCCAGAACCACGAGCCTCTGATGAGTGTGGACCACTGGGCAGGATCGTCGGGGTTGATGTCGTAGTGCTGGCCGAGGCGATTGAGCGCGAAGGCGATCGGGAAAATGAAGAATACCGGAACGATGTACAACTTGAACGCGATCCACGGTCCGCCGATCAGGGCGATAGCCGCGAGGATCGCAAGCTGAAAAGCAATCGTGGCGTTGCGTTCGCGCGCGATCAGCTTCTGCAGCTCAGGTTCGTAGGAAACCGTCTCGTTCTTTGCCGCGCGAAAGTAGATCGGAAACAGCGCCGGAGTGAAGTAGAGTGCTTTCAACCAACGCGCATTTTTCTTCGGCGACAGCCAATGCCGTTTGGGATCTTCTTCGTATGAACCGAGGGCGGCATGATGGTCGAGATGCCAGCGGGTGAATTGCGACGCCGAAATTCCGCTCGGCATGGCGTAGAGAAGACCGAGAATGCGGTACGCCCGATCGCTCGCTGTCGGCAGGACTGCCCGGTGCACGACCTCGTGCAGCAGGACCGTGAAATCGAAGACCGCGAATCCCGCCAGGATCG
>WNEY01002083.1_pt1 | contig 14535 bp, 15 predicted proteins | sample 5400531 | NCBI WGS metagenome assembly WNEY01 (sample SAMN13153338, study PRJNA577476) | soil metagenome | isolation source: 200 cm saprolite under Douglas fir tree site 1 | place: USA:California | collected 2015-04-18
GCGCCACCACCATGATCTTCTCGATCATCGTGGTGCTGACGGCCGGCCTCACCCAGAACCTGGACAAGCTCTCGCTGCTGCATCCGCCCTTCCTGCTCGGGCTGATCACCGGAGGGGCCATCATCTACTGGTTCACCGGCGCGTCGACCCAGGCCGTCTCCACGGGCGCCTATCGGGCCGTCGAGTTCATCAAGGCGAACATCCGCCTGGAGGGCTCCACCAAGGCGTCGGTCACCGACAGCAAGCGCGTCGTGGAGATCTGCACGCAGTACGCGCAGAAGGGGATGTTCAACATCTTCCTGACGGTCTTCTTCGCCACGCTGGCCTTTGCCTTCCTCGAGCCGTACTTTTTCATCGGTTATCTGATCTCGATTGCACTCTTCGGGCTCTATCAGGCCGTCTTCATGGCCAACGCGGGTGGCGCCTGGGACAACGCCAAGAAGATAGTGGAGGTCGAGCTCAAAGAGAAGGGGAGTGCCCTCCACGCCGCCACCGTGGTCGGTGATACCGTGGGCGATCCGTTCAAGGACACCTCGTCGGTCGCCATGAACCCCGTGATCAAATTCACCACGCTGTTCGGCCTCCTCGCCGTGGAGCTGGCGGTCAGCTTGGCCGCCGAGCGGGGAACCGGTCTCAGCCGCGTGCTCGCCGCGGTCTTCTTCGTCCTGGCGCTCGTCTTCGTGTGGCGCTCCTTCTATGGAATGCGCATCCGGGGCGGGACGGCGGCGACAGCCGGGGAGCGCGTGCCCGCGCACCAGCTCAAATAGCGCGTCGTTGGACTTTCTGTTTGGCGCGCTCACCGGCGCGCAGTCGCTCGACACGCTCATCCAGTGGGGCGGCTACACCGTCCTGGTCATCATCGTCTTCGTCGAGACCGGCCTGTTCGCCTTCCTGCCCGGTGATTCGCTCCTGATCACCGCCGGCTTGGTGGCCGCCGCCGGCCATCTCAATATCTGGTGGCTCAACGTGTCGCTCTCCGTCGCGGCCGTGGCTGGCGACAACGTCGGCTACGCCATCGGCGCTCGCATCGGCCCGCGTCTGTTCACGCGCGAAAAGTCACGGTTCTTCAATCCCGCCCACCTGGAGCGGACCCGCCGCTTTTATGCTCGTCATGGCGCCAAGACGATCGTCCTCGCCCGCTTCGTCCCCATCGTCCGCACGTTCGCACCCGTCGTTGCTGGCGTCGGGCGAATGCCGTACCGCCGGTTCGTCTTCTACAATGTGGTCGGCGGCAGCGGATGGGTGCTCAGCATGACGTGGGCGGGATACCTGCTCGGCCGAGCGGTGCCGAACATCGACCGGCATATCCACCTCCTGGTAATCGTCGTCATCGTGCTGTCGCTGGTGCCGATCGCGATCGAAGTCCTGAGAGAGCGGCGCCGGTCGTCGGCTGCGCCGTGACCAGCTTGGCCGTTGCCGTGGGGCGATTGCCCTTGCCGGTGGCGGCCTGGGTGGGTCGGCGCGTCGGCGATGTCGCGTACGCCCTCTTCTGGAGCCGGCGCCGCCTGGCGTTGGCGAATCTCGACCGCGTGTTTCCGGAGCGCAGCCCGGCCGAGCGACGCCGAATCTATCGGAATTCCTGTCAGCATCTCGGCCTCGTGTTCGTCGAGCTGTGCTCGCTTCTGGCCCGCCCGCTCCCGCGGTTCCTGGAGCGCATTACCATCGACGGGCTGGAGCACGTCAAGGCGGTCATGACCAGCCACGGCCGCGCGCTCGCGCTGTCGGCACATCTCGGCAACTGGGAGATCCTGTCGGCCGCTCACCGGTTGTCCCCCTATCAGCTCGCGGTCGTCGTCCGCCCGCTGGACTCGCCGGCGCTGAATGCCCTCGCCGACGCGGTCCGCAACAAGACGGGCGTCGAGCTGATCGACAAGCGTCGCGCCCTGCGTCCCGTCCTCAGCGCGCTGGGACAGGGGCGCATCGTCGGGATCCTGCTCGATCAGAACGCCTCGCGCCGGGAGGGTGTCTTCGTGCCGTTCTTCGGCCGTCCGGCTAGCACGTCGCGCTCGATCGCCGTTCTCGCTGTCCGCACCGGCACGCCGGTGCTCCCGATCTTTGCTCGCCGGGAACCCGATGGCCGCCACCGGGTGGTGGTCCTTCCGCAACTCGAGCCGCTGCCGACGAATGACGTCGAGGCCGCCGTCGTCGAACTGACTGCTCGATGCACCGCCGCGATCGAGGCCGCGATCCGCGAGACCCCGGAGCAATGGCTGTGGATGCACAATCGCTGGCGCACACAGCCCCCTGCCTGATGATGGGCGTCCGCCCGGGTCTGTGCGCGCTCGCCGTGCTCGTGGTGGCCACCGCCGCGTTCGGTGCCGCGCTCGACGTGTCACTCGACGCCTATCGTGCCGCGGCGGCCGAAGGGTCCACCGGGACGGTGACGGGTCGCGCTGTGGACGAGGCCGATCGACGAAGCACGCCTGACGAGCCCCGGGTTGGTATCGGCGTCACGCTGGTACCCCGGTCACGCGCGCTCTTGGAAGAGCTTGGCGAGATCAAGCGCAGGGTCCGGTCGCAGCCGACGACGTACCCGACGTCGGCCCGATCGGTCGTGGAAGCTAGGCGGACCTACGAGCGCGCGCTCACGACCGCCGGCGCCGGGGAACTCGTTCGATACGTGCCGGGCAACGCCGATGGCACGTTTGAGCTCGAGCACGTGCCGGTCGGGGAGTGGGTCCTGCTCGTCGAGCACGCCGTTTTTGTCAACAAGCCCGGTCCACTTCAGGGACGGCAGGAATGGACGACCTTCAGGAAGGAACCACAGTTTCTCGGGTACTACGCGGTGACGTTCTGGCTCGCGGAGCTACGCGTCTCGCGCGGCGAAACCGCGACGGTCGAACTCACTGAGCGCAACGCCTGGATGACGGGGATCGAGGAACAGCGGACGCCGGAGCCCAAGCCGCCCCGGCGTCCGCGTTAGACCGCAGGGGGCTCTACTTCTTCTCTTCGGCCTTCTTCGCGGTGCTCCCGGCCCGCACGCTGATGGACTGGGCCACCGTCTTGCCGTCGTGGTCCATGTAGCGGACCTGGACCGAGTCGCCGGGCTTGAGGTCGCCGGCGCCGACGTCCTTGCCGCCCTTCTTGATCTTGGTCTTGGAGTCGACCCCGAACGTCCACTCGGCGTCCTTGCCCTTCTCCTTACCGGCGACGACGACACTGTCGGCCGACGCGGACTTTACCGCGCCGCTGGCGCTCTTGGCCGACATCTTCTTCTCGCCCATCTTCTTGTCGGCCGACTTGTCCATCTTCTTGTCGTCGGCCTTGGGCGCGGGCGCGGTGGTTTGGGCAAAGGCGAAGCCGGTCGTCCCGGCGGCGAAGACTACTGCGATGAGTAGGCTCACGATCGTCTTCACGTGTGTCAATCCTCCCGACTTGTGTATTGGGGTGATGTGGTCGGCGCTCTGCCCTCCGGCTGGACCCTGATATGGGTGTCCTCCTTCCTAAGTGATTGAGAAATAAACACTAATCCTGGGCACTCACTTTATTGCAGCGCGTTGAGAGAGTCAAGTTATTGACCCCTCGTTACCACCCGTGCTACACCTTTGGTTAAGCTTTTCTCACATTCATGTCTATCCGAGCCTGTTTCGCTCTCGTCACAGGTAGTTTCCTCGCTCTTTTGGCGGCGGGCGCCCTCGCGCCCGCCGCTGCCGATCCGTTTTCCACTCCGGCTGCAGCCGTAGAATACGAAGCCTTCCCGTCGTCGCGCGACGATGCGAGCGGCCTCGAACTCCTGTGGGTGGAACGGCTGGCTGAAGATGGTGGTTCCGGGGCGTCGCTAACAGACGCCGCGGTGGTTGACGACGTCCCGGATGCGTGGGCCGAAGCATTCGCGGAGTCGAGCCGGCTCCGGGCGACGATCGTCGTTCCACCGTATCCGCTCGTCATCAACGGCCCGGTCCAGGCGTTCATCGAGCGCTTCACGGGAAGCCGGCGTGAGGTCGTCGAACTGTGGCTGAACCGCTCGGGTCGCTACCTCAGCATGATCCGCGACGTGCTTCGCAACCAGGGGCTGCCCGAGGACCTGGCGTTCATCGCCATGATCGAGAGCGGCTACAACCCGCTCGCCGTGTCACGCGCCGGCGCCAAGGGATTGTGGCAGTTCATGGCCGGCACCGCGCGCCGTTATGGCCTGCGCGTGGACCAGTGGGTCGACGAGCGGCTGGACCCCGAGAAATCGACGGCCGCCGCCGCCAAGTACCTCCGAGACCTCCATCAGCAGTTTGGCTCATGGGCCCTGGCGAAGGCCGCCTACAACGCCGGCGAAGTGAAGGTGATCCGGGCCATCAAGGCAGCAAACTCTACCGACTTCTGGGCCCTCGCCCGCACCCGGCTCCTCCGACAGGAGACGCGCGAGTTCGTTCCCGCGATCCACGCGGCCACCGTGATCGGCCGGGACCCCCAGCGATTCGGGTTCACACCCAATGAGCACACTCCCGTCGCCATCGACCAGGTCATAGTGCCCGCTTCCACGAACCTCAAGAATCTGGCCAGCGGCGCCGGGTTGCCCGACAACTCCTTGCGCACTTTGAACCCGGTTCTGGTGCGCGGCACCACACCGCCCGGCGCGCCTTACGAGCTGAAGATCCCGGCCGGCTCCCGGGACGCGATCCGGACGGCGCTGACCCCGAAGCCACGGCCGGCGGTCGCGCGAGGCTCGCGGCGAGTGATCGCGACCAAAGGCGCGGCCGGCGACGACGTCCACATCGTCCAGCCCCGCGACACCGTGAGCTCGATTGCCAATCAGTACGGTGTGACGGTCCGCGATATCCTTCGCTGGAACGCCATGGAGAAGCAAGCCTTGATCCGCCCCGGAGATCGCCTCCGCGTCGCCGAGCTGCGACTGTCCGTGGAAGGCGCCGGCCCGTCCGGCGCTCGTTGATCGTCGAAGTCAGGCTCTTCGCGACGCTCTCGTCGTACCTCCCTCCGGTCGACCGGGCTACCGGCACGGCCGGTGTCGACGTTCCCGCCGGCGCCACCGTCAACGACGTGGCGGTGCGGCTGGGCATCCCCGATGCGCTGGCCCGGGTTGCTCTCGTGAATGGTGAGGAGGCCGGGCCCGAGCGTCACCTCGAGGCCGGTGACGTCGTTACGCTCTTCCCGCCTCTGATGGGCGGAAACTAGGCGCCAGCCGGGCGGACGTCCGGGCCGTGCTCGATCTCGGAGTTGATCTGTGCTCCGACCAGGAGTGCCACGCCGCTGAGGTAGAGCCAGAGCATCAGGATGATCACACCGCCGATCGAGCCATAGGTGGCGTTGTAGTTGCCGAAGTACTTCAGATACACGCGAAGACCGAACGAGGTCGCCAGCCACGCCAGGAGTGCGAACACCGACCCCGGCGTGAACCAGTGCCAGCGCCGCTTCACCGCCGGGGCCAAATAGTATACGAACGTGATTCCGGTCAGCACGAGGAAGGCCGCCACCGGCCACTGAAGGAAGCCCCAGACCAGCGCGAAGACCTCGCCCAACCCGAACCACGTAGCCACGGCCTCGCCGATGCGCTCGCCGAACACGAGGAGCAGCAGCGCCACCAGCGTGAACACGGAGAATGCCATCGTGAGCGCGATGGCGATGAGCCGGCGCAGCCACCATGACCGGAGGTCCGTGACGTCATAGGCAATGTTGAGGGCGATGACGATCGACGCCATGCCGCTGGAGGCGGCCCACAGTGCGGCGAGCGCGCCGACCGACAGCAGGCTGCCGCTGGCGCCGCGGAGGACTTCGCTCACCGTGCGGTTCACGAGCGTGGCGGCATCGCCGGGCAAGACCCGGGCGGCGTAGGTCATCAACGTGTCCCAGAGACCGGGGACGGGCAGTAGACCGAGCATCGAGGTGAGGAAGAGCAGTGTCGGGAAGAGTGCGAACAGGAAGTAATAGGAGAGGCTGGCCGCGCGATCCATCACCTCGTCTTCCGTGATCGCGGACCATACGCGTCGGCCCAATTCCACGAGCGTCAGCCCACCCAGTGACCACGGCGAGGGCATGGCGTCAGGATGGTACACTCGTGAGGCTTCGGAAGCGTCTAGGAACCCGGTGGGCCTCCCGGACTTCAAATCCGGTGTCCGGCTCTAGACAAGCTGGAGGTGGGTTCGACTCCCACACGCTTCCGCCAGCGGGGGACGATGGTCAAGCAGCAGGTCGAGCGGCGGACGAACCGAGCGACCCGGCAACGCCGGTGGGCGATTGTTGCAGTGACGCTCGTCATCGTTGCCGCCGGTGTCGGGTACTTCGCCTACCGTGCCGCCGCCGATCTCCCGGGGACGAAGGCACCCGACCAGGGCAACCGCCACGTGCAGAACGGTGAGCCGCACGAGGCGTACAACACCGATCCGCCGACGTCGGGGCCGCATCTCCCATACATCGCGCCGTGGGGCGTGCACACACGACCGATCCAGATCGAGCTCCAGGTGCACAACCTCGAGGACGGTGGCGTGGTCATCCAGTACAACTGCGAGTGCCCGGACCTGGCGGAGCAGCTCAAGAAGATCGTCCAGAGCTACGACAAGCAGGTCATCCTCGCGCCGTATCCGTCGATGAAGACTCGCATCGCGCTCACGGCCTGGACGCGCCTCGACGCCGTCGACGCCTTCGATGAGCGGCGTATCCGACGCTTCATCAACGCCTACCGTGGGATCGACCACCACCGCTAGGGCCCTGGTCGCCGGCGCTCTTGCGCTGGCCGGCTGCTCGCGCCTGCACGTCTCGCCGCTCCAGCCGCCGCCCTACCGGGCCGAGATCCCGGCCGGCTACGACGCGACGTGGAGCGCCCTGGTGCGCGCGCTCGCCCATCAGAACGTCCCCCTGCGCGCCATCGCGCGCGACTCCGGAGTGATCGCCTCCGACGAGTTCGTGTCGCCGATCAACCTCTACGCCGACTGCGGCCAGCTCAGCGGCGACCAGCTCGAGGGCGAGGCGATCGTCTCGTTCACGGTGTTCGCCGAGCCCAACGGCCCGCGCGCCACCCGCATTCAGGTGAACTCCAAGATGCGCACCCAGGCGTTCCGTCGCGGCAAGTCAGGTAAGCTACGTCCGATGCCGGTCTACAACTGCGCGTCCACGGGGCGGTTCGAGGCCAACCTCGTCGACGCCCTCCGGGACTCCGTGAAGGAATGAGCGTACCGCCACGGCTGGCCGACCTCGTCCGCAAGGCGCGCCGCCTCGCCGCCGAGCGCGACCGGCTCATCGACGCGCTTGCCGTCGAGTGGGCGCGCGCGCTGCAGGGCCAGCGCCTGTCCCGTACGGATCTCGACGAGCTGTGGGCCGGGCTCACCGAGGACGCGGTACGCCGCGCCGGACAGACCCGCGAGGCGAACTGGACGCCGCAGGCGTGGCGGCGCGAGGCCCAGGAGGTCATCGCGCGTCTCCGGGAAAGGGTCGAGGCGACGCTCGATGAGCGCTGACCGCGCGGCGCGCCTCCGCCGGCTTCCCGCGGTGGACCAGGTGCTGCGCGAGGTCGTCGGTCGGCCAGAAGCGCGAGAAGTGCCCCGGCCGAGACTGACGGCGCTCGTTCGCGACGTTCTGGAGGCCGAGCGGCGGCGGGTGCTGAACGAGGAGGCCGAGCCGCCGGATTCCACAGCCCTGGTCGGGCGCGTTCTCGAAAAGGTCGGCCGCCAGGGCGCGTTCTCATTGCGGCCGGTGATCAACGCAACCGGCGTCGTGCTCCACACCAACCTCGGCCGGGCGCCGCTCAGCGTGCTCGCCCTGGAACGGATGGCCAGCGTCGCCGAAGGCTACTCCAACCTCGAGCTCGATCTCGCCTCCAAGGAGCGCGGCTCGCGGTACGCGCACGTCGAGGAACTGCTGCGGCGGCTGACCGGCGCCGAGGACGCGCTGGTCGTCAACAACAACGCGGCGGCCGTCCTCCTGGCGCTCGAGACGCTGGCCCACGGCAAGGAGGTCGTCGTCTCCCGCGGCGAGCTCATCGAGATCGGCGGCGAGTTCCGGATCCCCGACATCATGGTGCGCAGCGGCGCCGTCCTGCGCGAGGTGGGGGCGACGAATCGCACGCATCTGAAGGACTACGTGGGCGCCATCGGTCCCAACTCCGGGCTGCTCCTCAAGGTTCACACCTCCAACTATCGCGTCGTTGGTTTCACCGCCGACGTCTCGTCGCGAGAGCTGGTCGCGCTCGGGCACGAGCGCGGGCTGCCCGTCATGGAAGATCTCGGCTCCGGCTCCCTCATCGATCTGCGCCGCTGGGGATTCCCGTACGAGCCAACGGTGCAGGAGGTGGTCGCCGCCGGGGTCGACCTCGTCTCGTTCTCCGGCGACAAGCTCCTGGGCGGACCGCAGGCCGGCATCGTCGTGGGACGCCGCGAGCTCGTCGAGCGCCTCAAGAAGAACCCGTGGAATCGTGCGCTGCGGATCGACAAGCTCACGCTGGCCGCGCTGGAGGCGACACTCTACGCGTATGACGCGGGCCGCGCGCTGGAGACGGTGCCGACGCTTCAGCTGCTGACCGAACCACTCGTTACGGTGCGCCGCCGCGCCCGGCGGCTCCTGGCGCGTCTGGGCCCCGAGCTCAAGCAACGGCTGACCGCGCAGGTCATCGAGGACCGCGCTCAGGTCGGAGGCGGGGCGCTGCCGACCGTGGAGCTGCCGACGGTGGCGGTCGCGCTCGGCACGACGGCGTCGGCGGCCCGTGCGCTCGACGAGGCGCTCCGGCGCGGCACCCCGCCCGCCATCGGTCGCATCGTGGATGACCGGCTCTTGCTGGACTGCCGCACGGTCCTGCCCGCGCAGGTCAGCGCGCTTGCCGCCGCCGTGACCGCCGCCGCGGCCGCGAGTTCGGGATGACGAGTTGATCAATCCAGAAGACGGCCGCACCGCCGACCCTTCGCGGCAATAATGGCCGGGCTCACGGATTCCGCGACAACCAAGCACGTCGTCGTCGGCACCGCCGGCCACATCGATCACGGCAAGACCTCGCTCGTCAAGGCGCTGACCGGCATCGACACCGATCGCTTGCCCGAGGAGAAAGCGCGCGGCATCACGATCGACCTCGGCTTCGCCTTCCTCGAGGAGCCGGACGGACTCACCATCGAGATCGTCGACGTCCCCGGCCACGAGCGCTTCGTCAAGAACATGCTGGCCGGCGTCGGTGGCATCGACCTCGCCATGCTGGTCATTGCCGCCGACGAGGGTGTGATGCCCCAGACGCGCGAACATCTGGCCATCTGCTCGCTCCTGCGCATCAAGACGGGAGTCGTCGTCCTCACCAAGGCCGACCTCGTCGAGCCCGACTGGCTGGAGCTGGTGCGCGACGACGTCGCCGGCTTGATCCGCGGCACGTTTCTCGACGGCGCGCCGATCCTCGGCGTGTCGGCGAAGACGGGTGCCGGGCTTCCCGAGTTGCGGGCGGCGCTGCGCGCGCTCGCGACCGCGGTGCCGGCTCGCTCGACCGATGCCTTGCCGCGCCTGCCCATCGATCGTGTCTTCACCGTCAAGGGGTTTGGCACGGTGGTGACCGGCACGCTGATGGCCGGGCGATTCGGCGTCGACGACAAGGTCGAGGTCTTTCCGCGCGGCGCCACTGCGAAGGTCCGCGGGCTGCAGACGCACGGCCACAGCGTGACGGAGGCGCGCGCCGGGCAGCGCACCGCCATCAACTTTCAGGGCCTGGAGCGCGCGGCCGTCGAGCGTGGTGATGTGGCCGGCCTGGCCGGCACGCTGGTGGCGTCCGTTCTGGTGGATGGCGCGCTCGATCTCCTGCCCGACGCTCCTCGCCCGCTCAAGAACCGCGACCGCGTGCGCTTCCACGTCGGGACGAGCGAGATCATGGCCCGCGTGCTCCTGCTCGAGCGCACCGAGCTCGCCCCCGGCGAGCGCGCGTTCGCGCGGTTCCGTCTGGAGGCGCCGGTGGTCGCGCTGCCCGGCGATCGCTTCGTGATCCGCTCGTACTCGCCGATCGTGACGATTGGCGGCGGCACGCTGCTCGACATCGACCCGCCGCGCCTGAGGCTCAAGGCGCCGGCTCGCCTCGCCCACATCCGCACCCTTGCTGAAGGGACCCCGGACGAGGTGGTCGAAGAGCACGTGCGCCACGCCGGTGTCTCGGGCGTCCGGCTGGCCGCGCTCTCCGGGCGCGTGCCCTACGGTCCGGAGCGCCTCCGCGGACTGCTCGACGCGCTGCAGGCCGGCGGCCGCGTCCTCGCCATCGAGCGGGACTGGTTCCTGCATGCCGACAGCCAGGCCCGTTTGCGCGGCCTCGCGCTCGCCGCGCTCGAAAAATATCACCGCGCCAATCCGCTGCGGCCGGGGATGCCGCGCGAAGAGTTGCGCGGCCGGGCCGGCGGCGCTGACGAGCGCGTGTTTGCTCATCTCGTGACCGCGCTGGAGGCGGCGGGCTCACTCAAGGCCGAGCGGGACAAGGTCCGCCTCGCGTCGCACGAGGTGCGGCTCTCTCCCGAGCAGCAGCGGATCGTGGATCACATCGAAGGGGACTTCATCAAGGCTCAGGCGGCGCCGCCCAGTCCGGAGGAGGCGCTGGCCCACGCCGGGGTGACGGGCGACGAAGAGCACGAGCTGTTCCAGCTTCTCCTGGAGGCGCGCAAGCTCGTGCGCGTCAAGGAATCGCTCTTCTTCCATGCGCGCGCGCTCGACGCCATCCAGGACAAGGTCGTCGCATTCCTCCGCGAGCGGAAGGAGATCGGCCCCGGCGACATCAAGGATCTGCTCGGGATCTCTCGCAAGTACGCGATTCCCCTCCTCGAGCACATGGACGCCCGCCGGGTCACCACCCGCGTGGGTGAGCACCGGGTCTTGCGGGGCGGGTAGGGCCGCGCTATGGTGAAGGCCGCGGAAAGGAGCTGCACATGTTTGGGCTGGGCTATCAGGAACTGTTGATCATCCTCGTCATCGTGCTGATTCTCTTCGGCGCCAACCGGCTGCCGGAGCTGGCGCGGTCTCTCGGCTCGAGCGTCAAGGAGTTCAAGAAGGGCGTGAACGAGGCGTCGAAGGAGGAGCTGCCGAAGAAGGAAGACGAGAAGAAGGCCTAGCCCTCGCGCTCCCGCCTCCCAATGTCCCGGCCCGCCCCGCGTCTCGACGTCCTCTGCGCGGTGGCGCTCTTGCTCCTGACGGTCCTGTCTCGACTGCCGTACCGGGCGCGGATGCTCTACAACTGGGACGCCGTGCAGTTCGCGCTCGCGCTCCGCGAGTACGACGTCAGCAAGCACCAGCCCCATCCTCCCGGCTACATCCTGTATGTCGGTCTCGGCCGCCTGGTGAACGCCTGGCTCGGCGATCCTGCCGCCGCCTACGCCCTCCTCGCCGTCCTCTTCAGCGGGCTGACGACCTTCGTCGTCTTCTACCTGGCTCGCGAGGTTTACGATCGGGCGACGGCGCTCGCCGCAGCCACGCTCCTGGCCGTCAGTCCGCTCTTCTGGTTTTACGGCGCCGTCGGATTGACGTACGCCGGCGAGGCGCTGTGCGCCGTGACCGTCGCCTACTTCGCCTTCCGTGCGTTGCGCGGCAGCGAGGCCGATGCCTGGCTGGCGGCCGGCTACCTCGGCCTGGCCGGCGGGCTCCGCCAGTCGGTCCTGCTGCTCCTGTTTCCGCTGTGGCTCGGCGCCACCACGGCCGGACTCCGCCGCGTCCGCACGGTCGTGGTGGGACTCGCGGTGATGGCCGTCGCGACGCTCGCGTGGTTCGTGCCGATGATCTGGCTGACCGGTGGCCTCGATCGGTATCTGGCGGCATCGCTGGAGCTCGCCGACAGTGTCGTGAAGCCGACCTCCATTCTCGGCGGGCCGTTCGAGACGACGTTTCGCATGTCGCGCTACGTGCTGGAGTCGGTGCTCGTTGGACTGGGGCCCCTGGCGCTGGCGGTTTTTCTCGTTCCCTGGTACGCGCGACGGCACGGCTGGGGACGCGCGGAATGGTTTCTCGTGGGGTGGGCGGTGCCGCCGATCTTCGTGTACACGCTCGTGCACTTCGGCCAGGCCGGCTACGTGCTCACGTTTCTGCCTGCGCTCGTCGTGCTGCTCTCACGCGTGCTGATGACCGCGCTCGGTGAAGCGCTGCTGGCGCGGCCGCGCTGGCGCCCGCTGGCGGCGACCGCGGTGATGACGCTGGTCGTGCTCGTCAACGGCTCGTTCTTCGTCAGCGCCCGGCCGCTGCCCCGAGACTTCGACACGCCGAAGCCGGCCTGGCAGAGGATGGCCGAGGACGAGGCATTCGACTGGATCTTCAGCCGAACCGCGGCCGCCCTCGCAGAGCACGAGCACGTCGTGCAGACGTTCGTCGCGGCCATCCGTGGGCTCTATGCCGCGGAGGAGACGGCCGTCGTCACCGAGCTCGGCAACCCGCGCTCGTATCCGTGGCTGCGCCACGCGATGTTCTATCTCCCCGAGTACCCGATCTACGAGCTCAGGGTGGGGGAGCTACCCTCGGGTTTTTACGCGCCTCGCCTGGCCCAGGCGATGGCTCGCGTGCCTGAAAGCCACATCGCGCTGCCGGCCGGCGTGAAGCGGCTGGTCTGGTTCGTGGATCACTGGAGCCCGCTGTCCGAGCGTCCGGTCGGTCTCACGGAGATCGAGCTTCCCTACGGCCGGTATCTCTACGTCCTCCGCGTCGGCGGGCCCGTGGACTACGAGGGCTACACCTTCGTGCGCGAGAACGCGGCACGTCGTGTCGTCCGGACGCCGCAGTAGCGCTCTCGTCGTCCTCGCCGTCGCCGTCCCGCTCGCGGCCCTGCTCACGGCCGAGCGCCGGATCGCGGGGGCCGCCGGCTTTCCTCTCGACGACGCGTGGATCCATCTCCAGTTCGCCCGCAATCTCGCCGAGGGCTCCGGGTTCTCATACAACCCCGGAGTACCCGTCGCGGGGTCCACGGCGCCGCTGTGGACGCTCCTCCTCGCGGCGGCCTTCGCCGTCACCGGTCCATCGATCGCGGTCGTGAAAGTCATCGGAGTCGCCACGACCGTGGCCGCCGCCCTCGTCACCCGTGCCGCGGCGCTGGCGTGGGGCGCGTCGGCGCCGGCGGCGCTCGCCGCGGCGCTGGCGATGCTGTGGAGCGGGCCCCTCGCCTGGGGCTCGCTCTCCGGGATGGAAGTGCCGCTCGCCTCGCTCCTGGTGGCTGCGGCGCTGTGGGCTCACGCGCGCGGGCGGCTCCTCTCGACGGCACTCTTCGCCGCGCTGGCGCCGCTGGCTCGTCCGGAATCGATCGTGCTGCTTCCGTTGCTCGCAGTCTCGACGACGCCGATCGTCCGCCGTTGCGGTGTCTTCGTCGGGCTCGCGACCATCGTGCTGGCGCCGGCCGTGGCCTTCAGCCTGGCGACCGTCGGAGCGCCGGTGCCGGCGACCGCGGCCGCCAAGATCGAAGGCGGCTTGCTCGGCTGGCTCAGCGGCGTTCACGAGCCTCTCGTCCGCCTGTTCCTCGCACGTCCGTGGCAGTTCGCCCGGGAGTGGATCGGCTGGCTGTGGATGACGCACGCGTTGCTGCCGATCGTGCTGGCGCCCGCGGTGATCGTCGTCTGGCGTCGCGTCGGCCCGGCGCTCGGCGTACCGGCGCTGGCGCTCATCGCCCATCCGTTCGCCATGGCGCTGCTCGCGCCTTACCGGGGTCCCGCGTTCCAGGAGGGGCGCTACTCGGCGCATGTCCTGCCGCTGGCGTTCATCGTCATCGCCGCCGCGCTCGGGCCCACGTGGACGCGACGGCGTCGCGTCATCGCCGCCGCCTGGCTCGCGCTGTCCCTCGTGAGCCTGGCCCCGGCGGCAACGCGCTATGCCTGGGGAGTCCAGAACATCAACGCGATGCAGGTGCGCCTGGGCCAGTGGGTCGCCCAGAACGTTCCGCGCCACGCGCGATTGGCCCTCAACGACGTCGGCGCCATTGCGTATGTCTCCCGCCGTCCCGTCCTCGACCTCATGGGTCTGGTGACGCCCGAGGTCATTCCATACCGGCGTCAGGGTGAGGACGGCATCATCCGGTTCGTGGAGGAGCAGTGCCCCGACTACGTAATCGTCTTCCCGGCGTGGTTTCCGAACATGACGGCGCGTCGATACCTCCTTGAGCCGATCTATCGGGTGCGTCTCGAGCGCAACGAAGTGGCGGGAGCCGACGAAATGGTCGTATATCGGCTCGTCCGCTGCGCGGTATGATCGAAATGAAGACGCGTTTTCAGCGTGACGATCGACGCCGATCGCCGGCGGGAGAGGAGCAGGCTCACGTGATCACGCCATGGCGCTTCGCACTGGCAATGCTCGCCCTCGTCGTCGGCACCAGCGTCGCGCACGCGCAGTTCGTCCGCTTCTTCGACGAAAACGGCAGCCCGCACTACGTCCAGGGCTTCGACCGCGTCCCCGAGCGCTACCGCGACTCGGCCGTCCTGCTCGGCTATCGCGACGCTCCCGTGTCCGATCCCGCACCGGCCGGTGACAAGCCGCTGGCACCGCGGGGCACGACGGTCATCCGCTACACGCCCGGACAGCCGATCATGGTCAACGTGCGGCTCAACGGATCGGCCTCGGCACAGCTCATGATGGACACCGGCGCCGACCGGACATTGATCAGCCCCCGTGCGCTGGCTGCGGCCG
>WNEY01002084.1_pt1 | contig 14534 bp, 15 predicted proteins | sample 5400531 | NCBI WGS metagenome assembly WNEY01 (sample SAMN13153338, study PRJNA577476) | soil metagenome | isolation source: 200 cm saprolite under Douglas fir tree site 1 | place: USA:California | collected 2015-04-18
TGCTACCAGGGCGCGGTCGTCGCCGAGCCGGTCAGCGGGCGCTGGCTCCGCCACGAGCCGATCCCGCTCGACCTCGCGCGCGAGGCGATCGCGGCCCTGAACGAGGAAGGCTTCGGGCTGAACTGCTACGTGGGCGACGAGCTCTACGTCTCGGAGGTCACGCCCGCGGCGCGGCGCTACGCGGACTTCCAGGAGCTCGAGCTGCATCCGGTCGGCGACCTCCTCGCCTGGCTCGAGGAGCCGCCGACGAAGCTGGTGGTCATCGACGACCCGGACGTGCTGGACGGCCTGAAGGAGAGGATGCTCGCGCGGTTCGACCGACGGCTCTACATCTCCAAGTCGCTGCCCGACTTCCTCGAGTTCGCGTCGTCCGAGGTGACGAAGGCGGCCGGGTTGGACTTCCTCTCCAAGCGCCTCGGCTTCGCGCGCGAGCGAACGATCGCATTCGGCGACGGCGAGAACGACATCGAGCTGGTCGACTGGGCCGGCTACGGCGTCGCCGTCGAGAACGCGCACGACGGCGTGAAGGAGGTCGCCGACCTGGTGTGCCCGCCGGTCGACGAGGAAGGCGTGGCCCAGGTGCTCGAGGCGTACCTAGACTCCCGCGCATGATCGATCTCCGCGCGGCGCGCAGCGACCCCGAGCGTTTCCGTACGGCGCTCGCCCGCAAGGGCGCGGCCGAGCTGTTCGACGAGCTCCTCGCGGCCGATCAGGCTGTCCGCGACGTGCAGCCGCGCGTGGAAGAGCTGCGCGCGGCGCGCAAGGTCAAGGGCAAGCCGACGCCGGAACAGTTGCAGGAGCTCGAGCAGGTCAAGGAGGAGCTCCAGTCCCTTGAACAGCAGCTGGCGACGGCGGAAGGTCGCCGCAAGGAGCTGCTCGACCGCGTCCCGAACCCGCCGGAGGAGGCAACACCCGACGGTTTCACCGAGGAGGACGCGGTCGAGATCCGCAGGTGGGGCGACCCACCGTCGTTCGACTTTCCAGCACGCGACCACCTCGCCCTGGCGGAGGTCTACGCCTGGATCGACCTCGAACGTGCGGCGAAGGTCTCGGGCTCACGCTTCGCGTACCGGATCGGCGACGTCGCGCTGCTCGAGGTGGCGCTCTACCGCTTCGCCCTCGACCGTCTCGTCACCCGTGGCTTCACACCGGTGCTCCCGCCCGTGCTCGTACGTGAGGAGGCGATGTACGGCACCGGGTTCTTCCCGACCGACGAGGCGAACATCTACGCGGTCGAGCGCGACGAGCTGTATCTCGTCGGGACGTCGGAGGTCTCGCTCGCCGCGATGCACGGCGGAGAGATCCTCGACGCCGATGGCCTGCCGCTGCGCTACGCCGGTTACTCGACGTGCTTCCGACGCGAGGCGGGCGCGGCCGGGAAGGACACGCGCGGCATGTTCCGCGTGCACCAGTTCGACAAGGTGGAGATGTTCGTCTTTACGCATCCGGACTGGTCCCGCGAGGAGCACGACCGGCTGCTGGACATCGAGGAGGAGCTGGTACAGGAGCTCGAGCTCCCCTACCGCGTCGTGAACATCGCGGCGGGCGACCTCGGCGCGTCGGCGGCGAAGAAGTACGACATCGAAGCGTGGTTCCCCGGGCAGGAGCGCTACCGCGAGATCACGTCGACGTCGAACACCACCGACTACCAATCACGGCGGCTCGAGATCCGCTTCCGGCGCGACGCGAAGCAGCTCGAGCCGGTGCACACGCTGAACGGCACGGCGGTCACCGCGCGCGCGATGCTCGCGATCATGGAGAACTTCCAGGAGGAAGACGGCTCGATCGCGGTACCGGAGGCGCTGCATGAGTTCGGCGCGCCTCGCAAGCTCGGCGCCGAGCGCGTTCCGTCGTAGCGAGGGTTACCCTGTTCCGACGGCGGGGTGCCGGAGCGGTCGAACGGGGCGGTCTTGAAAACCGCTGACCGCCGCAAGGCGGTCCGTGGGTTCAAATCCCACCCCCGCCGCTTCCACTTCGCTCAGGCCGCGACGGCCAAGAGCTCTTCGAAGATGCGGCGCAAGCTTCTTTCGCGGAGGGAGAACGCTCTCACGACCTGAGGGTCGAATTGTCGGCCGTCCTGGGACAGGATCTCGTCGGTCGCCTCCTCCCAGGTGAGGGCGTTTCGATAGGGCCGGTCACTGGTCATCGCATCGAGCGCGTCGGCCAGGGCGAAGATGCGAGCCCCGAACGGGATGCGCTCACCGGCCAGCCCGGCTGGATAACCGCCACCGTCCCACCGCTCGTGGTGGCAGCGCACGACGCTCAAACCCTCTCCCTGTAGCCATGCGACGCCGGAGAGGATCTCTGCACCGATCATGGGGTGGAGCTCGATCAGCCGTCGTTCGGAAGTCGTCAAGGAACCAGGCTTGTTCAGGACGTTGTCGGCGATGCCGATCTTGCCGACGTCGTGGAGCAGAAACCCGTACTCGAGGCTCGGGTCGTCGAGTAGAGCCGGCCTCACGACCTCGGTAAGCGTGAGCGCGTAGTGCTGAACGCGCTGCGCATGGAGGCCCGTTCCAGGATCCTTGGCCTCGAGCGCATCGGCGAGCGCCGCGACGGTCTGTCGGTACGCCTGCTGCAACAGCCGCCGCTGAGCCCGCTCGACTTCCGCGATCCGGCTCAGATCACGCGCATAGATGAGCAGCTGCTCTGCATCGCCCTCGCTGCGCCCGACCAACAACTCATTCGGCATCTCATCAAGCCGATCGATGAGCGCCAGCAGCTCGAGCGGGCTGAACGGCTTGTGCAGCACCGCCCGCGCACCCGCTGCCTGAGCCTCGGGGGGCGACATCGCGGTTCCAGTCAGCATGATCACGGCCGGCCCGTTCCCCGCAGCGCCGTTTGTCAGCTGCTTGCAGAACGAGAGGCCGTCGAGGCCGGGCAGAGTCACGTCGAGGAGGACGACCGAAGGGCGCCAAAAGCGCGCGACCTCCCAGGCCTCTTCCGCCGAGGCGACCTCCTCGATCTCGAACTCGTCCGCAGCGAGGGTTACGCGCAGGAGCAACCGAAGCGAGGGGTCGTCGTCGACGACCAAGACCCGGCGTCGGGTACTCGACCAAGAATCCCTGTATTGCTGCGGCATTTCCATCGGCGTTGTGGGCGCGGCGGCCGCAGCATTCGCCGTTCCACCTCTAAGCCTAGCGCGGTCGAGCCGGCAAAGGGCCGAAATCACCCGTCCGAGGCATCTCCGCGACTCAGCGCACGACGTACAGAACGAGCGTCGCGATCGCGACGACCAAGAGCAGGAACGCCGCGTAACGCACGACGGCTGGGTCCCTCGGCGGCGGTAGGACGCGCACGCGAACGAGCAGATCACCCGGAATCGACCCGGCGCCCGCGTCGTTGCCGTCACCGCCGACGCGAAGTTGCGCGCCGTCTTGCAGCCCTGGCGGGAGAAGAAGGCGTAGCCGGCGGTCGGCAGGAACGATCCCCTCACCGCCGCATTGCGGACACGCTTCCCCGACGCAGGCCGGGCATGGCTCGAGCTGGAGGAGGCGGGCGGCATCGAGGTGTGACACCGTGCGCTTGCGGCCGGTGCCTCCGCAGTACTCACACTGCGGATCCGGCAAGCCGATCGAGCCGCGGCCCATGCACGCCTTGCAGCGGACGGCCACCTCGTAACTGACGACGTGGCGCGCCCCCGTAGTTGCCTCGAAGCTTCGGAGCTCGATCTCACTGTGGACGTTCTCGCCTCGTGCGCCGGAGGTGGATCGCGCCTCCCAGAGCGCCTCGTCGAAGCCTTGGTTCCCGCGCCCGCGATAGCCGTAGCGGTCGTACAGCAGCCGCGCTTCCCGCTTGGAGAGCACCGAGTACGCCTCGGCAAGCTCCCGAAACAGTTCCTCCGCGTCAGCTGAGTCGGCCACGTCGGGGTGGTACTCGCGGGCCAGCCCGTGGAAGGCGCGCCTGATCGCGTCCTCGTCGGCGTCGCGGGGGACGCCCAGAACCTCGTAGTAGTCCCTTTTGACCGCAGCCATCCTCCCCATTGTTCCTCAAGCGGCGGGGGGCGCAACCAATTCGGGCTCAAGTGAGTTGTTTAGGTATGAAGGCAGCTGCGGCGCTCGTCGTGCTGGTCGCCTTCGGCGTCCTAGCCGGCCGCGCGGGCGGGGACCTGGTGCCTCCGCCGCCGGTGCTGCCGGTGCCGCCCGTCACCCTGCCGGTTCCGCCTGTGGCCGTCCCGCTGCCACCTGTCCCGAAGCTGCCCGCGCCCGCGCTACCCGCGCCGCCACCTCCCACGGCGCCGGCGGCCCCCGTGCCCGTCAGCGTGCCGGCAGCTTCCGCGCCCGTCCAGGTCCCCACGACGAGTGTGCTCTCGTCGAATGCGGGATCGGTGCCCTTCTTGACCAAGGTGTCGGTGCTCTCTTCGAGGGTCGGTTCGGCCCGCTCGGCGTCTTTGGGAGGCTCCTCCCAGCAGGGCAGCGCGTCGCAGGGTCGGCCAAGCATCAAGGGTCAGCCAAGCGTCAAGCGCTTCCGCGTGTCGCGGCCGTGGATCGGCACGACCGGGAGGAAGCGGCGCCGCAGCACGATCCTGACTTTCGTCCTTCCTCGGGCAGCGCGCGTCGTCTTCACCGTGAAGCAGGTCTCGCCCGGATGTCAGACGATCGGTCGCTTTACGGTTCAGGGGCGTGCCGGATTGAACCGGGTCCGCTTCGCCGGCCGGGTGCGCGGCAAGCAGCTCTCCGCGGGCACGTACCGAATCTCGGCCCGCATCCCGGGAGCCCGGACGGTGAAGCACGTGACCCTCGTGGTCGTCGACGGCAGTGCGCCCACGAAGGCTGAGCTTGCCTCCGCCCGTGCCTCGAACGTGTGCTCGGCTGCTCGTAGGACGGCGTCTGTGACACCCGCGTCCGACTTTCGCCTTGCCTCTGAGCCGCAGGATGCGCAGAGCTCACCCGCGCCGAAGGTCGGGGCCTCGGCGAGCGGATCTCCCGTCGGCTCGACTCCGGGCGGGATCCTCGGATCGACCGCCGAAAAGACAGCCCGCGCGGTCCGCCCCGCTCTCATCGCGCTCCTCGCCGCTTCGATCCTTCTCCTGGGACTCGCCTCGTTGCCGAGAGTGGCCCTACCGGACCCGCGCCTCAACGAGATGCTGGCGCGACACCGGCTCGAGATCGCCGGGGTCGGAACGATGGCGTTCGTCGCCGTCGTGATTTCCTTCCTCATCGGCTGACGGGCCAAAGACGGGCAGTCCCGCCTCGGCCCTAGGCGCCCCACCAGAAGCTGGCCGCGACGACTGCATAGAAGCCGATGAGGATCACGCCCTCCTCCCAGGTGCTCTCGCCGTCGTAGACGACAAGCGCTCCGATGCCCGCGGCAAGGAGCAGCGAGATCGCAAGCAACGTCGGGAACACGAGTGTCAGCGCCGTGGCGAAGAAGAGGCTCGCGAAGACGAGCACCGGGGTGAGCAGGAGCGCGACCTGGAGAGCGGAGTTCATGATCACCGAGATCGCGAAGTCGGGCCGGTTACGCGCTGCGAGCTGCACGCCGACGACGTTCTCCACCGCGTTGCCGGCGATTGCGACCACTACCAGGCCGGCGAAGGCCTCGCTCATCCCGAGGGTGTGTGTTGCCGGCTTCAGCGCGCCGACGAACCAGTCGCTCACGAATGCGGCGGCAACACCGGTCGCCGCCAGAACCACCACCGTCGTCGCCAGCGTCCAGCGCGCGGGCGCGGGAGCAGCCGTCTCGCCGCCCGCGAGGAAGCCGGGCAACGTCAGGAAGAACAGCGCCAGCAGGACTCCGGCGCAGATCAGGCTCAGCGCCTTTGCGTGCGCCGCCGCAGGCGCGTGGAAGGCGTGGGCGAGCGTCGGCACGGCCAGGATCGCCGCGGCCAAGACCGTCAGCGTGGCGATCATGCGGGCCCGCGGCGAGTTGAAGGTTTGCGTGCCATGTCGAACCCCTCCCGCGACGAACGCGATGCCGAGCACGAGCACGCTGTTCGCGATCACCGAGCCGACGAGGGCGGACTGAACGACGCGCGTCAGCCCTTCACGCAGGGCGAACAGGGCGATGAAGAGCTCCGGCAGATTGCCGAGCCCGGACTGGATCACACCGGCGGCCGAGGACCCGACCCGGACGCCGAGCTGCTCCGTCGCGGCGCCGACCAGACGAGCCAGCGCCGCGATCGCCACTGCCGCAATCGCGAAGGAGAGCACGGGCGTGGCGTCCGCGAAGTGCGCAGCTGCGGCGGCCGCGACGAGCGCTCCGGCCACGGCGAGCTCGAGGACGTCGCGCCGACTCACGTCCATATCATCGGGGCTCATGACGGGAGACGAGCTGCGGGAGGTGATGCGCCGCTTTCCGGCGCCTGTCACCGTCGTCACGACGAAGCTCGAGGGCGAACGGTTCGGGCTCACCGTGGGATCGTTCGTCTCGCTCTCGCTCGAGCCGTCCCTCGTGGGCATCTCGATCGGGAAGGACTCGTCCTCGTACGAGCCCATTCGACGCGCCGGCGGCTGGGCGGTCAGCCTGCTGTCCGGGGCCCAGGCAGCATTGGCGCAGCACTTCGCGCGCAGCGGGATTCCGCCGGTCGCCCTGTGGAGCGGCGTCGACGTTCGCAACGGCGCGCGAGGGCCGCTCGTCGAGGGCGCCCTCGGCTGGCTGGAGTGCCGGACCGTCTCGGAGCATGAAGCCGGAGACCACACGATCTTCGTCGGTGAGGTCGAGTCCCTCGAGCTGGGCGCTCCGGGACAAGGGCTCGTCTACCGCGGCGGTGAGTACCACCCGGCGTGATCGACGCAGTCGTCTTCGATCTCGACGGTGTCATCCTCGACAGCGAGCAGTTGTGGGACGAGGTCCGCGAGGCTCTCGCCCGCGAGCGTGGCGGCCGCTGGGGCGAATGGGCGCAGGCGGACATGATGGGGATGAGCTCGAAGGAGTGGTCGCGCTATATGCACGACGTCGTCGGGCTCGCCGAGCCGCCGGAAGAGATCAACCGCGAGGTCGTGCGCCGGATGCTCGAGCGTTACACGCAGCACCTGCCGCTCATCGACGGCGCGGTGGAAGCGGTGCAGCGGATGGCCGCCCGCTGGCCGCTCGGGCTCGCCTCCTCCTCGAACCGCGAGCTGATCGACTGCGCCCTCCAGGTCACCGGGCTGGCGCCCTACTTCCGCGCAACGGTCTCTTCCGAAGAGGTGGGACGCGGGAAGCCGGCGCCGGACGTCTACCTGGAGGCGGCCCGGCGCCTCGGCGTTGATCCTGGGCGGTGCGCGGCGATCGAGGATTCGGCGAACGGCATCCGTTCCGCGCGCGCAGCCGGGATGCTCGTCGTGGCAATACCGAATCCCGCCTTCCCGCCGCCGGACGACGTCCTGGCGCTTGCGAGTGTCGTGCTGCATTCGATCAAGGAGCTGCGGCCGCGGGTCGTTACGGAGGCGGAGCGCCTTTCGACTGCCAGTAGCGGTTGAGCGCTCCCTGCACCTTGACGAACCAGACGATATTCCCGATCAGCGGCAGCAGGAACCAGAGTCCAGTGGTGCCGCGCACCGGGCTGTTGCCCCCGTCGAGATCCTCGTACATGTAACGAATCTCGGACGGGACGATGAAGAACGTCACCGGAGAGATCAGGATGTAAATCACGAGTCCGAGCACGCCCCCGACGCCGTTGCCGGAGTAGCGCTTGATCTCCTCCTGTGTCTTATACGTCCAGATGACGCCGTAGATCGAGAGCGTCAGGATGAACCAGAGGATCGAGAGGCCGATCGACCGGGTGTTCCCGACGGGGCCGCGCTCCTCCTGGGCCGCCATCGCCGTCACGGCGCGATCATCTCACTTGCTCCAGACGAGATTCATCCCGTCCCGGACCGTCAAGAGGACGTTCTCCACGCGCGGATCCTCCAGCACGCGGTCGTTGAGCGCGCGGATTGCACAGGTGGTCTCCTCGTCGTCGTCCGGATCGGCGACGCGGCCCGACCACAAGGTGTTGTCCACGACCATGAGCCCGCCGTCCGCGAGGAGCGGCAGCGTCGCCTCGTAGTAGTTGACGTAGTTCTCCTTGTCGGCGTCGATGAAGACGAGGTCGAAAGGGCCGTCGAGCGTTGAGACCGTCTCGAGTCCTGGCGCGAGACGGAAATCGATGCGGTCCGCGACGCCGGCCTCTTCCGCATAGCGGCGGGCGATCGCGGTCGTCTCTTCGTTGACGTCGCACGTGATCACGCGGCCGCCGACGGGAAGCGCGAGCGCCATCGAGATGGTGGAGTAGCCCGTGAACGTTCCCAGCTCGAGGACGCGGCGCGCACGGAGAGTGCGGACGAGGACGCCGAGGAACCGACCTTCGAGGAGTCCGACCATCATCTGCGGCGCGGTTGTCTTCTCGCGCGTCTCCGCCGCGAGGCGTACGAACAACTCGCCGTCCGGCGAGGAGTGCGCCTCGGCGTACTCCTCGACGCGTGGATCGATGATCACTCGAAGCGCCCCAGGAGGACGCAGCCGTTGTGTCCGCCGAGTCCCATCGCGTTCGACAGTGCGACGTCGATGCTCGCTTCCCGTGATTCGTTCGGCACATAGTCGAGATCGCAGTCGGGATCGGGATGGCGGTAGTTGATCGTCGGAGGGATCACGCCTTCGTGGATCGCGAGCACGCACATCATCGCCTCGATCGCGCCGGCCGCGCCGAACGTGTGTCCCATCATCGACTTCGTGGACGAGACGGCGAGCTCGTATGCGTGCGCGCCGAAGACGTCTTTGATCGCCTTGGTCTCGGCAAGGTCGCCGAGCGGCGTCGACGTGCCGTGCGCGTTGATGTAGCCGACACGTTCGGGAGCGACGTTCGCCCGGCGAAGCGCCGCCCGCATCATGTCCGCAACGCCGATGGCCTCCGGCTCGGGCTGCGCCATGTGGTGGGCGTCGTTCGACGCGCCGTAGCCGAGCACCTCCGCGTAGAGGGTCGCCCCGCGCGCACGGGCCGCCTCCAGCTCTTCCAGCACCAGCACGCACGCGCCTTCCCCCATCACGAAGCCCGCGCGCGTCGCATCGAACGGACGCGAGGCCCGCGGCGGGTCCTCGTCCTCGACCGCCGGACCGCGCATCGCGGTGAACCCCGCGAGGATCAGCGGGTGCATGCACGCCTCGGCGCCGCCGGCCAGCACCGCGTCGGCGTCGCCTCGCTTGATCAGCTCCGCCGCTTCGCCGATCGCGTGCGAGCCGGTCGCGCAGGCGGACACAACCGCGTAGTTCGGTCCTTTGAGGCCCAGCGAGATCGCGAGCTGTCCGCTGGCGGAATCGACGAGGACGTTGGGGAGGAAGTTCGGAGAGACCCGGTCGGGGCCGCGGCCGCGCCGCACCTCCTCCTGCTCGAGGATGCCGCTGACACCGCCGATCGCCGTGCCGAACACGACTCCGACGCGCATCGGATCGAAGCCGTTCAGGCCCGCGTCGCCCATCGCCTCGCGAGCCGCGCCGAGCGAGAGGAGGACGTTCCGCTCGAGCTTTCTGACTTCCTTCGGTGAGGCCACGCCGGTCGGGTCGAAGTCCTTGACCTCGGCCGCCACGCGGACAGGGAGCCCGCTCGCGTCGAACGACCGGATCCAGTCGATCCCGCTCTCCCCCTGGACGGCCGCCCGCCAGGTCGAGCGCGCGTCGTTGCCGATCGGCGTAACCGCGCCGAGACCCGTGACGGCGACCCTTCTCATCGCGTGACGACCCTTCTCATCATGTGAGCTTAGACAGGGCGGTCCGGCGCGAGGTTACGAACGCGCAGGTTTTGGACAAGAATCCACTCGTTCCCGGCAAAGGGCCAAGTCCTCGCCCTTCAGAAAGACAGGAGGTGCGAGATGGCAGTGGCCCTACCCACGCTGGAGCAGCAACCAAGGCTGGTCTTCTTCCACTCGACTGCGTCCGGATACTGCCGCCGAGTCGAGGGCTTCCTCGCCCAGGTGCTGCAGCGGCGTCAAAACCACGGGACCTTCAAGGTCCTCCACGTCGCGGAGGAGGAGCGTCCGGATCTGCTCGAGCGCTTCAAGATCGCGACGGTGCCGACCCTTGTCGTCGTCGAGGGCAGCGCAGTGGCCGCACAGCTGGTGCGCCCCCGCGGGTGCCGCGACATCGAGGGCTTCCTGGCGCCCTGGCTGAACTAGGTGGCGCCCGCTTAAGCCACGGCCGAGTGTCCGACACTCGGCCGTGGCTGGGTGCGCCTAGACCGTTACGCCCTCCTCCTTCAGAGAGAGCTCGGCGAAGAGATCCCAGTTGGAGGCAATCAGGTCCGCCATCGCCTTCTCCTCAGCGATGATCTCCCTCGCTGCCTGAGCGGTCTCCTCGTCGCCCGCCCTCTCGGCAACGCGGCGTAGGAGCTCGTAGCTCGCGATCTCGAGGTGCTCGGTCGCATACGCGTCGCGGGCGTTGCGGCCGGCTTTCTCGCCGCGGACGAAGTCCAGAGGCAGCTTGGCGAGCGCACCGAGCACGCCGCCGATCTGCCTCACCGTCGACGGCGCCGCGCCGTGCCCCTCGAGGCGCTGCGTCATCCGGTCGGCGTGGCCCTGCGTCTGCATCTTGTGGTGCTCGAGCGCGTCGAGGATCTCCGGGTCGTCGGTGGTGGAGATCATCCCGTCGAGCATGCGCAGGACGCCCTGCTCCATGGCGTGCGCCTCGTCGATGTGCTTGATCAGCTGGTCCTTCAACTGTCCCATCGGATCCAACCTCCTCAGCGTGAATTGACCGAACTCCCGGCCGAGCAGGGTCGCCCGGCCGAGATAGCCGCCGTCCTTGCGCTCGAGCTTGTCCACGAGCATCGCAAAGGGCCCGCGGTAGTGAAATGCGAGCCCACGCACCTCGAACGGCATCCCGGGAAAGTTCGGAAATTCCGTGATTCCGTGGCTGCCGTGGATGCGCTTCACGCACCCGTGCAGCGGCGGCAGCGCGCCCGAGACGCGCTCGACCGCCCAAACCCCGTCGAGCTCACCCACGGGATTAGGGTTCCACCGCGTGCCCGGCCCAAACGTCCCCTTCCCGCCGATGGAGGCGCAGCTCGTGAAGGAGCTGCCGCCGTCGAACGGCTGGCAGTTCGAGCCCAAGTGGGACGGCTTCCGCGGCGTCCTCGAGAACGACGGAGGCGAGCTCGCGCTCTGGTCGCGGAACGGCAGGCCGCTGCTCCGCTACTTCCCGGAGCTGCGTCCGCTCGGCGACCTCCTCCCGCCCCACTCCGCCCTCGACGGCGAGATCGTGATCGCCCGCGACGGCGTCCTCGACTTCGATTCGATGCAGCTCCGGCTCCACCCGGCCGAGTCGCGCGTGCGGAAGCTGTCCGCCGAGATCCCTGCGGACTTCGTGGTCTTCGACCTCTTGCTCTGGAAGGGGAAGCCGGTGCACGAGAAGCCGCTCGAAAAGCGACGCGCCGAGCTCGAAAAGGTGGCCGAGGGATTTCGGCTTTCACCGACGACGGACGACACGGACGAGGCGCAGGAGTGGCTCAACAGCTTCGAGGCCGCCGGTCTGGACGGCGTGATCGCCAAGCGCCTCGGCCTGCCCTACCTCCCCGGCTCGCGCGACGGCGTGCTGAAGGTGAAGCCGCACAAGACGGCGGACTGCGTCGTCGTCGGTGTCCGCTGGAAGGAGAAGCCGACGCGGATCGCGACGCTCCTGCTCGGCCTCTACGGCAAGGGCGGGAAGATGGACTACGTCGGCTCGGCGGCGGTCGCGGCGAGCCGCCACAAGGAGATCTTCGATCGCATCGCGCCGCTCTTGAAAGGTGCGCCAGACCGGGGGTTCTCGGAGCCGAACCGGTGGGGAACCGGTGAGCTCGAAGAGTCGGCCCTTCGCCCCGAGCTCGTGGCGGAGGTTCGTTACGACAAGGTGCAGGGGAACCGGTTCCGTCACGGCACGCGCTTCATCCGCTTCCGCGACGACAAGAATCCGGAGCAGTGCACGTGGCGCGAGGTCAGACCGCCGCGGCGCAAGGACGATCCGACTTTCGAGAGCCTGCTCGCGGGTCGTGCGTAGGTGGAGCGCGTTCTCGACTGGCGCTAGCTTTGAGTTACAACTCGTTTCACAATGCGCCGCTGCTTGCCTCGAGGAGGCATGTGCCGGTGGTCGAGCTTGGGTTGGTCGGGACTGGTCTCGAAGCTTGGGAACAGGAAGCGATCGGCCGGCGTTGTCCTCGGTGTTGAATGGATGACTGGGCTTTAGGACAGCGGTGGGAATCCCCAGACGGCACGGTCCGTTACGACGTGTTCGGCGACGGCCCGCCGCTAGTTCTGGTGCACGGTACGCCGAGCTCGACCTACCTCTGGCGCCACGTGATCCCGGAGCTCGCGAGCGCACGGACCGTGTACGCATACGACCTGCTCGGCTACGGGACATCTGAGAAGCGCGACGGCCAAGACGTCTCCCTCGACGCCCAGACGCGGCTGCTCGCCCAGCTGCTCGATCACTGGGAGCTCGAGGAGCCGGCGATCGTCGGACACGACTTCGGTGGGGCGATCACGCTCAGAACCCACCTGCTCGAACAGCGGCCATTCACCGCGATAGCGTTACTCGATCCGGTCGCGCTCGGCCCTTGGGGCTCGCCCTTCTTCCAGCTCGTGCGCGACAACGTTGAGGTCTTCCAGCAGATCCCCGCGACCATCCACCGAGCGATCGTCGCCGCCTACCTCCGCGGCGCGTTCCACCGCCAGATGAGCGATCAGGCGCTCACTCCATATGTGGAGCCCTGGCTTGGAGCTGTAGGGCAGGACGCGTTCTACCGCCAGATTGCTCAGGCCGACAAACGCTTCACCGACGAGGTCGAGCCCCTGTACGGAGAGATACGCGCTCCCGTACTGATCCTCTGGGGCGAAGAGGACGGATGGATACCGGTGCAGACAGCCCACCGACTCCAGGCGCTGATCCCACACTCAGAGCTGCAACTGATTCCCGCCGCCGGACACTTCCTCCAAGAGGACGCACCCCAAGCAGTCGTTAGTCACCTAGTTCGATTCCTCTCGCAGGCAACGGAACAAGCCGCGGTCAGCGACTGAAGCCAAACCTGCATCGACCAACCCGCGTCGACTCATGCTGAAACGAGCTCAAGTCAGGCTTGGCTACGAACCCGGCGGCTCGAGACCGAGCCTCTGGAAGCGCGGGAGCAGCGACACCTTCCGCCGCCACATGCCGGAGGTGAGGTCGCCGACCGCCGCGATCCGGTCGCGCATCGTTTGGACGGTGAAGTCCCGCGGCTCGACGTCGGGCACCTCGTCCCAGGCGAGCGGCGCCGACACCCTGGCGTCGGGGGTCGGTCGCACGGAATACGCGCAGGCGATCGTCTTGTCGCGGGAGTTCTGCCCGAAGTCGACGAAGACGCCGCGCCTGTCGGCGACGCGCCAGGTGGTCGTGGCGACCTCCTGATCCCCCACCCGCCGCTCCACCTCCTCCGCGAGCGCCTTGGCGAAGCGGCGCACGTCCGGGAAGGGAAGCTCCGGCTTGATCGGCGCCATGATGTGCAGCCCGGTCGCGCCGGAGGTCTTCGGATACGCGGCGAGGCCGAGCTCGTCCATCACCTCGCGCACGACGAGCGCGATCTCGCGGACGTACGGCCACTGCCCGTCCGTCGTCGGGTCGAGGTCGATCAGGAGGTAGTCGGGCTTCTCGATGTCGTCCACGCGCGAGTGCCAGGTATGCAGCTCGATGCAGCCGAGGTTGATCACCCAGGCGAGAGCGGCCGCGTTGTCGATGACCGCGAACACCGTCGAGTGGCCGCTCGGAAACTGGACGAACTTCTCCCCGACGTAATCCGGATGTGACGGCACGCGCTTCTGGTGGAAGAACTCGCCCTCCACTCCATTCGGGTAGCGCACCATGTGGAACGGCCGCCGGCGGAGGTGCGGCAGGGCGCACTCCGCGACGCCGAGGTAGTAGTCGACGAGGTCGCCCTTCGTCAGCCCTCGCTCCGGGAAGAAGAGCTTGTCCGGGTTGGAGAGCGGGACCTCGTGGTTGCCGATGCGCACGGATCCGAATCATGCTGAGTACGCTGACGTGACGATGAACGAGGTGTCGGCGCAACTCTTCGGCGGGCAGACGATGGCGGCACGGCTGCGCCGGGTGCTGGTCCGCCCGCCCGATCCAGGATCGCTCGCCCACTGGTCTCAGTTCGGCTGGCGAGCGGCGCCGGATCCTGGCCGACTGGTCGCCGAGCACGAGCAGTTCTGCAACACACTCACCGAGTTCGGTGCGGAGGTCGTGGTCGGACGGTCGCCGGTCGACGCTGATCCCGATGCGATCTACGTCCACGATCCGAGCCTGATCTCGGACGAGGGCGCGATCGTGCTCCGGCCGGGGAAGGAGCTTCGTCGCGACGAGGCTCCTGCGGCCGCAGCCGACCTGCACGCAGCCGGCGTCCCGATCATCGCGTCCCTGGACGAACCGGCGTGCGCCGAGGGCGGCGACATCGTGTGGCTGGACGAGGAGACACTGCTCGTCGGCTGGAGCTACCGGACGAACGGCGCCGGAATCGAGGCGCTGAAGCGGTGCCTGCCGGACGTCGACGTCGTCGCACTGGACCTGCCGCACTTCCGTGGCGCAGGCTCAGTCCTCCACTTGATGTCCGTGATCAGCATGCTCGACCGGGATCT